>Ga0351876_1041_pt1 | contig 36027 bp, 39 predicted proteins | sample BONcelFGM3001C15_FD_206774 | JGI IMG/M metagenome (GOLD analysis project Ga0351876, IMG submission 206774) | Enriched cells from coal bed in the Powder River Basin, Montana, United States - BONCAT cells FGM rep3 HSBNCT.FGM.300.1.C15 ...
TGGAAGCCAATAACCGACACTTTCGGCACGTTAACGTGCCGAAAGTGCAAGTCCAGCTACTCGGCGTTCCAAACAAAAGCTCAGAGGGTCGCAAAAGCAACTGATATTGACTTGCCGACCTCCTATTATCGCTATGGGCTTTGCAACTGCTGGAAATGCAAGCGCTACATAGTCGTGTTTACATGGCCGAAAGACGGGTTGCATGACGACGACGCTCCTTTAGTAAATCCGGTTCCGAGAACCATTCAGTATCGTTTTTCAAGAATGGCCGGCGGTCAGTATTGGGCGAACACTTGTCCCTACTGTAAGTCCATTCAAGGTGACTTTTTCTTGCATAGTGAGCCGGATGGCCCATTCTTTTCAACTCACATCGGGGAAGACTCGCCTACGGCATTTAGGGCAGATATGATGAGAATTGCGACGTACGCTGCACAGCTCGGTTTGTTGTGATGACCGCCTAACAAGGCAATCCAGCCGATCGCTTCGCTCCGGCTGATTTTTTCGTTACGTCTAAGGAATGAGATGACTGAAGCAGAAATTGATAAGGCGCTCTTGAAGGTCGAAAAGGGTCTGTATAAATACTGCTGGATACAGGAGCAATTTCACAAGAATGATGTAACATCAAATCGAGAATTTCAAAAAGCATTTAATGGTTTCTACAGGGTCCGCAGAAATGCCGAGTGGCAGGCCGTATATTACAGACTCATGGAAGATGCAAAGACCAATGGGTTCGACTTTCGGCAGGTTCTCTTGGAATTGAGGAAGAAAACAGGAAGACTTGAAGCTTCCTTTACGAGTAAGCTTGTTGCTACCGTTTATCCGGATCGGCCAGTAATAGATAAATTTGTTTTAGAATATTTTGGTTTATCGTTACCACATCAGTATGAAGCAAATCGCGAATCAAAGGCGGTAATGGTCTACGATTCCCTCAACAATAAATACATGGCGTTTATGTCTGCACCAACAGCCAGTGCTATTTGTGCCCGGTTCTCAGAAAAATACCCTTGGGCAAACATTACCGCCCTGAAAAAAGTTGATTTAGTACTTTGGCAGACAAGAACGACGTAACCAGGCAATACAGCCGATCGCGGCCCGTGGGCCGCTCCGGCTGATCTTTTTGTTCGCTGAGGCATGAAAAAGCAAATTAGAGGCGATGTAATGGCAGGTATCTCAAAACCATATTCCGACTATCAATGCAACATCGACAATGGAGCCATCTGACAATGCGTACTCAAGAACTGCGGCATCCACCTTGTCGGGTAAGGGCTGGTTAAGAGAACTACCGCAGACCTGACATGCCCGTTGAAGCATAGGAGGACCGCTTTTGCCGTGTTTCCATTCAGCAACAGCATGTTGAATAAGAAGTTTTGCCGTCTTATGAAGGATTGTTTCTTGGTTGCAGTTATCGCTTACTTTATGGGCGAAATGGGCTACCTTAATCTCGCCTTGTCTAAGAACAACTGGCTCTCGGCATGCGGGACAGAAGTAACGTTTGTCCTTCTCGGCGTCCGCAGGTGAGAGCAATATTCCTGTAACATCAGCAGCTAATGGAACGCGTAATTCTGGCATCGTGATCTGTCCTAATTTTCGGTCTGGCGCCTAACGCCTGGCATCACCGTGAGGCCGGCTTTATGGCCGATCCGGTGTATGCCGTGGTTAGCCGTTGATTAGTTCCTTCCAATTATCGTTGACAAATAGCGCGAAGCGCAACAGAGAAGCCAAGGCGGTATACGCTTCGTTATCTGTTATGTTCGATGCCGCTCCGTGGGCTGCTGCATCTCTCCAATACTTTATCAACGTAGTGAAACCCCTATACTCTTGTCGCAGTCGATCTTTCGCGCTACCCAGAACAATATTCTCAACTTTCCTGCGACCACCCGCCGAAAAATACTCTTTCAAAACAAGTGCTTCATCTGACTTGGCTATTGCCGTGGCGATGAGAATAGATTCGGCAGCGGCTCCGCACATGGCACAACAGGCTAAGTAAGCGTGAGCGCCGTAACAGCGAATGGCTTCCTGCGCACGCTGATGGAAGGAGGCCCCAAACCTGTCTTTGTATGGTGATAACATCCTTCCGAATCTTTCTGGCTCGGTCGGAACGAAATCGTCTTTGTCTTCCTCCTGAAGCCAGCTTTGGCCAAAAGGAGTGATTGAATAGCCATTCCCCGCACTGCCGTCGTCGGTTGCCTGACCACCATATTCTCTAATCCCCGGCCTAAGAATACCCCTACGGCACAGTTCCCAAGCGCAAGCATAGAGTACGGGCATAATCTCCCGTAATATTGGTTCTTCATCAAAGTCTGACCTTATTCCTTTTTCCTTTTGTAGGTAGGTACGGACCAAGGACGGCAAATAGACACCGTAACCGTACCGACTGTAATCACCATGATCTGGAGACCGAAGCCATCGTAGCAACAAACCCATTGCATCTTCATACCCCAGTTTCATCGGTCCTCCTTACGGCTAACGCTGCGCTTCAGCCGCGCGAGGTACGAGCGTCGGCTGGAAGCGATTGTTGGGCGTTCTGCGTTATTGCCCTTAGTAAGCCTTTAATACGGTGCTCGTTATACCTGAGAATGATTAAACATAATATGGTTACCACTACAGGAATTAGCATTAGCCAACTGTATCCCAGCTTAACAAGCCAAATGATCGGCATTCCAAGGGAAACCATAAAATAAATTGCAGCATCCAATTCATACCCATGTGGCCCAAAGGTTCTGTATTTTAAAGGAGGTGTTCCGTATTCCTTTACCCATCGAATGTTCTGCTGCATACCAAGGTCGGCTTCCAGTTCGTGAATACGATGCAGTTTACATAGCATTATTTGTCGATTGTGGCTTCCGTATAACGCCCAAAGGGACATCAAACTCGTTACCAACATAGATGCAGCAAAAAACGTTATATTGTCCAATACCTTGTCCAACAAGAACCCAAAGAAAACAAAAGTGCCGGCAATAAGTACGGCTCCAACCTGCCATGAAAAGTTGTCATAGTGAAGGTATCCATCATGAGTTGCAGCGTACTCGGTCAGTAATGTTTCTTCGGTGGATTTAGTCATTCGTATAGTTTCCTTACGTTTTAATTGCGATTATTTTCTCAAGCCCAACGACCAAGCTCAGGCACGCCGGAACCACGACTCCAGGCGACGAGACTCGCGCCAACCGGCGTTGCCTGCAGCGCATTGTTATGCCTCGTCGGGCTGACTACTTCGATTCCCAAGCGCGCATGATCCTGTCAAAAAGCGCTTTCGTTATGAAATGGTTCTGTCCGCCAGAGACTTCCAGCCAGTAATTAATAGTCTTACCGTCGCTGTCGACCAAATCCCTGACGCAGACCACGTGATCGAGGTCGAGATGCCAGATTGAAAACTTCTCACCTTGAATCTCTCCCGGGTAAATCTCAAAAAGTCTCATTGTTACTCCCAGTCCTGTTTTTGTTTTGGTCGTCCGCTTTCATAGCCAGCCGCCTTTGGTGGCCGGTCCAGTCAGCGGCATAACATGTATTAGGCTGAAAAAAAATATTGCAATATAATAATTCCGTATAGTACAATCGTTCTGCAATCAGCATAACCGTCTAAAATAATTGGGGGAAAAGTCGTGATATCCTCCCAAAACGTAGAATCCCAACGATCATGGGAGGCTTTCCGGGCCTGCGCGGAGGAAAACGGTGTAAGCCCTGACCGTTCGCCCTTTTATGTGAAGTGGGCTCAGACCTTTGCCCGCTTCCTGCCGGGCAGGCCCATGCGGGAGAGATCGGGAAAAGAGATCCAGGCCTTTCTGGCGGACTTGGCCCAGCGTCAGGGGGTTGCGGAGTGGCAGATCAGGCAGGCCAGACATGCCCTCAAAATCTTCTACGAAATCTTCCTGCCTCGCTTTGTGTCCGAAAAAACATCGAACCCGCCGTCCGACGGACGAGCCGCAACGGCAAAGCGAATTGAATTCCGCGACAGCGTACTGCCGGGAGAAATGGAAAGGCGATTTTCTTCCCTGTCGGAAGCATTCAGGAAGGAAATCAGGACGAGGCATTATTCGTATTGCACGGAGAAGTCCTATCTTGAATGGATTAGGCGGTTTATCGCCTTCCGCGATTATGAGCTGCCTCGCGGTTCGGAAGCCGCTGAAAAGGTGCGTGGATACCTTGAGTATCTTGCGGTGGAGCGGGAAGTAGCGGCGAGCACCCAGAACCAGGCCCTGAATGCGCTCGTGTTTTTCTACAAGAATGTTCTGCAGGAGCCCATCGGGGAAATGGACGAGTTCGCTCGCGCCAAACGGCCGCGGCGGTTGCCGGACGTATTGACCCGGTCTGAAGTGGAAAGTTTGCTTGCGCAGATGGACGGCGTTGCCGGTCTGATGGCCGGCGTGATGTACGGAAGCGGCCTCCGGCTTATGGAGTGCGTGCGGCTGCGGGTGAAGGATGTCGATTTTGCGCAGCATCAGATTATGGTGCGGGACGGAAAGGGGCAGAAGGACCGGATCACGATGCTCCCGGAGCGCTTCGCCGGTGCCCTGCAAGAACATCTCGGCAGGGTGAAGGCCTTGCATGAACAGGATCTTGTCCAGGGGACGGCCGAGGTTTACATCTGGCCGGCCCTCGCCAGGAAGTACCCGCAGGCGGGAAGTCAGTGGATATGGCAGTATGTGTTTCCGGCGAAGGGTCTTTCGGTGGATCCGCGAAGCGGGAAGGTGCGACGGCATCATATCCACGAAAGCCTCGTTCAGCGGGCTGTGCATGAGGCTGCCCAGGGGGCGGGCATCCATAAGAAGGTCGGTTGTCATACCTTGCGCCACTCCTTTGCCACCCATCTGCTGGAGGCGCGTTACGACATCCGCACGGTGCAAGAACTGCTGGGACATGCAGATGTCAGCACCACCATGATCTACACGCACGTCTTGAACACGCCGGGCCTTTCCGTCAAAAGTCCGGCAGATCTCTAACAGACCTGAACGACCTGGACGGTAGAAAACCCGTTTTCCTGTCGATATGTTCTTGCCCGCGGGACATAAGATGAATGGCCGCAAGCCGTAAAGACGATGGTCGCCCGGATAATATTCATCCATCCATTTTTTTCCTCCTCGGGCAGCTCACCGGTCAAATCTTCCATCAGTTTCGCCAGGCCGCATGCCACTATCCCCTTCAGTACATTCAGCGCCGCGAGCAGATCTTGCTTCTCCTCCAACAGGGTCGAGGGCCGTGGGATCGATGTATTTCCGGGGCTGGTGGGGGTCGGGCTGCAGATCGGCCAGCGGCATTTCGTAAAGCCGGCGGTGCACGAAAGTTTCCGTTGCCGCCATAACGTTCCCCTTTCCGTTCAAGAGAAAAGATCAACGCCGGATGGAACCAACCAAACCATGCACCGCATGTACGTGCAGGTATCGACGGTACGTGAAATATTCAAGAAGTCAAGCGCTAAATCAGAGCCAAATCGGATGCATGCCAACAAGACTCCATGGGCAACAACGGCGCGGCAGTTGCTGCGGGACAACCGGCGGTGTCGCTTCCCGGCTGCTGCCCGACAATCTCTGTGAATCGCCCGGTGCAGAGGGTTGCTATGAAGGTTGCGGTCCCGAATGCCTCTTTGTTTAACAAAAGATTGATTACTTTCGATGAATCATGTAGATTCCGAACCATGCAAAGGAATGAGATTGTCAAATACTGGCTTGAATCATCGGATGATGATTACCAGGTTATGCAGAGTCTCTTTGACAATGGGCATTACGCCTGGGCCTTGTTCTTGAGTCATCTGGTGATCGAAAAACTTCTGAAGGCCTACTATGTGAAGTGTGTGGACATCAATTACCCCCGTATCCATAACCTCGTTGAAATCACCGTCAAGGCAAACCTGGAACTTTCGGAGAAACAAAAGGGAACCCTGGTGGAGCTGACCACGTTCAATCTCAGGGCCAGGTATCCCGACTACAAAAACCGCTTCCAAAAGAAGGCCACCCGACCGTTTGCGGAGGAGAAGATTGCCGCGGCAAAGGAATTGAGACAATGGCTTCTAAAAAAGATAAGAAGCTGATTTATCAGAAGATCAATGAATATCTCCAGACCCTGGAACGGAGCAAAGTCCCTGTGTGGCGTTTGTACCTTTACGGATCCTACGCGAAGGGCACCTATCACGCCGACAGCGACATCGATCTGGCCGTCTTCTGGGATCGGGAGGACATCGACGGGTTCGACGAGGATGTCCTGCTTAGAAAATTGTCCTGTGACGTCGATCTTCGGATCGAACCCCATTCCTTTGCCCGGACCGACTTCATCGAGATGGACCCCTACATCAAAGAGATCATCGAAACCGGCGAGCGCATCCTTTGATTGAATTGATTGATATTGATTCCGACATGCCGCCGCCGTGCATCCGAACTTTTACATAGTAGTTTCCGCCTATGATTTGACACCTATTTAATCCTCATTTTTCTCCAACAATTCATAGATTATACTGCTATCCAAAGCTGCCGGATTCAACCCTTTGTCCCGTTTTTTGTAATGGCAGCGCGGAGTGCAGACATCCTCGCGCCAATACGGCTGGGCATGGGCTTGCGTGCCGGTGCAAGCATCGGCTACGCACACTACACCATGACCAAGACCTGCAATCCGTTTTGATGTGCGGCGGACCGCTTGCGACTGCTCAATCAAGTATCTGTAATGTGTATTCTCCAATTTTGAATTAAGAGGGGGAAACAAAAAATGCCCTATAAGAGGATTAGAGGATTAGCGACTTGCCTGACGGCGTAACAAAGAATCTGCAGAAACACGCACAGAAAATTTACATGGAGGCCTATAACAGTGCCTGGGACCAGTATGACGAGCCGCATGAGCGACGAAATGGCGCTACGCGAGAAGAGACCGCCCACAAGGTTGCCTGGACGGCAGTGAAAAAAACATATGAAAAAGACGAGAAAACCGGTGAGTGGAAACCGAAGAAGGAAGGTTAACCTTTGAGCGCCGAGGAGGCTGCGACCAAGATTGAGGGCAAGCCCGAGCGTGCCGCCTCGTCGTTCGCCAAGTCGTTGTTTCTGGGCGAGATCCACGAGGAGATGGTATTCCCATGGCCGGAACCCGATCCCGTCGAGGCGGATCGTGTCCGAGCGCATGACGGCGATCGCCAAGCTCGCCTACACTCGCGGCAAGTACGGCTACGCCCTGTTCGAAGACTGAGCGTCAAAGAATGATCTGATCGTGAAAGAGGAATAATCAGACAAATGAATCAGCCTTCCCCCGTTCGTTTTGTCGACTTTGATACATGCGTTGAAGCGACGCTGAGCCGTGTGGGCAAGCGGATCGTGCTGGGCTTGCCGGTCGCGATCGGCAAACCGAATCCGCTCGTCAACGCCTTCGTAAAACGGGCGGTCGGCGATCCCAGCCTGCATTTGACGATCGTTACGGCGCTGTCGCTGCGCAAACCCCGATGGCATAGCGATATCGAGCGTCGCCTGGTGCAACCTCTCGCGCAGCGTGTATTCGGCGACTATCCGGAGCTCGAATACGTTCGACTGATCGAGCAGCAACGGCTGCCGGACAACATCGAGGTCATCGAGTTCTATTTGGAGCCGGGCGCTTGGCTCGGCAACGAGCACCTTCAGCAGCATTACTTGAGCGCGAATTACACCCATGTCGCGCGTGACGCAATGCGCCGCGGCCTCAACGTGATCGCTCAAATCGTTGCGCCGCCTCCGCCCGGTGAAGCAGCGCCCGGATTGCTGAGCCTCGGCTCCAATCCCGACCTTACCGCAGATCTGCTGCCGGAAATCGCGGCGATGCGTGACAGCGGCCGGCCGTTTGTTCTCATCGGCCAACTGCACAGAGAACTGCCGTTCATGTACGGCGATGCATTGATTGCCGCCGACACATTTGATTTCATCGTCGACACAGCGCCGTTTCCTCTCTTCTGTCCGCCGAATCTGCCAATAACACTCACTGAGCATGCGATCGCGCTGAATGTAAGTGCGCTGATACGCGATGGCGGCACGCTGCAGGTGGGTATCGGCGAACTTGGCGATGGCATCGTGTATGCGCTGCAACTTCGGCATCGGCAACCGGCAGTCTATCGCGAAATACTCCACTCCACCGGCATTCTTGACCGGCATCGCCCTCTGATCGAAAGCGAAGGCGGTACGGCGCCATTCGAACACGGCTTGTACGGATGCACCGAGATGCTGGCCGATGGGTTTCTCGATTTGTATCGCAGCGGCATTCTCAAACGGCATGTCTATCAGAATGCGCGGTTGCAGCGCCTGCTGGATGACGGGCGCATCGACGATCGTATAAGCCTGCAAACGCTGGAAGCACTCCATGCCTCCGGGATGCGGCGAATGTCACTTGCCGAATTCAATGAATTTCGTGATGTCGGTGTATTCCGTGAAGAAGTGCAGTACGACAGGGGTATGCTCATTTCTCCTGACGGCGCCCATATCCCGGTCAATTTCCAAGATCCGGCCAGCCGTGTCGAAATCTCCAAGACCTGTCTCGGGGAATGTTTGCGCAACGCCGTGCTGGTCGACGCCGGTTTCTTTTTTGGGCCAAAGGGGTTCTATGCCGGACTGCGTCAATTGGATGCAATGGAACGCCGCCTGTTTGCGATGCACGGGATCAGTTTTGTCAACGAACTCTGTGGCCCCGAATGGGAGCTGAAGATCGCGCAACGCCGGCATGCACGGTTCATCAACACTACGATGATGGTAACAGGCTTGGGCGCTGCCGTATCGGATGCGCTTGCCGATGGCCGCGTCGTGAGCGGCGTCGGCGGTCAGTACAACTTTGTCGCGATGGCGCATGCCCTGCCGGAAGCACGCTCGATTCTGTGTTTGCGTGCGACTCGCACTGCAAAAGGCGTTACCGCCTCGAATATTGTTTGGAGCTACGGGCACACGACCATTCCCCGTCATCTTCGCGATATCGTCGTGACGGAATACGGCATCGCGGATTTACGCGGCAAGACAGACCGCGAAGTCGTGGAAGCGCTGATAACGATCATGGACGCGCGTTTTCAAGACCGGTTCATCGCCGACGCCAAACATTCGGGGAAATTGCCGGCCGGTTATCGCCCGACTGCAACGGCGCGGAGCAATGTGCCGCAGCGGCTCAAGCAAGAGTTTGCTGTGTGGCGCAAGCAGGGACTATTCGCCGAATTGCCGTTTGGCAGTGATCTCACGCCTCACGAAGTCGTGCTCGCGAAGGCGCTCAAGCGACTCGCCGCGAAAATGGAATCGTGGCGCGGTCGTGCGCGCCTTGCGATCGATGCGCTGCGCCGCGCCGGCACAAGCGAGGAGATTAAGCCCTATCTCACACGTATGTCTTTGCAACGTCCCATTTCGATCAACGAGCGCATCCAACAGCGTCTGCTCGGCGCGGCCCTCCGCGATGTGTTGAGTGAGCGCGATTAGGAGACGAGGAAGGGCGTTCAAGGCAGTCTCCTTGGGGAGCTGCTCCAACGGCATTACGCGCTTCGGCGGCGCTATGATTTGATCCGCCGATCCCGGAGAATTCACCTACCAATGAACGTTGACTTTCTGACCATTGCGTTAAGCTCCTATGTCACATATCCTTCTACACAAAGAGGAGGGTGAACATGAATGAAGATATTCTGAAAGGAACATGCCTGGAGATCAAAGGGAGGGTTAAAGAGAAGTGGGGCAAACTCGCTGGCAGCGATGCTGTCCGGATCGAAGGAAAAGGCGATAAACTGTTTGGGCTTTTACGGAAGAAATATGGATATATCAGAGACAAGGCAGAGGCGGAATATAAAGACAGTGTCGAATTGGCAGAAATTGTCAGTAGTATAAGCAAAGTAATGACAATGAAGAATACGGTTACGGCAGTCGCTTTTATTGCTCGCTACGGGCGGCCGTTATTATCTCAGAAACAAGAGAGTCAGCCAACAGGAAAAGATAAAAAACATGAGTACAATACTGATCGTTATTTTGATTCTCGTCTTAGTCGGCGCAATACCTACATGGCCCTACAGTAGGAGCTGGGGATACTATCCCAGCGGTGGTCTTGGATTGATTCTTCTTATTCTGATCATCCTGATACTGATGGGGCGAATCTGAAAGCGGTATATCATGCACCGGCGTGTCCTTGGACTCCCGACTGCCGTTGAATGATACATTATAACCCAGGACTCCGAAAGACATGAGGTCTTCGGAGTAAAATATTTAAAAAACCAATCGTAGCAACAATATGTGGGGAGGGTAAAAATGAAAACTCTGTATAGATGGATCATAATGATGGCGGTGGTTGTCGCTCTGCTAATGACCGGCATCCCTGCACAAGCGTCTAAGATGGATGACCGTATCGAGTCATCAGCAAAAAAGTCTTATGTGTTCAAGACCTACCTCAAAAACGATGATATCAGGATCCAGTCCAAGGATGGCGCCGTCATATTGACGGGGACCGTCTCCGAAGAATCCCACAAGTCATTGGCCCAGGATACCGTAGCGGACTTGCCCGGAGTCAAGACTGTGGACAACAGACTTGATGTAAAAGGGGAACGTCCGGCGGAGAACTCGGATGCATGGCTCACAACGAAAGTGAAAACCATGCTCCTGTTTCATCGGAACGTGAGCGCCATGACGGAGGTTAGCGCCAAAGACGGAATCGTCACCTTACAAGGTAAAGCGACCAGCCAGGCACAAAAGGATCTGACGAGCGAATACGCCAAGGATGTTGAAGGGGTCAAAGACGTAAAAAATGAGATGGTGGTGTCGGCGCCCTCGAAAAAGACACGAACAGTAGGGGACAAGATTGATGACGCTTCCATCACCGCCCAAGTCAAGATGACGTTGCTGGCTCATCGCTCGACCAGTGCCCTCAAGACCTCGGTTACCACGAAGAAAGGTGTAGTTACATTGAGCGGCAAAGCCAGCAATGCTGCCGAAAAGGACCTGGCCGCCAAATTCGCCGGCAACGTAAACGGCGTGAAGGATGTAAAGAACCGGATGACCGTCGAGTAGTCTGGGTTCAAGACCGGATAGACTGTGATCTCTCTGTTAGGCGGCTCTGTGCGCACCGCGCCATGAACACCAAACGACTAAGGGTGCAGGACAAATAAAACCAAAGGAGAAATACTATGCAATTCATGATGCTGATGATCCCCGCCGTTTATCAAGGCGGTAAAAAAGTGGACCCGGGGTTTGTACCCGATCCGAAAAAAGTGGAAGAAATGACCAAGTTCAACGAGGAATTGGGAAAGGCCGTAAAAATCATTTCACTGAACGGCCTGCATCCGTTGGCCGCCGGCGCGCGCGTCGCGTTCGGCAAAGGCAAACCGACCGTGACCGACGGCCCCTTCATTGAAGCCAAGGAAGTGCTCGGCGGCTATTGGATGGTCGAGGCCAATTCGAAAGAAGAGCTCGTGAAATGGGCGCAACGCTGCCCCGCGGACCCGGGCGACGTGATTGAAATCCGCCAGATTTTCGACGCGGCCGATTTCACGATCAAGAAATAGGAGGCGGCCATGAAATACATTTGCCTGGCGCTCTCCGCGATTGCGGATGCCAAAGCAACGCTGCGCGCTGGAGAGGCCTTAATGAGTATCACGGCGCTGCAGCGAACCCGGCGGGAGCGTCGCGGTGGCAATCCACGTGTCCCGTGCGCCGGGTCGCTGAGCTTGGGCCAATGGTAATTTTATAGATATAGAAAGAGTATACGAGACGAACCTGTCAACCTTCCAAAGCGGTATTGATCCACTCCTCCGGGTTGCAGGAAATGCCAAGCTTCTCTTTTTCCAAGAGCTTACTGAATTCCCAAGGTGAAATGGCAGATAAAAGAAGCTCATCATATCCGTTTGTATTTTCGATCAGTTTCGTAACTTTCCGCGACAAGTTTTGAGGGCGCATATTCCATCAAACCCAGGTATGGGTATCGAGCAGGTATTTCATGGTCATGCTTCCCACAATCCTTCACCAAGCGGAGTGATGATATCCTTTTCGAAAACAAAAACATCCGCAAGTTTGCCTGGTGTTGGCTTCGTTGCGGATTTGCGATAGGGAACCACTTGAGCAAGGGGCTTGCCCCTTTTCGTTATGACGATGGCTTCTTGGGATTTTGCAACATCGTTTAATACCTTCAACGCATTTCAACGCATATGTCTTAAATTCACTTATAGCCATTGTCTTCATGTGACCACCCCCGTTTTTAGAGCAAAGTGGTCAATTGAAATGGTCCTGTCAAGAAAAAAGTCATAAAATGAGGCAATTTAAGAGTGGTCCATCCACAGCGCCTCTACCAGCGGTTACTCCATGAATGGCCACGTGAAGAAGAGCCTGGATGCGGGCGCGGCGGGATGCATCGGGAAACCCTACCGGACGAATGTGCTGTTCCGTAAGGTGCGCGAGATTCTGGACGAGGGCCGGTAGGAGCGGTGCAAGCCCCTTCCGGCGGTCACCCCCCCTGGACATCCTTGCGGAAGCGTTGCCCTTCCGGGGGGCGGATCCGATCCACTACTCCAGACGGTCCGACAGATTCAACTCTCCGGCCAGTTTACCGAGATTCTCCACCACGATCGGCGGAAGCGGAATCCCCTTCTCCAGCCGTTCGCGTATCCGGTAATGCTCCATCTCGCCGGGGAGCCAGATCCGGTCGACGTTATCCATGCGCCGGGATTCGCGGATTTCCCGAATCACCCGGTCCGTCTCCCGTTTGAAGACTTCCGTGGGCTGGAAATTGTCCACCCGCATGGCCATGATCATGTGTCCGCTGTTGTTTATGGCCGCCACGTCCTTGTTGAAGTCGACCACATTGCGGCCGAATGCCGCTCCATTGAGAACGCCGGCCAGCATGCCGATCACCACGTTCAGTCCGTACCCCTTGTAGCCTCCCATCGGAACGAGAAGCCCCTCGGAGGATCGCCTGGGATCGGTGAGGGGTTGCCCCTGCCGGTCGATCATCCAGCCGGGCGGGATCGACTCCCCCTTCTGCGCCGCCAGCTTCACCTTGCCGTAGGAGGTCATGGTCGTGGCGATGTCCAGAACGATGGGCGGTTCTTCCCCTGCCGGAATGGCCACGGAGATCGGATTCGTTCCGAGGATCAGCTCCACGCCGCCCCAGGGCGCCATGTGGTTGGCATTCGCCACGGTCATGTACATGCCGATCATGTCGTGGGCCAGCGGCATCGAAGAGTAGATGGCCCCGGCCCCGGCGTGGTTGCCGTTGAACGTTCCCACCCAGGCCAGGCCGGATTCGGCGGCCTTCCGGATCGCCAGCTCCGTCGCGTAGGTCATCACCAGGTGGCCCATGGCGTTGTCCCCGTCCACCAGCGCCGTCACCGCGTTCTCCCGGACGGCATGCACCCTTGGATGGAGGTTGATCCCGCCCGCCCGGATCCGCTGGCTGTAGTGGTTCAGACGGAAGATTCCGTGCGTGTCCACGCCGCGAAGGTCCGCTTCGATCATGCGGGTTGCGCAAACCGCCGCGTCCGCCTCCGGGAGTCCCAGGGCCGTCAAAGCGCCGGCGCAGAAGTCTTCGAGCCGCTTTGCCGGGAAAAACCGCGTGTTGTGGTCTGATGCCATCGATTTTCTCCTCTTTCCGGATCGGGTCAAGCCGGGATCCGCAGCAGGGATCTTGCCGTGTCGCCGAGAATCAGCGCCTGTTCGCTTTCGGGGATCCCCAGGGAACGGACCTGGCGGACGCCGTCAAAGTAGCCCATGTCGAAGGGATAGTCGCTGCCGAGAAGCACGCGCGATACCCCCGCGGCGCCGATCAGGAAGCGGAGCGCGTCATCGGCGTGCAGGATCGTGTCGAAGTACATTTGTCCCAAAGAGGCGTCGGCTCCGCCGGCGAGAAACCGTTTCGGTTCAGGGCGCACGTTCCACCCGTGCCGGAAGCGGCCGGCCTGGTAGGGCAGAAATCCGCCGCCATGGGAGAAGCAGAAGCGAATGTCCGGGTATCGCTCGATCACCCCTCCGAAGAGCAGGGATGCCGCCGCGATCGTCGTTTCGAGCGGATTGCCGATCAGGTTTTTCAGATAGTAGGAGCGGAGCCGGTCGATCGCGGCCACCTTGTGCGGGTGGATCAGGACGAAGGCGCCGAACTCCTGGGCGACTGCCCAGACCGGTTCAAGGGCGGGATCGTCGAGATTGCGGCCCTGGATATTGGTTCCCAGGTGAATCCCCAGGAGTCCGAGGGCGCCCATTGCCCGCCGCAGCTCCTTCGCGGCAATCTCCGGCACCTGCATCGGAAGCGTGCAGAGGCCCAGGAAGCGGTCCGGATATTGGCGGACGAGCGAAGCGATCTGATCGTTCTGGATCTGACAAAACGCCTCCGCCGGAGAGGCCTCCTGGTCGTAGAGAAAGGTGTGGGTCACCGTCGAGAGGAGCTGGATGTCCACCTGATATTGGTCCATGTCGCGAAAACGCCACTCCAGATCCCAGGCCTCGCGGGGGAAAGGCTTTTGCGTAATCCCGGCCACCTCGAGGACGGCGGACCGGTCGTCCAGGCGCTGAAGTTTCGGGGCCAGAGACGGCGCCTCCTGCTGCATCCGGCGGATCATCTCTTCGGTCAAAATATGCGTATGGATGTCTATGGTCTTCTGTCGGGTCATCGATCTCGTGCCTCTTCTGATTGCGGAAATCATCGATTTCTGTTTGCTTTAAAGGAAAGGGGCAACCTCCGCCGGTCAGAAATCACCGGGGAAAGCCCCCCTGACCCACTTTCCCCGGGTTTAACGAACTTTTGCGTGCTCGGATCCGATGCTGTGCGTCTCCCCGGTGGCCGCCATGGTCCGGGTGGCGTCGGGCGAGGCATAGGTCCAGAAGATCCGGAACTTCTTTTCCTGAGAGGGGTTTTTGAACCGGTGCGGTACGTCGGCCGGAAGCCATGTGGTATCGAACGTATCGAGCGGATAATCCACCCCGTCCAGTTCCGCCACCGCTTGACCCTCGATGACGATCACGCTCTCCTCGCAATTGTGGGTGTGCAGGCCGATGGCCTGTCCGGGGGCGACCTCGGTGATTCCGGTGAGCATCTGTTTGGATCCGACTGCGCCGGAGACGAGCGGAATCGTCCTGTTGCCCTTGCCGCGGTCGACCGCGGGGAGTTCCGCCGGACGCAGAATGGCCGGTTTCACTTTGGTTTCGAAGGAATTTATTGCCTTGCTGTCGTTGATGGTCTGGTTCATTTTTCGATCCTTTATATGTTATAAACCGTTTGTGGATGACGGTTCCTGTTCCGTGAAAAGGTCACTTTTCACACGAATTTGCTTTTCGCCGCTCCCGAAGATGACGAATGATGGGAAGAACCAGGGTCGTCAGCACAACGAGGAGAAGAACGGCCGAGATGGGCCGTTGAATGAAGATTGCGAGGCTCCCCGACGACAGCATGAGCGATTGCCGGAGGGAACTCTCCAGCAGCGGCGCCAGCACGATCGCCAGCACAAGCGGCGCGCGCGGGAGTTTGAATTTGATCATCAGATACCCGATGATGCCGAACGCGATCGTGAGGGCCACCGTAAAGAGACTCAGGGTCGTCGCATAGGTGCCGACCAGGGAAATCACGATGATCCCGGGCATCAGATAGTCGTACGGAATGCGCAGGATCGACGCCCATACCGGCGCCAGGGGCAGATTCATGACCAGCAGCATGATATTCCCGATGTACATGCTGGCGAGGAGCGTCCAGACGAGATGCGCCTGCTGGGACATCAGCAGGGGACCGGGCCGGATGCCCAGAATCAGGAGTGCGGCCAGCAGAACGGCGGTGCTCTGCGACCCCGGAATGCCGAGCGCGAGCATCGGAATCAGCGCCCCCTGGGCGGCAGCGCTGTTTGCCGCCTCCGATGCGGAGACCCCGTCCAGCGCGCCCTTTCCGAAGTTTTCCGGATGCTTGCTTGCGCGCTGCTGAACCGTGTACGCCAGAAGGGATGCGATGGTCGGTCCGGTGCCCGGCATGGCTCCAACGAAAAAACCCACCAGACCGGAACGCACGATCGCCATCCGGCACAGGGCCCAATCCTGCGTTGTCAACCAGAGATCGCGGAGCCGGGTCTTCAGCACGACGAAATTCTGTCGTTGCTCGAGCGATGAGAGCACCTCGCCGATCCCGAAAATGCCGATCGCGACCGGGATGAAGTCGATTCCGTCCATGAGTTCGATGGAACCGAATGTGAGGCGGTTGATTCCCGACATGGGATCGGTTCCGATCATCGCGATGATCAGGCCGAACGCCCCGACCATGAGCGCCTTCAAAGCCGATCCGGTTCCCAGGCTTGCCGTGGCCGTGATGCCCATCGTCGCGAGGAGGAAATATTCAGGGGCATTGAACTTTAATGCAAAATTGCTGATGATCGGGGTGAAGAAAACGACGGCGGTCACCGCCGCGACCCCCCCGCAAAAAGAGCTGATGGCCGCCATGCTCAACGCCGCGCCGGCCCTCCCCTGTTTCGCAAGCTGATAACCGTCGACGGCCGTCATGACGCTCGCCGCTTCCCCGGGAACGTTGATCAGCACGGAGGTCAGCGTGCCCCCGTACATGCCGCCGTACATGATTCCCGCGAGCATGATCATGGCCGTGGTCGGCGGGACGCCGAAGGTGAGGGGCATGAGAATGGCCATCGCGGCCGACGGGCCGAGGCCCGGCAAGGCGCCGACGATCTGCCCGAGCAGGCAGCCGAGAAACACAAACAGCAGATTGGTCGGCGTGATCGCGCCTGCGAACCCGTCCACGAGGAATCCCAGAGTTTCCATAATATTCACTCCAACAATCGATTGACGCCGGCGCCATGGGCCGCAACCGGGCAGCGACCCGCGACCACTGTCCGGAAATTATATGCCGAAGGGGCCCGTCGGCAGGCTCATCTGCAACCAGAACACGAAAACACCATAGATCAGGGCTATCGTGATGAAGGTCGTGAAGAGACTCGGGATCAGCGGCCGCCGCAGAATCCCCAACAGCAGGAAAAGCGAAAAGAGCGTGATGGTGATGATCATCCCCAGAAACGGCGTAAGGATCAGAATGAGCACAAGACTCAGAGAGGTCAAGAGGATGCGGAAGATCCCGGAACGCTCCGGCCATTCGGGCTTATTGCAGCTTTTCGAAAGTATGGTCTGCACGATGATCAAAAGGGACAGGACGAGAGCTGCGGCCACGATCCAGTAGGGTGTAAAGGCCGGTCCGGGTGAGTAGCCGCTCCAATAGTGCAACCCGCTTACCCCCAATACCGTGATCACGGACACGGCAATCATGAACAACGCCGGCAGGATATCCAGACTCGACTTCATGGCGCGGTTTCTCCCTCATTGCGGTCATGGAAAAGGAGAGGGGTGACGCTTCGGCTCCACCCCTCTCCAGCGAAACTTATTTCTTGGAAATCCCGAGATCGCGCAGGATCTTCAGGCAAATCTCATATGTGGCCTTGAGTTCGGCCGGAGCCGTCTTCGAGTCATAGTATGCGGTGCCCAGGAAATTCTCCGCCGCCATATTCTTCCATGCCTTAGTGTTTACCGCCTTCTTCAGTTTGTCGTCCCACCACGCCACCAGCGCGGGATTCATCTCCGGGGGGCCGGCGATCCCCCAGATCTGCTGGTAAACGATGTCCACGCCCTGCTCCTTGGCGGTCGGGATATCCTTGAACTCTTTTTCCGTGCGGCGCTCCTTCGTCATGATCGCAAGGGGCTTTACCTTGTTGGTCTGCATCAGCGGAAGGGCTTCATCCAGGGTCAGGAACAGCAGGTCGACGTTCTTGCCCAGGAATGACGCGGTCGCCGATCCACCGCTGTCATAGGGGATGTAGTTCAACTGGATGCCCGCGCCTGTCTCGAGAAGGCCGGTCAGCATCGAATCCGTCCCGCCCACCTGCGAGCCCGCAACCTTGATTCCGCGGGGCGTCTTCTTGGCGGCGGCCACCAGATCCTTGAGGGACTTGAAAGGGGAATCCGGATTCGTCAACAGAAGGATATTGGTCTGGGCGAAGACCGCGAGCGGCGTCGCCAATTCGTAGGTGTTCGGGAAGCCCTGGACGATGGGCGTGGTGATGATGGGCATCGCAATCGTCAACAGAACGTTGTCGGCGCCCTTTTTGCCGAGCACGTAGTTGGCCGCGACGGTGTGCGATCCGCCCGCGCGATTCTGTACGACAATCGTCTGCGATACGATCTTTTCCTCGTTCAGGATCTTCGCGAGGCGCCGCATCATGATGTCCGGCGTTCCGCCGGCGCCCGAACCGACGGTGATTTCAATGTTGCCCTTGGGGCCCTGGGCCTCCGCCGCAAGCGGAAACAGGCAGGTGAAGGACGCCGCCAGGAACAGGGCGGCGACCGCCATCGCGCCAGGCCGAATCAACGATAAAAGCCTTCGAGTTTTCTTCATTTTTTCTTCTCCTTGTGTTGGGGTTAGGTGCCTTATCTTTAGCCCTCTGACGGGTCCGGGCCTCCCTGCCGGTTTCAGTGACGCTTCCGCAGACGTGCCTCTCGCAAACGGAACTGCCGGTGCTTTTTACGACAGCCCGAATATTTTCTTGCCGGCCACCGGCATCTCTGCGGTCAGGATATCGCCCGAGAGGGAGTCGGTGATGTAGATCGTTTTGTATTCCGGTCCGCCAAAGGCGACGTTCGCCAGATGATGGTGCCTGGGGTCCTCCGAATGGACGAGATGCGTCGGCAGCATGTTGGCGTTGAAGCGCCAGATCCCCACACCCAGTTGACAGACAAGCAATCCGTTTTCGGCGTCCATTTCGATTCCGTCCGGACCGCCGACGCCCCCGGAGAGCTGCACCGCTACACCGGTTTTTGAAATTTGCCCATCCTGCATGATCGGCAGGCGCCAGATCTGCTGTGAACGGGTCGCCCCCACATAAACCTGTTTGTCCGTGCTGTTGGTGGTGATTCCGTTCGGGCTGGGAATGTTGTTGATCAGACGCTGCAGATCGCCGTTGGCCTTCAGGCGGTAGACGAGACCCGTCGGATCGGCGATGCCGGTCTGCCCCTGGTCGGTGAAATAGAGATCCCCATTGGCCGCGAAGTGAAGGTCATTGAGCCCCTTGAAGCCTTCGCTGTAGGCGGTTTCAAGAAGGGGCTCGATCTTTCCGGCCTTGGCGTCGAGCAGCAGCAGGCCGAGCCGGTAGTCCGCAACGAAGATCCGCCCGTCCTTGTGGAACTTCAGGCCATTGGGCCACCCTTCGTACCGGATGACCAGATCCCATTCTCCTTGCGGCGTGATGCGGAAAATCCGGCCGAACGGAATATCCGTGATGTAGAGATTTCCGTGCCGGTCGAACGACGGACCTTCGAGAAAACACTCGACTTCCGCGAACTGCCGGTTGGGATCGGACCATTTGGATCGGCCCTTTTTCCGGTATGTTGGGGGCATGGAGGTAAACACCTCGGCCCGGATCAGTTCGAGCGGTTTGAACGGATTATACATATGCGGTCTCCCTTCTCTCCTGGTGAAGAAATTCACTGCTGCGCCAACCGCCGATCAGGAACTTCCCTTCATCGTGATTCCATTGGCCGCCGGATGAACGGCGCCTCCCGGATTCTTCCTTCTTGAATACTCACTGCGGAAACGTTCCGAGGCGTCCTGGATATGTTTCCGCACCAGCTTCTCGTATGTGGTCCGATCCCGCCGCTTGTAGGCGGTAAAAATCTGCTCGTGTTCGGAATAGGCGTTGGAAGTCGTTCGCTGCCAGAGCATGCTGAGGTTCCAGCACCAGTTGATCGGCTTCAGGGCGTTTTCATACATCCTGGCCATCGCTTTGTTGGGGCAAGGCTTGACCATCCGGGAGTGGAACTGGTAGTTGAGTTGCCGGTACCGATAAAAATCATCCTCGGTGCCGGGGGATCTCTTCATCTGGTTCAAGATTTCTTCGATGTCTGCATAATCCGGATCCCGGGCCGAAAGACATGCGAGGCCCCCTGCGAAGACTTCAATCATTTCCCATATTTCATAATTCTCAATGACCTCTTGTTCCGTGAAGCTGGCCACCACGCGTCCCTTCCCGATCTTCCGGACGACCAGGCCGGAGTTCTCCAGACGCATCAGGGCTTCGCGGACGGGGGATCGGCTGACACCCAGGATTCGGGCGATGTTTTCCTCCGCGAGATTGCTTTCGGGAGGCAGGGTCATGTTGATGATGTTGTCTTCGAGAAGGTTATAGATTTTGTTGACCAGCAGATCGGCTGTCAGCGGGGGAAGTCCTGCCATCTTTGTCAGAAAAGTTTCTTCCACGATTCGCTCCTCTCGAAGAAAGGGAACAGAAGGTTGAATACCGTCTTCTGTGCACCGTCGACGGTACTCTATCACCAGTTTACCCCATGTCAAGAGGTTTTTTCAGGACGTGAACTGACGCAATCCTGAGTGGTGTGAGTGAAGGGATCGGGAATCTCGTAGATTTGCCGTCCGGCGCCGGACGATGTCCGATCTTTGGCGGTTCCGGTTGAGGCGGCGGATTCAGACGGAGGCGCTCGTGGCCGGGCGAAACGTCCGGAGTCTTATTTCTGGCGGATCCAGTTGAGGCGGCCGCCCGCCTTGACGATGGACAGCTCCTGCTGTGAGAGGGGGCTCTTGACCGGGATCTCCACGCCGGTGGTCAGGTTCCGGATGATGTAGGTCGCCCCCTCCCGGAGTTCCCGGGTGTCGACGGAGAGGAGGTCGTCCTGATCGAGGCGATCGTAGTCTTCCGTCTGCGTGAAGGTGAGGGGCAGAAGGCCGAAATTCACCATGTTCGCCCTGTGGATCCGTGCGAAGCTTCTGGCGATCACCGCCCGGATCCCGAGGTACCGCGGGGCAAGCGCCGCCTGCTCGCGGCTCGATCCCTGGCCGTAGTTTTCGCCGGCGACGATGAACCCTTCCCCGGCCTGCCGCGCCCGCTCCGGAAACGTTTCGTCCAGGACCCGAAAGACGTGTTTCGCAATTTCCGGGATGTTGTTGCGGATCGGCAGGAAATGGGCGCCCGCCGGCACGATGTGGTCGGTCGTGATGTGGTCGCCGATCATGAGGACCACGGATCCCTGAAGCGTTTCCGGAACCGCATCGAGGGGCGGCAGCGGGGGGATGTTGGGGCCGCGGCGGAGCGGGAGAGGGGTCGTTTCTGCGTCAGGCGAAAGAAACGAGGGATCGTCGGTGATGAAACGGGCGGGGAATGCGTAGACCGGCGCCGGAAGAGCCAGGTCGCGCGGGTCGGCAATCTTCCCCATGAGCGCCGAGGCGGCGGCGACTTCGGGGGCGGCCAGATAGACCGAGGCGCTGTCATTGCCGCACCGCCCGAGGAAGTTGCGCGGACCGGTCCGGAGCGAACGGCCGTCGGTGGGCGGGGCGAAGCCCATCCCGTTGCAGGCCCCGCAGAACATCTCCATGATCCGCACGCCGGAACGGATCAGGGTGTCGATCGCGCCGCGCCGGATCCCCTCCCGCATCACCTGGGGGCTCCCGCAGTAGAGCGCTGCATCCACCCGGCCATGGACCTTTCGACCGCCGAGGATGTGGGCGATCGAAAGAAGGTCCTGCAGCGAGGAGTTGGTGCAGCCGCCGAACATCACCTGGTCGATCTCGATTCCCGCCGCTTCCCGGACCGGAACGACGTTGTCCGGCGCGTGGGGGAGGGCGACCAGCGGTTCGAGCGTTGCGAGGTCGATCGAAAGCAGGTCGTCATAATGGGCCTCCTCATCGGCGGCGATCGGGACCCAATCCGCTTCCCTTCCCTGCGCCCGGAGCCAGTCGCGGGTGATGCTGTCGCTCGGGAAGAGGGAGGTCGTCGCGCCGGTCTCGGCGCCCATGTTGCAGATGGTCGCCCTTTCCGTCACGTTGAGAGAGTGAACGCCCGGCCCCGCGTATTCGAGGATTGCGTTCAGGCCGCCCTTCACCGAAATGCGCCGCAGCACCTCGAGGATGATGTTCTTGGCCGATACGAAGGGTGGGAGTTCACCCGAGAGCAGGACCTTCACGATCCTCGGCATCGAGAAGAAGAACGGTTCGCCGGCCATCGCCATCGCCACGTCGAAACCGCCCGCGCCGATCGCCAGCATTCCGAGCCCGCCGGCGTTCGGCGTGTGGGAGTCGCTTCCCAGAAGGCTTTTGCCCGGTTTTGCGAACCGCTCCAGGTGAAGCTGATGGCAGATCCCGCTCGCCGGACGGGTGCAGACGACCCCGATCCGGCGCGCGATGTCCATCAGGAAGCGGTGATCGTCCGGATTCCGGAAATCGGCCTGGAGGATGTTGTGGTCGATGTAGCTGACCGAAAGATCGGTCTTCACGCGCTTCCTGCCGATCGCCTCGAACGCGAGGTAGGACATGACCCCGGTCACGTCGTGCGTCAGGGTCTGGGAGATCCGGATGCCGATCCGGTTCCCCTCTTTCATCTCTCCGTCGACGAGCGCGGCGGCGATCAGTTTTTCAGCAACGGTTTTTCCCATGACTCTCCTGTTCGGATATAAGGAAAGAGGAATCGCTCTTCGGAAACCAATTCGACATCGTCTTGGCATCCGATGGTTCAAAATATCGCTTGCTATATCACAAATTATACTGAAACAAATGACTTTTGTGCTTGCAGGGTTGGTTTGACAAAGTGTTTCCTGACGAAAAAAGAATGTTTGCAGGATCCACATAAATACGTTAAAAAAAGAACTTATGAAAAGGACAGGAATTACCGCGGTAAACCCGCTCATATCTCAAGTTGCCCTCGGAATTATCGAATTTGTGCGCCGCCGGAATGCTCCTGAACAATTTCACTTGGTGGAACAAGTGCTTGCTGATGAATGTCATGTTTCTCGTTCACCCGTGCACAAGGCCCTTGAACTCTTATCGAAAGAGGGGATCATCCTGTTCAGGCCCAACCGGGGGTTTTTCCTCGCCATGCCGGCCGCTGAGATTCCCGAACTGAATCTCGTTGTCCCTGCTTCTCTTGAAGAAGACAAATATTATCAGATTGCTGGAGATCGTGTACGGGGTGCCATAAAAGGCTGCGTATCAGAGGTGGAACTGAGGGCAACTTACCAACTCAGCCGTGACAAGCTCACGAAGATTCTGACCCGGATGTCTCAAGAAGGTTGGGTGGAAAGACGGCCCGGGAAAGGGTGGAGTTTCCTTCCCATTCTTAGCAGTCTCGACACGCTTGAGCAGAGTTTTCGCTTTCGGATCGCCGTGGAACCTGCCGCATTGCTGGAACCGACATACCACGCCGATCCCGTCATATTTGCGGAGCTTCGTAGGGAACAAGAAGCGTTGCTGACGACAAAAATCGACTCCATGGTCTATTCAGCGGCGTTCGAGGTTGGCGCCCGGTTTCACGAAAAGATCGTCGCTTGTTCAGGAAATACTTTTTTCATTGAAGCCGTGCAGCAGATCAATCGCCTGCGCCGCCTGATGGAGTACAATTTCAAAATCGACCAACCCCGTCTCAACCGTTACCGGGACCACCTTACGATTCTCGAACTGCTGGAGGCAGGCAATCACCAGGAGGCATCCGACCTCCTTCGCCACCATCTGAACCAGGCCAAGATCAACAGAAGACAAAAAGCGACGGACGTTCAGAAGGATACGACAGTGGGAACAACATCTTGAAGGATCTTTTTCCCACCATCACTGTTTGATCGCACTTGATCGTCAGTCCAGCACTGCAGAGTTTTGACCATCGTTCGTTCCGCAAGACCCTCCATCCTCCACCACTGTCCGTGTGAACCAGCCGTTGAAAAATTATGAATTACATGTGCAAGTAGAACGATTCGTATGGCCGTCCTGCAAACCGTACCCTCGTATCAATCCACTCAACGAGTCGAGCAAAAGGAGAAGGCCGGTCTATTGTGGCGCAGCGCCATAGCGCCACTATCGTTGTAGTCTCCTGTTATTAATAATATTTATTTTAACGGCAACCGAGAATGCGATGTTCGCGGTGCCGATACATGATATTGGGTTCTGCCCAACTCTCGTTCGCAAATTACATTATTTGATCAAGTGATGTAATTTGTGCTTGACATCCGCAGCCTGCGGCTATATAGGCCATGCTCATGGAATGGGGGCCGTTTGAGAGCGGCGTATGGACAATCACCCAGCGAAAAGCCAATGAGGAGGTCAGTATGATAACCGCGACTACAGGAATAGCACGGGCCTTGGAAACCGAGGGGGCGGCTTTTGTCACGCTCTTCCCCTCCTGCAAGATCAACAACGCCATCGGCGACGAGGGCAAGATCCCGCTCCTCTTGATGAGGGACGAACGGTTCGGGGTTGGCGTCGCGGATGCCTTCTCGCGTCTGTCGGACGGCAAGCGGTTCGGGGTTTGCACACTCCAGGGCGGGGTGAACTGCCCGGGATTCCAGTTCGGCATTCCCGCCATCACCCAGGCATTCGAGGATTCCTCGCCCGTTCTGTGCCTCACCGACGCCGTCAATCCCGCCGATTCGGAGAACAGCCACTACAACATCGACCGCGTTGCTGTGAATTTTACCCGCTGGACCTCCACGATTCCGCTGGCCCGGCGCGTCCCGGAATTCATGGCAAGAGCCTACACCTTCCTGAAGACCGGCCGGCCCGGCCCGGTGCTCCTGCAGGTCCCGACGAGTCTGGGGGAATACGACGAGGCGCAGTATCCTTACAAGCCGGTCAAAGGGTGGAAGTCCCAGGCGGACCCGGATGATATCAAGGCAGCGGTCAAGGCTCTGTTGAAAGCGAAAAAGCCGGTCCTGTACGTGGGCGAAGGCGTCTTTTATGCCGATGGCTGTGCCGAGTTGCTCCAGTTCGCCGAGCTCTCCCAGATCCCGGTCATTGCAACCCTCAAAGCCAAGAGCGTCTTCCCCGATACGCACCCCCTGTCGATCGGCGTCCGGGGCGAGCCGGCGGAACACTTCCTCAACACCTGCGACATGATCCTGGCCATCGGCTCAAGCCTTTCGTCGAATCGGTTTTCTCACAAGATTCCCAATGCCGCAGGCAAAACGATCATCCAGTGCACCATCGATAATATGGACCTGAACAAGAGTTACATGCTCGACGGCGCCCTTATCGGCGATGCGAAACTTGTACTCCGGCAACTGATCGACGAATTCTCCCGCCAGACGGGCGGCGGGGTTAAGGCCAATCCGGAACTTCTGGAGGAGATTCGGGGTCTCAAGGCCAGGATGTTCGAAAAGTATAAAACAGCGATGACCTCCAACGACAATCCGATCAACCCCTTCCGGGTATACAATGAGCTCCAGCAGATCCTCGACCCGAAGGACTCCTTCCTCACGTCGGAGTCGGGCGGCCCACGCGATCAGCTCTCCACCGTCTATGAATCCGTCGCTCCCCACAGCTATCTGGGGTGGGGCAACATCTCCACGCTCGGCTTCTCTCTGGCCGGCGTCATCGCCTCCAAGATCATTCATCCGGACCGTCCGGCGATCACCGTCACGGGCGACGCGGGTCTTCCCTACATGATCGGCAACTTCGAACCGACCGTCCGCTACAAATGGGGCGTCACCGTCATCCATATCAACAATTCCGGATTCGCCGGCTACGGGAAGGGCCCCTGGGGAGCCGGACAGGAACCCTACACGGCCGACGTCCTGCCCAGCGATCAGTGCAACCTGACCAAATCGATGGAGGGTTTCGGCATGCATGCCGAACGGGTCACCCAACCCGGTGAAATCGGACCGGCGATCGGGCGGGCCCTGGATGCCAACGCCAAAAAGCAGCCAGCCTACATTGAGGTGATCTGCTCGCTCTACCCGGTCTGGGGCGTTTGGGCAGGCATGAAGCCGAAAGGCGCTTCGCGGTCTCAGACCACGGTCGCCACGGCATAAGTGGACTTCTTCATACCGATCGAAAAGCACAGTTCGGACGAAATGATCGACACGTCGGTGTCCAAAATGGGCGGCCTGGAATCGCCATCCGGGCCGCCCGACAGAGGAGGCAAATTTATGGGAGAACCAAACGGGAAGGAAACGGTCATCGCAAAGCCGGAAACACTCATGACGTTCTGTACGGATGTCTTTGAAAAACTGGGCGTGCCCCATGAGGAGGCCGTCATTGCAGCGGATGCCATCGTAGGGTCCAATCTGCGCGGGGTCGATACCCATGGCGTCATCCGGATGCTTGTCTATTCGGCAAAGCTGCGAGCGGGATGCGTCAACCCCAAACCGAACCTGCGACCGCTTCGGGAGACGAAAGGAACAGCTCTGATTGATGGCGAGAACGGATTCGGCCAGATTGTCGGATATCGGGCCATGGAGATTGCCCTTAAAAAAGCCAAGGAGGTCGGCGTCTCCTGTGTTTCGGTCCGCAACAGCAACCATTTCGGCACCTGCGCCCGCTACTCCATGATGGCTTCATCGCAAGACATGATCGGCCTGGCGTTCACCAACGCCTCCGCTCAGATCGCACCGACCGGCGGCGCTGAGAAGATGTTGGCCAACAACCCCTGGTCGATTGCCGTTCCGGCGGGCGAACGATTCCCCGTCGTACTGGACATGGCCAACAGCGTGGTCGCCCGGGGAAAAATCCGCCAGGCTGCCAAGGAGGGGAGATCCATTCCTCCGGACTGGGCCGTGGATAAGAGCGGCCAGCCGACAACCGATCCGAAGGCCGCGCTCGAAGGCTTCCTGCTGCCCATCGCGGGCTACAAGGGTTACGGGATCACCCTGATGGTGGATCTGCTGACCGGCGTTCTGGCCAACTCCGCTTACGGACCGCGGGTGCAGGGGCTGGACATTGTCGAGGCGATCGGCGGCGTCGGCCACACCTTCATGGCAATCGACGTTGCGGCTTTCGATGACGTTGCCGAATTCAAGGCGCGGATAGACGCTTACATCGATGAAATCAAGGGATCCAAGAAGGCCGCCGGGGTGGAGGTGATCTACATGCCGGGCGAAATCGAGTTTCTCAAGATGGAGGAGCGACGGCGGAAGGGAATCCCGCTCCACATCAACATCGTCAATGACCTGCGGAAGATCGCCCGGGAAAACGGCGTTCCTCTGGATCTGTAAGAGAACTCGATTCATGCAGAGGAGGTGATGGCTGGAACATCATTGGAACACTTGTCCCATTCGATAGCAGTGGAATTTGGGGGAAAAGACTTTTCACTGCGGTTCAAGCGGCAAAAAGAGTTCGCGTTTCCGAGGAAGTTCTTACGGATAAGGGATTCGAAGAGGATCGAGGAGCTGTCTCAAGGACTGCTAAACCATCAATTATAAAGGAGGAACCAATGAAGGGAATGAAAACACTATCGATGCTGATCGCCGGTCTTGGTCTTGTATTCGGCTCTGCCGTATCCGTACCTGCTCAAGGGAATTACCCGAGTCGAGCGGTGGAAATCGTCATTCCGGCAGGCACGGGCGGCGGAATGGATACCATGGTGCGTTTCATCCAGCCGCTGCTGGAAAAGGAATTGGGTGCATCCATCCGTGTCTCTAATGTGTCGGGCGGAGGCCATAGCAAGGGGATATTGTATTCCAACGCGGCTCCGGCCGATGGCTATACGGTCCATCTCGAAAGCGGGTCCGGGGTGATTGCCGATGTTTTCAACAAGATGCCGATCAAATTCCATGAAGCATTCGTTCCCCTCTGTCGCTTGCAGAAGGATACGGGCGTGCTGTGGGTTGGAAAGAACAGCAAGTACAAGTCGATTAAAGAGATGATCGATTATGCGAAAAAGAATCCCGGAAAATTCAGTGTCGCGGTTTCCTCTGCCGGCGGCATCGACGACGCGTCCGTTGGCCATTTTACCCAGCTTGCCGGCGTCACTGTAAAACTGATTCCGATCGAATCGGGCGGCGAGCGGATCGCATTCACGATCGCCGGTCATGTTGACGCCATGTATGAGGAGAGCTCTGCTGTCGGGGACCTGATGAAGTCGGGCAATGTGACTCCGCTGGTCGTCTTCAGCGACAAACGGATCAATACTCCCGAATTCAAGGATGTCCCCTGTACCGGCGAACTAGGATACAAAGGGATGGACGCTTTGGGTACCTGGCGTGCGTTCTTTGTCAAGAAGGGAACGCCGAAACCGATTATGGACAAACTGACCGGCGCCTTTAAGAGGGTGTATGATTCTCCCACCTATCAGAAGTATGCGAAAGACAACCTTCTGGACATTACCCCCGGATGGTTGGGGCCTGAAGATACCGCAAAACTGGTCCAGGATTGCACCAAGATCTATGCGGATGTTTTCAAGCAACTCGGCCGTTTGAAGTAGGGAATTTCAAAGTGAAGGGACCGTTTGGTCCACCAGGCGGTCCCTTCATCCATTTCCAGGGAGGTAATCTCGTATGATCGGAGAGCTCATCGTGCACGGCATCCTGTTTGCCTTGATGCTGCTTCTGTACATAACCGCCGGATCCTTTGAAGCGCTGAATACGACCCAGGAGGGTAGTCTCGGTCCCGGGTGGTGGCCGCGGGCGACCATGCTGCTGGGCATGCTGATGACGATTGCTTCAGCGGTTATGGCCATCCAAAAGAACGGGCGGAACAAGGCAGCGGGAGGGAAGGCGAAAGGAAAAGTAAAGAAGGAAGAGATCAAGAGTCTTGCGATCTCTGCGGTAATTTTTGTCATCTTCATCCTGGCGCTTGATTATGTGGGATTTATCTTTGCGGCCCCGATTCTGATTGCCGGGTTCATGTTGCAGCTCGGTGCGCGCAAACCGCTGGGTCTGGTACTCATTCCCACCATTTCGGGTGTCATGTTCGCGCTGGTATTCGGCCGGTTCATGGAAGTGAATCTGCCGCGCGGCATCGATTTCATCAGGCTTCTGTCTTTCTATATTTACTAAGGAGAGTACGTGATGGAAAACATAGTACAGGGTTTTTTGACCGCAGTCACTCCCTTGAATCTTTTCTTCGCGGTCGTGGGGTGCTTGAGCGGCATCCTCTTCGGAGCGCTTCCGGGCATCAGCTCCGCGATGGGCGTCGTCTTGCTGCTGCCGTTTACCTACACCATGGACGGTATTTCGGCGATCATCCTGCTGGTCGCGAATTTCTGCGGGTCGACCTTCGGCGGCTCCATCACGTCGATTCTCTTTGCCACCCCCGGAACGCCGGAATCGGTGATGACGGTTCTTGACGGCCATTCGATGCACAAGAAGGGGCAGGGCGGCAAGGCCCTCGGTCTTGCGGTCAGCGCTTCGGTCATGGGCGGTCTGTTCAGCGCCACCATGATGGTGTTTCTCTGCCTGCCCCTTTCAAAGGTGGCGCTGGAATTCGGTCCGGCCGAATATGTGGCCATGGCCCTTCTCGGGTTGTCTGCCATTGCCGGGCTGGGACACGGCTCTGTGCTGAGAACGCTGATCAGTTGCACCGCAGGTCTGGCGCTTGCAACCTTCGGGACCGATGACATTGCCGGCATTGTCCGGTTCAGCTTCGGTTCGGATACGTTCGTGAACGGCATTCACTTCATCCCGGTCATGATCGGCGCATTCGCCTTGTCCGAGGTCTTTCAGCAGGCGATGGAAAAAATAACCAAGCACGATTCATCGATTGCGGAGCGTATACGAGTCGAGTTCATGACCGTTGCGGAATTCTGGCGCTATAAGTGGCTGATTCTCAAATCCTCGGTGATCGGAATGGTCATCGGCGTCTTGCCGGGAACCGGCGGCACAATCGCATCCGTGCTTGCCTATAGCGAGGCGGTTCGCTCATCAAAGACTCCGGAAAAGTATGGCACCGGCATACCGGAGGGGGTGATCGCCCCGGAGAGTGCCAACAATGCCGCAACAGGGGGCGCTCTGGTTCCCACGCTTACATTGGGAATCCCCGGAAGCGGAACGACCGCCGTCATTCTGGGGGCCTTTATTGTTCACGGCATGCGTCCGGGGCCGCTGCTCTTCATGTCGCAGCCCACCCTGTTGTATGCGGTGTTCATATCGATGATCGTCGCGAACCTGCTGCTCTTTTTCGGCGGCATCTATGGCGTCAAGTCCTTTGCCCAGGTTTCGCGCTTCCCTTACTATATCCAAGGCCCAATGATCCTCACGCTCTGTTTTATCGGCTCCTTCGCCCTTGGGTCGGATATCGGGAATGTCTGGGTCATGCTAATCGCCGGCGTCGCCGGATTCTTCCTGAAAAAATACGGCTTTTCGGTTGCCGGCCTTGTGCTCGGTCTCGTTTTGGGCGACCTGATCGAGATGAGCCTTCGCAAGGCGATGCTGATTTCGGGAGGGAATTGGTCTGAACTCTTCCTCCGACCGATTGCCGGCCCCATCTTCGCGGTCTGTTTGTTCACGTTGCTCTTTCCGACCCTAAAGAAGCTGCTCGGCAAGAAAGAAAGATAGGCGGCCGGGGCGGTTGAAAGAGCGGGATCACCCCGATTATCCGCAAGATACTACCCGATGTAATAACAGCCAGAGCCCTTTATCTCTGCTGGTGCGGTTGGTGAAACAGCGTTGTTCGTCAATTACATTTTTTTGCACCTATCAACAAGAAAAGGAGATCGAGAATGAGAGCGAGGCATTTAAAACGGTTTGCGGTCCTTCTGTCAATGGCTCTTCTAATCGGGTGTTCCAGTTCCGGTACGGATCCGAGACCACAACCTACCGGGAAAATTGAGGGAGTAACGGCGAATTCCCAAGTCTTTGACGCCTATCACCAGCTTGCCGCGATCGTGGTAGCGTACAGCGAAGATGTGGTTGCACCGTCCAAAGAGGGATACTCCGTGGAAGATTTCATCACGCCCACTCTGAGAGATGATTTTATGAGATGGCCGGTATCCAGCCCGGCTCCCGTAGCCGCCGTTTATACCAATAGCCAGGCGGCGATGCGTGCCAACAAGACCTCCGTCAAGGGCAGGTTTGTTGTCATAGAGCTGGCGCCCACCACATTAAGTCTGCCTGAGAACGCAGATGGGGTCAATATGCTGGAGCACAGCGGGGCGATGGCGACCATGAGAACGTCCGCTGCAACCGATCAATGTGACTATGTCAGAAAGAATTGGGCCGACCTTGCCGTTACCCAAAACGTCGATGTCAAGAATGCAGGCGGTGAGGTTGTTGTCAAGGCCGGACCAATTCCCACCCTGGAATACGGGGATATTACCCATCTTGAAATCGGCAGGTTTTCACAACAGGTGTTCATGAACTCGCAGGGGCAGGGTATCCACTACAGTCTGTATCTGCCGCCCAATTATGACAGCGCCAAGAGCTATCCCATGTTCTACTACATTACGGGGAATGGCGGCCGTTTGAACTACCTCCAGGTGGATGCGGACGGCAACTTTATAAGCCTGGGAGGGCCACTGACGCGCGACCGGTTCGGCATCGCAGCAACGCAGTTGAGTGAGGAGGCAATCGTGGTCTTGCCTCAGCTCTGGCGGAACACACCCGCATCATGGAACAACAACACAACCAATGATGCCATCGCCCTGCTCGAGTATCTTCTGGGGAAATATTCCATCAATCCGAAACGGGTGTATGCAGCGGGAAGCTCATTCGGGACGATGTGCCTTTCCCAGGTGCTTGCGCAACGACCGGATCTGATCTCCGCCTACATGGAGTTCAATGGACAATGGACCGGCGCGCCCAGCGCTTTCTCGGCTGCTGACAGCACGAAATTGACAGGCAAGGACATTGCCTATCTGAACGCATTGCCGCGCGTGGCGAAAGATGCCGCCTGGCTTGCACAAGCAAGGACCGTGATGGGCGGTGTCGTTGCGAACAAGATTCCGGTATGGGTTTCCCACGGGGTAAACGATCAGACGATTCCCGTAACCAGAGGCGGCGTCACAGCCTATGAGGGACTGAAAGCCCTGTACCAGGAGGACGGCGTTGCGGCTGCGGACATCGACAAGCTTGTTCAGATACACCTCTTTGAGGATCCGGCTTATCTCTCCATGGGTGTTTCCGAACGCCATGCCAATGTGCCGGCAGCCCTTAAAAGGACTCCCGAACTGTTCACCTGGGCGCTTGAGATCGGTAAGTAAAGTGTCATCATCCCCTATTGGGAAGGCCGGGCCGACTTTTGCGGCCCGGCCTTCCGGTTCTTCCAATGGCAAATCCCTGCAAATCACCCAAAACCCTGGAACTGGAACAACTTGGAAGAATGTCGGAGCGCACGATCGTGCCAACCTCGGACAATATGAAACAGCAGAGTTTTGCCATTGTGTTGTGGATGAACCTTATCAGGGGCCGGATCGGCGGCGGGCATTGCATCTGCAGCGGAGTGGAAGCCTTCCCTACCTCGGCCTGCGGGTAGGGCGGGAGATCGTCCCGCCCGCGGTAAGAGCGCGCGTAAAACGGGAGGCGCCATGAAGAATCAGTTGATTCCCTTTGACGAAGAGGAAAAAGGAGAGTTCAAGGACTTCTGACAATGTCATATATCATCATGCCAAGCTGCATCTCGATTGGCGGGAAAAAGTCGAGAGCGGTTGACATTGGAATTCATACCACCTTACAGCCCCGGGCTCAATCGAAGCGAACTGGTGTGGAAGTTGACTAACGATGCTTTTAATTAAGAAACCACTTGATTATTGCCATCGCGTTATGAAGGGCCTTCCCCGGGGCTGGTCTCTATTTTTCAATGGCACGAACGATCGCGTCCCCCATCTCTTCGGTGGTTGCCTTTCCGCCGACGTCCACCGTGAGGACCTTTCCCCTTTCCAGAACCGCGGCGACCGCGCCGTCGATCAGGCCGGCCGCCTTTGCGAGGGAGGCATCGCGATGTTCGGAAGCGAGCCAGCGGAGCATCATCGCGCCCGAGAGGATCGTCGCGATCGGATTGGCGATGTTTTGTCCGGCAATCGTCGGGGCAGTGCCGTGGGCCGGCTCGAACATCGCCCGGCCGATGCCGATATTCGCGGAGGGAGCGAAACCGAGGCCGCCCACCAGCGCGGCGCCCAGGTCGGACAGAACGTCCCCATGCTGATTTTCCGCGACGATGACGTCGAACCGTTCCGGCTGCTGGACCATGTGGAGCGCCATCGCGTCGATATAGCGATAATCCTTTTCGATATCGGGGTAACCGGAGGCGATCTCGTCGTAGATCTTCCGGAAAAAGGCCCAGCAGACCAGGACGTTGCTCTTGTCCACGCAGGTGAGCCGCCGGCGTCCGTCGGCCGGCGCGCCGGGGCTGTTGCGGGCCGTCTCGAAGGCAAACCGCATGATCCGTTCCGTCCCTTTTCGGGTCACGATCATCGGATTGACCGCCACCTCGTCATGGAGAAGCGTGCCGTTGTACCGGGAGGCGTAGATCCCTTCTGAGTTTTCCCGGATGATCGTGAAGCGGATGCTCCCCGCTTTCCGTTTGGCAAGGGGCGTGATGCGGCTGTTGAAGAGGGTCACCGGCCGGACGGCGGCGAAGAGGTCCATCCCCTTTCGCAGATCCCACGCCAGGGAGATGCCCGTTCCGTCAGGCTTCTCGACCTCCGGAAGGCCGGACGCGCCGAGAAAGACGGCATCCGCGTCGCGGCACGCCTTCATGCTCTCCTCAGGGAAATCGATCCCCGTCTTCAGAAAATGGTCCGCACCGCCGGCAAACTCCTGAAATTCTACCGGAGTTGCACCGATCCTTCCGAGGGCGGCCCGGACCGCCTTGACCCCTTCCCGGATCACCTCGGGGCCGATCCCGTCTCCCGGCAGCACCGCAATCCGGTACCCTCGCTTTTTCCCCTTGCCGCGTTTCGGCTGCTTCATGTCGCTCCTCCGTAATCGCTAACGATCATCTCCGTTTCGGTGCATCCCCCTGCGGCAACAACCCGGCAACAAAAGATCGGCCGGCGGGAAAACCCCTATAACCTCATTTTTTTACGCTGTCAACGGAGTGCGCCGCCCTGCCGAAGCTCCGTTCGGAGGAGATGATCGGTTGCATCGGATCGTAAAAGGGGTTATAAAATCCGCCAATACATGCCGATCGCGTCCCTTCCCGTTGTCCGGACGGAGGGCCGGGTATGGTTTCTCTCCGGCGGTTTCGGCAGGCGGAGGCCGGCAAACGGTCCGCGAGGTCGGAGAGGGCCGGTAAATACTATCCGTTGTTCAAGGTGCCGGCGATGTTCGATATGAATCAGTTGGGGAAGCTGCTCATCGTGATCGGCCTCGTGATTGCGGCAATCGGCGTGGCCCTGTTCCTGTCCGGGAAGATCCCATGGTTCGGCAGGCTCCCCGGCGACATCGTCTACCGGGGAAAAAATGTCACCTTCTATTTTCCGCTGATGACCTCTCTTGCGGTGAGCGTGATTCTGACGCTCATCCTCTGGTTCATCAACCGCCGTTGACGACGGAAGGGGTGACCGCATGGACGGAATCGTTCACGTCCCCATCCCGGATGCCGACACGCTGACAGGCAAAGAAGCAAATCGGAACGGCCCGGAGAACAGGACGCCTCTGTACATCCGTCTCTTGATACATTTCGCGACGGCTCGCCGCCTTTCTTTTCTGCTCGAATCGGGTCAGGAATCCAGTTCCTCAATAAGCTCAGCCGCCCGTTCAGGATTGAATATCCCACAGATGCAGGGTTTGGCGAGTATTTCTCCCGCTTTTCGGGCGGTCAGGCGTCCCCCCTTCACCTGCCCGGCCAGCTCCCTGATGAGGTTATACGATACCAGGCCATGACCGCACATGGTGGCCACCCGCTGGATCTTCTCCTCGGCCAGCAGATCGGTTCTTCCCCAGATGCCCAGGGACATGACGATGGTATGGGGGGTAAGGCCCACCTTATGGCAGCATTCATGGACACCCTCCATCAGGCCGCTCACAGTGACGGACAAACCCAGATCCTCGTCTTTTAAATCCTTGAGGACTTTGATCACCTGCTCCCGGGAACGATAAACCGCGTGAACCAGCTCATTCTCCACCAGGATCTCCCGGACCGCTTCATCGCCCCCCAGCGAAAACCGGCTCCCCCCCTTGGAGTCGCCGATGTTGACGGGGTTGTAGCGTTTCAGAATTTCGAAGACCTTCTCCAGCTTTGGTTTGGAACCCTCCGAATTGAGGCCGCTGGACGGCATCGCGAATACCACAAAGTCTTTTTCCAGCGATTCCATCGAACCCTGGCGATGTAGCGTATGTGTCATAACCCGAAGACCTCCTAACCGATATAGGGTTTTCCAAGACCGACATTCATCTTCGCGTTGGGGCGATAGAATATGCCGGCCTCTTCGAGGATTGTTGCGCAGGGCCAGGTACCGTCTTGGGCTGCCCGGCAGGCCACATCCATACTGATCACGGTGTCCAGATCTTTAGCGGTCTCCCGGATCAGCGCCAGGACGTCGAGGAGTTTCGCCTCTTCCACCGTAATTTCAATGATGGCGGAGAGGACCTTTTCCTCCCTGATCTCCGGGGGCAGTTGACCGGTTTGCGGATGGATGAGGTTGGTCAGGGGATTCTTGGGTTCAAATTCAACCCCATAGAGGGCCAGGGCGATACTCAGCTTTTCCAGTTCTTTGAGTTTCGCCCCGATGCCGGGTCTGCCGACTTCAATGGCCACACCGGCCTGGCCGCGCCGGAATCTTCCGGTCACATCGTTGGTCTTGATCTCCTCGGTTCCCCGCCCGGCCAGGCCCGTCTCCTTATGGACGTTCAACGGATCGCTGTAGATAGCCCTCACGCTGCGGGGCCATTCCAGGGGCTTTTGTACAAAGGCGTCCACGGGACAGATCTCGACCCTCCGGCAAACATTGCACTCCACGCACTCCTGCGGGTCGATCACCGCCGTCTCGTCATCCATCCGGATTGCTCCCATGGGACACCAGTTGATGCAGCTTTCACAGCCGATGCACTTCTCACCGTCGATAAACATATTTATAAATCCTCCCTTTTATTGCCAGCGATAGTGCCCTTTTCTCCTCTCAAGCCATTTTTCAGGCCCCATTTTCTCGATGAGGTCGAGGTTATCGTCCAGGTTCCTGTGAACGGCACGGAGACGATCAAGCAGACCACAGCCGGGACGTTGATCACACCCCCAGCAACCATTCAAGCCTCTGCTTTGCACACATAGTCTGATCGCGCATTGCGGATCCCCTCCGCCTTGCCGACAGGTTGAACAGCGAAGTTGTCCGATTCTGCGTAAAACGCGGAGAAATACGGGATACTCCTTGAACTCCGGGATTCGCTCGGCTTTGTACTCTGCGTAGAGATCGAACTGGATATCCGTGAGCTTCTTATCCAATCCATCGACCAGATGACTTAACGCTTCGTCGGACGGAATGCA
>Ga0351876_1042_pt1 | contig 35982 bp, 31 predicted proteins | sample BONcelFGM3001C15_FD_206774 | JGI IMG/M metagenome (GOLD analysis project Ga0351876, IMG submission 206774) | Enriched cells from coal bed in the Powder River Basin, Montana, United States - BONCAT cells FGM rep3 HSBNCT.FGM.300.1.C15 ...
AGGGCTGCCCCAGGAACGATATTACTTCTTCCAGGTGGCCAGATCGTTCGTCGTCCAGCCCTGAAGCTGGATGTAGCTTGCATTGGGACCGCACTTCTGGATCTGGACCGAATCCGTCCCCTGATGCTGCTTTTCGGTCCAGGTGATCCTGGGGCCGATGGTCTGGTAATCCTTGATCGAGTTCAACGCCTTCATGAGCGCCTCGGTGCTGAGGTTTCGCCCCACCTTCTTCAGCGCCTCAACGATCGGATCGGCGAAGAGGATGCCGGCATAATAGAAGGTTCCCCATCGCTCCTGCGGGTTCAACCGCTTGGCCGCGTCGCGATATTTAACCATCAGCGGATGATTGGAATCCGGAACTTCTCCGAAGGCGCCGGTGATGACCCCCTCCCAGAGCCCGCCGGAGATCTTGAACATCAGCGGATAATCGGAAAGGGTGTTGGAGGAGACCCATTGGGGTTTGAAGCCGACGTTGGCGGCGGTCTTCAATGTGATCACGGCCGCGGTCGGGTTGACATACATCAAAACCGCCTCCGCCCCGGAGTTCTTCAGCCGAAGGATCTGTGAGGCCAGGTCCTTTTCGGTGGGCTCCACCGGGATTTCGGCCACCAGGCTCATTTTGTACGTGGCCAGCCGTTCTTTTGCCCCTTCCAGACCGTCCTTGCCGTAGGCGTCGTTCTGGTAGAGAATCCCGATCTTTTTCATGTTGAGCTTTTCCACGATGTATTTGGCCAGGACATTCGCCTCATCCCGGTAAAGCGGATAGACCGCAAACAGATAGGGGTTGATCGGTTGGACAAAATCCTGGTCCGCTGCGGAGGGGCCGACCCAGGGGATTTTGTTGGCCGCCAGATAGTCTTTCACCGCCATTCCGGGGGCGCTGCCGACGCCGCCGACAAAGGCGAAGACGCCCTGACGCTCCACCAGTTCCTTCACCACGGCGACGGTCTGGGCGGGGTTGTACATGTCATCCCGGATAAAATATTTGATTTTCCGGCCGTGGATGCCGCCCTCTTCGTTGACGATATCAAACAACAGCTTGCTGCCGCGCGCCACCGACCCCCAGGGCGCCGCAGGGCCGGTCTGGGGTCCCCACTGACCGATCCGGATTTCGTTGTCGTCAAAACCCGCCGGGTTTGCCGCCGGCGCCGCCTGGGCAATGCACAATACAGCCCATACCGCAATCACTGAAACAAGCATCTTTCTTTTAAACATCATCGCCTCCTCCTTGTTGATGAACCTCCGGTTATAAGGAAAATCCGTATCGAAATTGCCGTCGCTTCTTCATCGGCAAAAGGCCCGTTAAACTTTTTTTACATAGTGTTTGGCAAAGAGTCCGCTCGGTCGCAGACAGAGGACCAGAATGATCACGATAAAGGCGATAATCGGTTTCCAATGAGGCCAATAGTACCCGAAGAAGTTCTCGATCAACCCCATCAGGCCGCCGCCGATGATCACCCCCGGGATGCTCATGAGCCCGCCCAGGACGGCAGCGGCAAAGGCGCGCAGAAAAGGTTCCATCATGAAGGCCGGGTCCAGCGTGGCGCGGGAGGCAAAAAACATCCCCGCGACGGCGCCGATCAGCGAGCTGAATCCCCAGGCAAACGAAAATACGCGCTCGGTCCGGATTCCCATGATCTTGGCCGCATGCTTGTTCTGCTGCGTTGCCCGCATGGCCACTCCCAGCTTGGTGTATTTGAAGAAGATATACAGAAAAAGCATGATGCAGGCGGTTACGGCGAAGACGGCGATGGCCCAGTTGTTGACGATCATCCCCTTAACCGGCTCATAGGTCACGGAAGGGTTCAGCGGCAGCGAAAAGAATTTTTGCTCCGCCCCCCACTTCCAACCGGCGAGGCCCATCAACAGCATCTCGGCGCCGAGCGTAATGACGATCATCCCCAGGATGGTCGGGTGCTTTGCGGGACGCAGAAAGAGAAATTCGATCAGCACACCCAGCAGGATCGAAAAGAGCATCGTAATGACAAAGGCGAGCCAAAACGGATACTGATAAACCGATAAAATATGAAAGGCGACGAACGAAGAGAACATGGCCATCTCGCCCTGGGCAAAATTGACCACCTCCGAGGTCTTGTAGATGATCACCACGGCCGTCGCAAAGAGACCATAACAGGCGCCAATCGCCAGACCTTCCACCAAAAGCTGTCCCACCGGCATCTTCAACCACCTTTCTTACCCGTTAAAAAGGCCAAGTCATCCAGTACTTCTTCATCCGAATCCAGACGCCGAACATGCCGAGCGGCTCGAAAATGATAATCCCGATCATGATGAGCCCGATCGCCATGCTGCTGAAATTTTCGAGACCGACCAGTGTAAACCACTGTTTTGAAACGGTCACCATCAGCGCGCCGAAATAGGGCACTTCGGCGATGTTTTTCAGCAGATCGTATTGAAGGTAGGTGATCAGCGCGGCGCCCATGATTCCCCCCATAATGGTGCCCAATCCGCCGACCACGACCATCACCAGGAAGATGATGGAGAGGATCATGTTGAAGGTAAAAGGATCGAAGAAACCGAGCACGAAACCGAACAATCCCCCGGCGATCCCGGCATAAAAGGCGCTGACGGCAAAGGCCATGGTCTTGTAGATAGTCAGATTCACGCCGATCACCTCCGCGGCGATGTCGCTGTCCCTGATCGCCACAAACGAGCGTCCTACACGGGTCTTTAGAATATTCCGCGCGCCGACGACCATGATGATCGTCGTGATCAGGATCAGGTAGTATTTCTGGAAGTCCGAGGTCAAAATCCAACTGATCCCCAGTTGTTTGATTCCCAGATCGAGCGGCGGAACCTTGATCCCCATCCGACCTCCGAAGAGGTCAACCCCCCCGATGATATGCATGATCGTCAGCCCGAAACCCAGCGAGACAATGGCGAGGTAGGGACCCTCCAGGCGCAACGCAGGCAGTCCGAGGATAAAGCCGAAAAAAGCCGCGATAAACGCGGCGATCAGAATAGCGACGATGAAAGGCATCTGAAGCATCGACATCATCAGGGCTGTCCCATAGGCGCCGATCGCGAAAAACCCGGCATGGCCCAGGGATATCTGGCCGGTCGATCCCACGAGGATGTTCAAACCCACAGCCAGGATGATGTGGACCATGATGATATTGAAGAGATAGACGTAATAATTGGGGACAACCAGCGGCAGGGTGAACAGGACAAGCAGCAGTGCAACCGTCCAGAAAAGAACCACCCCGCTCTGAAAGAGTTGAATGTCCTCGTAGTAGTCACGTTTCATATCCATGACGGCACCTATAAAGGAGGAAGGGTTTTCCCGCAGTGAGCGTTCCCTGCTAACAAGCTTTCGGAACCCTGTCAAGAACTATTTCCTGCCGTTTTTCGTCTTGACTTTGGATGCATCTCGCCACTATATGTTCCTGGCCGCAGAACGGTCGAATCTTTCATCGTCCCGAGCGGGAACCCTGTGGGCGGAGGCATGCCGTGCTGAACAAAACCGTCATCGATCAACTCCGGCAGAAGGTCGGCGCCGGAAATGTCTACCATGAAAGGGAAGATCTACTCGTCTACGGTTATGACGCCACACCGGAAATCGCGGGGGTTCCCGACGTGGCCGTCTTTCCGGAGAACCGGGAGGGGTTGCGGGCCGCCCTGGAGGTGAGCCGCAGCGAGGGTCTTGCCGTCACCCCCCGCGGCGCCGCCACCGGCCTCTCCGGAGGAAGCGCCCCTTGCCGGGGAGGCATGGTCCTCGGCCTCACCCGGATGAACCGGATCCTGGAGATCGATGAGGAAAATCTGACCCTGACCGCCGAAGCGGGCGTCATCACGGTGGATCTTTTCAATGCCGCGGCGGCAAAGGGTCTCTTCTACCCGCCCGACCCCGGTTCGCAGAACGTATCGACGCTCGGCGGCAATGTCGCGGAGAACGCGGGCGGTCTCCGGGGCCTCAAATACGGCGTCACCCGGAACTACGTGATGGCCCTCTCCGGGTTCCTCTACGACGGCGCGGAATTTCACGCCGGAAACAAATGCGTCAAGGATGTGGCCGGCTACTCGCTCCGCGACCTGCTGGTCGGCAGCGAGGGGACCCTCGGCATCATCACCGAGGCGACGGTCCGTCTGATCAACCCGCCGCAGGAGAAGCGGACGCTTCTCGCCTATTTCCGGAATATCCGGACCGCCGGCGAGGCCGTTTCCAAAATCATCGCCGCGCGGATCATCCCCGCAACCCTCGAAATCATGGACAGGACGACGATCAACTGCGTCGAGGACTACGCCCGGATCGGCCTCCCCCGAGAGATGGGGGCGCTGCTGCTGATCGAGGTGGACGGCCACCCCGCGGTCGTCGCCGAAGAGGCGGAGGGGGTCCGGAAGATCCTCGAGGAGGTTCGGGCGGACCTGATCCGCCAGGCCGCAAACACCCAGGAGGCCTTGCAACTCGCCGCCGCGCGCCGGACCGCCCTCTCGGCCGTCGCCCGCGTCTCCCCCACCACCATCCTCGAGGATACGACCGTGCCCAGGAGCCGTCTCGCCGAAACGTTTGCCGAGATCGAACGCCTCAGCGAAAAATACCGCATCCGCGTCGCCACCTTCGGCCATGCCGGCGACGGAAACCTCCACCCCACAGCGGTGACCGACGAACGGAACCGGGAAGAGATCGCCCGGGTCCACGCCTTCTTCTCCGAGCTCTATGAAATGGTTCTTTCGATCGGAGGGACCGTCTCCGGCGAACACGGGATCGGCATCGCCAAGAAGGGATACCTTCTGCGCCAGTTCGGCGAGGGGGGCATCGGCGTCATGCGCCGGATCAAGCACGCCTTCGACCCGGACGGCCGCCTCAATCCGGGGAAGATCTTCCTCGATGAAGGGGTTCCGGCGGAATCGCCGATTCCGGGAGGAACGAATGGCTGAGCAAGCCACGGCGGGCAACTTTCATCCCGATGACGCCCCGGGTTACGAATCCATTCTCCAGTGCATGCGCTGCGGCTTCTGTCTTGCGGTCTGCCCCACCTATGCGCTGACGAACCGGGAAAGATCGAGCCCGAGGGGCCGGGCCGCCCTTGCCCGCGCCGTCGCCGAGGGGCGTCTGGAATTTACCCAGGCCGTCCGGGACGAGTCTTTTTTCTGCCTCGACTGCAAGGCCTGCACCACCGCCTGCCCGTCCGGGGTCCGCGTCGGAACGATCATGGAATTCTGCCGGAGCCAGTCACAGGTTTTTCACCCCCCTTCCCTGCCCGCCGGCATGCTGCGCGATTTCATCCTGAAGCGGATGCTCCCGTCGCCCGCGCTGATGGAAACCTCCATGCTGCCCGTCCGCCTCTACCAGCGGCTCGGCCTCCAGTGGGCGGTCCGCCGTCTCGGGATCGACCGGTTCCTTCCCGGCGCACTCGCCAAGATGGAGGGCATCCTCCCGACATTGGCCCCGCCGCTCCGCCCGGAGATCCCGGAGATGATCCCGGCCCTGGGCAAAAAACGGGGGCGCGTCGGCTTCTTCCTCGGCTGCGCGATGAGCCTGGTTTTCCCGGAGGTCTCCCGCCAGACGGCCCGCATCCTCTCCCAGCAGGGTTTCGACGTCGTCACCCCGAGGGAGGTCAAATGCTGCGGAGCGCCCCACCTGGCCGAAGGAGAGCGCGAAACCGCCCGCCGTCTCGCCCGGATCAACATCGACCTCTTCCTCCCGCTGAACGTCGATTTCATCGTGACCGACTGCGCCGGCTGCGGCTGTGCGCTGAAGGAATACGAGGAATTGCTGGAGGGACCCGGCGACCATGAAAAGGTAGTCCGTTTCCGGGCGAAGATCCGGGACATCTCCGAATTCCTTGCGGAAGCGGGCATCCGGACCGAAGAACTCCGGCCGGTGCCCCTCTCGGTCACCTATCATGAGCCCTGTCACCTCGTGCACGGCCAGGGCCTTTCCGGCCCGCCGCGCCAGGTGATCCGGGCGATCCCCGGGGTCGAACTGCGGGAGATGAGGGAATCGAACTGGTGCTGCGGGATGGCGGGTTCCTTCGCGCTGAAGGAACTGGAGACGAGCCGCCGGCTTCTCGAGAGGAAACTCGGCCATGTCCGGGCCACCGGCGCCGACGTCCTGGTCACCGCCAATCCCGGCTGCCACCTCCAACTCGCCTGGGGGATCCGCGAGGTCGGGATGAAACAGCCTGTCATGCACATCGTGGAACTCCTGGGACGCTCCCTCCCCGCAGGACCGACCTGAATCCAGAAAGGACCCCCCGTTGAATCGACCCACCGACGTCGAAGTAAAATTCCTGGAACTGCTCGACCTCGTCGAAAAACTCCGCTCCCCGGACGGATGCCCCTGGGACCAGGCGCAGCAGAAGGGGGATATCGGCCGCTATCTGATCGAAGAGGCGTATGAGGTCCTCGAGGCGCTTGAGGGGCCCTCGCCGGACCATCTGCGGGAGGAACTCGGCGATCTCCTCTTTCAGATCCTCTTCCTCGCCCGGATCGCGGAGGAGGCGGGTGAATTCAGCATGGCGGACATCCTGGAGGGAATCACCGAGAAGATGATCCGGCGTCATCCGCATGTCTTCGGCAACACCGAGGTCGCAGGCATCGAGGAGGTCCGCACGAACTGGGAGCGAATCAAGACGGAGGTGGAGCACAGGGGAGATAAGCGGTTGCCCGTCAGCGACGGCATCCCCCGTTCCCTCTCCACACTGGCCAAGGCTCAGCGGATCACCGCCCGTGCCGCGGAGGCGGGATTCGACTGGCCCGATGCCGCCGGCGTCCTGGACAAGGTCGAAGAGGAGTTGGCCGAATTCCGCGCCGCCCTGAAAATGAAGGACCCGGAACGGATGCAGGACGAGGCGGGCGACCTCCTTTTCACACTGGTCAACCTCTGCCGCTTTGCAAAGGTGGATGCGGAAACGGCGCTCCGCTCTTCGCTGCGGAAATTCATCGACCGCTTTTCCCATATCGAACGGGAGCTTGCCGCTCATGGAAAGAGCCCCAAAGACTCCTCCCTGGCCGAGATGGACCGGCTCTGGGAGGAGGCCAAGCAAATGAAGGGATCTCCTGAAAAGCGATGAAGTATTTTATCAGTGTCCTCGGAATGGTCTTCATCATCGAAGGCCTCCCCTATTTCACCTACCCCGACCGGATCAAGTCCTACCTGCGCAAGTTGACGGAACTCCCGGATACGACGCTCCGCGCCCTTGGCGCCGCCGCCCTTCTCCTCGGCTTCGTTCTCCTCTATTTCGGAACAAAGTGATCCTCGAAGAAAACCGGAGAGGCTCAAATTCCGTTGACTTTCCATCCCGATTCTGCTTATGTGCCGCAGTTTTTACGGGGATGGGGTTTATTTCATGATGAGGTTGGAAGATTTCGCATACGACCTGCCGGAGGAGCTGATCGCCCAGGAACCGGCGGCGCTCCGCGACCGCTCACGGCTGATGGTGGTTCACCGGAAGACGGGGGAGATCGAAATCCGGACATTCCGGGATCTTCCGGGGTACTTCGGCGAAGGGGATGTTTTTGTCGTCAACGACTCCCGCGTCTTTCCGGCGCGTCTGATCGGCCGGAAGGAGACGGGCGGCTTGATCGAGATCCTGCTGCTGACGCGACAACCGGCAGAACCTCCCGGGGAGACCTGGGAGGTTCTGCTGCGTCCGGCCAAGCGGGTAGAGCCCGGAACGACGGTCACGTTCGCCGAAGGCTGCCGGGCGCGGATCGTCCGGCGGCTGTCGGAGAAGCGATGGCTTCTGGAATTCCTGACCGACATCCCGTTCACTGACTTTCTCGCCCGTTTCGGGAGGGCCCCGCTGCCGCCGTATATCAAGCGGAGGAAGGACCGGGCGCGGTCGCAGCAGGATCTGGAGCGCTACCAGACCGTCTATGCACGGGTAAACGGTTCCGTCGCGGCGCCGACCGCAGGACTTCATTTTACCGCCGAGCTGTTCGATCTTTTAAAAGATCGGGGGGTCGGAATCGCCCCTGTCACGCTCCATGTCGGCTACGGCACCTTCCTCCCGATCGAGGCGGAGAACGTGGAGGAGCATGTGATGGAAGAGGAGCATTTCACAATCGACGCGGAGACGGCCCGGCTGGTCAACGGGGCGAAAAGGGTCGTCGCCGTAGGGACGACCTCGACCCGCGTCCTCGAATCCGTCGCGGATGACGAGGGCAAGATCCGGCCGGTTTCCGGTTCGACCCGCCTCTACCTCTATCCCGGCAGCCGTTTTAAGCGGGTCGATGCGCTGCTGACGAACTTCCACCTCCCGAAATCGTCCCTGTTTCTGCTGGCATGCGCCTTTGCCGGCACGGAACGGATGCAGGAGGCATACCGGATGGCCGTCAAAAACCGATTCCGTTTCTACAGTTACGGGGATTGCATGCTGATCCTGTAGGAAAAATCAAGATGGAATTTACGAGGATCGCAAAAGACCCCGGCTGCGCAGCCAGACTCGGGAAAATCGGGACGCCGCACGGCGAGATCCGGACGCCGGCCTTCATGCCGGTCGGTACGCAGGGAACCGTAAAGGGTCTGACGCCGGAGCAGGTCCGCGGCCTCGGGGCGGACATCATCCTCGGCAACACCTACCATCTCTATCTGCGGCCGGGACACCGGCTGATCGCCGATCTGGGAGGGCTGCACCGGTTCATGAACTGGCACGGCCCGATCCTGACCGACAGCGGCGGGTTCCAGATCTACAGCCTGGGCGCGCTGCGGCGGATCGCGGAAGAGGGGGCGACTTTTCAGTCCCATATCGACGGTTCAAGCCATTTTCTCAGCCCGGAGATGGCGGTGGAGATCCAGGAGGCGCTCGGCAGCGACATCATGATGTGTCTCGACGAGTGCATCGCCTATCCCGCCGGCAGGGAAGAGGTCGAACGGGCGCTTGCCCGAACCGCCCGCTGGGCGGACCGCTGCAAGCAGAGCCGGAAAAATCCGGCACAGGCCCTCTTCGGGATCATCCAGGGCGGCGTCTATCCCGATCTCCGCCGGCGGGGCGTGGAAGAGATGACGGCGATCGGTTTCGACGGCTACGCGATCGGCGGCCTCAGCGTCGGGGAGCCCAAGGCGCTGATGCTGGAAAACCTCGCCGCAACCGCCCCGCTCCTCCCGGAAGAGCGTCCGCGCTACCTGATGGGCGTCGGAACCCCCGACGATCTTGTCGATGGGGTTTTCCACGGAATCGACATGTTTGACTGCGTGATGCCGACCCGATGCGCCCGGAACGGATTGTTGTTTACAAATGGAGAAAAGGTTGTTATAAAAAACGCCCGTTACCGGGAGGATGCCTCGCCCATTGACAGCGAATGTGATTGTTATACCTGTCAAAATTACTCGCGGGCGTACCTGCGGCACCTGTATGTGGCCGGGGAGATCCTGGCGATGGCGCTCAATACAATTCACAACCTCCGGTATTATCTGCATCTGATGGAGCGGATCCGGGAGGCGATCCGGGTGGGCCGGTATCCGGAGTTCCGGGAACGTTTTCTGCGGGAGCGGAGATCCGTTCATGCCGATCATTCCCCTGAAAAGGATAGCGGGCAAAATGAAACAAAACCATTTTAACCATAGATTAAGGAGGGTTTAACAGTGATCAGTGCAGCGTATGCGATGGGTGCTCCGGGAGGAGGCGGCGGCGGCGGCGCCGCGGGCGGTGATTTCAGCTTCATCATCATGATGGCGGTTCTTTTCGGTATTTTTTATTTTCTTCTGATCCGTCCACAACAAAAAAAACAGAAGGATATCAAAGAGATGATAGCAAATCTGTCGCACGGGGATCTGGTCATGACCTCCGGCGGCATCCAGGGGAAGGTCACGGCGTTGACGGATACGGTCGTGACGATCGAGATCGCCGACAAGGTCAAGATCAAGGTCGCGCGGAATTTTATCGGCGCCGTCCTGCAGAAGGCGCCCAAGGAATGAGTCTTACAAGCTGCATGCGCTGATTCGACCAGTTTGAAAGGGGTAAACCATGTTTAAAAGCATCAAAATCAGGGCGGCCATCACCATCCTCCTCTGCCTGGCCGCCCTTGTCTATCTGGCGCCCTCCCTGACCTCCGATCTTCCCGAAACCTGGAAGAAATACCTCCCGACGGACCGGATCCACCTCGGACTCGATCTGCAGGGGGGGATGCACCTGGTCCTGGAGGTGGAAACGGCCAAGGCGGTGGAAAGCACGCTCGAGAGGAGCGCAAATGACCTGAAGGAGAACCTGATGGAAAACCGGGTCCGTTTCAAGCTGGTTGAACGGACCCAGCCACAAGGCGCCGCCTTCGAGTTTCCCGATACAGCCTCGCGGGAGGCCTTCGACAAGCTCCTCGCGAACCAGTATCCCGATCTGGAGGTCGCCTCTTCGCAGGTTGTGGAAGGAAAAGGGGTGGCCACTCTGAAGATCAAGGACAAACGCGCCGCGGAAATCCGTAAGATGGCGGTGGAACAGAGCCTGGAAACGATCCGGAACCGGGTCGATCAATTCGGCATCTCCGAGCCGGAGATCATCCCGCAGGGGGTGGACCGGATCATCGTCCAACTCCCCGGCGTCAAGGATACGGCGCGCGCCAAGAACCTGATCGGCCGCACGGCCCTCCTGGAATTCAAACTGGTCGATGACGAGCACAGCCTCGACGAAGCCCTCAAGGGAAATGTTCCCGAGGGAAGCGTCGTCGCCAATGAATCCCGGATGGATCGAACCTCCGGCAGGCGATCCGATATTCCGCTTCTGCTCAAAAACCGGACGCTGATGACCGGCCAGGCGCTCGAAAACGCGAAGGTCCAGATCGGCGACCGCTTCGGCGAACCCCACGTCTCCCTTAAATTCAACGCCCAGGGGGGGAGGGACTTTGAACGAATCACCGGCGACAACGTCAAGAAACGGCTGGCAATCGTTCTGGACGGCGTCGTCCATTCCGCCCCGGTGATCCAGGAGAAAATATCCGGCGGTCAGGCCCAGATCACCGGCTCCTTCACAATGGAGGAGGCGACCGACCTGGCCATCGTTCTACGCGCCGGCGCGCTGCCTGCGCCGGTGGTCATTCTCGAGGAGCGAACCGTCGGTCCTTCCCTCGGACAGGATTCGATCGACCAGGGAACCTGGGCCAGCATCATCTCGGGGATTCTGATTCTCCTCTTCATGATTTTCTACTATCGGCTCAGCGGCATGGTTGTCGATCTGGCGCTGGCCATGAACATGCTGCTGCTCTTGGGCGTCATGGTCGCCTTCAAGGCAACGCTGACCCTCCCCGGCATCGCCGGCATCGCGCTGACGATCGGCATGGCCGTGGACGCGAACGTACTCATCAACGAGCGGATCCGGGAAGAGCTGCGTCTGGGGAAAACCCCGCGGGCGGCCATCGAGGCCGGCTATACGAAGGCCTTTCTGACCATCTTCGACTCGAACGTGACGACGCTGGTCGCGGCGCTCTTCCTCTTCGGCTTCGGGACCGGACCGGTCAAGGGGTTCGCCGTGACGCTGACGATCGGCATCGTGGTCAGCATGTTCACCGCCGTTTTTGTCACGCGAATCATCTTCGACCACTTCATCTGGAATCGCAAGATCGAGAGAATCAGCATTTAAGGGATTTGAGGAGAATTCAATGGAAATCATCAAAACGGAGACCCACTTTAATTTCGTCAGGATGATGAAGCCCGCGGTCATCCTGTCAATCGCCGTCATCGTCATCGGCATCGCCTCCCTGATCTGGCACGGAGGGCCCAATTTCGGCATCGATTTCGCGGGCGGCACGCTGATCCAGATCAAATTCCAGAACGAGACGTCGGCAGACAAGATCCGGACCGCCTTCAAGTCAATCGGTTTTGACGGGAGCATCATCCAGGATTTCGGTCCAAAAGAGGTCATCGTCCGGACGGCCGACACCGGAACCGATGCGCAGTCTCTCACCTCGCGCGTCGAGGAGGCGCTCGGCGCCGCCTTCGGCAAAGGGGCCTACGAGGTCCGGCGGATCGAGATGGTCGGCCCGAAGGTCGGCAGGGACCTGACGCGCAAGGCGATCCTGGCGATCATCTTCTCCTGGATCGGCATTCTCGTCTATGTCGGTGTCCGGTTCGAATTCCGCTACGCCCTCGGGGGCATCGTTGCCCTGATCCACGATATCCTGATCACGATCACGTTTCTGTCGCTCTTCAACAAGGAATTCGACCTGAACATCGTGGCCGCGCTGCTGGCGATCATCGGATTCTCGATCAACGACACGATCGTGATCTTCGACCGGATCCGTGAAAATGCGCGCAAAAACATCCGGCAGAGCCTCAACGAGGTGATCAATGCCAGCGTGAACCAGACCCTCAGCCGGACCATCCTGACGTCGCTTACGGTCATCATGGTCTTGTTCGTCCTCTTCTTCTTCGGAGGCGCCGTTATCCACGATTTTGCCTTCGCGCTGCTCGTTGGCACCATCGCCGGCGTCTATTCGACGGTCTTCATCGCAAGCCCGATCGTGCTGCTGTTTGAAAAGATCAAACCAACGGATTTAAAGAGGAAAAAATAGCGTTGACCCCCTTGGAGATCGTTGGCGTGACCCTGTTTATCCTGGTGCTGATGTTCGGCGCCTTCTCCATCCTCTTCGGCCTTCCGGGGACGGTGATCATCCTGATCGATGCGGCGATCTATGCCGCAGCGACCGGTTTTGAAAGGATCGGCCTCAAGATCCTTGCCACACTGCTGATTCTGTCGATCCTCGCAGAGCTCGCCGATTTCGCCGTCGGGATGGCGGGCGCCGTCAAATTCGGCGCATCCCGGAAGGCATTCTGGGCGTCCATCATCGGCGGTCTGATCGGGGTTGCGCTGATGGCGCCCTTTTTTCTGGGTTTGGGCGCCGTCGCCGGGGGGTTCTTTGGCGGGTTCGCCGGCGTGCTGACCGTCGAACTCCTCCGCCGAAACCGACTGAAACCTTCGCTCCGGGCAGCCTGGGGGGCAACCCTTGGACGGGCCGCGGGGATCTGCGTGAAGGGCGGCCTTGCGCTGATCATGATTGTGATCACGTTGTCAACCGTTTATAACTAAGGGAACTTCATGAGCAAACCGAAATCGAAACTGCGGGAATATATCGAGGCGATCCTGCTGGCCATCGTGATCGCCTTTTTCATCCGGACCTTCGTCGTTCAGGCCTACAAGATTCCCTCCGGTTCGATGAAACCGACCCTCCAGATCGGCGATCACATCCTGGTCACCAAATTCAACTACGGCGTCAAACTTCCGCTGATCCGCTCGACGCTGATTCCGATCGGGAAACCCACGCGGGGGGACATCGTGGTCTTTATCTATCCCGAGGACCGCTCGAAGGATTTTATCAAGCGGTTGATCGGCCTGCCGGGAGATACGATCGAGATCCGGGACAAAAAGATCCTTCTGAACGGACTCCCCTGGAGCGACGCCCACGGGGTCTATGTGGACAACCTGATGATCCCGGGCAACGTCCAGCCCCGCGACAACTTCGGGCCGGTCACGGTGCCGCCGGATTCCATCTTCGTCATGGGAGACAACCGCGATGAGAGCTACGACAGCCGTTTCTGGGGATTCGTGCCGATGAAGGAGGTCCTGGGCAAGGCGCTGATCATCTATTGGTCCTGGAACCAGGAGGAGAGCAACGTGCGGCTTCGTCGGATCGGAACGATTCTCCATTGAACCGTGCAGATTGCCCTCCACGGAACAAAAGGCCGCGTCCACAGCGCGGCCTTCTGTTTTCATAACAGCGCGAAAACCAGCATCGCAAGAGAAAGGAAGCTGAGGAGCGCGACGGTCAGCCAGGAGAGGGTGTTCATGATGGGGCCGTTCGTGTATTTCCCCATGATCCGCCGGTCGTTCACCAAAAGCAGCATGAAGACGAGGATCACCGGGAGAACCGCCCCGTTGATCACCTGCGAGTAGAACATGATCCCGATCAGCGGCATGTCGGGCAGCAGGAGGATCCCGGCGCTCAGGAAGATCATCAGGGAATAGAGGCCGTAGAACTGCGGCGCTTCCAGGAACTTGCGATTCAGGCTGGACTCCCACCCGAAGGCCTCGCAGATCGTGTAGGCGGTCGAAATCGGCAGGATCGAGGCGGCGAAGAGCGATGCGTTCAGCAGGCCGAAGGCGAAAAGCCAGGAGGCGTATTCACCGGCAAGGGGCGCCAGGGCGAGCGCGGCGTCCTTCGCGCTTTCAATCTTCACCCCGTTCTGGAAGAGCGTGACCGCGCAGAGCATGATGATGAAAAAGGCGATCACATTCACCGTCACCGAACCCAGGATCACGTCCATCCGCGTGTAGGGGTAATCCTCCGCCTTCAGCCCCTTGTCCACCACGGAGGATTGGAGGTAGAACTGCATCCAGGGGGCGATCGTGGTTCCGATCAACGCCACGGCCATGGTCAGGAAGCCTGTTTCCATCCGGAAGGTCGGTCTCAGCAGCGAAGACCCTACGGTATTCCAGTCCGGCTTTCCCATGAAACCCGAGATGATGTAGGAGAGGTAAAAAACGCATGCGAATAGAAACACCTTCTCCACGGACTTGTAGTTCCCCTTGACGACCAGCCACCAGACAAAGGCGGCGCTGAACGGCACGGAAACGTATCGGCTGATGCCGAAGATCTCCAGGCTCACCGCGACGCCGGCGAAGTTGGAGACGGCATTCCCCAGATTGGCCAGAAACAGGACGATCATCAAATAGAACGTGATTTTTGCGCCGAACCGTTCACGAATCAGGTCGGAGAGGCCTTTGCCGGAGACCACGCCCATCCTGGCGCACATCTCCTGGATCACGATCAGGACGCCGGTGATCGGGATCAGGGTCCATAGAAGGTCAAGGCCGTATTCGGAACCGGCGAGGGAATAGGTCGTAATGCCGCCGGCGTCGTTGTCCACATTGGAGGTGATAATCCCCGGCCCGATCAGCGCGAAGAAAATCCCGATCGACCGCCACTGTTTTCGGATGGACGGGAAGCGTCCGAATCTGCGGATGCCCCGGGAAAGGAAATCAACCATCGCCTTGCACAACCCTCCTCATCCATCGTCTTGTTGCCCTACCGGCCCAGCTTCGGCGCGACCACTTCGAGGAGGTTCTTGAACAGGATGACCCCCTTCAGCGAGTCGTTGTCATCGACGACCGGCATCGCCAGGATGCCGTACTTGGCGAAATCGTCGGCAATCCGCTCCTTCTTCGCCTCGATGTTGACGGAGACCACCCGCGTATCCATCAGATCGGAGAGCAGGGTCGCAGGCGGCGCCACCAGGAGATCCCGGAGGGTCAGCACGCCGAGGAGGCGCTCCTCGCCGTCCACGACGTAGAGGTAATAGATCAGATCCATATCCTCGGCTTCACGGCGGATCTTCTCCATCGCCTCTCCGGCGGTCACCCCGGGTTCAAAGCTGAGGTACGAGGTGGTCATCAGCCCTCCCGCCTTCTCTTCCGGATGGGCGAGGAGCTCCTTCATGTCCTCCGCCACCTCCTTTTCCATCTCCCGGAGAATCCCTTCCACCCTCTCCCTGGGGAGATCCCCCAGCAGGTCGGCAGCCTCGGAGAGGGACATCTCCTCGATGATGTCGGAGGCGCTCTCCATCGACAGACCCTCAATCAGACTCACCTGAATTTTCGGATCGGTCTCTTCCAGGGTTTCCGCAGCCGTTTCTACGTCGAGCGAGCCGAAAACGGCGGAACGCTGATGAATATCGAGCTCCTCGATGATGTCGGCGAGGTCCGCGGGGTGGAGCTGGGCAAGGCGGTTCTGGGCGACGGTCAGCCGCAGCAGATCCGGTGAGGAGACGGGCTGGACGAATTTCCACGAGATCAGTTGATCCGTCATGACGTAGTCGAAGAGGCCCCGGAGGATGAAAGCGATCGGCCTCTCCAGACCGACGCGCCGCAGAAGGCCGCGGAAGCCGACATCCACGTGGACCAGGTAGAGAATCTTGTTCGCCATCAGAAACTGCAGGTCGTTGACCCGCCGGATCTTCGCCCCGTCGGTGTCCACGACCTGCTTGTCCAGCAGGGTCTCCTTGAGGAGGAGTTCGCCGGATCGAAACGCCGGTTCCCGAAAATCCTCCGGACGAAGGGGCCGGGCGGTCAACGTCCCATGGAACACTGCGATGGCCTGCCACGGAAGCATCACCGTTCGCCGACCCTCCTTCAATCGCACGACGACATCGATGACCGGAGGGTACATCCCGCCGATATTTCCGGTCAAATCGAGGACCCTGCCGATGGGACGGCCTTCCGAATCGACAATTCTTTTCCCCAGGAGTTCGCTTAAATAGAGAAATACCTGAGGTTCATGGCCAGACGCCATGTTCATCGGCATGTTTACCGCCTCCAGATCGGGCTGCCTGTAACACCAAAATTCAATATTTCAACCGTTTTTCCATATTGGATGACGGGTCCGATGCACCGACGTCATTGAAGCAAGAGCTCCCACAGCGGACCCGCATGACCGCGGCCATGCAAGCGGACGACAACCCGTTCATTTTTTTCACTGCCATCCCCATAGACCCAGTTCCTCCTGCCCCGCGCCCGTTTTTCGATCCGGGCGATGATCTCCTCCGTTCCGATCCCCTTGGAACGATAGAAAACCGGCGCCAGCAGATCCTGTTCCGGCGCGATCTGCCCCTCTTGCCGGGCGATGTCGTACAGACGGGTATGGGGGTAAACCCGGATGCCGCAAAAAACGAAAAATACGGCTTTCTCGATGATTTCCATGTGGTTCAACGTTTCGTCCAGGGTCTGCGCATCTTCTCCGGGCCCGCCCAGGAGGAGATAGTGGGCGATATGCACCCCCGCCTGGCGGGCGCTTCGCTGGGCCAACAGGACATCCTCCATATCAAACGGTTTGCCGTACCTCTTCAACTGGCCGTTGCAAAAGGTCTCCGTCCCGAATTCGACATGGGTCAATCCGGCCTCGGCCAGGGCATTGTAATAGCCGTCCGGGGGGCGGGTGGGCGCGAAAAAAGCCCCCCAGGGGATGCTGAGGCCCTGACGCCGAAAGGCCTGGGCAACGGCCAGACTGTGGCCATAATCGGCATTGAACACGGAATCGGCGATAAAAAGGTAGCGGGCGCCCATCTCCTGCAGCTCCCGGGCCTCTCCGGCGACCTCATCGGGGGAGTTCAAACGCAACCGGCGGCCCTCGATATGGGGATAGGTGCAGTAAATACAGTGGTAGGGACATCCCCTTTTCGTCTGCAGATTCAGTATCCCTCCCCGTTCGAGATAGAAACGGAGCTGGGCATCCACCGGCCGAAACTGCCGCCTGACCGCACCCGTCCACGGAACGGCGCTTCGAACCCCCTCCCCTCTGCCGATAATCCCCGGCAGATCGGCGACAACCGCTCCCTTCTCCAGGGCGTCAAGGAGCGGACCCAGGAACTCCCCCTCCCCGACGACGCCGAAATCGGCATCCAGCAGCGCCATCAATTCCCCGGGGAAAATGGAAAAACCGCTGCCCCCGATCACAACAGGGGCCTTCGAGCAGCCCCTGATGGCCTGAATGATCCTCTGATGTCCCTGAACAAAGCTCTTCGTGGCCAGGGTATCCACATTGTCGATATTCCGGATGGACAGGCCGATGACATCGGGGTCAAAATCCCGGATTGCAACCTCCAACGGGTCGAGCCCCCCGACCACATTCATATCCACAATCCTGACCTCATGGCGGGGCGCGAGGGCTCCCACGATAAAATCGAGTCCCAGAGGATAGACCGGATAGGGATATTGGGTGGTATTGGCCGAAAGGAGCAGAAGCTTCATCGGATGCCCCCGATCACTGTGAACCGTTCACCAAAGCTCATTGGCAGGTCTCCTTTTTCCATTCAGCTCGGATTTTTCTTAGCCGGGCCATGTACATCGAGAGGGCAACATGCATCAAAGGCCGACGTTCTATATCCCAAAAGGATTTTAAGGGCAACGAAATTTCATGTTCATGAGAAAAGGTTGCCGGATACCCGCTTGTATTTTCCGGCGACAGACGTTATAAGTCGCCCTATCGCCATCGTCGCGTGCAACCCGTCGGTCGCTCTTGTCGCCGGGGCCTCCCTGGCCGCGGCTGGTGAAATGAGAGGATTGGTTTCCGGCTTATCCGGATCAGGGTAAACGATGTACAAAAAGATCACCGCTCTTCTGGAAAACAGATCCGGCCGCTTTACGCCTTCAGGGCCGACCATCGGAGAGATCGAAACCATCGCGGCGGGAATCAGGAACGCCTTCATCGGCAGGGGCGTTTCCGCCGATGAGCCGGTCTGCCTCTGCATAGAGGAAAAGCATCTCCTTCTGGCCGCCCTGCTCGCATCCGTGGCGGGCGCCCCGACTTTCATCCTCCCCCACTCCTTTCACCGTCAGGTTCTAAAGGAGATTCACCAAAAGAGGCCTTTTCGGTGGATCCTCGCGGATACCGCCATCGATCCCCCGGCGGACACGACGGTGATCAGCGTGGGAGAGTGCCCCCCGGACGATCGCCCCCTGCAACTGGTGCGCCCCCCGGACCACCCCTTCGTTTCGCTCTTCACGGGCGGCTCAACGGGCAAACCTCAGATATGGTCCAAGACCCCGCTAAACCTGTTCGGCGAGGCGCTCCACCTCGCAAGAACCTTTGGCATCGGACAAGGCGATCTTCTGCTCGCCACGGTTCCGCCTCAACACATTTACGGCCTGCTCGGCTCGGTCCTCCTCCCCTTCGTCGCCTCGGCCCGGGTTCTCCGCAAAACCTGCACGTTTCCCCGGGAAATCTTGAATGCGTTGCAGAACGAAAGGGCCACGGTCCTGCTCAGCGTACCGATCCACTACCGGGCACTGAGGTGCGACGACGGGATCCGGCGATTTTCGCTGCGAATGGCCCTCTCATCGGCAGCCCCGCTTGACGGCGATGATGCCGCTTTTTTCTTCCAGCAGACGGGATTGGCGATTACCGAAATCTATGGATCGACGGAGACGGGGGGCATGGCGCTCCGTCCCTACGGATCGGATCACGGCTCCTGGGAACCTTTCTGCTGCATCGACTGGAAGATCCTCTCCGACCGTCTTTGTGTCCGATCGGGTTTTGTCTCCCCGGATCTGCCCTGCGATACGGAAGGTTTCTTCATGACGACGGACCGTGTCGCCGAAACCGGAGGAAACCGCTTCAAGTTCCTGGGGCGGGCGGATCATATCGTCAAAATCGCCGGCAAACGGGTGGATCTCGACGAGATTCGTGAGAAGATCCGGCGCATCCCCGGTGTCAATGACGCGTATGTCATGGCTGCGCCGATGAACGGGGCGAGACAGGCGGAGATTGCGGCGCTTGTGGCGAGCGACCTGCCGGCCCGCAAACTCCGTGCGGCGATCCGGTCGATGGACGATCCCTATGGGCGACCGCGGCGGATCCGGGTCGTCAAGACCATCCCCGTCCTTTCCAATGGGAAGATCGACCGGCAACGGATCGATCGGCTCCTCCTTGCTTCCCATCCCGCTCGCCCGGAGGCTGATCATATTGGGGCTTGACACCCCCTGTTTTTCTGTTGTAGGGTTGTGACGAAACACGGCGGTTTTCTAACCCTTTTAATTGAATCCCGCGAGATTGAAAAGGGACGACTTGTGCAAATAGGTTCATCACTTAAAGACGCGATGCAGGCCTTCACCCATTGGGCGAAGGCCATTTTTTTAAACCACGGAACGGGGTGAAGGGAACCATGGAGCAGAAAAAGGTCGTCATGGATGCGGAAGGAATCGACCGTTCTCTGACGCGGATCGCCTATGAGATCCTGGAAAAGAACAAGGGGGTCGATGATCTGATCCTGGTGGGAATCCAGACCAGGGGGGTCTTTCTCGCGGAGCGACTCCGCCGGAAGATCTCCGGAATCGAAGGCAGAGAGGTCCCTCTCGGAATCCTCGACATCACCCTCTACCGGGATGACCTGCAGACCTCCAACCGAAAGCCGAGACTGGGAAAGACCGATATTCCCTTCTCGCTGGACGGGAAAAAGGTTGTCCTCGTCGACGATGTCTTTTTTACCGGCCGGACGATCCGCGCCGCCATGGACGGCCTGATCGATTTCGGCCGGCCGAAACGGATCCAACTTGCCGTCCTGATCGACCGGGGGCATCGCGAATTGCCCATCCGGGCGGACTTCGTCGGCAAGAACCTCCCCTCTTCGTTCTGGGAAGCGGTCAGCGTAACGCTGACGGAGAAGGACGGCATCGACGAGGTGGTCATCGAGGAGAACCCTTAGGAAGCGATCCCTGAGGGGCTTTTCCCAAGAAACTTCACGCGGGCGAACGTTTTTTAGCGAGGACGGCCCCGATCATGCGAGGCACAGCCATGAAACTGAACCGGAAAGACATCCTCGGCATCCAGGAACTCTCCGTCGCCGAGATCGAACTGATCCTCGAAACGGCGGATTCCTTCATCGAGGTATCCACCCGGGAGATCAAGAAGGTCCCCACGCTGCGCGGAAAGACGGTGATCAACCTTTTCTACGAGGCCAGCACCCGGACGAGGACCTCCTTCGAGATCGCCGGCAAGCGTCTGAGCGCGGATACGATCAACATCTCGGCTTCGACCAGCAGCGTCGTGAAAGGGGAAACCCTGATCGACACGGCGAAAAACCTGGAGGCGATGAACCCCGATGTGATCGTGATCCGCCACAGCGCCGCCGGGGCGCCCCACATGCTGGCCGCCATCCTCCGGCAGTCGATCATCAACGCCGGCGACGGGGCGCACGAACACCCGACCCAGGCGCTCCTGGACATGATGACGATCCGGGCGAAGAAGGGGGGAATCGCCGGGCTGAAGGTTGCGATCGTCGGTGATATCGCCCACAGCCGCGTCGCCCGCTCCAACATCCTCGGCCTGACGAAAATGGGGGCCACGGTCTGCGTCTCCGGTCCGGCCACGATGCTCCCCCGCGGCATCGAGAAGATGGGGGTCGCCGTCCATACGCAAATCGAGGAGGCGATCCGGGATGCGGACATCATCATGATGCTCCGGATCCAGACGGAGCGGGAAAAACAGAACATCTTTCCATCCCTTCGGGAATACGCGCAATATTTCTCGCTGAACCGCCGGAACATCGGCCTCGCCCGGAAGGAGGTCCTGATCATGCATCCGGGACCGATCAACCGCGGGGTGGAGATCTCGCCCGATCTTGCCGACGGACCCCATTCGATCATCCTCGACCAGGTCACCAACGGTGTGGCCGTCCGGATGGCCCTTCTCTATCTGTTGACGGGAGGAACCCAATGACCCTCTTACTGAAAGGCGGCAGGGTGGTGGACCCCTCCCGAAAAATGGACGGAACGGGGTATCTGCTGATCGAAAACGGGAAGATCGTCCAAAGCGGAAAGGAATGGCGCCAGACCGGCAAGCGAAGGGAAAAAGGGGATCCCGCCGGCATGGAAATCATCGATCTAAGAGGAAAGATCGTCGTCCCCGGCCTGATCGACATCCACACCCATTTGCGGGAGCCCGGCTTCGAGTACAGGGAAACCATCGCCTCCGGAAGCGAGGCGGCCGTGGCGGGCGGCTTCACCTCGGTTGCCTGCATGCCCAACACAAACCCCGTCAACGACAGCCGGTCCGTCACCGAGTTCATCCGCAGAAAGGCGGCGGAATGCGGTCTGGCCAACGTCTACCCGATCGCGGCGATCAGCCTGAAATCGGAAGGCGCGCTCCTCAGTGAGTTCTGGGATCTGAAAGACGCCGGCGCGATCGGTTTTTCCGACGATGGAAGATCGGTCATGAACGCCGCGCTGATGCGCCGGGCCCTCGAATACGCCTCCTCGCTGGACATGCCGGTCATCGCCCACTGCGAGGACCGGAACCTCTCCGCGGGCGGGATGATGCACGAGGGTTTCGTCTCCACCGAAATCGGCCTGCCGGGCATCCCCGCGATCGCCGAGGAGGTCATGGTCGCCCGGGATCTCCTCCTCGCCGAATATGCCGGGGCGCACCTGCACATCGCCCATGTCAGCACCGCAGGCGCCGTCCGCCTGATCCGCGAGGCAAAAGCCCGCGGAGTCCGCGTGACCGCAGAGACGGCGCCCCATTACTTTACGCTGACCGACGAGACCCTTCGGACCTTCGATACCGCCGCGAAGGTCTACCCCCCGCTGCGCGGCCCGGAGGATCGGGAAGCGATCCGGGAAGGGCTCCGCGACGGCACGATCGACGTGATCGCAAGCGACCACGCGCCCCATGCGCGAACCGACAAGGAGGTCGAATTCGACTATGCGGCAAGCGGCATCACCGGTCTGGAAACATCGCTGGGCCTCTCGCTGGGCCTGGTTGAAGAGGGTCTTCTGACACTCCCCGAAGTGATCGAAAAGATGACCGCCAACGCCGCCCGCGTCCTCCGCATCCCGAAGGGGAGCCTCGCCGACGGCGCCGACGCCGATATCACGGTCATCGACCGGGAGCGGGAGTGGACCGTGGATCGGGGACTCTTCCGGTCACGGGGGAAGAACACCCCCTTTCACAACCGGATACTGAAGGGAAAGGCGGTCATGACGATCGTCGGCGGCAAGATCCGCTATCGCGACGGCCTTCAATGATCCCGGACCGAACAGCGCTGCGGACGGAGGCGATTGTTCTACGGACGGTCGACTACGGCGAATCGGACCGAATCGTCACCTTCTGCACCGCCGACTTCGGGAAGATCCGCGGAATCGCCAAGGGGGCGAGGCGAAGCAGGAAACGGTTTGCAAACGCGATCGAGCCCTTCTGCTGCTCCCGGATACTCTTTTCACGGAGGAGTCCGGAGAGCCTGGCCCTGATCGAGGGGTGCGACGTCCTGTCCCATTTTCCAGGCATCCGCTCCGATTTGGAAAAGAACCTGGCCGCCTCCTGCCTGATCGATCTCACGGATCAGTTCACGCCGGAAGACAAGAAGAGCCCGGCCTCATTCTCCCTTTTGCTCGATTTTCTCCGCTTGCTCGAGGCGAACGTCTGGACGGAGGCGCTGCTCCGTTTTTTCGAAATCCGTCTGCTCCGGATCTCCGGATATGACCCGGTTCTCGACCGCTGCATGACCTGCAAGCGGCCGATCGCAAAGGAGACGGCCTACCGCTTCGACGCCGCCAAAGGCGGTCTGACCTGCGACCTCTGCGCGCCCGGGAGCCGGGACGCGATCCCGATATCCCTCGGGACGATCCGGACGCTTCTGCTGGCGCGCGAGATGGAGACCGACCGTCTGGGTTGCCTGCTTCTCTCGGACCGTTCCGCTGATGAAAGCCGCCGTCTCCTCGCCCATTTCATCCGCCACATCCTCGGACGGGAGCTGAAATCGGTCCACGTTCTGAATGAAATCCGGCGCCTGGGAATCTGAACCGCCGCGATTTCGTGTGGTCATGCGCCGGGCGGCTCCCCGAAAGCGCCCCCGATCGATGCAGCTCCTGAATGAAATCCGCCGTCTGGGGAGATGATCCCAAGCGATTTCGTATTGACATGCGCCGGGTGGCGTGTTAAGAACCTGCCCGTAAAAACAGTCATGATATCAAGAAATAGCATGTTTTGAACGACAGGAGGAGATGTGACCTTTCAGGAATTGATTTTCGCCCTCGAACGATACTGGGCGGGCCAGGGATGCGTCATCCAGCAACCCTACGACGTCGAGAAGGGGGCGGGCACCTTCAACCCGGCCACCTTTCTGCGCGCCCTGGGGCCGGAACCGTGGAACGTGGCCTATGTGGAACCCTCCCGCAGACCCACGGACGGCCGCTACGGGGAAAATCCGAACCGCCTCCAACACTACTATCAATACCAGGTGATCATGAAGCCGTCGCCACCGGACATCCAGCAACTCTACCTCGATTCGCTCAAAAGCTTCGGCATCGACCCGCTGGAACACGACATCCGTTTCGTCGAAGATGATTGGGAATCGCCCACCGTCGGCGCCTGGGGGCTTGGCTGGGAGGTGTGGCTCGACGGGATGGAGATCTCCCAGTTCACCTACTTCCAGCAGGTCGGCGGTTTCGATTGCCGTCCCGTCTGCGCGGAGCTGACCTACGGCACCGAACGGATCGCGATGTACATCCAGGGGATCGACAACGTCTACGACCTCGAATGGACCCAAGGGATCAAATACGGCGACGTCCACCACCAAAGCGAGGTGGAGTGGTCCGTTTACAACTTCGAAACCGCCGACATCCCCCAGCTCCGGCAACGCTTCGACATGTACGAGGCCGAAGGGCTGCGGGCGGCGGAAAAAGGCCTCGTGCTGCCGACCTACGACCATTGTCTCAAGTGCTCCCACACCTTCAACCTGCTGAATGCGCGGGGGGCGATCAGCGTCGCGGAGAGGACCAGCTACATCGGCCGCGTCCGGAATCTCGCCCGCCTGAGCGCCGAGGGTTACCTCGGACAGCGGGAGACGATGGGCTACCCGCTGCTGCGGAAAAAGTCGACTGAGATAGAACCTCTCCCTCAGGATCTTTTCAAGATATAGGAGAACAGCATGGGTACGGAACTGCTCCTGGAAATCGGAACGGAAGAGATCCCGGCCGCCTTTTTGCCGAAGGCGCTCAGAGACCTGGGGGAGATCGCCCGCAGGGAATTGTCGGCAAACCGAATTCCGCACGGGGAGACCCGGACGATGGGGACGCCCCGCCGGCTCTTCCTCTTTATCGCAGAGGTTGCCGAGCGGCAGCAGGACCAGGTGATTGAAAAACTGGGACCGGCCTTGAGGGTCGCCTTCGACGAACAGGGGAGCCCCTCCCGGGCCGCTATCGGCTTCGCCAGAGGGCAGAACCTCGATGTCAACGAACTGGAGCGGATCACGACGGAGAAGGGGGAGTACATCTGCGCCCGGAAGAAGATCATCGGCGAGGCGACGGAGGGCCTTCTCCCGGCAATCCTGACAAAAATCATCACCGACATCCCCTTCCGGAAATCGATGCGCTGGTCCGACCTGGAGTTCCGTTTTGCACGCCCGATCCATTGGATTCTCGCCCTCTACGACGGCAGGATCGTCCCGTTTCGGATCGCAAATCTCGAAAGCGGCAACTTCAGCCGCGGCCACCGGTTCATGAGCCCGGATCCTTTCCCGGTTGAAAATCTGGAGGGATACCTCGCCGGGACGCGCGACCGTTTCGTGGTCGTCGATCCCGCGGAGCGAAAGGAAATGATCCGCAGGGAGACCCGGACGGCGGCGGCAACCGTCGGCGGCCTCGTGCTGCCCTCCGAGGAGCTCCTCGAAACGGTGACCTTCCTCACCGAATATCCAACGGTCGTCTGCGGAAATTTCGACCGGGAATTCCTGAAACTTCCGCAGGAGGTCCTGATCACCACGATGATCTCTCACCAGAAATATTTTCCGGTGGCGGATGAAAGAGGCGCCCTTCTCCCCCACTTCATTACGATCAACAACACGCTGGCCCGCGATCCTTCGGTCGTGAAACGCGGGAACGAGAGGGTGATCCGCGCCCGCCTCTCCGACGCGCGCTTCTTTTTCGAGGCAGACCGAAAAATTCCCCTCGATGAGCGCGTGGAGGGACTCCGGAAGGTGGTCTTTCACACCCTGCTCGGGACATCCTACGAGAAGGTGATGCGTTTTCAGCAACTGGCACTCTGGATCGCCAACCAAATTCAACCAAGTCTCGGAAACAAGGCAGAATTTTGTGAAAGGGCGCTTCGCGCCGCGCTGCTGGCCAAGGCCGATCTGGATACCCAGATGGTCTGCGAATTCACCGAACTGCAGGGGATCATGGGGCGCGAATACGCGCTGCTGGCCGGCGAAGATCCCGTTGTGGCGAGGGCCATCCATGAGCACTACCTGCCCATCGCGGCGGGGGGAGAGCTCCCCAAGAGCGATGAGGGGGCGGTCGTCAGCATCGCCGACAAAATGGATACGATCTGCGGTTTCTTCGGCGTCGGCCTGATCCCGACCGGAACGGCCGATCCCTATGCGCTGCGCCGCCAGGCCCTCGGCGTGATCCACATCATCCTGACGAAACGCTACCCTTTGCCACTGGGTTCCCTGATCGACCGGAGTCTCGCCATCCTCGGGCCGCTGCTGAAGCGCCCCGCCGACGAGACGAAGGCCGCCGTGCTGGAATTCTTCCGGGGGCGTTTCGAAAACCTTCTGATCACCCAGGGCCATCCCTACGATGTCGTCGACGCCGTCCTGGCGACCGGCGCGCAGTGCCTGGTCACGGCAGACGACAAGATCCGGGCGATGGAGACCTTCAAGTCCGATCCGGATTTTCAGCCGCTGGCGGTTGCCTTCAAGCGGGTGGTCAACATCATCCGCGGTTTCGATCATGGCGCCGTCGATCCGGCGCTCTTCTCCGGGCCGGAGGAAGGCAATCTCCACGAGGCGTTCCTGAAGATCCGGGAGACGGTAGCGTCGCACATCTCCGGGGGGGACTATTCCGCCGTTCTGTTCGATCTGGCCCGGCTCAGGGAACCGGTCGACGGTTTTTTCGAGACGGTTCTCGTGATGGCGGAGGATGAACGGGTGCGTTTCAACCGGCTCTCCCTGCTCCGGGAGATCTCCACCCTATTCCACGATATCGCCGACTTTTCAAGAATTGTCACGGAGTCGCAGGGATGATTTGCATTGGAACGGCGTCGCACAACCGGCGGAGATGATCATGACAGATCCGATCAAAAACAAAGTCGTTACCGAGCTCGAAGACAAACTCCAGCTTCGCCAGGCCCTGCTCGACATCACCAACCGGATTCACGCCGCACAGAACATCAAACAGATCCTCGTCGATTTGAAGGATGGAATTCTGAACCTCTTCAGCGCCCATTCGATCACCATCTATGTGGTGGACCGGCCGCACAACGAAATCTATTCCATGTTTCTCACCGGCGCACAGGTCAAGGAGATCCGGGTTCCCATCAACAACAAGAGCATCGCAGGGCATGTGGCAAACACGGGAAAGGTGATCAACATCGCCGACGCCTATGATGGCGAGGAGTTGAAAAAAATCGACAGGGAGCTGGCCTTTGACCTCAGTTGGGACAAGAAGACCGGTTTCCGGACGAAGCAGATCCTCGCCGCCCCGATTTTCCACAACAAGACGCTGATGGGCGTTCTGCAGATCCTCAACAAGAAGGGCGGGGGACCGGGCAGGTTCTCCGAAGACGAGCGGGGATTTCTGCAGGAGATCTCGGATGTCCTGGGCGTCGCCTTCTTCAACCAGGAGCGGTACAGCCGGCGCCGAAAGACCCGTTTTGATTATCTGATCAGCCATGACCTGCTCAAAGAGGACGACCTCGACAGCGCCTGGGAAGAGTCGCGCGAGGCCAAGCAGACCATCGAAGATTTCATCATGAAGAAGTACAAGATCCCGCGCGAAGAGGTCGGCCGCTCCTTCGAGGAATTTTTCCGCTGCAAGTTCGTCCCCTTCTCGGACAAACTGCCGATCCCGGGCGATCTGCTGCTCAACCTGAAGAGGGACTATCTCCGCCGGGAACTCTGGGTCCCGCTGGAGAGAAAGGATGGGGTCATCCGCATCATCGTGGATGATCCGAACAACATCCTGAAACGGGACATGATCGAAAATCTCCTGAAGACCAAGGCGGTCCGCTACGACGTCTCCCTTCCGGACGACATCATCAAATTCATCAACTACTTCTACCAGTCCCCCGAAGACGAATCCTCCCTCAACGATATCCTCGGCAAACTGGATGAGGATGAGCCGCAGGAAGAGGATGAGGACGGAGATGTCATCACCGAGTCGGACAGTGTGATCATGCAGCTCGTCAACAAGATCATCCTCGACGCGCAGGCCAAACGCGCCTCCGATATCCACATCGAACCCAACGTCGCGAAAAAGAATGTCGAGGTCCGCTACCGGGTCGACGGCGATTGCGCGATCTATCAGACGCTCCCCTACAGCTACCGGGCAGCCGTCATCTCGCGCATCAAGATCATGTCGAACCTCGACATCACGGTTCGGCGGCTTCCCCAGGACGGCAAGATCAAGTTCCGGAAGCCGGGCGGCGCGGAGATCGAACTCCGCGTGGCCACCATCCCGACCGCAGGCGGCGTCGAGGACGTGGTGATGCGGATCCTGGCGACGGCCGGCGATACCTTGCCGCTCACCTCGATGGGGATGTCGGCCCGCAATTTCCGGGAACTTAGGGCCATCCTGGACAAGCCTTACGGGATGGTCCTCGTCGTCGGCCCCACCGGCTCCGGGAAAACGACCACGCTGCACGCCGCGCTGCACGAGATCAACACCCCCGACCGGAAGATCTGGACGGCCGAAGACCCCGTCGAAATCACGCAATACGGGCTGCGCCAGGTCCAGGTCCAGTCGAAGATCGGCTTCGACTTCGCCGCCGCGATGCGGGCCTTCCTCCGGGCCGATCCGGACGTGATCATGGTGGGCGAGATGCGGGATTTTGAAACGGCCAAGACCGGCGTCGAGGCGTCGCTGACCGGCCATCTCGTTTTCAGCACGCTCCACACGAACAGCGCGCCGGAAACCATCGTCCGCCTCCTCGATATGGGAATCGATCCGCTCAATTTCGCCGATGCGCTCCTCGGCATCCTCGCCCAGCGCCTCGTCCGGACCCTCTGCAAGAACTGCAAGGAGGCCTACCATCCGGACCGGAAGGAATTTGACGAGATCCTCCAGAGTTATGGCGAGGAGGATTTCAAGAAACTGAACATCCCCTACGATGACAAGTTCACGCTGTTCCGGCCGAAGGGATGCGATATCTGCGGCAATACGGGATACAAGGGCCGGATGGGAATCCACGAGCTGATCGTCGCCTCGGACGGCATCAAACGGCTCATCCAGAAGCATGAGTCGGTCGAGGTGATGCGGGATCTGGCGATGGAAGAGGGGATGACGACCCTGCTGCAGGACGGCATCTACAAGTCCATTCAGGGCGTCACCGACTTCAAGCAGGTTCGCAGGGTCTGCATCAAGTAATTTTTTGGAGCGCCGAGGCGATATCCGCGATCGCCTGCCGAGAAAGACGGGACATCGCCAGGCTCATCGCCGCGGCCAGGCCTGCCCCCCCCTCCCCGGTGACGGCCTCCTCCATCCGATAGCTCTTCTGCAGGACCACCAGTCCGTCCGTCTCCTTCCGGGAGAGGTCCAGCAGCGTGATCGTCACCGTGAGGATGGCCTTGCGGTGCCCGGTTCCCCGGAATTCGATAAACTCCTCCACGCCGCCCGTCAGCGAAAATCGCGCCTCTTCGGCGTCCCGCTCCGAGAGAACCGCGCGAAAGAGTCCGGCCTCGCGAAGATCGCGCCGGAGAAATTCCGCCGCCATGTCCCCCGGGCTGACCCGCCAGCGCTCAGCCGGATAGGCCTCCCGCAGGAAGGGGCCGCTGCGGTACAGCATCGCCTGCCCCAGGAAGATGCGGTCCGCGGAAAACCGCTCCACCCGGACCATCGCTTCGACCGCGGGCCGCCCGCTGCTCTGCGGGGGCGGGTACTCCAAAACGTACTGTCGGATGAAGGGCGTTTTTGCCGATCCGCCGAGACAACCGGACAACAGGACAAGCAGCAACGGGATGATCCCGATCCTCTTTTTCATCTTCATCACCTCACCCCTCTACGGTTCGCCCTCTGCGGGTGGCCGGCTGAAAATCAGATCCGAAGGATTCGCCCGGAGGCGGTCCAGCAGAAGCTTCAGGCTGTCGGCCGCCTGACGGATCTCATCGGTGGTCCGTTCGAAATCCGTCTTCATTCCCCGCGTCCGCCGGTCGATCCCCTCCAGCAGTCGTCCGGCCCGTTCGGCCGTTTCCGACAGTTTGAGGTTGTTGACTTCGCTGCGAAGCGCGGCCACCAGATCCCGGAGATCGGCAATCGTCCTGCGCGACTCCTGCAACCCCTGCAATGCCTCCTCCAGAACCCCTTCAACCCTTCCTTCCGTAAGGATCCGATCGATCCGCTGCAATCCATGGTCGAGGCTGCCGGCGGTCGAATCGAGCTTTGCCAGGAAGTCTTTGATCTCCTTTCCGGTGATCAAGGTTTCCACCGCCCGCGAGGTTTGCTCGAGGCTGCCGGCGGTCGAATCGAGCTTCGCCATGACGCCCGTCATCCGCTTTCCCGTGAGGAAGGTTTCCACCGCACGAGAGGCCTTGTCGAGGCTGCCGGCGGTCGACTCGAGCTTCGCCATGATGCCCGTCGTCTGCGTCCCGCCAAGGAAGGACTGCAGGGCCAGTGCGGTCTGCTTGATCTGATCGGAAATCCCCTTGAGATCCACCTGTTCGATTCGGCCCATGATTCGGTCCACGGTCGTGAGCATCTGTTTGGCCTGCGAGAGCTGCGAGGCGATCACGGGGTAGCGGGTCTCCATTCCCAATGGCGGCAACAGGATCGGGTCCCCTTGGTTCCTCCGGTCCAGTTCGATGAAGACAATCCCGGTGATCCCCGCGGCCCGGAGCTGGGTCACGACGTTTTGCACGTCCTCTCCATTGAGATCGATCTTCATGACCACCTCGACCAGCCGGCGATCGGGGGCGACGCCGATGTGCTGTACCTTTCCGATGTCCACACCCCGGTACTTCACCCGCGAATCGACCTGCAGCCCCTGAACCGACTCGTCGAAATAGGTCACATAAAAAGACCCCTCTTCGAAATATTTCGACGCCCCGACCCAGACGATGGCGGCAACGCCGAGGACAACCCCCACCGTCACAAAGAGACCGATCAGGAAGTTCGAATTTTTTCTAACCATCGCTTCACCTTTTCGCCGTTGCAGCCTCTCCCCGGAAGAGAAAATTCCGGACCAGCGGTTCTGTTGCGTTCGCCCGGAGCTCTTCCGGCGGCCCCTCGGCGACAATTCCCCGGGCGCTCCGGTCCAGCATCAGGATCCGGTGCGCCACCCGGAGGACCAGATCGACCTGGTGGCTGACGATCACCATGGTCGTGCCGAGACCGGCATTGATCCCAAGGATCAGCATTTCCAGTTCCGCCGCGTTGATCGGATCCAGACCGGCCGAGGGTTCATCGAAGAATAGGATCTGCGGATCGAGAACCATCGCCCTGGCCAGACCTCCACGTTTTCTCATGCCTCCCGACAGCTCCGCGGGATAGTGGTTTTCATACCCGGCGAGATTCACCATCCCCAGCTTCATCCGGACGATCAGCGTCGCGGTTTCGGCGGAAATCCTCGTGAAACTCGAGAGCGGGAGCGCCACGTTTTCGCCCAGGGTCATCGATCCGAAAAGGGCGTCCGATTGAAAGAGGACGCCGATCCCTCTGCGGATCCGGTTGAGCCTTTCGTCATCGACGGCGGCGATGTCGTCGCCGCCCACGATGACCCGTCCGGCGTCGGGACGGATCAGACCGATCATGTGCTTGAGGAGCGTCGACTTTCCGCAGCCGCTTCCCCCGACGATGCAGAGAATCTCCCCGCGAAGGACCTTCAGATTCACATTCTCCAGAACCGTCGTCTCGCCGAAACGGGCCGTCAGCCCTTCGACGACGATGACCGGATCATCCGAACCCCGAACGGTTTTACGGTTGCCTTCCATCGATCACCCTCTCCTCAGAGGTAGTGCAGAACGACGGCAAATGCCGAGTCCACGACCACGATCAGCAGGATCGCCGTGACCACGGCCGATGTGGTCGCCGCGCCCACCTCCTCCACGCCGCCCCGCACCTGAAACCCGCGCAGGCATCCGATCCAAACGATGATGCAGGCGAAAACCAGCGCCTTGACCAGGCTGGCGTTGAGAAAAAAAACCGAGACGCTCCTCCGGCTCGCCTGGAGATAGGTGTAGGCCGTCAGATCGAGTCCCGCAACCCCGACGATCATCCCCCCGAGGATCCCGAACAGATCCGCGTAGAGCGTCAGAAGCGGCAAAACGACCACGGTCGCAATCAGTTTCGGCACAACCAGAAAACGGACCGGGTCGAAACCCATCGTGACCAGCGCGTCCACCTCGTCATTCACCCTCATCGTCCCGATCTCCGCGGCGAATGCGGATGCGGAACGGCCGGCCACGAGGATCGCGGTCATGATCGGCCCCAGTTCGCGGACGATGGCCACCGCCACCAATTGCGCCACATAGACGTTCGCGCCGAACTGCTTCAACTGGAGCGAGGACATGAAGGCGATGATCAGACCGATCAGAACGCTGATCACTCCGACGATCGGAAGCCCCTCCGCGCCCACGCGCCGCACGTAGAAGAAGACGTCCTGCCAGCGCACCTCACCCGGATGCCGGATCAGATGGAGGACCGCCTTGACCAGATCCCCCAGAAAGGCCATCATCGCGGCAAAATCATCCGAGATCCGGACGCTGGCCGATCCGAGCCCCTCCACGATGCCAACCGGTCCGCTTTCGGTGCGGAGCGGAGATCGGCGCAGCGCCTCCCGATCGACGAGCGCCATGACCCGCCCGATCTCCTCCGGGACGCGGACGAGCGTGAAGGAGATCCCCCTGATCCGGAGGGAATCCTCGAAACGCAGCAGGGTCAGGACGCCGGCGCCGTCCATGTAGGAAACTCCGGCCAGATCGATCCGGACGGCGTGATGATGATCCCCGGAAACGGCGTCAACCATCCGGGCGAGCAGGCCATCCGCATCGGCCAGGGTGATCCTTCCCTGAAGGGATAGAACCAGCGCGTCTTCCTCTTCACCGGGCGTCAAATCATAATCCGGGTTGGATGCGGTATCCATTATCCATCACCTGATCCAGCTTCGTCCATCTCAGGCAAGCCTCGTCTTCCAGTCGCAGAGACGCTGCAGCGCCTCGAGCGGCGTCAGATTCAGCGGATCGAGGTTCCGGATCTCCTCCAGCACCGCATCCCGTTCTCCGGAAAAGAGGCTGAGTTGATTCGGGTTCTTTCGGTCCGCCCTCCTTCCCCGGGCGATCTTCGGCATCCCGGCCTCGTCGAGCTCTCCCTTCTCCAGATTGCGGAGAACCTCCTTCGCCCGCGCGACCACCTCGGCCGGCACCCCGGCGAGCCGCGCCACCTGAATGCCGTAGCTCCGGTTGGTTCCCCCCTCCATAATCTTCCGGAGGAAGATGATTTTTTCACCCCATTCCCGGACGGCGATGTTGAAATTCCGAACCCCTTCCTTTGTGGCGATGAGTTCCGTCAGTTCGTGATAGTGCGTGGCAAAGAGCGTCCGCGCGCCGAGCGACGGGGCGTCGTGAATGTACTCCGCCGTCGCCCAGGCGATGCTGAGACCGTCGAAGGTGCTCGTTCCCCGCCCGACCTCGTCCAGGATGATGAGGCTCCGCTTGGTCGCATGCCGGAGAATTTCCGCGACCTCTGTCATCTCCACCATGAAGGTGCTCTGCCCCCGCGAGAGGCTGTCCGCTGCACCGATCCGCGTGAAGATCCGGTCCACCACGCCGATCCGCGCCCGGGCCGCGGGGACGAAACTCCCCATTTGGGCCATCAGTGCGATCAGCGCGACCTGCCGGATGTAGGTCGATTTCCCGGCCATGTTCGGGCCGGTAATGATCAGAAAGCGGTTCTTTTCCAGATCGAGAAGAATATCATTGGGGACGAAACCGACCCCGCCGGCCTGGCGCTCCACGACCGGATGACGACCGTCCGCGATCTCGATGGTATCCTCCGCATCGACCACGGGGCAACAGTAATTGTACCGTTCGGCCACCTCGGAGAGCGATGCGACGGCATCCAGATCGGCAACGCGGGCCGCCGTTTCCTGGATCCGGCGGATTTCGCCCGCAATCCGCCCCCGGATCTCGACGAAAAGATCATACTCCCTCGCCTGCCGTCGCTCCTCCGCATGGAGGACGGTCTCCTCATACCCTTTCAATTCTTCGTTGATGTACCGCTCCGCGTTGACCAGCGTCTGCTTCCGGATATAGTCCGCGGGAATCAGCGGGGTATTCGCCTTCGTGACCTCGATGTAATACCCGAAGACGCTGTTGAACCCGATCTTCAGGGAGTGGATGCCCGTCCGCTTTCTCTCTTTCTCTTCCAGCGCGGCGATCCATTTCCGGCCGTCCCGCATGATCGCAATCAGTCGATCCAGCTCCGGATCGTAGCCCTCCCGGATGATTCCTCCTTCGCGGATCGTGAGCGGCGGATCGTCCACAATCGCGCCTTCGATCACCCCCCGGAGGTCCGGCATCTCGTCGATGCCGCTGCGGATCGCCCGCAAAAAAGGGGCCTCGCACCCCGCGATGGCCTCGCGGAGGATGGGCAGGGTCTGGAGGGATGTCCGGAGCGCGGTGAGATCGCGGCCGTTGGCGAGACCGACCGCAATCCGGCTTCCGAGACGCTCCAGATCGTAGACGGATTTCAAAATGGCCCGGAGCGACTCCCGCAGAAGATGGTCCTCCCGGATTTCGGAAACAGCGGCCAGCCTCTCCCTGATCCGTTGCGGATCACGAAGAGGATGATTCAGCCACCAGCGGAGCCTCCGCGCGCCAAGAGAGGTCACCGTCTCGTCGAGGACGTGAAACAGGGATCCGCCCTTTTTCCCTTCGGCGATCGTGCTGAAGAGTTCGAGGTTTCTTTTGGCCACCTCGTCCAGCAGCAAATGGGCGCCGCTTTCATACCGGGTGAGCTCGTTGATGTGGTCCAGACGGTCCTTCTGCGTCTCCGCCATGTAGGCAAGGACGGCGCCGGCCGCAGCGGCGGCCGCCGGGCGCGATTCGAGGTTCATCCCCGACAGCCTCTCCTCCGGGAAATGGTCGCGCAGCCGGTCCATCGCCCTGGCCGGTTCGAAGCACTCCGGCGGCAGGCGGTTGATCCGGCAACGCTCCCCCTCCCCCGTGATGGCGCGGATCAGGTCGTCGTCCCGAAGGTCTTCCGGAACGAGGATCTCCCGGATCGGCAATCCCGCCGTCTCCGCACGGAAAAACTCCCGTTCCTCCGCCTCGGCGACGCGGAATTCCCCGGTCGAGATGTCGACGAAGGCAAGCGCGAAACGGCCGCCCCCGACGGTCAGCGCGGCCAGATAGTTGTTCTCCTTGGCATCGAGGTTCTCCGTGTCGAGAACGAGGCCGGGGGTGACCACGCGGGTCACCTCCCGCTTCACCACCCCCTTCGCCAATTTCGGATCCTCGATTTGCTCGCAGACGGCGACCTTGAACCCTTTTTCAATCAGCTTTGCAATGTAGGAGGATGCCGCATGGTAGGGAAAACCGCAGAGGGGGATGGCGTCCTCCCGGTTCTTGTTCCGCGACGTCAGCGTGATCTCGAGCACCCGGGAGGCGGTCACGGCGTCCTCGAAGAACATCTCATAGAAGTCGCCCATCCTGAAGAAGATGATGCAGTCGGGATAGCGCTCCTTCACCTCCACGTACTGCCGCATGGCCGGGGTGAGCTCTTTTACTCCCATCGCCCCCGCCTCTGTTTCAGGTCGATGTAATCCCCCGTCTCGACTTTTCCCCGGGAACCGATGAATCGGTTGAGCAGCCAGCTCGCGGCGCCGATGATCAGGGCGCCGAAAACGGCGGTCCAGAATCCGCGGACATCGAATCCGGTAATGGCGGCGGAGACGATCAGCAGCATCAGCGCGTTGATGACAAAGGTGAACAGTCCAAGGGTCAGGATGTTGAGGGGGAGCGTCAGCAGGATCAGCAGGGGGCGCAGGACCGCGTTGAGGATCCCCAGCAGCGCCGCAGCCAGAATCGCCGGGAAAATACCGCTGACCCGGATTCCATCCAGAAGCCAGGATGCCGCCAAAACAGCCGCCGTCAACACCAGCCAGCGCAGCAGAACGCCCCTCATCGCGCTTCCTTCCCGGTGATGGGATCATGGTAGGTCTTGAACTTCTCTTTTTTGGCGCCGCAGACCGGGCAGCTCTCCGGCTTGACGCCGTCTGCGATATAACCGCAGACCATGCAGACATGGTAGGCCGTCTCGCGCTCCTCGAGAAGGTGATTCATCGCCTCCTTGTAGAGTTTCGCATGGGTCTCTTCGACATCCCGGCTCTGGCTGAAATGGAGCACCGCTGCCCGGTTTCCCTCCGCCTCCGCCTCCTGGATGAACCGGCTGTAGGCAACCTCCGCGACCCCCTGCTCAGACTGGAAGCTCTCCGAAAGGTTCTCCTCCGTCGTTCTGATCTCCCTCAGAGCCTTGAGCGCCCTCGCCCCGTGGATCTCTTCGGACCATGCGATCACCCGGAAGAGTTTTGCGATCTGAGGATATCCCTCCTCTT
>Ga0351876_1048_pt1 | contig 33638 bp, 26 predicted proteins | sample BONcelFGM3001C15_FD_206774 | JGI IMG/M metagenome (GOLD analysis project Ga0351876, IMG submission 206774) | Enriched cells from coal bed in the Powder River Basin, Montana, United States - BONCAT cells FGM rep3 HSBNCT.FGM.300.1.C15 ...
CAAAAACAGGTTTTTCTCCGAGTCCGAAAAAACTGTTATCTAAAATTCCTGCCGGCATATTTAATATATAATATTCCCCATCTTTATATGAATATATATCTTCCACTATGGTTTTTACCAGATTGCCTGATAAATACCAGAGTGATGCTTCTCTTCTTACAAGATAAATATTTGTTGTAGTTACTATTATGGCTATAAGAGTGAGAAAAATTTTCATATAAAAATTCTGTCTGAGTAATATAATAGAAAGAGCCATACATAGTCCTATTGCAGGTATATACATATACCATCTTGCCATGAGCCCCAGAACAGGAACAAGTGTTATTAATATCCATAACAAACAGTACAGAATATCCTTCTGGAAAATAGTTTTTCTCAGATTTTTGAAGGATAAAAATATTATTAAGAATAGAAATATGACCAGATCATACCGTGAGGCAGGGAAGGTCATAAAGTAAAAGGCCTCTTTCAGATGTTTCAGAACCCGCAGGAAAGTAAAATTTGTATTACCTGTTCCTCCTGTCATTGAGCCAAGGATTATGAAGCGGAATATCATGTAAAGAGAGAGGATGATAAAATAGGGGAGAGACGATTTTAATGCGTGATGCGTGATGCGTGATGCGTAATGAGTGGGATCCCCCACCTCTTCTCCCGGTTTTTGATGGAAAACAAGAGATGTTATAAAAATAATGGCAGGAAGTGTTACTGCCATTTCTTTTGACATAAGTGCAAAGATGAAACAGATGAAAGATAGTAGGGGCGCACGGTTGTGCGCCCATGCAGAATGAGAATTGATATTATATTTCGATTTTAAAAATAATATTATAGAAAGAATATAAAACATACAGCAGAGACTGTCAGGCCTTGCTGAAATCCAGAAAATCGTATCTGTGAAAACAGGATGGATGGAAAAAAACATGGCAGAGAGGAAACCTCTCAGATTATTGCCAGGAAAGAGGATATTTGTAAGATAGAAAATTTCTACCGTACATATTATATGGAAGATTTTATTTGTGAGATTATAGCCGGTCGGATTTAATCCCCATATGGCTCTATCCATTAATACAGTCAGTATTGTGAGAGGTCTGTACCTTCCTCCTTCGTATCTGACTCCTTCTTTATTAGCGAGAAAGATTTTATCTATATCAAACTTTCTGTCCAGATATTCAAAATCATCTGAGTGAAAATATGCATGACATGCAGGGTAAGTGGTGTATATGATGATTATTATGATGAATGTAATTTGCAGAATTGTACCGCGTAATTTTTTATTCATTTTTGGATTATATAACTTATATTAGGAAGTATCAATATGGGTGATGAGTGATGCGTAATGCGTGATGGGTTGTGACTCTCCTCCAGTCACGCGTTACGCGTCACCCGTTACAATATTAATTCAAAAGATTTGCCGCTAATTCTGCAAGAGCTGATCTTTCCCCTTTTGTGAGAGTAATATGGGCATATATTTTTTGATCTTTAAATTTTTCCACGATATAAGTCAGACCATTACTCGTAGAATCAAGATAGGGATTATCTATTTGATAGGCATCACCTGTAAGTACTATCTTTGTCCCTTCACCGGCTCTTGTAATAATTGTTTTCGCTTCGTGAGGGGTGAGGTTCTGTGCCTCGTCAATAATCAAATATTGCTGCGGCAGACTTCTGCCGCGAATAAATGTAAGTGATGCAATCTCTACTAATTTTGAGGTAATGAGACTATCCAGTTTACCTTCCAGGCTGGTTTTTTTACTGGTTGTATAAGTACTCAATAAAAATTCCAGATTATCAAAGATAGGGTGCATCCATGGTGACAATTTTTCTCCTTCTTTTCCCGGCAGATATCCTATATCTTTTCCCATTGGTATAAGAGGGCGGTAAACACTCATTTTACGATAGACCTTATCATTGAGAACCTTTTGAAGACCGGCCGCAAGAGCAAGTATGGTTTTTCCCGTGCCTGCCTTTCCTAACATGGTTACAAGGAGTATACTGTCATCGAGTAACATATCAAGGGCAAAACGCTGTTCTTTATTCATAGACTTTATACCGAATACATCATTTTTCATTTCTTTTAACAGATTTATCCTGTTACTGTCCTTATCATAACGGCCAAGAGTTTTTTTATTTGAAGGACTGCCCATGGTAATATACTGGTTTGCATAGTATGAAGTATTATTTAACTCACAATAACCTTTCTCATTAAATAAGGCCAGTTCTTGATCACTCATCTGATAAAAATCTTCCCCTGTATAAAGTTCGTCTAAATTAACCTTATCTGCTCTGTAATCTTCTGATTTCAGTCCCAGGGCCTGGGCCTTAACCCTCATGTTAATATCTTTTGATACCATTACCACTTTTTTTTCAGGATAATTCTTTTTAATTGCCAGTGCTGTTGCTATTATGAGATTATCATGGTTTGCCTCAAAACCTGCCGGTAAAAGGTTGAAATTATTGGATTTTATAGCTATTTTTAATATGCCGTCCCTGCCGAGAGGCACGCCTTCTTCAATATTTCCCTGTTCTCTTAATTTATCAAGATTTTTTATTACTACCCTTGCATTACGGTTGACTTCCTGTGAGCCTTTTTTGAATTTATCCACCTCGTCCAGAACAATAATGGGAAGAACTACTTCGTTATTTTCAAAAGAGAAAAGAGCCTGTGGATTGTGAAGCAGAATACTTGTATCAAGAACATAGATTTTTCTGTCGCTCATTATTATTTTTTTCATCTCCTTAATTTGTTTCGTGACGCGTAACGCGTGACGCGTCACGCGAGGATGATTAATTACCTGAGTAGAATTTTATCGTATAAACAGGTAAACTGTCAAGCAATAAGAGGTTTTAAAAAAATCCCGGTAATCTCAAAAATCCAGTAATTCCGGTCAAACTTATAAAGAGGTAAACTGTCAGGCAATAAGAGGTTTTAAAAAATCCCGGTAATCTCAAAAATTCGGTAATTCTGTCAAACTTATAAAGAAATTAATCGCCGGTTAATCCTCCCGTCACGCGTCACGCGTTACGCGTTACGATTCTTTTAAATCCCGGTCACCAATCAGTGTAATCCATTAATCTGTGTAATCCGTGATATGATTTTTTGTTTACATTTTGTTAACAATAATCTCTTCAATTATGAAAAAATTAATGTTATTATATAGTAGATAAATTGGAAATAATATATTTTTTATATATAGATAATGGAAAGGAGAAAAGATTATGAACATAGGTGATATAGGTAAGGCGAAAACATCTGCCAGAATCGAAAAGAAAGCTCCTGCAAAGAAGAAAAAGGAAGCTGAAGAAACAAAAGATTCTGTGCAGCTTGGAACTTCCATGACTGCAGCAGAAATGCCGAAAATGGCAGAGGTTAAGGGGAAAAAGGTTGAGGCTGAGCCGGAAGAAACGAAAGCTGAAGCTCATGGTAAAAGCAAAGAGGGAATAAATTTAAAATTTATCCATATGAATGACTTCCACGGCTATGTCGAAGAACTGGATAAGCCGGAACAGGAAGGAGCAATCGGAGGTATAACAAGACTGGCAGGACAGATAAAAGAACTTAAATCTGAAAATCCTGACGGAACTGTTACACTCGATGGCGGAGATATTTATGACGGAGGTTTTTACAGCAAGATAACCAAAGGTGAAATAGTGAGTAAACCTGTTGGAGCTATGGGCTTTGATGCCAGTGTCATAGGTAATCATGATGTCACATGGGGACTCGATGCTTATGCTGCCATAGCAAAAGATATGAATACAGATATCCTTGGAGCGGCAAATATAACAGATCTTTCTCCAGGAGGAGATCTTAAATTCATGAAACCCTATAAAATTCTTGAAAGACAGGGTGTGAAAATAGGTATTTTAGGTCTTGCTTCCCCTATGACCTCCCTCTCCACCCCGCAGAAGGGACTCATAGAAGTAGGAGATCCGAGAAAGACTGCAGAGAGTTTTGTAAAGAAGCTCAGAGACGAAGAAAAAGTAGATATGGTAGTACTGCTCTCCCATCTCGGCCATGATGAAGATGTTAAAATTGCCGAGAAAGTAAAAGGTATAGATTTAATAGTAGGAGCCCATTCCCATACAGCAATGAAAGATGCTGAAAAAGTCGGTGATTCTATAATAGTTCAGGCAGGCGGAGAAGGCAAATATGTAGGTGATCTGAACCTGGTATTTGATCCATCCAGCAAAAAGATTGTATCATACAAAGAAAATCTCATTCCCATAACAGCAGATATAAAACCTGACCCGACAGTAACAAAAATCATTGCTCCCTATATAGAAAAATATGAGAAGGTTAAAAATGAAGTAATAGGTAAAACATCTGAAAATTTAGAGACAATACAAAACAAGAGAACAAGTCTATCTAATCTCTTTGTAGATGCCCAGAAAAAAGACTCGGATCTGGCAGTAACTTCTTCATTCTCCATAAGAAAAGGCATAGAAAAGGGAGATGTAACAGTAGGTAAACTCTTCCAGATGTATCCCTTTGATAATGAACTTGTGCAGGTTAAGTCAAAGGGTGCAGATGTGTTAAAATTCCTTGAAGGAGGCCTCAGATTTGTTGAAGGAGGCAAGGATAATTATGCCCTTGTGTCAGGCCTGTCCTATGAATTTAATCCTTCTCTCCTTGAAGGAAACCGTATCACTTCCGTTACCTTTAAAGGTAAGAAGATGACCCCGAAGGAATTTGCAAAGAAAAGTATCACTATGAGTATGGATAATTACACCTATGGAAAATCCTACTTTAAAGAAGGAAAAATGCTCCAGAAATACGGCAGAGTATTTGATGTATTAAAAGATTATATAAAAGAGAATTCCCCTCTGAAAAATCTTTCCAGTGATCCATGCTGTGCCCAGGTTTCCGAAGTACCAGACCCCGATCTTATCGCAGATGTAAAGATAGGAAAACTGAGTAAAGACGTTGAAACTTCTCCAGCTGACACAAAATTCACCTGTGCATCCAAATTCTTCGGTGATGCAGTAAGAGGTGATGCAGATATATCTTTTTCATATAATAAATCCATAAGAACAAGATTGCCTGAAGGAGAGATTGACAGAGCCACTCTGAAGAAACTTTATCCTTTTGATAATGAAATGTTCAAAGTCAAATCAAGCGGTAAACAGGTACTTGATTTCCTCGAGTATGTAAGAGGAGATAGATTTTTAGGTAAGGAACAGGCACTTTCTTCCGGCATAACTTATAAATATGATACGTCACAGCCTGAAGGCAAGAGAGTTGTTTCTGTTACAGTAGGTGATAAAACCTATGACAGATCGGAATTTTCCAATGCTTCCTTTACTGTCTGTGTGGACAGTATACTTTCCACTTCAAAGTTTAAAGGTGCCGAAGTACTTGAAGAAAAAGGATCTGGCTTTAAACTCCTTGAGAATTATTTGAAAGAAAATTCTCCTTTGCATATACCTCTTCTTCCAAGTCCAGGAACAGATATAAATCCAAATCCTCCTGTTGCTACAGATGGCGCAAAAGAACTTGAGAGAAAGAAAAAGATGCTCCAGCTCGGCCTTGGTAAGATAAAAGCTGAAGAAGTGAATGAATTCTCTTTAAGTAAAGTAAATACCTTTGTAGATGCACCGAAATTCTTTGAACAGGAAAAAGCCATGATAGGCAGAGCAAAGAAAGCAGTGGGAGTTACAATGTACACCCTTACAAAGGCTGATCTGATAGAAGCCATGACAGCTAAAGCAGGAGAACATGTTCCTGTAAGAACTGTAGTAGACCCCCATATTCATACAACACCTGATAAAATGCTGGAAAGAATGGAAGCACAGAAAAAACTTCTTGAAGGCGGAGTAAAATATGTGGAAGATCCCGGAGACCATATATTCTGCAATCACAGTAAAACTGTAAATGTAGACGGTAAGGAAGCTGCTGTGTCTAAAATAAACATGGCACCTTACTCTGAGGAATATCATGACTATGGTGTGACTATAGAAGGCGGAAAAGCAGTAAATGATGTGGAAAACTTCTTCAGTAACACCTGGCATATGTCAGGAGGTAAACAGCTTAAAGCAAGCCCTAAGAATGAAGATGTTGAGGGAGGCATTCCCATAAAGCTTGTAACTACCAATCCTGATGTTAAATCTTATAATACGCCTTATAATAATATAACGAAAAACCTTACTGAAACTGCAAAGTCTGTAAAGGGTCAGTATTTCTCTCTTACGTCCAAACCTCTTGTAAACAGGCTCATAGAGATGAAAGAGAAAGATCCTGAAAAATCTGTAAAGATAATGCTTAACGAAGGTATTTTCCTCGAGAGCGGCCTTGCCCAGCAGCTTGCACAGCAGATGATGGATAAAGGTATAGAAGTGAAACTCTATAAAGACTCACAGGGAAAATTACATACCCTTCATTCTGCAACTACCAGTTTTGACGGCAATGAAATGACTCTCGGAAGTGCCAATACAACCTTCGGAGGATTGTTCAGCAATAGAGAAGCAGATGTAAACGTAGTCGGTAAAGATAGTGTATCACCCTTTGAAACACAGTTTGATGTTGACTGGGAAAATAATTCCAGGGCAGTAACTCCTGATGACCTGAAGCTTGCTGCCAAGGCAGAAGGTGATGATAAAGAAGAAGAAGCAGTGAAACCTTACTATGATGTTCCATTTTCCGAAGTGTCAAAACATCTTGGCATAGAAGAACCAAGACTCGAAGGAGCACTGAATAAATTCTATGATATACTGGGCTATTCAGACTTCAATGACAAGAAATCTCTTGAGATAAGACTTGCCGTTCAGAAGCTTGCTTCTTATGCTTATAAGGATAACAGGGAATTTGACAAAACTGTAGACAGGTTCTGCAAGATTTTATCTGTAGAAACAGCAGATATGGCAAATCCTGAAAAAGAAACCACTATGGTAAACAAGCTTATAAATGATGCAAGAGAAGCTCTTGGCAGCTATATAGTTCTTAATAATATAGTCATAAATGATCCAAAGGCAGATATTGACGATCTTACAGATAAATTTGTTGATATGTTCAAGGAAATGAGTAAACCTGGCGGACAGGTAAATAACACTATGGATGTAAGATCCAGATTTGCAAATCTTTACGGAGTTGAATAAGGACTGAGTCTTACAGGGGCACGGCTTAAGTCGTGCCCCTCCTTATTAGTCCGAAGGGGAGTAACATGTTTAAGAATTTAAAAATACTTTATTCGACAAATCCCAGGGGTAATCTGGAACTGTCGGCACAGTTTGGGACTCTTATAAAAGAGGCAAGAGCGAAATATGAACCATGTATAGTATTGAACAGTGGAAATACGTCATGGGGAACAGAGGAATGTAATTATTTTAACGGAGAACCCATGTGGAAAGCAATAAAATTAAACGGCTATGACGGAGTCTCTCCCGGGCCGGAAGATTTTCTGCATGGCTGGAAGAATTTAAAGAAATTAATCCCTTCTCTCGGGGTGCCATGCACTATATGTAATCTCTTCAATACAGAAGAAGATGAAAGAGTGAAAGAAATACAGCCATATATAATAATAAATAAATATGCAGGCATGAAGATAGGACTTATTGGAGTCATAGATAACAGAATAGAATTTGAAATGGAAAATACAGTATTCCTTGATCATCCTGATACATCGGCCCTGTGGGCTGTAAAAAAACTCAAAGAAGAAGGCTGTTCCTTTATAATTTTAATGGCCTATATGGAGATTGAGCGATGCATGGAAATGGCTCAAAATGTGGATGGTCTTGATTTAATTATATGCAGTGATTATAATCAGAATGAAATAGGAGAGTTATTTACTTTCAGTAACTGTCTTATTTCCTGTGAAAATACAAAGGGAAATAAACTTGCTGTCATTGAAATAGATAAAATGAGTGGTGAGTAGTGAAAAGTGAGAAGTGAAAAGTGAAAAGTAGGGGCGAACCCCTGTGTTCGCCCGGTGAGTAGTGAGTAGTGAGTAGGGGCGTTTAACTAAACGCCTAAACACATCACGCATTACGCATTACGCATCACGCAATATTATCATCTTAGAAAGGTTTAATTACTATGAAGATAAATACAGGTAATGTACAGGACATTTACAGACCCCTTTTATCACCTGTTAAAAAAGATGAAGGGGATAACTCAATAAAAGATTCTGTAGAAATATCTTCAGGGCACAGTACAGACCTTCAAGAACTGAATTTACAGGAACTGGTTAAAGAGAAGGTCAAATCTCAACTTGTTAATTTGAAATTTATCCATATAAATGATTTTCATGGTTACAGTGATGAATATAGAGTGCCTCATGAAGAAGGAATAACAGGAGGGATAGAAAGGGTAGCCTCTGAGATAAAAAAACTTCGAGGAGAAAACCCTGACGGGTCTATTACTCTTGATGGGGGAGATATTTACGAGGGAGGCATGTATACCAAATTTTCCCAGGGTGATATTGTAAGTAAATTTTATAAACATATGGGATTTGATGCAGGTGTTATAGGTAATCATGACATGTCCTGGGGACTTGAGCCCTATGCAAAGATAGCAAAAGACTGCGGCCATGATTTTCTCGGTGCAAATGTGGTAGACAATTCACCGGAAAAGCATTTGAACTTTTTAAAACCTTATAAAGTCATAGAAAAACAGGGAGTAAAGATAGGCATTCTCGGTCTTACTACCTTTATGACATCTGTCGGCCCTCCGGGAAATAAAATAGTAGATATAGAAAAGCCGGAAATAACGGCAGAAAAATATATAAAAGAGATGAAGGAAAAGCATAATGTAGATATGGTAGTAGTACTTTCTCATATGGGAAGTGATAATGATGCAGTTCTGGCAGAAAAAGTGAAAGGCATAGACATAATAGTAGGAGCTCACTGTCATACTGCCCTTAAGGAGCCGAGAAAAGCTGGAAATACTCTTCTTGTTCAGGCAGGCCATGATGGCGAATATGTTGGTAATTTAGATATAGTCTTTGATAAAAATAATAAAACTATTTCCTCCTATGAAGGAAAACTCATTCCTGTTACAGGTGATATAAAACCTGATCCTGATGTGACAGAGTTAACTGCTCCCTATATAGAGAAATATAAAGTTATAAACAATGAGGTTGTAGGTAAAACTGACATAGAACTTCCTTATAGTCTGACCAACAGAACAGTTCTTTCCAAATTTTTCGTAGATGCCCAGAAAATGGATTCCGATGTTTCTGCTACATCTCTTTTCTGCATAAGAAAGGGTCTTCCGAAAGGTGATATAACCTATGGAGATCTCTTCAATATGTATCCCTTTGATAATGATTTATTGCAGGTAAAGACAGAAGGAGAAAGTGTAGTTCGTTATCTTGAAGCAGGCCTTAAATTTTATACCCCGGGTAAAGACATTTCTTCCATGGTATCAGGAGTGACCTATGAATATAATCCCACCCTTGTGGGAGGTAACCGTATAACCTCTGTAACTATGAACGGAAAGAAATATACAAGAGAAGAATTTGCCCATCAGCCTTTAACTATAAGTATGGATAATTATACCTATGGAAAACCTTATTTCAGGAAAGGACAGGTAGAGAAAAAATATGGCCCTGTTTTTGATATACTGAAAGATTATTTGAAGAATAATGTTCCTTTGAGCAACCTTTCCAATGAACCGGAAGGTAAAATAGTTTCCGACGTGCCTGATAAAAATCTCATAGCAGATGTAAAAGTGGGTAACCTTGCCAGGGAACTTACCTATAAGCCAGATACCTTCTGTCCTGCCGTGAAATTCTACGGAGATGCCATAAAAGGCAATTCAGAACTGTCCCTTGGTTATACCAATTCTTTAAGAAGGGGATTGCCTGCAGGAGAAGTTACCCAGGGATCTTTAAAGAACATGTATCCCTTTGACAACAAGCTTTACACGGTGGAAGTACCGGGAAATAAAATACTTTCTTTTCTCGAAAATTCAGTAAGTGATAGATATAAAGGGATAGAAAATATTCTCTCTTCCGGCCTCAGTTATGAATATGATTCTACTCAGCCGGAAGGACAGAGGATAACCTCTGTGACCATAGACGGACAGAAGTGCCCTCTTACAGATCTTTTAAGGGCAAAATTTACTGTTTCCATTGACAGTTATCTTTATAATTCAAGAACATTCAAAGGATGTCCTGTAAAAGAAGAGAGGGGAACTGTATTTGAAGCCCTGGGAGATTATATTAATAGTAATCCTTCCTCTATAAATGAAGAAATTCTATCTCCTCCCGGAATTGATATAAATCCAGATACTTCTCAGGGAGGAATATGTCCTATGGAAAAAGAAAAGATAAGAAAGAGAAGGCTTCGCGAGCTTTTACGGGAACAGTATTCGGAATTATGCGATGAGACTTTTTTACAGGATCTATAGCCGTAACGCGTAACGCGTTACGCGTTACGCGTCACAATCTAATGATGTCCCTTTTTACTATCAGGTATGGCTGCCCATATCCTTATTGCCAGAACAAGACCTACTATGGCAAAAGGTATTAAAAATAAAGGCCAGTAATGCCAGTTTTTTGTTGTAAGATAACCGATAACAGTACTCTGAAGAGCAGTTCCCAGGTATACAAATCCGTCAACCAGCCCTACTGCAGTGGCTGCTGCTTTTCTTCCTCCGAAATCTGCAGTGGCTGTTCCTGAAAGTATGCCATGAACACCTATGACACACAGGGAAATAAGTATAACTACTATACCCAGAATAAACTGATTTGTTGTAAGAACAAAATTCATAATAATTATTCCTACAAGCATAATACCGTACATAAATACGGCAGAAGGGCCTCTTCTGGACTGAAATAATTTGTCACTTATAAAGCCTGCAGTAAAACCTCCGAAAATGCCGGCAAAACAGAGCAGTAAACCCCAGTTGTCTATGAAAAATTTTGCCCCTTCATAAATATGTGCTTCAGGGCCTTTTTCCATCTGGTTTATGAATATATGGTACCAATGCATTATACCGTTTCTGAGTATACCGGAACAGAATTCTATGAAGGCTATAGTTAAAACCGTAGGGTTTGTAAGGAGTTTTTTGAATAATTCTACTGTGGTAAATTGTTTGTCCATTTCTCCTGATGAAGCATCACCTGTATCAAAGTCTTCAAAACCTGCTTCTTTTGGACTGTTTTTTACTATGAAGAGATCCATAATAAAGAATAGAAATAAAATACCTGACGGTATGAAAAATACAAACCATGTTGGATCCATTGTAGCAGTGGGCGATAACATAAGAGGTCTCAATATATTTTCAATAATACCGAGAGTGCCTTCAGGTTTCAATTTTGTGGCTCTCACTATAGTATCTCCCCAGTCAAAAGCAAAATAAAGGCCCAGGGAAATAAGTGTACCGAAAATACCTCCTACAATTCCTCTTTCTTTTACATGAAACCAGTAGGAATTGACTTTAACTACTGCTACTGCACCATAACTCTGAAAATACATGTTCATTGCATATAAAATACTGAAAATCACTGTAAGGTTATTACTATCTATTTTACCGTTCAATACCATATATGTAACAATGCCCATAAGGCAATTCATTATGGAAGCACCGAGAGAAGCGATTAGTATTGCCTTTCTGCCTCCTATTTTATCTGTAAGAGGACCGTTTATAAGAAAGGCAAAACCATATATTAAAGCACCTGCTCCGAAGATTGTGCCAAACTGTTCATTGGACATTAAAGAGCCGAGAGCACTTTTTGAAACAGTGAGGTTATATCTGCCCATGTAAAGAAATGCATAGGTCATCCCCAGGGGGAACCAGTTCAGGAAACATCTTATACGATAACTTTTAGAATGACCAACAGGGTTATTCATAAAATAAATCAGTACAGATAATCCTATGATACCTATCATAATCAGATTTGTAATCAATGAGTTCATAAAAAATAAAACCCACCTTTCAATTAATTATATGAAAATCGTAACGATCACTGTGACGCGTCACGGGAGGCTAATTTTTGTTTATTTCTGGTTGTTACAGAATTCAGCCATATTTATTTTTTCTTTTTACCGAGAAGTGTTGGGACAGTTAAAAATACAATAGCAAGAACAATTAATCCTGCACCTATCATCTCAGATGTTTCTGGTATTCTGTCATGGAAGAAATACATTAAACTGTATGAAGCAAGCACTCCTGCAAGAACACTTGAACATCTGTTAACAGGAACACAGTAGGTATTTTCTCTTTTGTCGAGTAATATGAGTCCGCCGAAAAATCCCGTTCCCGATGAAAGAAGACCGAGGATAAGGCCATGAAAAACATAGGGACTGAAGAGAAATTCTGTAAATCCCAGCTGAACATCATGCATACCTTTTCCATAATCTATGAAGGCAATAATAATCAGTGTAATCAACATAGTGGGACTTGCCACTAACTGTTCTTCAACAAAATATTTTGTATTTGCATTTTCCACGTCAGATTTTGCTATTTTACTCATAAATCTGAGACGGATAAAATAACCGAACAGATAAATTCCGACATTAAGAGCACATGCACCGGTAATAGTATATCCTCCCTTGTTGGAGAAAGCTACCAGCAAAGAGATGAAGCTTAAAGCAAGGCCCACCAGGGAATACCATTTTGGTATTCTTTTACTCATGGCATCGACAATCGGCGCAATAATTAATACTCCGCCTCTCATTAATAACATGATGAATACGATAGATACGCCTGAAAAGGTATAGGCAAGGGTTGTAGTGGCTATTATAAGGGCACTGCATATGCCTGACATAAAGGTCCATCTGTTTGGACACAGTATTTCTATTCCAAAAACTTTTCTTCTGCCTGCATACTGCCACCAGCCTTCTACAGTAAGAAAAAATATCATACCAAGAACAGCACCTATAGCTGAAATAGGCAGTAATTCAAAACTTGGAATTCCTTCTTTCATCCCGGGAAAAAGCCCTTTTGAGAGAGCTTTTGTAAGAGCACTGTAAGGCCAGTAACATATAAAATAACCAAAAGCACATCCCCATATGCCAAGAGCAGTAAATGAAAAGACTTTTTTAGCCACTGTAATACCTCTTCTCTTTATGAAATCGTGACGCGTAATGCGTAATGCGTAATGGATTAATTTTCTTTCCTTAGAAAATTATATTAGACACTTATAGTATAAATCCTTTAAATTCCTATCATTAATATTGTATTTACTATTAGTGAGCCTATAAAAAAGGAAAAATATATGACGCGTAGAATATTAATACATTCAATCAGTCACGCGTCACGCGTTACGCGTTACGCGTCACGGAATTAAGGTGAACTTAAGATGAACATAATGTCTATATTTAAACCAAAAGATGATCTTTTTTTTGATTTATTTGATAAGCAGGCACAGTTAAATGTTGAAGCTACAGGTGTTTTAAAAGAATTACTCGAAAATTTCCCTGATTTAAAGAGAGTGGATACTCTGAAGGAAATAGGGGACAGAGGCAATCAACTCAGAGCAGATATTGCAGATGCACTGGAGAAATCTTTTGTAACCCCTTTTGACCCGGAGGATATTCATTCCATAAGTATTTATCTGGACAAGGTTCTCGGCCGTCTTTATTCTGCAGCTCTTCGTATGAAACTTTATAAGGTTGAACTCACAGGCATCTTTAAAGATTATAATCTTCAGTTAGCCGATGTTATGCTTGCTTCTACTGGAGAACTGGTTCATGGCATAAAGTTATTAAGAAATAAAGAAAATGCTCTGGATTTTGTTCATAAAGTAAAAACGCTGGAACAGGAAGGTGATATCATACAGAGAGAAGCCACTGCATCTCTTTTTGATGGTTCTGTAAATGCCATAGAAATAATAAAATGGAAAGAAATTTATGAACAGATGGAAGCTGTTATAGATCTCTGTGAAGATATATCACTTCTTATAGACAATGTTATAATAAAACATGCGTAAATTAGCCAGCATCTATTGGAAAACTGAATGATGATAGATAATAAAAGGATGTGAACATATATTGACTCATGATTTAATTCTTGTTTATGCAATAATCCTGGTTGCTCTGGCATTTGATTATGTAAATGGTTTTCATGATGCGGCAAATTCCATAGCTACCGTTGTGACAACAAGGGTATTACCACCGAACCTTGCTGTATACTGGGCAGCTTTTTTTAATTTTATAGCTTTTTTATTTGTCGGTGTGGAAGTGGCAAAAACCATAGGTAAAGGTATTGTAGACCCCATGGTTGTAGATAAATATGTAATACTTTCAGCTTTACTCGGAGCAGTAATATGGGATATTATTACCTGGCTTTACGGACTTCCTACAAGTTCTTCCCATGCCCTTGTGGGAGGTTTTGCAGGTGCTGCCATAGCAAAAACAATGGGACTCAGTTGTATTATATGGTCCGGTATAGCAAAAATAACAATGTTTATAGTTATTTCGCCACTTCTTGGTCTTCTTTTAGGCTCTTTCTTTATGACTGCTGTATACTGGATATTTCACAGAACAAATAGAAAAATACTGGATATTTTCTTCAGACGTATGCAGCTTCTTTCTGCTGCTGCCTACAGTTTCGGCCACGGTGCAAATGATGCACAGAAAACTATGGGAATAATAGCTATTTTACTTTTTACTTCCTATCAGAGCAAATTGCCTTTACCTTCCTGGATTTATAGTCCGGCTAATGGAGAGTTTTATGTACCTTTCTGGGTTGTTATAATCTGTCATACTGCTATGGCTCTCGGTACAATGGCAGGAGGATGGAAGATAGTAAAAACTATGGGAAGCAGAATAACAAAACTCAGACCTGTGGAAGGCTGCTGTGCTGAAGCTGCAGGAGCAGTCACGCTTCTTGGTACAGCTCTTATGGGTATACCTGTAAGCACTACCCATACTATAACAGGGTCTATTGCAGGAGTGGGGGCTATAAAGGCAATAAGGGCAGTAAGATGGAAGGTTGCTACAAGGATTGTATGGGCATGGATCCTTACCATACCATTATCAGGATTGATTGCTGCATTAACATATTTTATTGTTCACATTATATAGGAGTAGTTTTATGGTTATACATTCATCAAAGGATAAAAAATTTTTTTCCCTCTTTGAAAAACAGTCCAATCTGAATTACAGAGGAGCTTTATACCTGAAGGATATTATCGATTATTTTAAAAAATTAAACCTTATTACAAAATCTGTTGCTGCAGATGAAGATAAAAAATGGTTCATAAGGCTTGTTCATCAGATAGAACTTTCTCATATAGTACATAAAATAAGGGATTTGAAACAGGAAGAAAAAGATATAATGAAAGAATTTAATTTACTCCTCCATAAAACCCTTGTAACACCTGTAGATTCCGATGATCTTTATGATCTTTCAATGAAACTTATGAAGGTTCTTAATTATATCTATTCTTCCGCCTATAGAATAGATGTTTATAGAGCACAGGAAACGGTGAAAATTTCTTCCAAACTTGTAAACATACTTGTTTCTGCTACGGAAGAAAGTAAAGAAGCTTTTAATATTTTAAGAGAAATGGGTAATGTAAAACCCCACCTTGAAAAAGTGCGCATTCTTGAGAGAAGAGGCAGTGAAGCCTATATAGAATGTATGAGCTTGCTTTTTCAGACAGAAAATGAAATAGAAATAATAAAATGGAATGATATCTATATAAGGATAAGAAAAGCTATAATTGCCTGTACAAAGTTATCTGAAATGATAAAATATCTTATAGTTAAATATGGCTAAATCGTGAAAGGTGAAATGTGAATCGTGAAAGGTGAAAGGCGTAAAATCGTCTCACGTTTCACGTCTCACGTCTCACGTAATTATGGTTATTCGTTTTACAGACACCCCCTACTCAGATGAATTTATTCAAAGACGTCACCTCAACTGGATAGTCCTTGCTCTCATGTATGGTTCCTATTATATGTGCCGTTACAGCCTTACCATTGCCAATAAATCCATGTGTGATTATTTTCACTGGAGTAATCAGGAAATTGGCTGGGTAATAACTGCCGGTTTCTGGGCCTATGCTTTCGGTCAGATTATAAATGGTTTTTTAACAGACAGAATAGGCGGAAGAAAAGCAATATTAATAGGATCTGCAGGCACTATAATCTTAAATATTCTTTTTGGTTTCGGTAAATACAGCGGTCTTTTGACCTATTTTATAGTAATATGGATGATTAACGGTTATTTTCAGGCTTTTGGCGCACCATCTACAATAAAAATAAATTCTTCCTGGTTCAGCCTGAGGGAAAGAGGCATATTTACAGGCATATTCTCCTGTGGTATTGAAATAGGACGATGGACCATATATGCCCTGGGAGGATATATAATTGCAAGATGTTCCTGGCAATGGGTTTTTTTTATTCCTTCTGTCATAGCTTTGTTTATAGCAATAGCAGGTTATTTTTCAATAGTAAATCATCCGGAAGACCTTGGTTTTCCACCGGTAGAACAGCCGGATAAACATGATGAAAATGACAACAGTCCCCCTGGTATAAAAGAACTTTTCCGTAAAGTACTCAGCAATAATATTATATGGACTATAGCATTTGCTTATTTCTGTACAGGTATTGTAAGACATGGTTTTGAACAGTGGTTCCCGAAATATCTTCAGGAAGTACACCATATGAAAACAGATGAGCCTCTTTTTCAGCTGACTGTAATGGCAATACCTGTATGTGCCGTCACTGGTGCAGCTATTGCAGGATATGTATCTGACCGGGTTTTTGGAGGCAGGAGAGGCCCTGTAGCTTCTATAATGTATTTTTGTCAGGTAATTTTACTCCTATTATTTAATTATGTTTCATCACCTCTTATGAGCTGCTTTATACTTATAGTTCTCTCTATAATGATCAGCGGCCCTCATGCACTGCTTGGAGCAGCAGCAGCTATGGATTTCGGAGGCAGGAGAGCTTCCGGATTTGCCGGAGGTTTTATTGATTCATTCCAGTATATAGGTGCAGGACTTACAGGATTTGGCATAGGTATTATACTGGACAGACTGGGATGGACAGGGTGGCTTACAGGCCTTACAGGATTTTCCTTACTTGGAGGTATTTTAATGGCTTTTATATGGAATTCGTTACCAGTGAGCAGTGATCAGTGAGCAGTTACCAGTAGGGGCGAACCTCTGTGTTCGCCCGGTGACCGGTTACAGGTGAAATCCACCAGTTACGCGTCACGCGTCACGCGTTACGCATTACGTATTACGCATCACGATTATATATTATTGCCGATTGAAAAAAAATTTATATTTGTACTTGATTAATATGTAATTACCTGTTATAATAAACAACACAAATCGGGGTGTAGCTCAGTTTGGTTTAGAGCACTAGCATGGGGGGCTAGGGGTCGCCAGTTCAACTCTGGCCACTCCGACCAGAAAAAAATCTCTCTCAAGTAGAGAGATTTTTTATATAGAGGGGGAAAATATGAATAAACTGGGCATAGTACTTGTAAGCGGAGGTATGGACAGCTGTGTCACTGCAGCAATAGGGAGAGAAAATTATGAACTGGCTTTTTTACATGTAAATTACGGACAGAAAACAGAACTGAGAGAATTAAAGGCTTTTCATGACATTGCAGATTTTTATGATGTAGAAAAAAGACTTATCGTTAATATAGATTACCTGAAACATATTGGAGGTTCCAGTCTTACAGATGACAGAATGGAAATCCCATGTGGTTTGATTAATCAAACCCCTACAGATGAAATACCTTCTTCCTATGTGCCATTCAGAAATACCCATATAATAGCTATGGCTGTTTCATGGGCTGAAGTGATAGGAGCGGAAAAGATTTTCATAGGGGCAGTTGAGGAAGATAGTTCAGGCTATCCTGACTGTACAAAACCATATTATGAAGCCTATAATAAACTTATAGAAGTTGGAACAAAACCATCTACTCATATAGAAATAATCACCCCTGTAATTGATATGAAGAAAAGTGAAATCGTTAAAAAAGGTATGGAACTTGGAGCACCATTACATCTGACCTGGTCCTGTTACGGAAATAGCGATCTTGCCTGCGGAGAATGTGATAGCTGTCTTTTGAGGTTAAGAGGTTTCAGGGAAGCTGGTGCAGACGATCCAATAGGATATGTTAATCGTAATGCGTGATGCGTGATGCGTAATGCGTGATGCGTGATGCGTGATGCGTAATGCGTGATGCGTGATGCGTGATGCGTGATGCGTAACTTCACCACTCACCGTGCTAACACAGGGGTTCGCCCCTACTTTTCACTCTTCACTCTTCACTCTTCACCCTTCACTCTTCACTCTTCACTTCTTGTCACCCATCATACTTTTGTACATTTCTACCGGCAGAGCACATCTAAATCCCCAGTAATAATTTGCACTGTCAGGTGTTTGCCAGCTGCGAAAACTATTACGGAAATAATAGGCCTGACCTGAATTAAACCATGAACCTCCGCGGAGCACTTTAAATTCTCCGTCTTCCGGCCCCTGTGGATTTTGTTCCATAACTTCACTGTAATAAATATCTAAATACCAGTCAAGACACCATTCCCATATATTTCCTGCCATATCCATTACACCATATGGACTGGCACCTTCAGGAAAAGTCCATACAGGCAGTGTTCCCATACTTCTGGTCATATTCAGAGACAGGAGAGAATGGGCACTGCTGCTATACCACAGGTCTTTCCCTTTTTCTCCTTTTAATCTCGGCTCAATTTTTTCTCTGGAGGTATGCATGTTATTACATTTATCTTTATCCCATTCATTACCCCATGGATAGAGAAAACCTTCCGGCCCTCTTGCAGTTTTTTCCCATTCTGCCTCTGTTGCAAGACGTTTGCCTGCCCAGCGGCAGTATTCGTCTGCATCTTTCCAGGTAATCCCTATTACCGGGTGATTTTCTTTTCCTTCTTCGAAATATTTATCCCACCATGCTGCACTTCCCTGAACTGCCTGCGGCTTATATCCGCTTTGTTCCAGGAATAAAAGATATTTCCTGTTTGTTACAGGATATTTATCTATATAAAAGGCTTCAACAAATACATTGTGAACAGGTTTTTCAAATTCCCTTGCCATAGTATCATCTTCAGCCGTCCCCATGACAAATTCCCCTTCCGGTATGAGTATCATTTCTGTTCCGTCTACAGGGGATATTATGGCAGAAGGTATTTCTATAACTTTTTTCTCATCTTTGATTGCTACTGCTATACGGGTTTCTTTTGTAATTTCTCCTGATGATACCTTACTCTTTACTTCTGTTTCTATTTCCAGTATTTTTCTTCTGGACATTTTAAAGGATTTGATTATATTGGAAATTATTTCTCTTCTCTCTTCATCGGTCATATCTTCTAGATATATGGATATTAGAAATTCTCTCAGTTTATCTTCCGTTCTTTTTCTGTCTTCATATTCTTTGAGTTCTTTTCCTTTAAGTAATCCCTTGTGGAACATAAGCAGTTCCAACTGGTCAAGAAATTCTTCTCCATCCTGATATCTTTTGGAAGTATCCCTTTCAAGACAGTTTAATATGAGATTTTCCATATCTTCCGATATATCAGGACAGACCTGCCTGAGAGATTTAACAGGGGAGAATAATATAGTTCCTCCAATACCTGCAATAGTTTTACTCGGAAAATCATAGGGCATTTCTCCTGTCAACATTTCAAACAGTATAACCCCGAGAGAATATATGTCAGAATAAAAATTTATTTCTCCCTCTATGCCGAAATGTTCAGGTGCAAAGTAACAGGCAGTTTTTACAGGAAAACCTGAGAGAAAATCAGTTTCCGCGTCAAAGGCCTTCATTATGCCGAAATCAGAGATTTTTATGTCTTCATTTTTATGAATGAGTATATTTTCCGGTTTTAAATTTCTGTGAACAATCCCTTCATTATGGATCTGTATGAGACCTTTACAGATCTGCCTCGAAATTCTCAGAACTTCTTCTGAGGAGAACTTTTTCTTTTTATTCAGATAGGCTCTCAGGGTTTCATGTTCAATGAATTCGTTTACAATAAAGGTTTCCCCTGGAAAGATGCCTATGGCAGTCATTTTTACTACATTATCATGTTTGACTTTTGCTGCCTTTGTAGCTTCTTTTTCGAGTGCTTTCATCCATTTTTTATCGGTAGTAAGGAATGAAGGAAGCATCTTTACTGCTCTCATTATACCTCTATCATATTGAAGTGCTTTGAAAATTTGTCCCATACCACCTGTACCTATAAGATTGAGCAATCGATAATTTTTCAGTATTTTTCTGTCAGAAGAAGGTTTTGGTAAAGGATCAAGTTTTGCCAGCAGTTTTTTCTTTAATCTTCCGCCTTTACTGAATAAATCATCAATCTGTCTTGTATGTTTCAATCCTATGGCATGTTCCACAGAATAGAAGATATAATTTATTTGTTCTCCTGAAATATAATCAAATAAAAATACATGGGCATCATTGCAGAAGCAATTTTCATAGATTAAAAGAGGATAAAGTTCTATGAGTTGATTATTTTCAGGTAAGAAGAGATGGAAATTATCTTCTATAGTATGTTGTGATACACTTTCCTGTCCCCTGGGATTAATTTCACATCCCATAAATTTTACAGCTTCAAAGAAAATTTTTCCTTCATACTGTTCTATTCTCTGAGGTCTTATAAGAGGATAATCACATAAAAATTCAAGTCTGGTAAGGAGTATCATCAGTATTTCTTCAAGTTCAAGATAATGCTTACTGGCAAGTTTTATAGAATCGCAGCCCATGGCTCCGAACTGATCTCTTATAAAAAGAGCTTTTTCCAGTTTTCTTCCTATATTGTTGACATTACCTTTTTTATCATAATAGAGGGTGAGCAGTTTTGGGACAACAGGATATTTTCCACTGTAAAGATATACAAGAAGCATGTCTTTAAATATTTCCATCCAGCTTCTTGGAGTATTTCTTTCTTCGAAGAACTGCCATATAAATACATCTGCTTTCGGGTTTCTCTGTTCTTCCGATGAGAGATATCCTGAAAGTAATATTAATGTACAGTATCTTATGACTGTTTCAAATAAAAAACAGCAGGCATTAAATTTACCAAGAAGATCGTCGCATGTCCTCATAGCACGAAAAATAGTCGCTATCGGATGAGGATAGCAGGTTTCTACGAGATAATAAAAGGTACTTTCTTCGTAATCCTGATATGTTTGCTTCAAGAAATCACCATCATATTAAAAACTTTCTCAAGAGATTTATAGTTCTTGCTTTTCCAAACAATGACCGGGATTATGAGAATTGTGACGCGTGACGCGTGACACGTGGATTATTTATCATCTTTCGTTGTGACCATAGGGCCATGGCAGTTAACACGATGATTTCTAACTATTTATCCGGTACCAGTTCTTTCCTGGTAATCCCATAATCCCGAAAATCCCGGTCAAAATCCCGGTCAAAATCCCGGTCAATCCTGGTCTTTTTTCGCCAAATTATTTCAGATTCCTTCTATTTTTCATCACAGTAAGGCTAAAAAATATCTCATCTATTTTTCAGGAACGAACTTTATGTTCTCCTGCTGAAATGCTAATTTTAGATAATTTTATAATAAAGAAGGTTTTCTGGCAGTTTCGACGAAGATTTTTATATGGAATTTTTGATTTTAACGATAAAGGAGAAACATTATGATAGAACTTTATAACACGACTCATCCTTATAATAATAAGATTAATATGGCCTATTATTCTGAAAGTGGATGGGTGGGTTTCTTCCTGAATTTCGTAATCCCTCAGAATCCCTTTGAATTTCTGTGTTTATTCGAAGATGCATGTGGCAACCACCCATTTTTATTGCTAAATAAAATAAGTAATTTATTTATATTCAATCAACTGGATTTTGACGAAAAATCCGGTTTTGGCCTGGTAGATGGTGCTATTTGTCTGGAAAGTAATAATGAGAATTATTTTATCTTCATTAATGCTATAAATAATAAATATAAAGATGCATCTACCATACCTGAAAAAAGCAGACTGGATTTTAACAAGAGTATAAACAGCCGTATGGAGTTACTCTATAGATTTTCCCTTGCTATAAAAAATACCTTTCTCAAGGTGGAGCCAAAGGTTATAAGTGAAAATCTGGAAGAACTTCATGAATGTTATATGAAAAATGATAAGTTTTACATTATACCGGGAAAGCAAATGGAAAAGAAAAAGATAAGGAGATTTAAAATAAATAATGAGAAAGGAAAAAATTTTCTTGGTAGATTTTTTAAAAAAGATACTCATTTTTATTTTTTACTTGTAACAGATGATGAAGTAAATCCATTTTCTCCCTGTCATCCTGATTTTTCCGAACATTATACACCAAGAATTCATTCAGGTAAAAAAACGGAAGATCTCTGGGGAGAAAATAAAAAATATTTTCTCTGGTTTCCCAAGAGTATAATAACTAATATAATGAAGCCTGAACTGTCAGGTTTTGGTGATTTTCTCAGATCAAAGTTCTGCTATTACTATAATGGCATAAAGGATTTTTCTCCTGAGAAAATTGCTTTTGAGACAAGGGGAGATGAGCTGACAGTAAATCAATATAGTTTTACAAGGTTAGATTTATGGCCTTTATAAAAAGTTTGTTTAAAAGTAAATTAAAATATTGACATAAGAGTTTTTCTCATTATACTTATATTATTATAATTAAGATTTTTTATGAACAAAGGAAGTGTAGTAAGTGTTGTGTTTTAGATGTGGAGAAGATAATCCCCATGGATCTAATGTTTGTAACAGATGTAATGCAAAGTTACCTAAAATTAGTATTAATGTAGCTCCTCCTATTTCAGGTCCAAGGACTGAACGGTTATTGCAGATACTGGATATAGGAAATAAAATACTGGATAGTAGAGTATCTCCTCAGATGTTAATCACCAGAATTGAAAAACAGGAAAGAGATTTTAAGAAAGGTGAGAGAGATTTAATAAACAGTATGCCTAAAGCTAAACCTAAACCTCCGGGAAAACCTCAGGTAAAACATCCAAATCCATATATAGATGAACTTCCTGAATTTGAGGAAGTTCTTGAAACCACTATGAAAAGTGAATTTCAAGAGCAGTATGATTGTGGCCTTAAATCTATAAGATTATTTTTACAGAGCCTGAATTCAATGAAACTGGTTTTAGAAGAAATACTGGATGAAGGATTGGATGAAAGGGCAGCAGGTAAAAAATTTGAAATAAATGAAGAACAGGAAGCAACTGTAAGGGAATCTATGGATACAGCTAAAAGAGCCAATGAAGTTCTGAATGGTTTTTATGAAATGGCTGAAGAAAAAGACAGAAGGATAAGAGAAGTAAAATTTTTATATGAAGATGATTCTACACTTCTCTAAAAGTGAGCATATTACTGGAATGTTATAAAAAATTATATCTTTCATTCCTTATAATTCCATCCCAGTAATTCAAAAACTGTCCTCTATTATTCAAAATGTCCAGATCCAGTGCTTTTATCTCTTCATAATCTATATTATATCTATCAGGCCATGAAAAAATTACTATATCCCCTCCCTTTCCGGGTGTAAGTTTTTCCCTCTTACAAACACTCATAAAATGATAGTAGTTCATTGTAAAAACATAGGGATTAGGGAAAGGACTGTATGTTAACCAGTAATCAACCATAATATCTCTGCCGACACAGATTTCCTCTGCCAGAATATCCAGGAAATCTGACAGATAAAGGGTTTTTTCTCCCAGGGAAAGTCCTATCGGAGCAGATACTCTTGCTCTGAGTTGATATATAAAATCTTCATTATTCAGTATATATTTAATGGCTTCTCCGAATTGATTGTCATTTATCCCTTCAGACATTGTAAAAGAAAACTGTGTTTTTATTCCGAGTTTTTTTATATTGGATAAAGCTTTCATTTTTATATCGAAGAGGGGCGCATTTTCTATAGACATAAAGACTTCTTCTGTAAATCCATTACAGGAGAAATTTATAATCAACAGACCTGCATCTTTCAGGGTTTTTACATAATTATAATCAGAAAGTTTTATGCCATTTGTTACCAGTACCGGTATCTTTCCTTCTCTCGCAATATAATTTATTATCTCATGCAGATCTTCTCTCATAGTAGGTTCTCCGCCTGAAAGAGAAATGGCATGGCCAGGATAATTTCTTATGGCTTTTTTAATTTTTTCCATGGAGGGATCCTTTTTTGTATCTCTCTGTGGAAGATAACATAGATGGCATTTTAAATTACATGCATGGGTAATATTTATCATAAGGCATCTCATAAAATTACTGTCATCTTTTTTAGTAGATGTGATTTTTTTATAAAAATTTACATCTTTTTCAACTAACCCTCTGAATGTTCCATGTGACTGGCAGGTTTTTATCATAATTACTCTGTCATCTTCTGATACTACTGTGGCATCTATTTTTTTATAGCACTCAGGACAGAGACTTTTTGTATGTTCTTTTATAATTTCCAATGTTAGAAACTTCCTTTCTTTCGTAACGCTTAATATCCACTGTCATTAAGTCAAGGAATGTGATATTATAAGGATAATGTTGCGCGTCACGCGTCACGCGTCACGGGTCACGAATTTTAATTATAGCTCAATATAAAAGTTTTATCTAGAGTACAGGAAGGATTTTGTTGTTACCTGTATAAATAATAAGGTAACTTTCAGTTTCAGTATAATCAGCTATGAGCTTTAAAAATAAGCCGAAAGCCAGTGGCTGAAAACTGATGGCTAAATAATAAAATTGGGGAGTTAAAATATTGTGAGCTCTGAAGAGAAAGCTTATTTGCTTTCAGGTGAAAGTTATTTTAATAATGGTGATTATCCTCGTGCTATAGAGGAATTTAATAAAGCAATGAAGGTAACTGCCAGTGAGGCCAGGGTCAGAAATAATCTCGGCATAGCCTATGCAAGAATGGGATTTTTTGAAAAGGCTATTGAAGAATTAAAATTAGTTCTCAGGCTTGAGCCGGCACACAGCACGGCGAAATTCAATCTCGGTGTTGCAGTCTGTGAACAGAGCCGTAAATATATTGAATGCGGCAGACTGGATAATGCCATTCATATGTTAAAAGATGTGGCACTTATAATACCTGATAATCCTTTACCTGTTTCTACCATGGGAATTATATATGTTATTCAGGATAAAAAAACAGAAGCTATAGAGTTTTTTAATAAAGCTCTCAGTCTCTGCACGTCAGGTCAGTATGCTTCTGTTAAAAAATCAATTGAAGAGGAACTAAAAAATTTAAAACCTCCCCCATAGATGTAATAAGTAATTTACCGGTCATGGGTCACGATTTTATTAGAAAGGTTGTTTGTAATTGAAGGTCAAGTTTTATTTTTTTATCACCTGTTTTATTGCTGTTTTATCTGTCACACTTCCAGGTCATGTTAATGCTCTTTATTCCATTGATTATGTCCCTGGTGAGATGCTTGTGAAATTTTCCATTCCCCTGGACACTTCAAGGAAGGAAGGATTACTCCATACAGGTTTTAGTAAAATGGATTCTCTGAATAAGAGAATTCATGTAACATCTATGAAACATGTATATCCTCATACTTCTTATTTAAATACAGGCAGTCTGGATAATTTATATAAAATTACCTTTTCTCCTGATATTAATGTAAAAGATGTTATAGAATCCTATCTATCTTTTCCTGAAGTTATTTATGCAAAACCAAATTATATACTTTATGCCAGTGAAACTGTTCCCAATGACCCTGACTATTCAAAACAGAAAGACTATCTTTCAACTATGAGTGTTCAGAAAGGATGGGATATAGAGACAGGTCAGGAAGAGACTGTAATAGCTGTAGTAGATAGTGGAGTAGACTGGAACCATTCGGATCTGAGTCAAAATATGTGGGTTAATTCAAGAGATCCATGGAATAACCCTGATTTATGGGCTCCTGATCAGAATGGTCATAATGGAAATGGCGTTGATGATGATAATAATGGCTTTATAGATGATTACAGGGGATGGGATTTTGTAGATGTATCATCCTCACTTGTTTACCAGGGGGAGGATAATGATCCTGCCGATGCCAATCCTGACGATTTTGCAGGACATGGAACCTTTGTTTCCAGTCAGATAGGTGCTGTCGGTAACAATAATACCGGTGTTTCCGGTATGAGCTGGACATGTAAAATTATGCCTCTCAGAGCGGGATATGAGCCTAAAAGTGGATCTGCTGCCATATTTACAACAGATGCAGTTACATCAGCTGTTACTTATGCTGCAGCCAATGGTGCCAGGGTAATAAATATGAGTTTTGGTGTCCAGGGAGATCCTGAAGAATTTCCGTCTATTACCTCTGCCGTAACTGATGCTATAAATAAAGGTATTGTTGTTATAGCAGCAGCAGGAAATAACGGCCTTTCAAAATCTGATTTCCCTGCAAATATACCCGGTGTTATATCTGCAGGTTCTGTAGAACAGGATGGTACAAGGTCATCTTTTTCCAATTACGGTACGAATGTAGACATATATGCCACAGGAAATAAAGTGTACGGAGCCTATCCGGAAGGTAATAATTCTCAGACAGGTGCTGTCCCGCATTCGACACAGATAGGTAAAAAAACCTATGATGTCGGTACTGGAACGTCTTTTTCAACCCCTCTGGTATCAGGTCTTGCAGGTCTTATAATTTCCAGAGATATTTCTTTAAAGGGCGATAAACTTGCCAATCAAATAGTTAATTTTGCCGATTATTTAAATCAGCTCAATGGTAAAAGAATAAATGTCTATCGTTCACTTACTGAAGGAGACATTTCCAGCAGTAAAATTACCTATAATTTATCGCCAGGATGGAATCTCCTGTCTTTCCCGTTTCAGTCTGTCACTTCTGTAAGTGGTTTTTCCGGTTCATTTTATTATGTAGAAGGAGGAGATATTCAGGATATAAAAGGAGAAATAGAAAGAGGTCTTGCAAGAGAAATAAATCTATCTGACCCGGGACAGCTTGAGCCGGGAAAAGCTTACTGGACTAAATCCAGTGATAACATTACTGCCAGTGCAGAAGGTACTGTAATGACAGACTCTTCCTTTACAAGATCTTTTCAGGGGACTGGATTGAAGCCAATTGGAAGCCCTTACAATTTATCAGTTTCCTGGGGAACATCATCTGTTACACTTGAAGACGGCCAGACCCTTTTATCGGCAGAAGCCCAGGGAATTTTACTTGGTACAATTTATTATTATGATACGTCTAAAGAAACCTTTATGCCTTTAGCCTATGATTCCGGTAATATTGACGCTGGTAAAGGATACTATATATTAAACCGTACATCCACCGGTATTGTGTTTAAGAAATAAGGAGGTGTATTTTTATGAAAAAGATTATTATAATTGTTGTTTTTTTAAATATTTTGCTGGCTGGATGCGGTGATGATAAAAGTGTAACTCCCGGTCCCGTTTCTGTTACTTTTTCCGGGAAGGTCATGAATATTACCACAGAGCGACCTGTTGCCGGGGCTATATTAACTTCCAGTTCCGGTAATTCTGTAACAAGTGATACCCAGGGGAATTTCAGTTTTACCTTTAATTCTAACAGTAATTATATTATCACTTTATCAGGGGAAGGTTATAAAGGAACTATTGCAGGAGGATTTATTTCCAATGCAAATATAAATTCTAATATTTATATGAATCCTTTAAATAATGAAGGAATGCCTTTAATAGAAGACATTCAATAAAATATATGTTAAGAGGTGTAAATAACTATGGTAAAAGATTTTAAAAATTTACTCAGTAAATATCCTGTTATAAGCTGGATTGTAGTAGGATTTGTAGCTTTTATGCTTATAATAAGCACTGTAGGTTTCGGGTTTATGGGATTTGATTCAGAGGAAAACATACCTGTGCCGGCTCAGTCAGATAATCCTGATGATGCAAAGGCAGAGCTGGAACGATGCCTTGCAGCAGTTGCCAAAGAGCCGACTGATTTTAATTATCGTCAGCTTACAAGAGCTTATATGGCAACAAATGAAATAGATAAGGCTCTTGAGTCAGTTCAGACTGCAGTGAAAAACGATCCCAATGATATCAGCAGTTATCAATTATTGTGTGAGGTTTACAATAAACAATCATGGTGTGAAGTCAGTGATAAAGATATAGATAAAATTAAACCTCTCATTTCTGCTGATAAACTGGCTGTTTTGACAAGTATGAAAGATAAGAAATATTCTGTAGAGAAATTTTTAGAAGAGTTAAAAAAGTCAAATTTCAACCAGGAAGAGCTTCAGTCTGTAACAAAATATGCTATCAAAAGTAATGATGACAGGATAGCAGAAACTATGAACAAAATAGTTTCACTCGATCCGAATAATATTGACAATCGTTTCAGCCTGGCATCTTTTCTTATACAAACAGGAAAAGCAAAGGAAGCTATACCTGAATTACAGAAAGTGCTTGAAAGTAATCCAACTAATTTATATGCCCATCAATTACTTGCCATAGCTTATATGAATGAAAATATATATGATAAGGCGGAAGAAGAATTTAACTATATGTTGAAACAACAGCCTGATGATGTGAGAATTTATTCTGCTCTCGGTGAAATTTACGTAAAACAGAAAAAATATGATGATGCTGTTACAATATATGAAAAAGCTATTACTATGGATCCGAATAAACCTTTTCTGTTTACCGGACTTGCCGGTGCCTATGAGGTGAAAGGGCAGAATGAAAAAGCTGTTGATGTCTATAAAAAAGCTCTGTTACTGGATCCTAATTCTATGGAAATTCACAGTCAACTTGCAAATTTATATCAGAAAATGGGAAAACAGGAAGAATTTATGAATGAACTTAAGAGTATGAATATAGTGCAGAATGTAATAGAGCCAAATTCAATTCAGATTGAACCGGCTGGAACAACTGCTCCTGTGCCGACTCAGGGTGCTCCTGTGCCGACTCAGAGTGCTCCTGTGCCGACTGCAAATTAATTATTCAATTTATAAACGAGCCTCCCGTCACGCGTCACGCGTCACGGGTCACGAAAAGATAAGTTATGGGACGTAACGTATGGATAGACTCATAAATAGCAGATTATGTTCTTTATCTGTTATTTTTTCTCTGATTTTCTTACTTACATTTTCTGCATGTGGAAATGAAAAGGATGGTTCCCGGGATAAAGGTCTTTCTTTGTTTAAGGAAGGCCTTTATCAGGAAGCCGGTAGAGAATTTGAACATGTCCTGTCTGTCGATCCTGATAACTGGGAAGCCCATTTTTACCTGGCAGAAACTCTTTATAATCTGGGGAAATATGACAGAGCAGTTATAGAATATAAAAGTGCAATTACCTGTTATGGAGAACCGTCTGTAAAACTTCATGTTAAGCTTGGAGATACCTATCTTGCCCTTGGACAGTATGAACATGCAAGGGATGAATATCTTCTGGTAATTTCCATTGATATAAATTGTGAAGAGGCCCACTGTAATCTCGGCTGTGTTTACCAGCATTTTAATCTTATGGATAAGGCAGCAGAAGAATTCAAAGAAACAATCCGTATTAACCCTGACAATTATCTCGTTTACAACAATCTTGCTATTACTCTCGCCAATCTCGGAAAAACCGGAGAGGCTATTGATTACTTAAATAAAGCCGTAGAATTGAATCCCTCTTATAGTGATGCTTACTATAATCTTGGCAATATATACACTATGGAAAAAAATTATATAACTGCCATAAATTCCTATCAGAAAGCCCTTGACCTGAGTCCGGGTAATTACAAAATTTTATGTAATCTTGGCACTTCTTACTATAAACTCAAGGACTCATCTTCTGCTATAATGTGCTGGGAAGAAGCCATAAAGGTTAATGCAGGAGATAAGCTCATACTTTATAATCTTTCACAGGCTTATTATTCTAAAGGAGAGCTTGACAAAGCGATAAAAAATCTGGAAGAAGTTATATATATAGATCCTTCTTTTAAATCTGCATACTGGGATCTTGGCTATTATTATTTATATAAAGGTCAGGTGAAAAACGCTTTAAGTATGTGGTACAAGGGATTTTATCAGTGAACAGTGATCAGTGAGCAGTGACCAGTGAAGCCCACCCGTAACGCTTACGCTTTACGATAATAGTGAGCAGTGAAAGTAATTTAATATATGGTATAATAAGCTGATAACTGATATCCGGAGGTATGACATATGAAACTCCATTATGGTCCGGCTTTTTCATATCCCTTTAAAGGAAAAGACTGGCCTAAAAAACTTCTTATGGGATGTTTATATTCTCTTATATTACCTCTGATTTTCGGTTATTTTATAAGGGCTTATAGAAAAATCATTCATGGAGAAGATAAGGAACCGCCTGACTGGGATGATATGATGGACATATTTTCTCATGGTATGATAGGCCTTTTTATAGTATTAATCTATATTTTCCTTCCTTTTCTATTGATTTTAACCGGCTATCTTCTGACAGGAGGAGGTTATTATCTAATTTCTTCACAGGGAGCCGTTTCATTTACAGCTATATTATCCCTTATGATTATTTTACTCGGTTTTTTCCTGCTTTTTCTTGCTCTTATATTACTCCCAATGGCCCTTGCTTTTTATGCAGACAGTCTGGAGATTATGGATTCAATTAATCTGCCGCAGGTAGCCGGAAGAATATGTGATAATATAGAAGATTATTTTATGGCACTCATTGTTTTTTCAAGCGTAGCACTGGCAGCCCTGGGAATATTTATATTTATATTACCTTTCTCTATCTTTTATCTTCATCTGTTTTTTGCTTATGTCTTTGCACAGGTTTATGAGACAGAATAGTTTTTTTATTTCGTATTCTAAGGCATTTTCTTCCAGTTCCTTTATTACTTCTGGATCTGAATTTATAATTTTTTTAGCTTCACTCCATCTCATCTTTATCCCTCCTTAGTTTTACAGAGATGTTCCTATGGACTAACAAAGAGTTGTTTCACATACATATGGACTCTATATGATATATATAATTCCATTACTGTCAGTAAAAGAGCGGGAATTAGAAAATAGAAAAAACTCTTCCAGTTTTTTATTATTCTTTTATTCCATGGAGGTACAAGATAAAGTAAAACAGAGTTTACCATTGTAATCATTGTTATCATGCCTGCTGTAACAGTGGCAGTGAGTATATAATAGAGATGACCATATTCTGTTCTTATTATAAAAAACAGCATTATAATTACTGATATCCAGAGAAGAAAAGATTTTTTATTTTTTGTAAATATTTCCCCTGAGCTGTATTTATAAAGCAGGTCAAATACACATGGAACTATTAATATGGAAGAACCTGCCCCTGCAAGTAAACCTGTGAGCAGCCTTATATGATTATTTGTTTCTCTCATATGGAGATAGGATGTACCTCCGTCAATCACAAGGGTTCCTATGAAAATCGAGGCTGTTATTAAAGCATATCCGGGGGGCATACCGCCTTTTATTTTTTTATTTACTATCATCCAGTAGACCATGGATATTATAAAACCTGTATAGGTGCCTGTATCTCTGGCACATACCATAAGAGGATGGCCGTTAAAGTGGAAAGTTCTTTCATCTATTTGATGACATAAAGCAGTACCTGCTCCGTAAAGAAATGACATTAAGTGATCCATAAATTAACGGGGCAGATATTCAAGCAGATTTTCCAGAAGTTTTAATCCAAGGAGCCAGGAAATCATGGTTATAATAGATCCGGTAAGACTCAATCCATTGAATATAATTCCTATGGTTGCCAGCCCGTTACCTCCCTGTGTGTCAGGATTATCTTTGATCTGTTTTCTGCCAAAAAAAGTCATCATTAAACCTGTAAAGCCGAGTATACCCGGTATATAGAGACCTGTAATGGGTGAAGTACAGCATGTCAGCAGACTGCCTATGCCGAGAAGCATTCCACCTGCTGCAAGACTGTTTGTGGTTCTGTCTTTTTTACTCATATCATAAGGGTTGTTTTCTTCTGACTGTTGAATATCTGTTATTGTTGTATCAGAATCCAGAGGAGTGTAGCAGCTTTCACATGATGAAGCATTGTCTTCATTAAATTGACCGCATCTGGGACAAATCATTTATCAGTGAGCAGTGATCAGTGATCAGTGAGCAGTATGGTAATATTTACTGGTCGCTGGTTACTGGTCACTGGCCAATGTTTCCACCTCTCATTTCTTAATATTTTTTTTCTTAGAGACTGTAAGAAAATTATTAGATCGGTTAATCCTCCCGTCACGCGTTACGCGTTACGCGTCACGAATTTTATTAACCTGTTCCATAGAGAGAAGTTATTTTCCACACAGCATCTATTATAGCCATTGTAATTGAACCTGCAAGACCGATTATACCAAGGATTATACCAAGGTGGGCCAGTTTTTCTCCTTTTTGATTGTTAGTTGAGATTTTCTTTTTAGCCATAATACCTGTTATTATAGCCCCTATGGAATCAATAATGCCCATAGGGTAACATATACATACTACAATTCCTGTAATGCCAAGAATAAGACTGACTATAGACAGAGGATGATATTTTCTTTTATCCTCCGGAGGATTAAGTTTTGCATATTCTTCATCTTCCGGATATATATAGGAAAAACAGCTTTTACAGTTGAGCGATAAATCCAGATTTTCCTGGCCGCAGTAAGGACATTTCATTGTAAGTCTTTTTTGATCCTCCCTGGATTCGTAATGTGTGATGCGTGATGCGTGATGCGTGATGCGTGATGCGTGATGCGTAAACACCTATCGTTCAGGGGCGTTTAATTAAACGCCCCTACTCACCCTTCACCCTTCACCCTTCACCCTTCACCCTTCACTACTCACTTTTAAACTCTTCACCCTTCACTGGTCACTGGTCACTGATCACTGTTCACTGTTCCATGCTGCCTTTAACATGTTATAAGTATCCAGAATATGCTGTGGCATAACTTTTGTACTGCCGATTACAGGCATAAAATTTGTATCTCCTTCCCACCTGGGAACTACATGGAGGTGTACATGATCTTCTACTCCTGCTCCTGCTACTTTACCAAGGTTTATACCTGCATTAAATCCTGATGGCTTCATGGTCATATTGAACACTTTCAGCACCTTCTGTGTCAATATCATTATTTCCAGCAGTTCATCGTGATTGAGTTCTGTAAAATCTGCCACATGTCTGTATGGTATAACCATTAGATGCCCGTTATTATAGGGATATTTATTGAGCATTACGAAACACTGCTTACCTCTATGAATAACAAGATTTTTTTCATCTTCTTTCGGAAATTTCTGGAATGAGCAGAATATACAGTCTGCAATCTTTTCTCCAAGAATATATTCCATTCTCCAGGGAGCCCATATAACATCCATAAATCATCCATCCTTCTATTTTATTATAATCAGATCATAGGGAAAATTTCCTGCCGGAATTTCTTTTAACGGTTGATCTGTTATTACATCTATGATAGATATGGTATTGGAACCGCCATTGGCAATATAAAGTTTTTGTTTCTCTTCCCAGAGAGCCATACCAGCAGGATTTTTGCCAATATCTATGGTTTTTATGACTTTTTGCTCTTTACAATCAATGACTGATAGACTATCATTATGATAATTTGTTACATAAAGTTTATTTCCCGACGGCAGCAGGAGACATTCTTTCGGACTCTGTCCGAGTTTTATTGTTGATTTTTCACCTGTTTTTTTATTTATTATAGAGAGGGAGCAGCTTACCTGATTTACAACAAAGAGATAGTCGGGAGATATGGCTGCACTGCAGGGAAATTCTTCTGTCTCCAGGGTTTTTATA
>Ga0351876_1049_pt1 | contig 33166 bp, 17 predicted proteins | sample BONcelFGM3001C15_FD_206774 | JGI IMG/M metagenome (GOLD analysis project Ga0351876, IMG submission 206774) | Enriched cells from coal bed in the Powder River Basin, Montana, United States - BONCAT cells FGM rep3 HSBNCT.FGM.300.1.C15 ...
AGTTCTTTACCTTTAGAATCTATGAGAGTTAAATCCACTGCTGCTCCTCTGTTATGATTTGAACCGATTTTAGGATCTGCCACAAAACCCGGTACCGGGTATATTTCCCAGAATTTATATTGAACAGAAAGGGGGCGATAGGCATCCCAGACTTTAAGGCCAAGACCGATTTTATTTAATTTTTTCTGTACCCTTAAAAGTTTTTCTGCAACTTCTTCCCTGAGATATGCTCTGCTTTCCGGGGGATAAACTGCCTGGCCTGTAAAATTATCCTTTGTAGCATATACCAGTTCTACTACTATAGTCGGATCCAGTTTTTGCAGGTCCACAAGTTTTACCTGCTGTTCTGCCTGAAGATTTAATGGCAGGAGACAGGAAAAAATAAAGAACAATAACAGTAATAAAGATTTTCTCATAAAAGATCTCTCCTTTTAAAATAAATATTTCATTTTATTATTGATTAATTTTCTAAATAATTATATCATAAGCTTTATTGAAGAGAGTATAGATTTTAATATTTTTTTATTTTTCAACTGAAAGAAAAGTAATTTGAGGTAAAAACCTATGAATAACAGATCACTTATTGATTACCTGAGTGGCTTTTTAAAAACAAAGCTTTTTTTAGCAGGTATTATTCTGACTTTTCTTCTCATATCAATTGAGATATGGTATATATGGAGTGATTATAACACTTTTTTAAAAGTAATATCAGTTACCTCTGAAGAACTTCGTCTTCAGGAATTGAGCCGTATTATAACAGATCTTCAGGAAAATACCGGCAGAGCAGTTTTTATGTCTTCAGTAACACATAATAGAAAATGGAAAGAGGAATACAAAAATTGCAAACGTGACCTTGACGTAAATATAAAAGAATTTATAGAACTTTCTGAAAGTAATGAAGAACTGCAGATAAATAAATCCCTGAAAGAATTAGAAAAAATAGAAGAAGATGCATTTAACCTGATAAGTGAGAATAAAATCGTAGAAGGACAGAACAGACTGCTTGGCGTGGAATATATTAGGAATAAAGCCCTTTATATAGAAGCCATACAAAAAAGTATAATAAGTACGATGCAAAACCGTATAGATAAGGGGAAAACTTCCTTTCGCAGAAAAATCTCTCAGGATATTATAATGTCTTTAATCAGTCTCATAATTCTCATCGCTGCATGGGCTGCTGTAATAATAAGGCTCAAAAAACAGTTAGATGCCTATGAGAGATCTGAAAAAGCTCTACTGGAAAGTGAAGAGAGATACCGTGCCATAGGTGAATTAATACCTTTTGGAGTATGGGTTTTCAGCCCTTCAGGAAGTGTTATATATCTGAGTGATAGTTTTCGTAAATTACTGGGTATGAGCCTTGAGGAATCCAGAAAGACTGGCTGGCTTGAAAGGGTTCAGAAAGAAGAAGCGGAAAAGATATATTCCAAGTGGAAAGAATGTGTTAAAACCAATTCTCTCTGGGATGAAGTATTCCATATAAAAGATGTACAGGGACAGGAATATGCCATTTTAAGCAGAGGTGTTCCCATAAGGGATAAAAATGGAAATATAACCTCATGGGTAGGAATGAACCTGGATATTACTGCAAGAGAAAAAATGGAAATGGAACTGAGGAAAGCAAAAGAAGATCTGGAAAAAAGAGTGGAAGAAAGAACACTTGAACTGAAATCGGCAAATGAAAAATTAAAAGAAGAAATTTCTGTAAGAAAAAAGGCTGAAGAAGAACTGGATAAAAGAAAAAAAGAAGTTGAAGAAATCAACAGTGAACTTGTTGGAAAAAATGATGAACTGAATGAATTTGCATCCATGGTAAGTCAGGATTTAAGGGAACCTCTCAGAAGACTTATATCTACAAGCAATCAACTGGAACATAAATTACAGAATAGTTCTGCAGAGGAAGGAGCATCATATATTAAATCAATTTCTTCTGTGGCAAGAGGTATGGAATTATTCATTCAGGATTTACTGACTCTCTGTAAAGCAGGTAAAGACGGCCTGAGATATGAACTTTTTTCCCTTGATGAATGTGTTGAACAGGCTCTCTATTCTCTATCTGTAAGGATTGAAGAAACAAAAGCTCAGATTAAAAGAGACTCATTACCTGATGTCTTCGGCGACAGAATGCTTCTTACCCATTTATATCAAAATCTTATTGAAAATGCCATAAATTATGTAGACAGAGACTTCCCTTTAATAGAATTAACTGTTGAAAAAATAGATAAGGGTCTTGTACTGGGAGTAAAAGACAATGGAACAGGGATAGAAAAAGATTATATTGAGACTATTTTTAAACCGGGAAAAAGAGAAAATGCTCATGAATTATTCTGCAGAACAGGAGTGGGACTTGGAATTGCCCGTAAAGCAGTTGAACAGCATGGAGGAAAAATCTGGGTTGAATCAGAAGGAGGTAAAGGAGCTCATTTTAAGTTTACATTGGGATGATTTCAGTGAGCAGTTACCAGTTATCAGTGACCAGTAATAAATTGTCCCACTGGTCACTGATAACTGATCACTGTATTACTGTAGAAGGCACTAACTTCATTTTTCCGTCTTCATAGACAGTATAACCTGCATAGGGCCTTCCGTTAATATCAAATAAATCTTTCTCTTCAAGTTTCTTTACAGAAGGATCTATAAATTTTATTCTGCCCTCTTTTATAAGATTTTTTAAACGATTTTTGGTATTTTCCATATTATCTCTGTCAATATATCTGGAAGATAGAGAACATACCTCTCCATTACTATCAGACATAATATTCACACCGCCTGTTATCTCCACTATGGCACCGTCAAATATACCATAGTCATTTCCACTGAGAGTCACTTCCTGAGTAAAGGTAAGATCAATCAGATTACTTCCGTCTTTATTTTTCTCTGCCTTTTCTATTTTCAACGGAATATCTTCGGAAATTCCCGTTAACTCTCTATTCCTGTAAATAAAATCACATATACTTTCCCTGCTTGATGGATTTATAAATTTACTGCCTCTCAATTCCTGCAGATTATCTTTATCTTCGAAGAGAATCCATCTCTTTTCGAAAACATCTTTCAGTATATGTTTATATTTTCCTTTTTCTTCCAGTTGATCTGCTTTAACCATACCTTTTGCAAGATCCTTATAGGTGGCTTCACTGGGTGGACAGAGTTCAATACCTTTCAGAAGAAGTTTATCACAGAGATCACTCATTTTCATCAGGGCTTCTTTCTGTCCCATTCCCTCTGATATATATTGATGAAAAACCTTATCCATAATATCATAGACTGCTCCAAGGAAAAGCTGACCGAACACATGGGCTTCCCCTGTAAGTTCATCTTCCTGCTGCATCTGGGGCAATAAATAGGGATTACTGTAGGTATAACTGTTTATTGCACTCCTTATAAAGGGTTTTCCCATAGCATTCTGTCCGAATTGTTCTCCTATACTGGATATGAGATTTTCTTTTCTAAAATTTCCCCCTGTTTCTTTAAGAAATAATTCACAGTTCTTATCTTCCCTGAAACAGGCCAGCATAGTTCTTATATCACTGAAGGCTTCATGGAGTGCTTCTGTTTCAATATTCCATCCTATAAATTTCGGCTTCATACCATCCAGGAGAGCGTGATTTGTTTCATGAGAACCTGTTTCAAAGGATTTACCTGTATGTATAATCTCACCTGTTTTTTTATTTTTAAAATGGAAAAAATTAAGAGTTCCGTCTTTTTTATTATAGAAAGCATTGGCCATTACACCTTTATCCGGATGGATGATTATCTTTTCCCGTCCGAAAGACCATGGTATCTTTTTACCGAGAGATTTTTCTGCCGTCTTTATGGTCTTATCTGCAGTAACAAAGAGATGAACATTTATAAATTCTGCTTCTTCAGGAGAATAAATAAAATTGCCGTCACCTTTTGGTTTTACATCACCATCTGTATCTATTCTTTCATTGTCGGGGCCAGGTGTAATATTATTCCCGGAGATTTTAGTCAAAATTGGTTCTGTAACAGAAGGGTCCTGGGGATAATAACTGGCAGTTATGTCTTTCCCTGAACCTAAAGATACTCTGTCCTGTAAAGAGTTATCACTGATTTTAACCTTACGTTCTTTAGCATGAGATGAAATATTATTAATCTTTGTTTCTATTTTCATAGCAGTTAAATATTTTCTCCTTTTTAAAGATAAGAAATATAGCTTTATAATTATAACAAATTTTGTAATTGCCTGCTATATAAAAATCGGGAGTTTTTATAATTTTTATAAAATTTTAAATTATTTTTTTATAAAAGGGAATAAATTTTTAAATGCTTCGACTAACAGGTTGTTAGAAATAAAAAGGGTAAAAATAAATTATCCGGATATTCCCCTCATATCGTGACGCGTAACGCGTAACGCGTGACGAGAAATTTACAAAATCACTTCAATGTTTAATTTACTAAATATTTTAAGGAGGAATTTATTATGTTTAAACACGGTTTAATATTATGGACACTTATAATGACATTTTTTTCTATACTGGTATTCCAGGTTTACAGCAATAAAATATCTATGGCATCAAACCCTCAGGTAACACCTGTAGCAGCAACGCCTGCTCCCGATATATTTGAACCGACTCAGGTTCCAGAGAGACCTGTTCCGACTTTATCACCGGAAGAACTGAAAAAATATGAAATATATAGCCAGGTCATAAATAATACTGCATCAATGGTAAGTAATGGCAAGGCCAGACAGCTTGTGCAGAAATACGGCCTGAATATTCAGAATGTCACATGGGAAGATACAGGACGTTTCAAGGGATCGTCAGTGGGACCTAATATAAGTGATATGACCATACAGGTACAGCAGATGTATCCGGGGAGTCAGGACTATAATTCTACCTGTATGCCAGTTATAAGATATGACAATTTTTCAGATAAAACAGCAGATATTTCGCCTGATCAATTTTATCTCCTTGCAGGGAACGAAAATGGTAAATCACTGAAAACCATTACACTCAAAGAATTTCTTAAAGATGTAACAAAATATCTCCATAATCCGAAAGGGTGGAAAAACCAGAATACTTCACTCCTTGCAAAGAGAGACAGTCATGTTCTCGTAAGTGCCCAGGCATGTTTTCTCCCTGTGCCGAAAGACGGAAAAGCAAAATTCAATCCTTTCCTTTTCAACTATCAGTCCTATGGAAATGACCCTGCAGTTCTTACAATACTTGCCACAAGAGAAGGTACAAGCGTGTCAACAGGAGGACAGTGTATTTTCTTCAATCAGAACGGGCAGAGGGCAGCTTTTACTGGACAGAGAATCAGCGATTTCCAGGAAGAGGTAAAAGAAGGACAGAGTGACGGTAATACTGCAGTTCAGGCAAACGGTGAGAGTGGGCTGAATGTAGTTCTCCTTATACAGGTGCCTCTCAAACAGAAAAATATTCAGAGATATAATACAGGTTTTAGCTGTGATAGCGCCGTACAATACTGTGAAAATGAATGTAAGTCACAGAAAAGTGATGTAGAAGCAGCAGTCATAGGCCACGGTGAACTGGAAGGACCCTATACTGAAATTGCTAATCTTGATATAGAAAGAGACGAAAAGTTTCCGATACGTGTGACAGTACAGTATTATAAAGCAACCAGTAACGGAGTCGTATCTGAAGAAGATATAAAGGACATAAGAGCACAGATTGATAAAACCTATTCACAGGCAGACTATGTGGGAAGTCTTGTTGTAGAAGGTTTTACGGAAAGACCGACAGAATATAACGGCTCAAAAGAGGAACATTCCGGATGGTGGTCTTCTTATAAAAGAAGAGTTAAATAGTGAATAGTGAGTAGTGAGTGGAAAAAACATTCACTACTCATTTTTTTTCCCTGATTTGTAACGTTCGAGAAAAAATAAAGCAATCAGAGAGACTATTCCTGTAACCAGTAAAACCCTTTTTATTATACCGGGATCGTAGTGAAAATTAACCTTATGATGGCCCTTTAAAAGTTTTACCCCTGTGAAATAAGGAGATACCTGAATTTTATCTGCTTCTTTATCATCTACCGTAACATGCCAGTTGGGGTGGAAGGTCATTTTAAAAAGAAGATAACATTCCTTTTCGGTAAAAACATGGACTTCATATTTAAATCCGTCAGTAAAAGTGGAAAGTATTTTTCCATTCTCGCCTGTAGAAGTATAATCCTCTGAAAAAAGATTTTCAGAGAAAAGATTTTTCTCTTTTTCACTTTCAATAAAAGTAACTCTGTCTTTCATTACAATTGCTTTTTTAAAATCAGATGGATTTAACCTGTTCTCAAAATCAATTGCCATATGCTGTCCTTTATCTACATAATTACTCCTGAGCCACATCAGATTTGAAACCCATACATTATTTTTGTTTCCCTTTACAAGAACCGGCACATCTATAAGATCAAAATAACCTGTATCTTTTATGTGTCTTAAGGAATATTTGCCCTTTTTCTCTATCTCCGTAGCAAAAGGCGGAAATTTCATATTGGGGTCACAGAGGACATATCCGATATTAAAAAGCCTGTAATGAGAATATCTGCTTTCATCGAAAAAACACTGAATATCCGCATTGAGTGACCAGGTGAAAGGAAGATAGCTGAGAGCATTTATTTTATTTACAGGGAGCATGGAATAAACCTGGACTTTACCTGCTTTAAAATCCTTACCCCAGCTTGCTCTGAGCCCGGGATATACCCTCACATAATCAAGGTCTTTCATTTTCTCCATAAGTGAAGAAAAATCGGGAATATCCTGTGACAGGGCTGTTTCATTGTCTTTTATCCAGTAAAGATTTTCCCGTGAATAATCAAATCTGTTATGAAAGGCAGGGAAGACTATTATAAGAGTCAATAAAATACTGATAAGAAGACGATATACATCTTTTGAATAATCTATTTTTTGCCATAGCCACGCCAGGGCTATACCGAAAAGCATTACAGAGCCAAAATCGAAAATATTTATAACCCTGTGGAGATGAAGACTCTCTCCCATAGGGAAGAGGATTTTAATAAATTCTCCCCAGAAAGGTTTGCCGAAAAAAGCAAGAAAACCAAAGAGAAATATAAACCATGCAGTCCTGTAATGTTCTCTGTTTCTGGACATAGAGATTAGAAAACCTGCCGCTGCAAGGATTGTTAAAACAGGAAATCTTTTATTATCCAGCAGTTCACCGTTAAAGAATTTCTTCAGAACCGGCTCCATGCCGTAAGAATACCATTTCCAGTAAGAATCATAAACACTTTGAGCGTGGTAATCTCTGTGGAGAAAAAAAGGTATTAATATATGCATAAGAACAAGGAAGCTGAAAAGAGCCACAATAGAGAGGTTTTTAAATTTAGAGAATATCTTTTTCTTCTCAGGAACAGTAAAAATCAAATAAAAAGACAGTAGTGACACTATATATCCGAAGAAAAAATGACAGAGAAAATCGAAACAGAGAAAGAACACTGCCCTGAAATAACCTTTTCCTGTATTGACACAGCGGTACACTTCTCCCAGGGCAAGAGGCATCATATACATACCGCAGAGCTGACCGAACATGCCAAAGCCCACCCAGAGATAACTTTCCCATTCCCATCCGTAAAGGCAGTTTGTAGAGATGAGGGAAACAGTAAAACCTGACAGTGATGCTTCAAGAGGTGTAAAATCGAGTTTTCTCAGGCCAAGATATACAGAAACAGGAAATGTGGAAAGAAGTAAATACTGAATGAACTTAAAAACAGTAAAAAGACCAATGGTTTTACCGAGGGCATAATAAATAATTACAACCAGAAAATGAGGCAAAAACTGATAATAATGAAATACGGGAAAACCCATAAGCCAGTAAGGAACCCAGCAGTCCCAGAAGGTATTGCCGGATCTGAGAGCATCGTTTAATCTGAGAACAAGACCGTAATGAAAAACATTATCATTCAGGTCATATGTAATGTGTGAAATCTCCGGAAACAGACAGTAGAGATTAAAGGATACTGCTAAAATTAAAAGAAATCCGGGAGCGAATCGTAACGCGTAACGGGTGACGCGTGACGGGTGAAGGGCAGATTTTTCATTGTTGTTATTTATAAAGTTTCCCATTACCCCATATGGCATGATCGTTATTTATGCCATCTCCTCCGTCTGTAACTACAAGATCCATAAGATCTTTCCCCGAAACAGGGATTTCAACATGTAACGGTTCGTCCCATCCATGAATTAAAGGACTCGTGTAAACTTCTTTTCCGTCAAGAATTACTTTAAATACAACAGTCCCTTTATTTCCTGATTCCTGTCCTATACCTGCATCAAATTTAAAATATGTGTAATTTTTATTTAATACATAGGTTACAGTGGAATTGGAATGGGTGGAAAGACCGTAATCATAAGGATAAAATTTTATAAATATTCTCTCTCCGTCCAGATTGGTATCTTTATGTAATTTTCCCCAGTCCTGAGAAGCTTTTAATTCCTGAAGGTGGCTTATATATATTTCTTTTTTAAAATGATACATATTGCCTGCAAGAATATAAATAAAAAAGAAAATCACTGCAGTGATAATCAGACGGAGATTATATTTTTTTAAAATATTTACGGAAAGTAAGATGAATAAAATAATGTTTAAAACAGAGATAAAGAGAGAGAAAATTTTTGTGTCAATCACATCAAAAAAATAAAAGCCGTTTGCAGGATAGATCCATTGTAAAACCAGAAGAATATTAAAAAAGACATTAATTGATAAAATGGAATATAACACTTTATATTTGAAATTTTTTACAAATAACAGGGCCAGTAACAGTATAACAGGGAAAATATATCTTTCATGCATTCTGGTCAGTACCAGGAAAAAGGCAAATACAGTCAGTGCAATACATTCTATAAGATAATCTTCTTTATCTTCTTTACAGAAAACACTGAAAATCATAATGAAAAATAAAGAAAAAAGTATAATCCCTGCTTTTTTATATGTAAGAATTCCCAGAATGGAAGTATAGTCTGAACCGGTCATTCCCTGGCCTTTTGCTACAATCCACCAGAGATTAAAGGCATTGAGCGACAGATTATTATATCTGTCAGGTGTAAGGAAAATAGTATCTATAATATGGCCGAATTTGTGATTGATAATAAAGGAAAAACACACAAAAAAAACAGTAATAAGGCAGATTGAAATGCCTCTCGTAATTTCAGGCAGTCTCTCTTTACCCCTTGAATTAAGTTCCAGTATAAAAGGAATAATGATTACATATTGCAATTTTGTTATTACTGACAGAGAAAGAAATATATAAGATAAAGTATTTCTTTTTTTAAAAGACATAAGAAGGGAAAGAAAGAACAATAAAAGAGGCACACTGTCAGACTGTCCCCATATGGAAGAATCTGCCATTACTGCCGGATTAAAGATATATATGAGAAAACCGTAAAAAGCCTGTCTGAAGTCATATTTATGAAAAAGATAGTAAAATAAAAGAAGTCCGCAGAGGAGATCCGCTATTATTGAAGGAAGTTTTATCATAGCATTAAAAAGTTTTTCATCGGCCATATCAGGGTTTATGACATGATATGTAAAGGCAACTACTTTTAATATGTAAAGATAACCGGGAGGATAATCACAGTTATTTTCATAATCCTGAACATTGCACACACCGTATTTAAGGGCAGATTTGCCCCATCTTTTATAAGTTTCCATATCATTGACATAGCCGGGAAATTTTGACAGGGCCAGACGAAGAGAGAAAGCAAGAATAAGAGCCAGAATAATAAATAAAATCTGATTTTTTAAAAGTTTCTTTCCTTCTCTGTAAGGCTGATCTTCTGAAGCGATTTTATCTTTTATCTTTTTTTTCATACTATATAAAATTTATCCTGTATTATATTTACATGATTACTTTTTTTATTTCGAGAGATACCCGGAAATATCCTTGTATAAAGGAGTGAATAGTGAGTAGTGAATAGTGAAGAGTAAATAATGTCCTATTCTCTTCACTATTTACCTTTCACTATTCACTCTAATAAGTTACAAAATATTCTATAATAAATTTCTTTTTCCATCTTATGTAAAATCACCTGTCATTTTTAAACTCAATCATACTTGACATTTAAAAGTAAATATAGTAATTTATATATACTGATATTTTTTTAATAATCAAGGGAGTATTCATCATTCCTGTTCTGACAGATATAATTCTTCACATAAAAATCCAAAATTCTTCATAATTTCTTCATATCTTTATAGTATAATAATTTTTGAATTATAAAAATCAGGAGGTATGTATTATGGTTATTATATCAGCAAAGTCATTTATTGAAAGAATGAAAACAGATGAGGAGTTTGCAAAAAAAGTTACATCATGTAAAGATGTAGAGGCACGCATGAAGTGTGTAAAGGATGAAGGCTTTGATTTTACTAAAGAAGAACTGGAACTGGTGAAGGCAGAGTTAAGTGATGAAGACGTGAAGAACCTGGCAGGAGGGCTATCTGGAAACGGATATAATTGTACACAAGAGTCACACTGTCATAACAGGGGATAACTTCAGTCAATAGAGATGTTTATATATAAAATACCGGATTTTACAAATAAAATTTACATGGGAGGTGAAATAAAAATAATAGAAAGTACTGTCATGGAAAATAAAAAGGAGGTTTTATGAAAATAAAAAACATACAGGCCATAATAATATTTTTATTCTTTACTGTACTTATTTTTCTACCAGTAACAGGTTGCGGAGGAGGGAGCGGCACAGTCAGTTATACAGATGTTCCTGCAGGAACCACACCCATTTCGTCATATACTGTAATACAGGGATATGTATATGACAGTTCAGGCCAGGCGGCAGGAGCAGGTTATCCTGTTACTCTGAAACCTGTTATTAATTCTGAATCACTTACTGCAGAGGAAACTTACGGCGAAATTCAGACTGTTTATACAGATGCAAAGGGATTTTTTATTTTCAGGGTAAATTTCAGCGGCTCCTGTTTTATTGAAGCCTGGACAAAAGAGGGCTCTTTAATAGGGAGTCAGACCTTTACAGTTACAACAGGTGCAATTATAGCAATAACCTTTGGAGGAGGAACTATAGCAGGCCCGACAGGGCCTACCGGTGGTACAGGCGCAACAGGCCCGACTGGAGGCACGGGTGGCACAGGCGGTACAGGCGCAACAGGCCCGACTGGAGGTACTGGTGGTACAGGTGCTACAGGCGCAACAGGCCCGACTGGAGGTACTGGTGACACAGGTGGTACAGGAGCAACAGGCCCGACTGGTTCGACAGGAGGTACTGGTGGTACAGGTGCTACAGGCGCAACAGGCCCGACTGGTTCGACAGGCGCAACAGGTCCGACAGGTTTGACAGGCGCAACAGGCCCGACAGGACCTTCAGGGGCTGCCAATACAGGCACAATACAGGTTAATGTAACAGATGAAAACGGAACTCCTGTAGGAGGAGCAGCAGTATCTCTCATAAGATACGGCCTTACTGGTTCAGGATTTAATTCATCGGAGAAAACTATGGTGGGACTTGATTCTGCCCCTCAGGGAAGTTATATTTTTACTGATGTCTCTTACGGACAATATAGAATAACAGTAGAAAAAACTGGCTATACAAAAGCAGAAACCACGAAAACCCTGGATGTTCTTTCAGATCCTCTTACAGTGCCGGTAACTCTGGCTACAGATTACAAACTATGGGTAATTCCGCAGGAAAATGACACCCGTCTCTTCGAGATGAACAATACAAATACGCCCGTTTATACATTTTCAGGGTATTATATATATGCTATAGATCTGAACCCTGTTGACTATAAACTTTATGCTGTTGCCCGTAATGTAATTGCTAATAAAACAGTATTACTTAAGTCAGACCCGGACAATCATTTTTATACTACAGAGATAGTTGAAATAACCGGCTTTACTGAAGCTATAGATCTTAGTTTTGATATAGAGGGAAAATTATATGGAACAATACCTATAGCTAATGCTGAATCTCTATGTCAGATAAATACAGCAAATGGTAATGTTACCTACCCTTATAACGGAATGGGGCCCCCCGATTATTTTACTCCCCGAAATGGAGGTTTAGCCTGCAGAAATAGTAACTACTTTTGTGCAGCAGGTGGCTCTAGATACAACTTTTACCATATAACTATTCCTTTAACCTGGGCTGAAATCAATAATTATACTTCCATCACGGACTTCAGGAGTTTTGCCTTTGACGAGAGTGAACAACTGTATGGCGGTGGAGATACGCAAAACCTTTACATAATAGATAAATTTACAGGAAATTATACAACAGTGAAAACCCTTCCCTGGGCTATAGGCGGTATATGCAGTAATTCTCATTAGTTTGTTTAATAAAATAGAAAAGGGCTGTTTCCCGGGGCAGCCCTTTATTACTTTCATAACAATCTATAATTAATAACCTCGTAATGCGTAACCCGTGATGCGTGATGCGCAGGGATTAAACCCGTCACGCGTTACGCGTTACGCGTCACGACCACTTAATTTCTTTTTTATATTTCTATATATAGCTGAACCTATCCTTGTATATTATTAAACATTTGATGATATTGATATTTTAAAAACAGATATGATATATTCGGATATACTGATATATTTTTTACTGTTAGTATTTTTTGTTTGTATTCTGAGAGAATATACTTCTTCACAAAAAAATCTAAAGTTCTTCATAAGTTCTTCACATCTTTATATTATAGTAATTTTTGATTAATAAAAATCAGGAGGTATGTATTATGAGTATGGAATCGGCAAAGTCATTTATTGAAAGAATGAAGACAGATGAGGAGTTTGCGAAAAGAGTCACATCCTGCAAAAATGTAGATATAAGGAAGAAATATGTAAATGAGGCAGGTTTTTCTTTTACTAAAGAAGAACTGGAACTGGTAAAATCAGAATTAAGTGATGAAGACGTGGAGAGACTGGCAGGAGGGCTATCTGGCGATGGATATCAATGTGCATATGATTCACGCTGTCAGAGTAAAGGTTAACTTCAGTCAATAGAGTTTTATATATAAAAAAATGCTGGTTTTAAAAAATAAAATTAAACATGGTAGGTGGAATAAAAATAGTAGAAACTATTGCCAGCCAAAGGTGAGTGACAATAGTTTAAAAGGATGTTTTAGGAAAGTAAAAAAATATACAGGCTATATATTAACAATATTTTTATTACGTAAGGTGTTTTTTGAATATTATTGACTTCTTACTTATTTTATATTAAATTAGTTACCTGTTTATTTAATTTTTATAGGGAGGAACAAACGTTGAAGAGAAATTTAATTTTATTTTTACTGGTAATGGTAAGTGTCTGTGTAATTTTTGCCAGTTGCGGTGGAGACACTGGTACAATAAGTTATGTCGGCGTCTCCGGACCGACAGGTCCTAGCGGAACCTCTGGAACAATCGGACAGACAGGTTCCACAGGGCCATCAGGCGTCACAGGGCCGACAGGCGTGACAGGGCCATCAGGCGTAGGGCCGTCAGGTTCTACAGGGCCATCAGGCGTCACAGGGCCGTCAGGCGTCACAGGGCCGTCTGGTTCCACAGGACCAACAGGACCTGTTAATGTGGCAATTTTAACAGTAACAGTTCGGAATACCGCCGGAAATTCAATAACAAATGCGTCAATCTCATTGTCCCGTAACAATAATACTCTTAAAGGTTTAACCGGTTCTGATCCACAGGGCAGGAAAATGGATATTATAGCTATGGATACTTCTGGGCCCGGTAGCTGTACTTTTGATAATCTGACCTTGGGACGCTACATGATAACAGTCGAAGCAAGTGGATATACTACCCAGGTACAAACTATTAATATAATTGCAGCTACTACCTATACAGTTCCTTTTATAATGCTGGGAGATCTCGGGCTTGTGCCATTACCAGCCGGGACTTTTACGATGGGAGATACTGTAGGTTACTGGTCTACTCATGGTTACGATAATGAAATACCTCTTACTAATGTTACGTTGAGTAGTTTCTATATAGGTAAATATGATGTGACAAATACTGAGTATTGTGCTTTTTTAAACTCCCAGGGTAATCTGACAGAAGGTGGGTATCTATGGATAGAGGCGACAAATCCGGGAATAGCAGGAACTGGTCCCTTTACTGTAGTGTCTGGCTATGAGAACCATCCGGTAGTAGAGGTGTCCTGGTATGGAGCAGTGGCATATTGCAACTGGTTAAGCGATCTGGAAGGTTTGACAAAATGCTACGGAGACTATACATTAGACGGTTCAGGTAGATGGGGAGTTGACGGAGCTAATTTTCACAGGGCTAATAATGGTTATCGCTTACCTACCAATGCAGAATGGGAATATGCATGTCGGGCGAACAGTACAACAGATTATTTCTGGGGTGAGAACTACGATCCTATTGTTCCCGGGAGTCCTCTTTTGATAAGTAATTATTGCTGGTGGTCTGGAAATTGTAGTGATATGAAGGCTGTAGGATTACTTTTACCCAATGGGTTTGGTCTTTATGACATGAATGGAAATGTATGGCAGTGGTGTAATGATTATCACCATACTTACAGTGGTGGAAACGAGATTAATCCTATAGGCCCGACAACAGCTCCGCCGGTTCCGGGACGGATTTGCCGTGGCGGCGGATTCTACGGTGGTCCAAATTACAGCCGGTCTTCGAGCCTGGCCAGTAACCTCCCGGCCGGAGGTGCAGTGATAGGATTCCGTATAGTAAGGACAAACTAGTCCTGACCAATGCTACACGAAACTATCTGAAAATATGACAGGCTTCCTGAATGGAGCCTGTCATATTTTTTCTCCCGTAAATTTATAAAAGAACTATATTATTCTCAGAACATGTCTTTATCATCTCATCAGACCATAGACTGCTCTGTATCTCTCCCACATGGGCTTTCCTTAAGAAAAACATGCAGAGCCTGGACTGGCCTATACCTCCTCCTATGGAAAGAGGCAGTTCTCCTTTAAGTAATCTGCTGTGAAATAAAAGTTTCTGTCTGTCAGTACAGCCTTTAAGTTCAAGCTGTTTTAAGAGACTTTCTCTGTCCACCCTTATTCCCATTGAAGAAATCTCGAAAGCACCGCCAAGGAGCGGATACCATAGAAGAATATCTCCGTTCATTCCTCTATAGCCGTTCTTCGTAGAACTTATCCAGTCATCATAATCGGGAGCCCTTCCGTCATGGGGTTTCCCGCCTTTAAGGTCTGCACCTATACCGATTACAAATACTGCGCCATGAGCTTTACATATTTCATCTTCTCTTTCTCTCGGATTGAGATCGGGATACCTTTCTTCCAGTTCTTCACTGTGTATAAAGGTAATTTCTTCGGGAAGAAGAGGTTTTACGGAGGGAAATTCCTTGCATACATATTCTTCTGTACTCTTTACTGCATTATAAATCTTTTTTACGATAAATTTCAAAAAATCCAGGTTTCTTTCTTCTTTCGATATGACCCTTTCCCAGTCCCACTGATCCACATAAATGGAATGCATATTATCAAGCATTTCATCGGGCCTTATGGCATTCATGTCTGTATATAAGCCTTCTCCCACATTGAAGTTATAATCGGCAAGAACCATTCTCTTCCATTTTGCAAGGGATTGAACTATTTCTACCTTCAGACTGTCCATGTATTTAATATTAAAAGAAACAGGTTTTTCTATACCGTTCAGGTCATCATTTACACCTGTCCCTGCTTTTACAAACAGAGGAGCCGTTACCCTGTGAAGGTTTAATTTGGCAGAAAGATTGATCTGGAAAAATTCTTTTATCAATCTGATTGCTCTTTCTGTTTCTTTTAAACTCAATAAAGGTTTGTAATTTTCCGGGAGCATTAAACCGTTTTTCATATCTTTTCTCCAATCTATTTTATAATCGTCATATTTTATCATAAGATGGGTAAATAATAAAGTTAATTCTATTTCCCAGGAGCTTTTAAAGCTTTTTCCCTGTTTTCTATGGACAGCTTATAGGAAGGATTAATGGATAGAGCTTTATCATAACATTCTATTGCTTCATTGTATAACTTCATTTTTCCTTTATATGGTTAAAATAATCGTATAGTGGATTAATGAAGGATTTATAAAAGAAAAAATAGAATTAATTCTCTTAAAAGAATATTCAACGGTATAAAAAGAGAAATAAACGGAGGTATTAACATTATGACAGATGATATATTTTTCATGGGAAGAAAGATTACAGAAGGTACTGTAATACCTGCAGGCATAGCAAATATTACTCTCCCCCTCAAATACACAGAAGTAAGAGCAAACATCATAGGACTTTTAGCTGATGTAAAAGTCATACAGAAATTCCAGAACACTATGGATAAAAATATAGAAGCAATCTATGTTTTCCCATTACCACATGAAAGTGCCGTAAATGATCTGGAAATAAAAATAGATAAAAGAATAATAAAAGCAGAGGTGAAAGAGAGGGAAGAAGCAAGAAAAACCTATGAAGAAGCAAGAGATGACGGAAGAAAAGCAGGCCTTCTGGAACAGGAAAGACCCAATATTTTCACCATGAGTGTTGCAAATGTTGAGCCGGGACAGGAAATTTATGTAACACTCACCTATCATGAAACAGTTAAATATGAAGACGGAGAATATGAATTTGTTTTTCCTATGACAATAACCCCGAGATATAAAGGAGACAGTGAAATTTCGACTGTATCAGATGCAGAGAAAATCTCACCTCCTGTAGCCGAAACATCTCAGAGAGAAGTGAATATATTCGTAAATATGAATACAGGTTTCCCCGCAGGAGAGGTAAAATCTCCGAGTCATCTGCTTTATATCGAAGAAAAAGGGGACCATATCCGAAATATTCAGCTGGCAAAAGAAGGAGAATTACCCAATAAAGATTTCATATTAAAATATACCTCAACAGGGGAAAAACTTGAAAATTCACTCTCTTTTTATAGAAAAGAAGGAAAACCCGGCACATTTATGCTTCATCTGACTCCGAAATTCGATTACGGCCCTGAGGAAATGTTAAAGAGAGAAATGATATTTGTCCTGGATAGATCAGGCTCTATGAGCTACGGTTCAGGAGTAATAGGTCCTATGGAACAGGCAAAAGCTGCACTTAAATCATGCCTTCGCACCCTGAGATCAGGAGATTCCTTCAATATTATTACCTTCGATACATTTATTGAACAGCTTTCCACATCTTCACTTGAATTTAACGAAGAAAATCTTACAAAAGCAGAAACTTTTATAGATGCTACAACTGCAAGAGGAGGAACAGATATACACAAAGCCATGTATTCTGCTCTCACCATGGCTGTAAATAAAATTTATCTCAGACAGATTGTATTCCTTACAGACGGAGCAGTAGGAAATGAAGAAGAAATCTTAAAAGAACTGCAGAAAATACTTGGGAAAGCAAGGATTTTTACCTTCGGTATAGGGCCTTCCGTAAACAGGTATTTACTGGATAAGATGGCTCAGATGGGGAAAGGAACTGCCAGTTATATCATGCTTGACCAGGATATAGAAGAGGTAATACAGAAATTTGCAAATCAGACAGCTTTTCCCATACTCTGCGATATAAATCTGGAATGGAAAGGAGGAAAAGTGGCAGACCTTTATCCTTCCATTATACCGGATTTATATTTCGGACAGGTTCTTTATATAGTTGGCCGTTTCTATTCGGACGGACAGGTAACGGCACTGTTTAAAAGCAGAACAGCAGGAGGAGAATTCAACCAGGAATTCCCGGTGAAATTACCGGAAAAAGACGAAGAATATCCCATAATAGAAACAATATGGGCAAGGAAAAGGATAGATAGTCTCCTGGACAGAGAAAGAGAAAAACCTAAAGAAAAAGCCGACTTGAGAGATGAAATCATAGGAATTGCAATGAAATATAATCTTATGAGTCCCTATACGTCCCTTGTGGCAGTAGAGAAGAGCGAAGGAGCAGAGGGAGAGAAGAAAGAAATAATAACCATCAATGTGCCTTCCATATTGCCGGAAGGACTCAATTATGACGCATTTTCTTCTCCTCCCATCGGAGGAATGATGGGAAGCGGCATGGGTGCTACTATGGCCTGTATGTCACCAATGCCTTCTCCAATGAACCAGTCAGATGACTCTTCTCCTATGACAAGTATGGCACCACCCCATCCTTTAAGGAGAAGAACTGATAGTGCTCCCGGTATGGGAGGAGGAGGTCTTATTAAAGTAGATTTACTCCCGACTGAGAGAAAAAGTTTCTCTCTCTTAAGCGGAGTCAGCAATCTTGTAGGAGATGTTCTGGATGGTGTAAAAGCAATGGTTACTCCGAAAAAACAGGAATCTTTAGAACAGGTAAAAATGGATGGACTATCTTCAGAAAAGGAACTTTTTTCAAAGGGTGCAAGTCCGACGCCTCTGTATGAAATTCAGAAGGAAGTAGGAAGAACTGAAAAGAGTAAAACCGGTTCGCCCGTAATATTGACTTCTGAAGAAAGTGAAACAATCTTTAAATGGCTTATAAGAAATCAGACTGCCCATGGTTATTTCAGTAAAGATGATGAAATGGAGAAAAAGATTACAGCTACATCCCTTGCAGTTCTTGCCTTTATCGGACAGGGACATACTGACAGAACAGGAAAATTTAAGCCGCAGATAGGAAAAGCCATTACAAATATAGTTAATAATATAGATAACCTTTCAGGCATTCCACTTTCTTTATCTGCATGGTTATTATGTGAATTATATAACATATCACAGAAAAATAAGGAAAAAGACTCTGCGGAAAAAGCACTTCAGAAACTGAAAGATTCATGGAAGAGTTTCAAAAGCACTTCAGAGTGTTTTTTTGCTGCCATAGCTGCAAGAACTGCCTTAAGAGCAGGACTGATTAAAGAAGGAGACCTTCCTGAAACTGACAGATGGATCTCTTCTGCACTGGAAGGTGTAAAAGAAGTTTCCACTATAACCACTTTAGATGAATTTTTCTCATCTGTTATAAGTTTAATGTCAGGAAAAGAAGAAATCTATAAATCAAGCATGGATTTCTGGGGGAAATATTATGTAAGCACCGGGCCGGAAAAAGGCAGTTTACATGCTGCCTGGGCAGGTAATCTTGGTGTTACAGGTGCAGTGATTTTCGTAATATCCTGGCCGGAGAGTAAACTGGCAGGAAAATGAAATGAGTGAAGGGTGAAGGGTGAAGGGTTAGTGATAGAACCACCCGTCACGCGTCACCCGTCACGCATCACGCATCACGTATCACGCATTACGCATAACTCATTACGCATCACGCATCACCCGTCACGATTTTAATAGAAAGGCAGGTAAAAAAATATGAGAATAGCATATACAAACCAGGATACAGACATGAGTTTTTATAAAAGAAGATATACTGAAGGCACTATGATAACCTCATGGGGAGATACTCTGCCATTGAGATATACAGAAGTAAGGGCAAATATTACAGGAATGCTGGCAGATATAAAGGTAATACAGAAATTTGAAAATAATCTGAATAAAAATATTGAAGCAGTCTATGTATTTCCTCTTCCCTGTGACAGTGCAGTAAATGCCCTGGAAATAAAAATAGGGGAAAGAATAATAAAAGGTGTCATAAAAGAAAGAGAAGAAGCAAGAAGAAACTATGAAGAGGCCAGGGATGAAGGGAAAAAAGCAGGCCTTCTGGAACAGGAAAGAGAAAATATTTTCACTATGTCTGTGGCAAATATAGAGCATGGACAGGAAATACTCGTTACACTCACCTATTATGAAACGGTAAAATATGAAGACGGTGAATATGAATTTGTCTTCCCCATGACAATCACTCCAAAATATATTGATAAAGACCAGGTAAAGGATTCAGACAGAATCTCTCCGCCTGTGGAGAAAAGACTGGCAGGAAGAGAAGTGAATCTCTTTATAAACCTGGATGCACGATTTCCTCTGGGAGAAGTGAAATCACCGACCCATCTTCTTTATATAGAAGAAAAGGGAGAAAATATCAGACATATTCAGTTTGCTAAAGAAGGAGAACTTCCCAATAAAGATTTTATATTGAAATATTCTTCATCAGGGGAACAGTTAGAAACTTCTATTACCTGTTACAGAAAGGAATTTAAACCGGGAACCTTTATGCTCCATGTAACTCCAAAGATGGATTATGGTCCCGATGAAATGGTAAAAAGAGAAATAGTCTTTGTCATGGACCGTTCAGGTTCTATGGGAGGCCAGCCCATGGATCAGGCAAAAAAAGCCCTTAAAGCATGCCTGAGAACACTGAGATCTGGTGATACCTTCTCTGTTATAGTTTTTGACGACAGGATTGAATATCTGGACAGCAGATCCATTGAATTCAATGATACAAACCTCCTCAAAGCCGACAGATATATTGAAAGTACCAGAGCAAGAGGCGGAACAGACATACTTTTAGCCATGGAGGCAGCACTTAAACTGCCGGCAAATAAACTCTATGTAAGACAGATTGTATTCCTTACAGACGGAGCAGTGGGAAATGAAGAATTCGTTCTTCACGAAATTAAAAAAAGTCTCGGTAAATCCAGAGTATTTACCTTCGGCATAGGCCCTTCTGTAAACAGACTGCTCCTTGACGGAATGGCAGAAATGGGCAGAGGAACTGCCCGGTATATTACCTTTGAAGAGAATATAGAAGAGGCCATACAGAAATTTTCCAATCAGACTTCATTCCCTATACTTACAGATATATTACTTGAATGGAAAGATGCTTCTGTAGCAGATATGTACCCTGTAAAAATCCCGGATCTCTATTTCGGTCACGTTCTTTATACAGTTGGCCGTTTTCACTCATCAGGGAAAGCTACTGCCATATTAAAGGCTATGACAGGAGGAGGAGAATTCCGTCAGGAAATAGAGATAGATCTTCCTGATGAATCCACAGAATATCCCCTTATTGAAACAATATGGGCAAGGAAACGTATTGACGCACTTTTAAAGAAAATGGGAGAAAAACCAAAAGAAAAACATGAAATAAGGGATGAAATCATAGGAATAGCCATGAGATACAGTCTTATGAGTCCCTATACATCACTTGTGGCAGTGGAAGAGGGAGATGATGATGAAGAACAGAAGGAGAAAAAAGAGATAATGAGGGTAGATGTACCTTCCATGGTGCCTGAAGGGCTGAACAGAGATGCCTTTAGAAGTCGGTTAAACCTTCAATATGCTCCATATGACCCGGCAGTAGCGAAATATCAGAGAACCTCTCCCCCTGTCAGATCTGCAGGAAGGCCAATGTCAGCAATAATCAATATAAAAAGAGATGATTCTTCTGGACCTGTTTTAATGAGAAGAGCAATCATGTCAGAGGAATGTCCTTCTCCAGGCCCTTCAGCTTTCCAGAAAGATCCATTTCCGGCACCTTCTGCAGGTAAAGAGGTTTTCACTGGAGGAGCCATTTATTCCAGAGCACCCCGGCCTTTCACCGATCCGGCTTTCAGCACTTTACCTCCTGCAGATAAAATGGATGAAGCTGAAAATGAAAAAGGAATTGTATGGGAAGAGAGTGGGCCCCTATCTTTTGAATGTGAAGAAGATTTTGATGAGAGTCCAGTGAGTCCTGAGACACAGGTATGTGAAATGAAGAGTGGTGAAAAAATAACACCTGAAATGATTGATTTAACCTTTAAATATCTTGTAAGAAACCAGAATGCAGACGGTTCATGGAGTAAAGAAGTGCTTGAAGAGAAGAAAGTAATATCTACATCTATGGCTCTTCTTGCATTTATAAAAGAAGGGCATACCGGTAAGGCAGGAAACTATATTCCTCATGTAAGCAGGGCTATTTATTTTATTCAGAGTCATATAGATAATCTTTCAGGCATGGCCCTGGCACTTTCCACAATGGTCTTTATAGAAATCTTCAAACTTTCTGATAAAAAGAAGGAAAGAAAGGATGCAGAAAAAGCCATTGCCATACTGAAAGATAACTTGTATAAATTTAAAAATCCCACTGAAAAAACCTTTGCATCTCTAGCGGTAAAATCTGCTGTAACATCAGGGCTTATGTCAGAAGAAGAACTGCCTGAAACAGATAAATGGCTATCAGAGGGAAAAGACAGTGCAAAAATGATCTCCACTATAGAAAAAATGGATGATATAATTTCTCTTTTCCTATGTGTAATATCAGGAGATGAAGGATTAATAAATTTTTCTGTTGATCTTTTAATAAATCATTATGTAAGAGGGGGGCCACAGGAGGGGAGTATAAATATTTTCGAGTTAAATCCTGTTGACACTACTGCACAGGGGATTTTTGTGCTGTGCCAGAACCGGAATTTATATGAGAATCGTAATGCGTAATGCGTGATGGGAGGACAGATTCTCATTCTTCGTTGTGACCGGGCCGGTCATGGCAGGTTACAGGATTCCGAAAATTTATATTATAAGGTAATAATAAACTGCAGGGAGGCGTTTTAAAATGTTAAAAAATATTAATGGAAATTCTATTTCTATTGAAAATATGGATGAGAAAATAAGAGAATATGAAATTTTGCTCAAATCCAGGCCGGAAGATATTGATGTCTACTATGAACTTCTTAATTTATATGCAAAAAGAGGAATTCTGTCGAAATTTAAAGAGATAAGTCTGAAACTGGCAGATTTATATATAAGGAGTAATTCTTCAGAACAGGCGGAAATAGTCTGTAACAGAATTATAAAACTTGAGCCTGAAAATATACAGGCCAGAGAAAAACTCATTGAAATTTACATTTCTATAGGAAATAATGATAAGGCTATAGATGCATGTTTTTCTCTCTCCAGAATATGCTCAATGGTAAATCAGCCGGAAAAGTCTTTTGAATTCATAAAGAGGGGTATAGAGTTAGACCCGGATAATCTGGATGCAAGACTTGAAATGGCCATTATGAGTGTGAAACAGGGACGTATAAAAGAGGGTATAGACCAGTATAAAGAATTAGGAATGGCATACTGGGAAAAATGTGAACTTCTTAAAGCGGCAGACACTTATAAAAGAGTGACAGTCCTTCAGCCTGATGATACGGAAACCCACCTTAATCTCGGTATTATTTACCGTGAGCTCGGACAGCTGGAAGATTCAAAAAATGCTTTTCGGTTTATACTCAGATATGATCTTACCAATATAAAAGCACTTACAGAGCTGGGACTTGTATGTCAGGAAAAAGGTGAGATAGACAGTGCAATTCTGGCTTTCAGAAAAGTGCTGGAGATAGATCCCATAAAAGCAGAAGCTGCCGGGAAACTCGGAGAACTTTACCTTATCAGAGGTCAGACTGAAGAAGCAATAAAAGCATATTATAAGGCTGCAGAACTTTATCTGAAAAAGGATCTTAAAGATAAAGCCATACATATGTGTGAGCTTATTTTAGATATTAACTGTAAATTCTCTAAAGCACTCAAAATGATAAAAGAACTGGGTTATATTCCTCCTCCTCCGCCGGAACCTGTTTATAACTATGATAACTCTATTGAATGTCCATCGTGTGGAGAGAAAAATCGTTCCAATGCTCTTATGTGCTTTTTCTGTGGCTTACAATTTGAAAGTGCTGAACAGGCTTCAACATACTGTCTTCACTGTGGAGCAAAGAGTAAATACTCTTCTTTTAACTGTCAGGTCTGCGGTAAAGAACTGGAGCAGAGTTATGCCGGCAATCAGGATATTGATATGACCCGGTATAAAATCACATCGGGAACAATGTTTGCCACAGACATAAAAGACCCTCTTATCCTGAAATATACAGAAATAAGAGCAGACATTAAAGGTATGATTGCAGATGTGAAAGTCATACAGAAATTTCAGAATAATCTGGATAAAAACATCGAAGCCTTCTATGTATTCCCCCTCCCGGGAGACGGAGCAGTTTGTGACCTGGAAATAAAAGCAGGGGAAAGAATAATTAAAGGTAAGATAAAAGAAAAAGAAGAAGCAAAAAGAACCTATGAAGAAGCAATGAATGAGGGTAAAAAGGCATCACTCCTGGAAGAACAGAAAGAAAATATATTCAATATTTCTGTGGCAAATATAAAACCGGGGGAAGAAATACTTGTTACTCTAAAATACTATCAGACGATTAAATATGATGACGGTGAATATGAGATGGTAATTCCTCTGGTTATATCACAGAAAAGTGGAGAAAGGCCGGAAGAGAAAAATACTTTTACCGGTAAAAGAGGAGAAATAAATATCTTTATAAATCTGGATGCAGGTTTCCCTGTGGGAGAAGTAAAATCTCCGACCCATCTTCTTTATATAGAAGAAAAAAGTGAATATATACGACATATTCAACTGGCAAGAGAAGGGGAAATTCCGAATAAAGATTTTATATTAAAATATTCCTCTACAGGGGAAAAACTGGAAACTTCTCTTTCTTTTTACAGGAAAGAAGGAAAACCGGGAGCTTTTATGCTCCATGTAACACCGAAAATGGACTATGGTCCCGAAGAGATGGTAAAAAGAGAGATGATATTTGTCCTTGATAGGTCAGGTTCTATGAGCTGGGGCAGAACTAATTTTACCCCCATAGATCAGGCAAGAAAGGCTCTTAAAGCATGTTTGAGGACCCTGAGAAGTGGAGATGTGTTTAATATAATAACCTTCAGCACCTATACAAACAATATTCATTACAAATCTCTGGCATTCAATGATGTAAATCTTCAAAATGCAGATGTCTTTATAGATTCCATTCATGCCACAGGAGGCACAAATATACTTATGGCAATGAATCATGCACTCAGGTATCCTGTAGAATCGAACTATTTAAGACAGATAATCTTCCTTACAGACGGAGAGGTGAAAAATGTAGATGAAATTTTAGATGCAATTCACCGCACTCTCGGTAAAGCAAGAATTTTCACCTTCGGTATAGGCACGACTGTAAATAGAAATCTTCTGGATGGAATGGCAGAAATGGGGAAAGGAACAGTTCAGTATCTCACTCTGGAACAGGATATAGAAGAGGCAATGCAGAAATTTTCCAATCAGACAGCCTTTCCCATACTTACAGATATATCGGTGGAGTGGGAAAATGCCTCGGTATCAGATACATATCCTGTTACCATTCCAGACCTATACTTCGGACAGGTTTTTTATCTTCTGGGAAGGTTTAATTCCGCAGGAAAAGGTAAAGCTCTTCTGAATGCTATGACAGTATCGGGGAATTTCACTCAGGAAATAGATTTAGAATTACCTGAAGTATGGGAAGAATATCCTGTTATAGAAATTATGTGGGCAAAACAGAGGATACACCATCTGCTGAAAAAAGAGAAAGAAAATCCGAAAGAAAAATATTCTATAAGGGAAGAAATAATAGGTATTGCCATGAGATATAAGATTATGACTCCCTATACATCCCTTGTGGCAGTGGAAGAGGGAGAAGTCAGTGAAAGGGAAGAAATCATAAGGGTTACTGTGCCGTCCTTACTTCCTGAAGGAATGAAAAAGACTTTACCTGACAGGAGTCCTGTACCACAGGCATCTTCTCCTTCTTCAGGAAAATGGAATTTCGTTTCCCCTCCGGGAATGCTCAGAAGATCTGTGTCACCTGTTATGAAAACTTTATCTCCTTCTCCGTCTCCTTCAAGAGGAACAGGAAGACCCACGTCAGGTATAATAAGTATGGTTTCACCCCAGGCGAGGAATGCAGGAAGACCCATGTCAGGTATTATGAATATACCACGGGGAGTAGTAGCAAATGGGGCATCTTCTCCGGGGTCTCAACTAAGTGCTCCCCCTCTGCAGATGAGATTGAGTGTATCTGAAAATATTCCTCCATCACCTTCTTCAAAAGAGATTTTAAGACCAGAACTTATATCACGCTGTGATGAAAGGTCAGAATCTTTACGATCTTCCGGCGCAGAAGAAGAATATAAAGGTCTTGTTTATGATGATGTCCCTCTGGAACTATGCATGGATGAAAATGAAGAACCGCCGGTTCCTGGAGAAAAATCAGAAAGCTCAATATCTTATAAAGAATCTATTTCTGCAGGGGAAAACATATCTTCTGTTCCCAATCAGTTACCGGTAAGTCCTGAAATGATTGACCGGTCTTTTAAATATCTTGCCAGAAATCAGAGTGCAGAAGGCCTCTGGAGTAATGATGCTGATCTGAATAAGAGAGTAATTGCAACGGCCTGTGCAGTTCTTGCTTTCATAAAATATGGTCACACCAATAAAGCAGGAAATTACAGAGGACAGTTAAGTAAAGCCATTTATTATATTCAGAACAATCTGGATAATCTTTCAGGTATTTCTGTCAGTCTGTCAGTAATGATGTCTTTAGAACTCTATAAAATCTCAGGAAAAAAGAAAGAAAGAGAAGATACAGAGAAATCTATAGAGAAGCTGAAAGAAAAATGGCCGTCTTTTAACAGCCCTCTGGAGAAAGGTTTTGCTTTCTTTGCAGCAAAAAATGCATTAAAAGAAGAACTTGTCAGGGAAGGAGATTTAAGTGATATTTCCCTGTGGGAAGGAGAGATAAAAAATATTACTGTTACAGGTATAAGTAGTATGGAAGATATTCTTTCATCTGCCCTGTCTGTAATTGCCGGGAAAAAAGAGCCCGTAAATCTTTTACTTCCATACTACAGAAAAGAAGAACCTGACGGAGGCAGTATAAATATTCCCGGATTAAATACTGTCGAAACAACTGCAGGAGGAATTTTTGTAATAGCCTGAGAATAATATTTTTTTATCCCAATATAATAAGGAATTGAATTTAATTAATAGTCTCCTGCCTCGCGTCACCCGTTACACGTTACGCGTCACGATTATATAAAAAAAATGAAAGGAATGTTAAATTATGAAAAAATTTGGGATCTTAATGTTGTGTCTCTTTTTTGTATCTATTTTCTCTATATCCTGTGTAACCTGTTTAAAGGTAGAAAGATCATCGGACTCTTCCCCGACAGCACAAACTTCTCCGGTAGAAAAAGAGCCTTCTCCGGCAGAAACAAAACCTTCTCCTGCAGAAGAAAAACCATCATCTGACATAGAAAACCTTCCTGTAACAGATGGTCTTACAGGTTACTGGAAATTTGACGAAGGAGAAGGTACTGTAGCAAAAGATTCTTCAAAGAACGGAAAAGAAGGTTCTATTACAGGAGCAACATGGACTGAAGGGAAATACGGGAAAGCCCTGGATTTTCAGGGAGAAGAACATGTCGTAAAGGTAGATATGAAGCTTGATCAATCTGAAAGTTCTAAAGGGGCAACATTCTGTGCCTGGGTTTATCCTTCGAGTATTTCCGAAGGAAAACATCAGGTAATAAGTTTTGACAATGGAGATTTTGACTGGTCAATCTTAAGAGATCTTGATAAATGGTTTGTATTTACAGGTCATGACCATTACTGTACCGAAATGTCTGTCGATGTGGGTACATGGCAATTTTTATGTGCCGTATATAAACCCGGCAGTGGAATAACCTTTTATAAAAATGCCGAATCCTTTAAGATTGACGATATAGGTTATGAAGAAGATACTAATACTCTTGCCATAGGGGAAAACCCGGCAGAAGAATTTCTTGAACCTTTTGACGGAAAAATAGACGAAGTTCTTATTTATGACAGGCCCCTCGGTGAAGAAGAAGTCAAAAAGATAAGAGAAAGATAGTAAATTTAACCAAAAAAATGGAGGACTGGATATGAAAAAAATTATTTTTCTTATTTTTCTTATGTTTCTATCACAGTTTACACTGTCAGCCCTTGCCGGCGAGGGAGATATTTTATATGAAAAAGCTGTGGAGGCTGAAAAAACCGGCAGTTACACAGAAGCCTGCAGATTATATGATGAAGCAAGAAAAGAGTTTGCAGAGACAGGTAAAACAACAAAAGTAGATACATGCCGTGCCTCAGTGGATCGTATAAATAAAATCTGCATGGACTACGGATACGCAGAAGACAAGGTAAAAGAAATGCTCTCTGAGAAATTTAAAAATACCCCTGAAGAAGTAAGAAATTTCTGGATAAAAGAAAGAATAGATAATATAATTATTGATGGAACAAAATATTATTCTACACATTTTCTTGAAAACCTTAATTATAGATATAAAGATATTAAAATCGATGACCCGAATGATTATGAAAAAAATAAAAAATCTTTTGCTAAATTAAAAAATATTATCTATCCTACTCCTGAAAGCAATTATTCCAGACAATTATGGCAGCCCTATAGAAATCCTGTAACATTCCTGGGGACTCATACACTTGATATACCGAAAGATAAATTACCTGAAACAGGTTTATTAAAACTCTGGTTTCCTCTGCCTGTTCTTACAGGTGCTCAGAGAGATGTAAAGATAATCTCTATTACCCCGGAAGAATATGTTAAAATGCCAGTTCAGATAGATTCCGAACTGGGACTTGCCTTTATGGAAATACCTCTTGAAAAGGTCAAAGGAGATCTCAAATGCAAAATACAATTCCTTTTTACCCGTTATGAACAGAATTTTATAATTGATCCAAACAATGCAGGTGAATATGACAGGGAAAGTCCTCTTTACAAAGAGTATACTTCTTCACGGGGAAATACCATGATAACACCTGAAATAAAAGAAAAAGCGCTGGAAATAGCAGGAAGTGAAAAAAATCCCTGTAAAGCTGCAAAAAAAATATATTATTATATTGTTAATAATATAAAATACAGCCTTATGCCCCATCTCAGTTTAGATGCAACAGGAATAGCTGAATCCATCTATATTCATAACCATGGTTACGGAGATTGCGGCACTCAGGCTGCCTATTTCGCCGCCCTCTGCAGATCTGTTGGTATACCTGCCAGGACTACAGGAGGCTATCAGATGATTCTGGGAACAGAGTCGCCTCATTTCTGGTCAGAATTTTATCTTCCCAATTATGGATGGATTCCTGCCGATACTTCTATAGCACAGATTGCAGAAGAAATGAGTAAAACTATGCCGGAGATTACAGATAATGATATAAAGGCATGTAAAGATTATTTCTTTGCATCTCAGGATCCATATAGATTTGTAATACAGAAAGATATTGATATAGCCCTTACTCCTCCATCATCAGATCCGATATTTCTTAAAATGGCAATACAATTCCCTGCTATGGAATGCAAAACTGCTGAAAATATAACGGCAATGGAGATTACACTGCTGAATTATTATAAACTGGAGATTAAGCCTCTTAATTAACATGGCAAAGAGAGGATTTAAAGAATTACCGGGATTATTATTGGTAATAATCCCGGTAATCTCATTATCCTCTTAATCCAGCTTCTCCTTTGCCCCGCATTTCATACAGTAAACATGTTCTTTCAATAATTCCCTGTTAACAATATGAAGAGGTATTTTTATAGTGTCTTTACACTGCTCACAGATAATTACCTTCGGCCTTATTGTTCCGCAGTTCGGACAGTAGGGACTATTGTCTGCGCCGTAACCACAGGCAGGACAGTGAATTTTTCCTTCTGTAATCTCCACGGTCTTTTTTTCCTCTACAGTCGCAACAGTTTTACTTTCTTCTTCCTGAGGAAAAGGAGCCAGAAATAGCTCCAGATCATTTTTATAAACAAGTATTCTGTCTTTCAGAAAGGCTATTTTCCCTCCAAGAGAATTACGTATATATTCAGACTCACTTCCATATGTTCCTGAAGTCAATTTGTAACGTTCCTCAACAAGACCTTTAAATTCTCTACATCTATCAGCAAGATTTTTACGGCACGTTTGCAGTTCTTCTTTTACCTCTGAATTACACTTCGTGGAATACTGCTCTGACTTATGATACATATCCATAGAATCACTGACTATCTGTCCGAGATCTTCCAGTTTTTTCATGAGATCTTCTTCCACTATTTTTATCCACTTCTCTCTATTGGAAAGCCACAGTCGAAAGGTGAGAGTTAAAAAAGCTACAATAATAAATACTGCTCCGATAAATATATAATCTCTCAGAACTCCTCCATAGACTCCGTTTATTACAAGCCCCAGGGTGAATATAGAAAAAACGAGATTTCTCGTAAGGGCAAATTTCATATCTATTATTCTGGAAACATGAAGAGTTAAAAGAGGTAGAGAAAGAGCGGCGGAAATTCCTATGGCAGTCACAGTAGACATATTTCCGCGAAATCCAAGGACACCGAAAATTACAAAGAAAAGTGAATAGGTAAGGGCAAGTAGCAGGAAGTGGGGAAATCTGAACCTTATAAGTCCTTCAGGTTTATAAAGAGCACAGAGATACCAGAAGCCGAGACCGAAGAAAAGGACAGCTATTCCTACGAGTTTACACATAAGAACAACCCTTCCGAGAGGACTCAGTGCTTCAGGAAACTCTACAGTTATATCCCTGTCTGTGACAAGATTATTGAATTTCCAGGCAATAAGCCCGTCACTCACAGAAGTGGGCTGTAAAGCCCAGTCAGGTATAATATATTCCGGTTCTTCCTTCATAGTGAGTTCAATTTCTACTATGTTTGCTCTCTGTGAAGGAGGAAGAATATATTCAAAACTGTTACGTCCCATGGCAATAAAAGAGATTTCTGCTTTAATCTCTTTATTTTCCGGCAGAAGGCCCACCCAGAAAATACCATCCCTGTCATATATGACATTTTTCGGTTCCACTGCACCTGTTTCTGTAATAAACTTTAAAGATACATCCCTTGCTTCAGTAGTTCCACGGGGAAACCTGAAATCAAGACGGATCTGTTCATTTTTAATTCCATTCAATAAAAACTGCCCTTTAAAGTCAGCTTCAAAGCGGTTATAAACATCCATACCAATCCTGTGAGGTTTTACAGAGAGGATTATCTTTATGGATTCAGAAGAAAAGAAAGGTAATTTACCTTCAGGTTTCATTCTGTAAGGTAATTCTATGTTTCTACGCAGAGTTTCATCCTGAACAGTCGTAACCTGCCCTGTCTTTCCCTCTCCCTGTCTCTTTCCTTTCTCTCTGACTTTCAGAAAGGCAGGTATTAAAATAACGGCAATAATGCTTATAATAGCAAAGACAATCATAAGTTCGATAAGAGTAAAAGCTTTTTTATCAGTTCTTTTATACCACGGACAATACATATTCATACCTCCATTATAAAAATTCTGAGATCTGTAAGATCTATTCTCTAATTTAATTCTATCACAGGTCTTTTATTACAGGGTCAATAATTTTATCATAAAAAATAATTCAGGACTTATTATAACACTGCCCGCTCAGTGTATTACCTGCAGTAATTCCTCTTTTCCCTGTATCAAGGCAGTAAAGGTTCCCATCATTACATCCGAAATAAACATAACCGTCTGAAATACACGGGCTGGATTCCACTCCTTTGAAAAATGGAAAAATATTTCCTGTTTCAAAATCCCAGATTTTTCTTCCTTCCTTTGCATCAATACAGTAAAGTCTTCTTGCACAGCATCCGGCATAAACACGACCGTCTGCCACACAGGGACTGGAATTAACTCCGTCAGGATAGTAGAAAAAACTGCACGTAGTAAATCTCCAGTTTTCCCTTCCTGTCTTTACATTCAGACAGTACAGGTTTCTATCATAACTGCCGAAATAAACAAATCCATCTGACACACATGGACTCGAATAGACCCCCATATAACCCCACCCATCCATTGTAGAAGAAGCCAGATATCCCCATGTATCTGTCCTGAATGACCAGATTTTTCTTTCTGTCTGTGTAAGAGGCTGAATATCCATTGAAGTAGATGTCTCAAGAAGAAAACCGCAGTTAATACAGAATTTATCTGTTCTGCTGTTTTCTTTTTTGCAATTGTTACAGTATATAAACATATTGATTTTCTCTCAAAAATCTATAAAAATATAGGAAATTCTATAATATTCAATAGATAACAAAAAAAGTCCTACTTTAGAGCCTATCAGAAAAATAATTTAAAGTCCTATTTTTTTATTTCTTCCAGGAAAACCGGTCTTTTATTAACCTGAATTGAATCAGCAGGAAGAATTTCTATTTTAACATCCCTGTCAGTTTCATTCTGTTCTGTAATTATATGAGTGATTTTAATATGAGAAGTTGAAACCTGACCGGAGAAATCTATCTTTTTATCTCCCCTATCATTCCAGATAACGAAAACAGGCCCTTTATCATGAAAAGTAAATTCTATCACTTTCACAGGAGGAGTAAAAGTAATTTCTTCTGCTTTCGTGAAATGTTCAAGTTTTCTTATGGCAAGTTTATATGTGTAAAAATGAGGTTTTTTTCTTCCCGCTGAATCACAGAGGCTCATTATTGTCCAGTACCAATCTATGGGAGTATCACTGTCTTTTATACTGGCCCAGTAAATCTCTTTTACTCCAGAGGACAGGGTAAGAGAAATTCTTTTAAGGAGATTCTCTGCCTGGTATCTTTCGATTATAATCCTTGCTTTCTCATTCTTTTTAAGAAACTTTGTAAAATCAATAAATTCCTGTCTCTGAACTCCTCCTTTCATAGTAGATTTTACCTTATCTGTAATTTCAGGTATAGAAAGCAATTCCGAAATGACAGGAACGGGATTATCAGGATAGAGGAGGTGTTCTCCGAATAATCTTATATCAAAATCTCCTGCTTCAGTGTTTATTATATCTTTTTCAAAGCCATATTTTTTCATGGTTTCTTTCAGTAATTTCACCATTCCGTTAACATGGTCCGGTTCATAGTACTGATGAAAATCCACAGCATCACAATATTTATTTCCTTTATCCATAAGATATTCAAAAAAATCTTTCACTTTCTCCTGTTCTACAAGCCCAGGAGGCTTATTATAAAGGATTTTATTAAACACCTCGTGAGCAAAGCCGGCCATAACTACTTTTGCTTTCGGATCTGCTTTTTTAATAATTCTGTAAGAATGAATCAGAAGTTCTATATATTCCTCTTTCGTTCCATCCCAGAACGCAGGCGGGAGGAGTCTGTTATCAAATATTTCATTTCCTATCTGCCAGTATTGAACCTTACCTTTATATCTTGAGACAACTGTTTTTAAGAAATTTTCATAGTCAGCCATATCTAAAGGAGGGCTTGCAGTAAATTTTTTGATATTATTCACCCTGGTTCTTGTTCCCCAGGGAGAAATACACTCCACTGTAATAAGAGGAGATATGCCGGACTGAAGGTGCATATCAATAACCCTGTCAGGTATTGTAAAATTGAATTTCCCTTTTTTTTGTTCAACAAAATCCCATCTCAAAATAAGCCTGGCTTTCTTATTTCCAAGTTCTACGGCACTGTCAAGGTTTAATTTGCCATTTTTAGATTCACTGTCACAGAAT
>Ga0351876_1055_pt1 | contig 31612 bp, 23 predicted proteins | sample BONcelFGM3001C15_FD_206774 | JGI IMG/M metagenome (GOLD analysis project Ga0351876, IMG submission 206774) | Enriched cells from coal bed in the Powder River Basin, Montana, United States - BONCAT cells FGM rep3 HSBNCT.FGM.300.1.C15 ...
ACATCACGTCCTCGCCCTTGGCGTACGTGTAATCCACGACCTGGATTTGGATGCCGGTTTTTGTTTGCGCGGTTTTGGCCAGGTCCTTGAGCACATTGGAGAGCGAGCCCATGCTGAGCCCCTCGGAAATGGGCACAAAGAACTTATATGGTTTGGCCTGGGCCGCGGCGCCCGCGAACAGAATGATGAGCAGTGCGGCCAGGCAGGCTTTGATGTGTTTCATGATTTTTAATCCTCCGCGAATCCAGTCCCGGTATGCGCGGCGTTCATTTTTTGAAATTCTTTTTGATGAACGCGCGCTCCTCTTCGTCCCAATCATATTTGTCGAGATACTTGACGATCTTGACCGTGTTCTTGAGGTTCTTGACGTCCATGGCCATGAACCGCCCCTTGACGGCTGTGAGCAGGAACCGGAACTGAGCGAACTGGGCGTCCTTGTGCGCGCCCAGAAACGCGTCCCGGATCTTGTTCGCCTGGTCTTTGGACATGGTGTCTTTATTGTACACGATAAACCAGTTGTGCTCATACTCGTGGCAGCTTATGTCCGCCACCTGGCTGTATTTCTTGTTGGTGCTGCGGGTCATGTTCACCTGGTAGTTGGGCACGGTGAACACGTCGATTTTTTTATCGAGGAGCGCGTCGAGCAGGTTCACCACATTTTCTTCGGGCAGGTAAACAAGTTTGGAGAAGAACCCGGCCATGGGTTTGTCCACACCGTCCAGGTGCATGAGGTAGCGCGCGTTTTTGGATTTGACGCCGCCCCAGATTTTGCCCTTGAGGTCCGCGGCGCTTTTGATGTTGTCTTCCTTGCGTGTGAAGAAGCACACATCATAGGTGGGCCTGCCGAACATCTGGATGGCGAACAGGGGCACGGCGTTGATTTTGTTTTTGGACGCGTACGTCACATAGTCGATGGCGAAAACCATGGCCAAATCGGTTTTACCCGCGTTCATGTCCGCGAGCACGTCGGCAATGGGGTTTTCCAGGTAGGTGTATTCCTTGTTGACCACGTTGACATCGATATTTGTTTTGTTCTTGATGGCCTTGCCCACATCCTTGAGCAGTGCGTCCATGGAGCCCATGCTGAGGCCCTTGGGCGTGGGCATCACGAATGTGAACGGCTGGGCCGCGTGCGCGGCTGCTGCTGCGAACAGCACCAGGGCGAGCAGGGCAATGAGCGTGGCGGGGGTGCGAAGTTTCATGGGTTCTCCTATTGGGCCTTGTCCGGGTGTTTCTTGATGTAGTCCGATTCAATGGCGCGCCACTTGTATTTGTTCATGAGCTTGGCGATTTTGATCGAGTTTTTGAGGTTCTTGATATCCACGGCCTCAAAGCGGCCCTTGATGGCGGTGAGCAGGAACTTGAACTGCATGAATTCGCGGTCCTTGTGCGCCCCGAGGAATGCGTTCTTGAGAGCCTCGGCGTGTTCTTTGGGAACGCCCTTGCGGTAAACAAAAATCCAGTTGTGCTCATATTCCTTGCATCCGAATGATTTGACGGCCTTGTACTTTTTGTCCGCGTTCATCACCATATTGACCTGGTAGGTGGGCATGGTGATCACATCCACGCCGCCTTTGAGCAACAGGTCGAGCATGTCCGCGATATTCTCCTCGCGCACGAATTCGAGCTTGCCGAAGAACGCGTTGGGGTTTGTGTCGATGTTGAATTCGTGCAGCAGGTACTGCACGTAGCGCAGGCGCACGCCGCCCCAGGTTTTGCCCTTGAGGTCCGAGGCTTTGGACATGTTGTCGGATGCGCGCGTGTAGAAGCACACATCGTGGGTGGGCCTGCCGAACATATTAACTGTGAACAGGGGAATGGACTTGTCCTTGGGATTGGCGATCTTGTAGCGCATGTAATCCACGGGGAACACCATCAGGAAATCGATTTTATCCTTGTTGAGCTTGTCCAGGAGCGTGAACATGGGCTCATCCAGATAGGTATAAGGGTATTCCTGGACATCGATATCGAGGCCGGTTTTTTTGTTGATGGCGTCGCCCGCATTTTTGGTGAGTTGCGCAATGGACCCGATGCTGAGGCCCTTGGGCACGGGCATCACGCATGAGTAGGATTGGGCGCGCGCGGGCCTGGCGCACGCCAGGGCGAGCGCCAGGGCAAAGGCTGCTGCAATGGCGGATAGCAATCGTAATGTTCGCATTAATGAATACTCCTGTCCCGTAACTGACAACTTGATTCCCAGAGCCTGTTGTGTGCGCGTCTGTGCGCACCCTGTGTGCGGTGCGCCCGGCCGGCGCCCGCATTTACTAACGGTGTTTTCATCGATTATTAATGAATTTCACTTGTACGATCTTTCGCTGCACCGCAAAAACGGATTGATGGCCCCGATAACGACCCGATTATAACACAAGATTGGGAATTCGTTAATTTCGTGTTAAACCGGCAGATGGCCTGAATCAATCATACCGGCCAGCGCGCCGATGAGCAACACAGATGTTTCCGGCTGCGATACGCAAGCAATCAGGAGATTTTCGGGAGAATTTCCAGAGCCCCTTTTTTTAAAGGGATTTCGCGAGTCGCGGAACATGCATTCACACCGGGGCGGATTTTTTGCGGGCCGCGGCATCGGCCCCAAGGACCCGCAACAGAGCCAGGGCCGCGGCCAGGCAGGCGGCGGCCAGGGCATTGCGCACGGGAAGCGCCCATTGCGCCCGGGCCGGGAACCGCGCGCGCAGAGTCACATGCCAGGCATCAATGCGCGCAGCCGCGCGCAGCATATCGGGCGGGGGCATGGCGTCGGGAGTGGCCAGCAGGGTGCGCCAGGGCGCGGTGCGGGCCATGGCTGCGGGGTCGGCGCCGCCGGGCGCGGCCGCGTGGCGCAGCAGCCACGCGTGCCCGGCCACGGGCGACAGCTCGGGCACGAAATGCGGGCCCAACTGCCCGTCGCGCAGCGCGTGCTGGCCGGACATAAAGAACGGATTCACGGGCAGCACGCGCGTAACAAGATAAAGATGGTTGCCGTAGTGCACACACGCGCCCAGCGCCTGCACGCCCAGGGACGCGGCCACAATGAGCGCGGCCCCGGCGCGTTTCCACCACGCCAGAGCGGGCAGAGCCTCGAACACAGCCGCGGCCGGCACAAGGGCCAGGGGCAGCACCGGGACCAGGAAACGCGGGCCCCAGGCCCAGTCCCCGTGCCACGCCCACCACCGCGCATACAGCAGCACGCACGCCGCGCACACGGCCCAGCACAGCGCGCTTTCGCGCGGGTGCGCGCGGTGAAACCGCCGCGCTCCCGCCAGGCCCAGCACCACCGCAGGCGCATATAAAAATACACTTTTTCCGGGAGAAAACAGCAGCCCGTACAGGCCCGTGAGCAGGGGCGCGCCGAAAGCTTGCTCCCGGTCGAAATACCCGGTGTACCCGAAATCAAAAACCGCGCCGAACCGCATCCAGTTGTAATAAAGAGTTGCGCAAAGGAGAGCGGCCAGGGGCAGAACCCACGCCGCGGCCACAAGCCCGGGCCGCGGCGCCGCAAGCGCAGACGCTGGGCGCGCGCCGCTGCGCGCTGCGCGCGCCGCTGCCAGCATGTACGCCAGCAGCAGGGGCGCGCATACAAACATGGAGGGTTTGGTGAGCCCGAGCCAGCCCGCGCATGCGCCGCTCAGCAGAGCCCAGGGCGCGGCGTGCGGGCCGCGCGCGGCCCGGCGCGCCGCGTAAAAAGCGCCCACAACGCACAGGGCCTGCAGGGGTTCGGAGAACCCGAATCCCGCATAGGGCCACAGCATGGCGCCGGCCCCGCACGCCAGGGCCGCGGCCGCGGCTGTGCGCGGCGCGTAGCCAAGGTCCAGAATCAGAAAATACAGGGCCGCAACGCACAGGGCCGCGCTCAGGGCCACGCTCAGCGTGGCCGCGAAGTAGAGCAGGGCGTAATCATAGGCGGCGTCGCGGTCCGGGCCCATGAGGCGCGCTGCGGCCCATATAAAAGGCGCTTCAAACAGGGGCAGGCCCGGGGCGAATTTGGAGTACAAACGCCCGTTGCGGCCACGGAGCATGGGAATGGATGCGTCTGGCTCCAGGGCCGCGTTTCCGTGCAGGGCCAGGCTCCGGGCCACAAGAAACATACCCTCGCCGTCCCCGCCCGAGGGCGCGCCCTGCATGGTGAGCCCGTACAGGGCCGCCAGGAATGCAAACAGGAGCAGGGGAATAAACAGGTGTGTGCGACGGCGATTTTTCATGGCAAGTGTGCGCGGCCAGGCCCGCTGCGCAGATTATATCAGTACAAAGGCGGAAATGGCGACAATGCAGCGCGCTTGGTTTGAAAAGGGATTCAGGATTTTATTTGGATAGTCTGTGCGCGGATTGCGCATATGTCAGGATTTGCCGTTTTTGTTGTCGCAGAGTTTGCGGTAGAGTTTGATGATGACCATGATGATTTTGCCCCAGGAATTATTCGTGAGCAGTTCCATTTTAAGGGCCGGGTCCGGGCCCAGGTTCAGGGTGCGGGAGAGGGCGTGGGCGATGGAATCCATGTCGTCGGGCTCGCAGTAGCTCACGCGGGGGCCGAGGTAGTCCCAGGTGGTGCCGCGGTCCGTGACGGCGATGGGCAGGCCGGCCAGGGCGGCCGTGAGCGTGGCCACGCCGGGCAGCTCGCTGAGGCTTGGCTGAACGAATGCGCGGGCCGCGTGGAACGCGCTCTTGATCACGCCGGGCGGGGGCGCGGTGAGGAACAGGGTTTTGTCGTGGGCGATGGTGCGGCAGTACTCGCCGTACTCGCTGTCCGCGCTGCCCGCGGGCATGAGAAGCACCACGGGCATACCATGATCGCGGGCGATTTCAAGAAGCATGTGCTGGTTCTTGCGCCGCAGCAGCGGACCCGCGCACAGGATGAAATCGCGCATGCCGTATTCTTTCACGAACAGGTCCGGCTTGCCCATGCCCATGGCCAGGTCCACGCCCACGGGCATGACCGCCACCTTGGCGTCGGGCAGTGTGAAGTCGCGGCACAGCACCATTTTTTCGCACTTGCCCGAGGCCAGGATAATGGCCGCGTTTTCCAGGATGAATTTCTGCTGGCGCACCTTGGTGAGCAGCATCATCTTACGGAAATATTCCATGCCGGTTCTGCGCTCGCGGATAGGCGGCGCGCCGGCGATTTCGTCCTGATTGCGCAAATCGTAATAAATGGGGTAGTCGTCGTTCCAGTACAGGGGGGTGACCACATAGGGTATGCCGGCGTCGGCCGCGGCCTTGGCCGTGCCGTAGGTGCGGGCGCTCATGCCGAACAGGTGCGCCACGTCGGCGCCGCTCAGGTTGGGCGCGGCGTCTCCGTATGCCTGCACCTCGGCGTCGGTCTGCGACAGGTACTTCCAGTAACACTCCATGATTTCGGCTTCGTCGCGCGTGCCGTCCTCGGGGTAGTAACCGTGATGCAATACTATCTTCATGAAAAACCGCTTTTTATCTTCCGTTTTTATCTTGCCAAGCTGTGGAAATCAGCTCCGGAGGTTGCTGTTCGGCGAAATCGCCCCTGACGGGATGTGATTTATGTCACATTCCAAGAGCATTACTGTATAATAACGGCGCTCCGCGCCCCGCGTCCATAGTTATAGAAATATTCCGCCCCAACTATTCATATTTTACCAATCCGCCGTGCCGCGCGCTCCAGGAAAAACACAGGCCTGTTTTCCGGACATTATTTCTACTGCACCGCACATCACTGCGCTTCACGGGAACCGTTATGAGAGAACAAAGAGAACAGGACGAACGCGCACAGGAAACAAAATACCGCCCCATCGTGGACACATTTGACCGCTTGGCATGCAAATACGGCGGCCCCGTGGGCCTTGAAGAGGTGAACCGCATCAAGTTGGCCCCGCTCGTGCGCGAGCAGCAGGGCATGATCCTGGATGTGGGCTGCGGCACCGGCACATTTATTGAAAAATACCTGGACGCGCGCCGCCACACTGTGGTGAGCGTGGATTTTTCCGATGAAATGCTGGCGCTCACCCGCAAGCGCATGCGCCGGCGTTTTGGCCGCTCTGTTTTTCTGATTAAGGCCCTGGCCCAGTCCCTGCCATTCGCGGATGACACATTCGACGCGTGCGTGTGCGTGAATACCCTGCACAACATGCCCCACTGGGCCGATGTATCCGACGCCGTGGCGCACATGGCGCGCGTGCTGCGCCCGGGCGGCGCCATGCTCCTGGAGTTCCGCAACATCCGCAACCCCATCCGCCGCAAAATCACCAACCTTTACGACCACGAACACCTGCCCCAGAAAGCCTTCAAAGTCGAGGACATGATCCACGCGCTGCACAACAGCGGCCTGGACGTGGAGCAGCGCATCGCCCTGTATGGGGAAAACCCCAACCGCAACACCATCATGGACAGCGCCATGAGCGGCCTGGTGGGCGCGCGCGCCCCGCGCGTGGCCCTGCTCGCGCGTAAGGCCCAGCCATTCGATGAGCTGCTTGACGGGATTGATGATAGTACACCGTAAACCCCCGTTCGTGGTTTCTTTAACAAAATATAAATATTTTCAGAATGTCTACATTGTGGTATAATTGTAGTGCTGTGGCATATGAATAACTAAATTAATCAATTACACGTACCCCCCACAGAATTCCCAAAGCCCAAGGGAAAACGAAAGGAAGACGACATGAAACGAACATGCCTGAGTCTGATTATGATCGCAGCATGCACCCTGCTGTTCGCCCAGGCCTCGCTGGCCGCGCCCATGAAGGTCACGGTGAGCAAGGTGCAGGGCACGGTGCAGGTGCAGGACGGCGCCGCCTGGAAAACGCTCAAGGACGGAGACACCGTGAAATCCGGCGCCGAGGTGAAAACCGGCGCGGGTTCGAGCTGTCTCCTCAAATGGGCCGGCGGCAACGTGGTCAAAGTCGGCCCCATGAGCAATTTGACTGTGACCGCTGAAAAATCCGGCGCCGATGAAAAATCCAAAGTGGATCTTAAAAACGGCAAGGTTTCGGCCCACGCCAAAAAACTGGGCACGGGCGGCTCCTCGTTCAATGTGAGCACCCCGACCGCAGTGGCCGGCGTGCGCGGCACCGACATCATCGCGGAAATCGCTGCGGGCAATGTGAGCTTCGGCGTGTCCGACGGCCAGCTCGAAATGTCCGTGGGCGGCAAAACATTCGTGCTCGAAGACGGGTTCCTGCTCAAAGTGGACCCAGAGGGCGGGTTCTCCGAGCCCATCCCCATTCCCCCGGTCATGATGCAGGAACTCAAGATCCAGTTCGACGCGCTCAAAGAAGAAGCCGCATCCGATGCGGCCCTGGGGGGCAATGACGAGGATTCGGATGAAGACGCGGATGAGGATTCCGATGAAGATTCGGATGAAGACGCGGACGCGGACAGCGATGAGGACTCGGACATGGATGCGGATGCGGACAGCGACGAGGATATGGATATGGGCATGGACGAGGATTTCGAAGACGTGACCGACAACATCGACGACATCCTGGACAATGAAGATAACAACGATATTGTAGACGCCGCGATCAACGAATATATCACCGGCGCCATCGAGGTTATCATCAATCTCGATCCCGCAACCCCTCAATAAGACCCGCAATGACAAAGGATTGGTGGAGGAAACCAATGACGAAGAAAAAACTGATTGCCATAGTTCTGACGGCGCTCATGGCCGTAGCCCTTCCCCTGCTTCTGGCCCAGTGCGGCGGGGGCGGCTCCACATCTCCCGCGGTTTCAGCAGGCAGCGGCACCGGTAAACTGGCAGCGAACGTGACCTTCACGGGCCGCGTGGCCGGCCGCACCGCAGCCGTGGCCAGCGGCACCGTGGATATCACCATCACAGTCACGGGCGTGTACTCAGAGGACAACACGGAATTCGACCCCATTGTGGTTGAACAAACCGTGGACCTGTCCCAGAGTCAAGCGCGCATTTCCGTGCTGGATGTGCCCATCGGCTTTAACCACCTGCTCGTGGTCCAGGGCGACTGGGGCGACGGCGTGGTGGAAAGCGTGAAAGCCATCGTGCCAGAAGTGTCCGAAGGCCACACGGAAATTATCCAGGTGGACGACATGAGCACGATCCTTGCGGAAACCGCTATTTATTACGCGGAACAGGAAGGCATCGACCTTATCGAGATCACCATCGAACAGCTTCAGGAATGGTCCATGAATATCGGCATGCTTTCCCTGACCGTGGATTATGCGGACATGACCCCGGCCGACATCATTAATTTCGTGGCGCCCACATGCGGGGACGGCAACCTGGAAACAGGCGAACTGTGCGACGACGGCAACACCATGGACGGCGACGGGTGCTCCTCCACGTGCTTCACCGAAGCCGCCGGATTCTGCGGCGACGGCAATCTGGACACTGGCGAGCAGTGCGACGACGCCAATAACACAGACGGCGACGGCTGCTCCAGCCTGTGCCTCACCGAAACCCCCGTAACCGGCGTATGCGGCGACGGCAACCTGGACACAGGCGAAGACTGCGACGACGGCAACACCACGGCCGGCGACGGCTGTTCCAGCCTGTGCCTCACCGAAATCCCGGTAATGGGTGTATGCGGCGACGGCGCCGTTGATTCCGGCGAAACCTGCGACGACGGCAACACCACGGCCGGGGACGGCTGCGACGACCTGTGCATGACCGAACCCGTGGACGTGTGCGGCGATGGCCTCACCACAGGCAGCGAAACCTGCGACGACGGCAACATCACCAGCGGCGACGGCTGCGATTCCACGTGCCAGACAGAACCCGACGTGTGCGGCGACGGCCTCATCACAGGCAGTGAAACATGCGACGACGGCGTGAACAACGGCAGCGTCGGCTACTGCAACAACACCTGCGACGGCGCCGTGGCCTGCTCCGGGCCGGGCGGCGCCTGCGCTTCGGGCGGCGACTGCTGCACCGGCGCCTGCAACACTATTACGACAACAACGCATACAACTATGGTTCCCACTACAACCACATCCACGACCACGACTATTTCCCCGACGAGCTATACCACATGGACACCGGGGACTTCGAGCTGCAACATCACCGCCACCACCCCCTCGACTATGTCAACTTGTGTTCCGGGGCCGGGGCACATGATCCCTGGTGCGGGCAACCCTGTCACAAACACCTTCACGAACACTTTCTCCACCACCTCGACGGTGATAAATTACAGCGCTCCGGGTCCAATGACATGTGTGGCGCCGTAAGCATTTTCTAAACGGGTTAAACATAGGAACCGCCGGGCCGGCAACCACCGGCCCGGCGGACTTTAAACCCAACGATTCTCACAGCGACTCAAAGAAAACCGCCGTTTTCAACCACGCACAACAACACAGTTGAAAACGGTTTTCTTTTTAAGGCCTCAACATCTCCGGTCCCGCGATTGCAGACAGGTTTGTTTTTTATTCTTAAAATGAATATCAGGTCTTGATCGAAATTCAAGAATTTGGATGCCTCTATGAAAACGACTTGCGGGAAACGTTTCTTCATCATCCTGCTGCTTGCTGTTTCCTGCATGGTCCTGCCCGCAGGCTGCAAGCGCCCGGCCAAAGAAAAACAGGACGCGGGCAAAAAAGCCGCTGCCGCCCGGGCCACCAAAAGCCGCGTGTTCATCCTGGGCCTGGACGGCCTGGACTGGGACCGCCTCAACCGATTGATGGAGCAGGACAAACTGCCCAATATCAAAAAACTGCATGACGCCGGCGCGTACGGCGGGATCCGCACCGATGACCTGTTCTACCTGTCCCCCATCGTGTGGACCACCATCGCCACGGGCGTGGAACAGCGCACCCACGGCGTGCAGGACTTCTTCCGCTACGAGGACGGCAAGCGCATCCCCTATTCCGGATTGAACCTCAAGGCGCCGCCCCTGTGGGAAATGCTGTCCAACAACGGCATGCAGAGCATCGTGCTCGGCTGGTGGATCACCCGCTACTCCAATCCCGGCTCGGCCGTGATCCTGTCCGACCGCCTGGCCGGCAAATGCAAGCCCACGGACGACGACCTGTACCCCAATGACTTCATTCTCGAAAAAGCCTGGGACACGTGCACGAAACCATACTCCCTGGAGGATGTCAGGTCCATAATCGACATTTCCAAAGAGGAATTCAAGGCCTTGAACATAGAGGACAAGAAGAAGCTCAAGGCCTACCAGCAGATTGCCCGCCGCGAGGATTTCTACACCGAGGCGGGGCTGGAAATCATGGCGCGCGGCATGCCGTTCAAGCTGTTCGCCATTTACTTCCGCGGGCCGGACGGCGTGGGCCACCTGGCAACGCGCTACCGCGACTACAGCGGCTTCGAGCCCGATGCCGAAATGGCGGCCCGCGCCATGGAATCCATGAACAACATCTACGTCTTTCTCGATGAACGCCTCGGCCGCATCCTGAAACACGTGACCGATGACGATTACGTGATCGTGATCTCCGACCATGGGTTCGGCGATGACCCCATCCAGGACCAGGGCCCTGTGCACCCCGGCCCGTTCTTCAAGCACTCTTTCCTGCTCGAACGCCTCGGGTTCATCACCTACAAGAATGAATGCGGCGAGGCCATCGCCCCCGAACAGACCTACATATTTGAAGAGGGCATGCGCGACCCAGCGGAATTCCCCCTGGCCATCAGCATGGACGGCTACCAGTTCTTCGCCGTGGAAAAAGGCATGATCAAGTACACCGTGCCCAGCTTCCTGAAAGCCATCGCCAGGGTCAAAACCGTGGGCGGCGCGCCCCTGGTCAGCAACATCCGCGCACTGCGGCGCGACAAGCCCTGGGAGCGCGGAGACATGACCGTGCTCAAGTTCAATGTGCTGCAGGCCAGCGATGTTCTCGAAATCAACGGCAAGCGCCACCACATCAACCAGTTCCTGCGCACCCGGCCCTCGGCCCTGTTCCACCGCTACCCCGGCGTATTCATGATCACCGGCCCCGGAATCAAACTCGGCCCCCTGGCCCAGCCCACGGGCTACTACGATGTGGCCCCCACCGTGCTCTACGCCCTGGGCCTGCCCGTGCCCGCGCACATGGACGGCAAGGTCATGGACTGGGTCTTCACTCCCGATTTCCTCAAGCGCAACAAAATCACCAAAGGCCCGGCCATCAAGCACAAGGCCCCCAACCCCGACTCCATCCCTGACAAAGCCGAGCGCGACAAAAAGTACCTGGAAGAATTAAAAGAACTCGGCTACATCGAATGACGCGCCGCCGCAGCGCACAGATATTGCCCGGCGCTGCAAATGCAAAAACAAACCGCGGAGACGCGGAGTGGCGGAGAAGTCTTTTCAAGGCGCCGCCTGCCGCGCCCTTTTCCTGTCCATCCTGCCCATCCTGTTAAACAAAACGCCACTCAGCAGCACCCCGCCGCCCGCCATGTCCACATCCACCCCCAAAAGCGCACAACCGTGCCTGTGCAGCCGCCAAAAGCCTGTGGTATAATCTCCCCCAGGGAGCAACCCATGTACTTGGAATTTGATGTCTTCGGCAAACTCATGAGTGTCCAGCGAAAGGACAATGAATGGCTCCTGTTCATCAAAACCGGCACAGGAATGCGGATAAGAGTTTATGATGTAATCATCCCCCCTGATTTAAAAGAAAACGAACTGGCAAATTTCCTGAGCGACATGTACCACGAATACGGAAATGAAAATAAACCCGAGGTTAGAAAACTGGACTGACAGGCATTATAAAAACCCGTCGGGGAGATAAATGACCCCGCAGCAAGCCACGAGGTATCATGATTTCTCGCGAGGTGCGAGGTGGCCCGCAGGGCCGACGTGGCAATCTCAGCTATATGCGACACGGAGTCGATCATAGCTGATCGGCAATTCAGAAACTCATCGCTGAGATTGCCACACCGTTCTGCGGCCAGCTCGCAATGACAAGATAAAAGCCATTTGGCTTGTCAGATACCTCCTGCTTGCTGCGGGGGAGTTCATTTTAACAAACTGGAGTCAAAATGATTAATTATCTGCAAACACATGAGCCAGCGGATTGGATAGTCACATGGATGCCTTTCATCACACTTATTTTCCAATTGTTTATTGCAATTTTAACGCTGTATATCATGTATCAGATTTTCCAAAAAACTGCTCGTTTGATGGTAACTATTTATTCAAAAACAGCAAAAGATATGGACGAGAGGCAAAAGCAGGAAATCAAAGAACAAGAGAAAGAAAGAGAAATAATCGGCAAAGAGAAGCTTTTATTAGCAATAGTGATGAACTATTGTGAGCATGTTTCTCGTCAAAAATTTGAACCGCATATGTTGTGGGTTAAGCTTGAGCATTTGTACCAGAATAAAGATAATCTGCGCAGTCTTCAAGAACATTGTCTGGGCAGTTGGACAGGTGTCGAGACCATCCATAAACTTTTCGACATAGATTCTGAGATAAGACAATATTATGGAATTAAGATTCCAGAGCGACCCGAAAACATATAAAGATAGATAAAAACAAATCAATATAAATGAGGGATTCACATAATAAAACATGATGACGTTGCCGACTTTTTTCACTGCACGTCTAACAGGCGATTAATTGTGGACTATTTCTTCAATTTCAAACTCAGTGGTTGTATGTTCGTTCTCCTGATTCCCTGCCATTTTCTCCTGCTTTGACACCTGCTATTTCCCGCTAAATGCCAGTGGCGGATCGTAGGCGCCGTTGCCGTCTGTGTCCACGTAGATGGGGTTGGTGAATGAGTAGGGACGCGCGGCGGGGTAGACCGGGAACAGGGGCTGATCGCCGTCCACGGTGATTACGTACCAGGTGTCGCGCGCGGGCGTGTGGGTGATGGCGCCGTCGAAACGCACGATGCCGTCCGCGGCTGAGATGTCGCGGGTGTCGATGATCTGCCCTCCGGCGATTACGGTCATGGTTGTGAGGGACATCCACGCGGGCGCCTGCACGGTGATGCGCAGGGTTACGGCGCCGTTGTGCGCGGCGGCTGTGCCGCCCGGGCCCGTGGTTCCATTGGCGGTTACGGTGATGAATGCGCCGCCGTCCACGGTGACCTGCTGGGCGCGCACGGCCGCGATGAACTGGTCTTCGACCATGTCCCCGGGCGCGTCCGTGGGCGAGGCCACGCAGTTGCGCGGGTAGCCCACGCCCAGGCTGAATGTGCTGTGGTTGTCCGAGTTGCCAAGGCCGATTACGCGCTTGCCGCGGTCCAGGAAGCTGAACCAGTCGGGTACGGTCTGTTCGAGCTTGTCGTAGCTGGTGCCGTTCAGCACTTCCATGCCGTCGAAATTCAGGGAAAACAGATCGGGGCTCTGCGCGGTCCCGGTCTCGGGGTTGTATCCTATTACATCGAAGTAGCCCATGCTGCCGTCGCGCGGGTGGTTGATCTGCACGATGGTGTTGCCGCTGGGGTCGTCGCGGAACGCCTGCATGATATCCTGCGGGGACATGCCGAACCACACGGGCGCGCCCCAGTTCTTTTTGGCGGGGTCGAATGTGAGGGGGTAGGCGTTGAAATGCCCGAGGCGGATGGTGGTGAGTTCGTCGCCCACAATGGATTTCATGTACTGGCCCAGGCCCAGTTCCTCGATAAAGGGCGTGTAATCGGTGTTCACGTCGTGGTCCGTGGCCACGGGCGCTTCCAGGCCCACGGCGGCGATGGAGCGGACCTTGTCGAAAAGCAGATCATTGGCGTCATTGCTGGGCTGCGCGTGGATGTGGAAATCGCCGCACAGGTACCCGGTGGTGTCCACGGAGTGCGCGAGTGAAAACGTTTCCTTAACGGCCTGGCCCGGCTCCAGGGTGATGGTTTTTTTCTGGTATTCATATTCCAGGCCGCGGGACACGTACACGTCGTAGGTTCCGGGGCGGATGGCCACGCCGCCTGGCTCTGGCAGGGCGAAGTGGGTCTTGAAAAATCCGCCCCCGTAATCTGTTGTTTTGTTGAAATAGAACCAGGGGTCGAGCTGCACGCCGGTTCTGTTTGCGGAGAGCTTGAAGCTGATGACCGCTGGAATGGGGCTGCCCTGTGCGTCGGTGATTTCGTAGTCGAGGCGCGCGGGCCGGGACACGGTGATTTGCGCGTCCGCGGTCTGGCCCGGGGCCACGGAGATGCGCACGGGCTCGGGCTCGGCGCGGTCATAGGCCGCGGCCTGGAGCATATACTCGCCCGGGGCCAGCACCAGGCGGAACGAGCCGTCCGCGTTCACATTTGTGTTGGCGGCCATGGCGCCGTTTGGGGACAACGCGTGCACCACGGCGTCGGCCGCGGGCGCGCCCGTGTTGCTTTCAAGCACTGTGCCGCGCACGGCGCCGGTTCCGGTTTCCCCGCGCAGGGCGTTCATGGCCTCGGCCACGCTCGAGGAGCCGCCGTGGCCCACGGCCAGGTACATGCGGAATTCCTGCTCCCCGCCCGCGGGCAGTTTGATTTTTCCGAACGTGGTGATGAGCCTGCGGTTGATGGCCGCGTTCACGGTCATGCTCCCTGTTTCCGGGAACCAGCCGTAGGACACGCCTCCGCCCACGGCCGTGAATATGGGAAATTCCATGTTTTCCGCGGCGTCGATGTCGAACCCGCTGCCGGGTGCGAACAGGTTGGACCCGTCTCCGGAAAGATACATGTTGGCCACGGCCAGGGCCTGGCCCTTTTTGCCGACGTTGATGAATGTGTAGCGGATTTCGAGCACGTTGGTGTCCGCGCGCAGGATGTAATCGGTCACGGCCTGGACCTTGTGCGGCCGGCTGTCCATGGTGGTGACTTCCTTGCGTTCGGGCCACTCGGCGTCGCGGCTTGTGATGCGCACGATGGCCTCGCCGCCGGATCCGTCCTCAAGGATTTCCGCGCTCACCGGGGCGAGCATGCGCAGGCCGAGAAGCGGGTCCGCGCCCTTGTACAGGGCCGGGCACGTGTCTCCGAGCAGTGAAAACCAGCGCGCGCCCCCGGCCTCGGGCTTGAGGATTCCGGCTTCTTCGAGCACGCCGCCGTATGTGTAGATGCCCGTGGCCGGGCGCGTGCCCGCGATGATGAAGCCCACGCGGCTGTTGTGCAGCTTGAAATCGCCCACGCGGCCCTCGCGCTTGGGTCCGCCCAGCAACTGCCCGGTGTCCCGCACCACCTCGGCGCGCACCGCCCCGGGCTGCAGCAGCGCCTCCGCGGACACAAAATTGCCCCGCGCATAATCATCAGTAAAATTCGCAGCGCACGGCGCGGCCGCCAGCGCCAGCAGAATCATCATCAAGGTTGCCTGTCTCATCGCAAATCCCTCTTTCCCAAACGCCGCCATTTTCTTAACCTGTCCCGGCGCGCGCTTGTTTTTACGTTTCTATTATATCAGCACATGATTCGCGCCGGGGATTATCCCGGCCCTTTCCCGACATGGTTTCTTTTCTTTCCGGTTCGGTTTTTTCTGCTTTACAAACCCGCCGCGCCTGTGATATTGTTGCATGTGAAATAAGGTACAATCTCAATGAAAACAGGTGCGCCCGATGCACGGCTGCGGCGCAGGCGGGCTTCTCTCTCCCGCGCAGTTCCTGCGGGTCGCCCGGGGCCATTCGCAGCCCCCGTTTCGCACATCCGCCCGCCCCGCGACGCCGACGGCCAGGGCCTCTCACACAGCGCACCAACATTACACGAAAGGGTGATTCTCAACATGGCTTTCAGAGTGGACAGAAGAGACATCGATTTCATTCTCAAGGAGCAACTCGACCTCGGCAAACTCCTGTCATTCGACGCGTTCAAGGATTTTTCCCTGGACGATTTCGACATGACCATCACCGAGGGTATCCGCCTGGCAACCGAAAAGGTGGCCCCCACCAACAAAGAGGCCGACCAGATCCGCGCGCAGTTCGACAAAGCCACGGCCAAAGTCACCGTGCCCCAGTGCCACGTGGACCTCTATAAGGAATACTGCGAAAACGGCTGGAACGGCATCTCCTGCAACCCCGAGTACGGCGGACAGGGATTCCCCGGGTCCGTGGCCATCGCCGTGGGCGAAGCCATGGTCAGCGCCTCCGTGACCTTCATGATGACCCCGGGCCTCACGCGCGGCGCCGGGCACGTCATCGAACATTTCGGAACCGATGAGCAAAAAGCAAAATACGTGGAAAAAATGTACTCCGGCGAATGGGCCGGCACCATGTGCCTCACAGAGCCCGGCGCGGGCAGCGCGGTCGGAGACCTCAAGTGCAGCGCCAAGGAAACCGGGGACGGCAAATTCATCATCTCCGGCGTCAAAAGCTTCATCACCAGCGGCGACCACAACATCACGGACCAGATCATCCACCTGGTGCTGGCGCGCGTGGAGGGCGACCCCATCGGCATGAAAGGCGTTTCCCTGTTCATCGTGCCCAAGCTTAAAATCAACGCCGACGGATCCTGCGGCGAACTCAACGACGTGGTGTGCGGCGGCATCGAGCACAAAATGGGCATTCACGGCAGCCCCACCTGCACCCTCAACTTCGGCGAAAAAGGAACGTGTGAAGGCGAACTCATCGGCCAGCGCGGCAAAGGCATCGTGGCCATGTTCCTGCTCATGAACGAAGCGCGCATCGGCGTGGGCATCCAGGGCATGAGCCAGGCCGCCGCCGCGTACCAGGAAGCGCTCGACTACGCCAAGGAACGCATCCAGGGCGTGGACATCCTGGACATGAAAGACGTGAACGCCCCGCGCGTGCCCATCATCAAGCACCCCGACATCCGCCGCATGCTCATGACCATGAAAGCCCTCACCGAAGGCTCCCGCGCCCTGCTCTACAAAACCGCCTACTACGCGGACATCGCCATGCACAGCCCCGATGAAAAGGAACGCGAAAAATACCACGACCTCATCGAACTGCTCACACCCATGTGCAAAGCCTACGCCACAGACGCGGCCGTGCGCAGCACCGGCGAAGCCGTCATGATCCTCGGCGGCTACGGCTACTGCGCCGAATACCCCATCGAGCAATATTACCGCGACACAAAAATCGCCTGCATCTACGAAGGCACCAACGGCATCCAGGCCCTGGACCTGCTCGGACGCAAAATCGGCCTCAAAGGCGGCATGGTCTTCCTCTCCTTCATGATGAGCCTCAACAAATTCATCGACGCCAACAAGGACCACGCCGTGATCGCCCCCTACATCAAAACCCTGGGCGAGGCCCGCGACAAACTCGCCGCATCCGTGGCCAAATTCCAGTCCCTGGGCAAAAAGGACCCCTACTACCCGGTCCTGTGCGCCACCCCGTTCCTGGAAATGTTCTCCGAAGTCGTAGTCACCCAGCTCCTGCTCGAGCAGGCCAAAATCGCCGGCGAAAAGCTCGACGCCATACTCAGCGAAAAAGGCGCGGACAACGACGAAAAGAAAAAAGCCCTGCTCGCCGACAGCTCCGAAGCCGCATTCTACCACAACAAAATCCAGACCGCCGCCTTCTACGCCAGCCAGATCCTGCCCGGCGTATTCGCCAAGCACTACAGCTTCGAAACCGGCGACAAATCCGCCCTGGACGTGGTGCTGTAAGGCTTCACCATCACCGAGTCACAGCTTTCGTCTAAATGTTGAACACCTTAATCTCAAACCAATTCCAAAGGGGGCGCAAGCCCCCTTTTTGTTTCCTTCCCAAAGCTCACAAGCCTCGTGAAAAAGATGTAGGGCGGCATCGCCGAATGCCGCCGAACGCATCGCCCGCTAATATGCATCTCAAAAACAGCTATCATAACCCTTGCAACTTAACATGTCGGCATTGCCGAATGCCGCCGTTGCCCGGCAACCAGCCAACAGAAAAAGTGCACAAGTTACGGCACACGCGCAAGCCGCTGCAGCCGGCACACGCCCGCCAACCAGCGCCTAATAAAAAACGGCATGGCTATTAGCATAATTCCTTATTTTGGTCCCCCTTAGAAAAGGGGAATCAAGGGGGATGTAAATATGCCCCATCCCAAATATCATGTTCGGTTCACCTCCTGGTCGATTTCCATGATCGCTATATGTTCGCATGAAACACGGAACCCCCCAATTCCCTGCACTTTTCCGCGATTGGCAGTGTTGTTTATCCGCAACGATATTTCCCTAACCCGGTTGATCATTGCCAGGCCTGGTGTTATCATCAAAAATTACAGGCGAACAAAGCCCGGCGTAACTCTTTTATTTACGCTCAAAATCAGTCCAGAATCACCGCGCGGATTTCGCCATGCAACACGCCCGTTTCCGGCAAGGAAAATTTGAGCTTTGCGTTAAAGCACATGGAGGCCTGCACATGACCCGGGAATCCCTAATTCACGACTTCTTTTCCGCATTCGCTGCATCGTGGGACTCACCACGAAGCATAAGTGAGTTTGAAGCACTGCTTCAAAAGGCAAACCAGGCGGATGACAAGCCATTGATTGTTCTCGCAGAAGCCCGGCTTGAGGCAAGCAAAGGGAATCCTGAAAATGCACTCCAAATGCTTGACTCTATTGAATCCGATGAGCAATATGATTGGCTCGTTAAGCTCATGCGGGCAAGAATACTAGACGTGAATAAAGAAGATCATCAACAGGCTCTGAGCATATGTAATGATTTAATAGAAAAAGACTGTCCGGTGGATACTTTTAAAGATGTTTATTACGCATTTGCCAATTTTATGAAAGGCGTTGCCCTAGGCCAAATGGATAAGCTTAAGCAGGCAATCGACACCTTTGACATGGTCATTGAGAAGTTTGGCGCGCGCCAGGACCTACCCTTGGCCGAAAGGGTCGCCAAGTCACTTGTTAATAAAGGCGTTGCCCTCGGCAGGATGGATAAGCCACAGCAGGCAATCGACACCTGTGACATGGTCATAGAGAAGTATGGGGAGCGTAAAGAGCTACCCCTTGCCGAAATGGTCGCAAGAGCTATATCAATTCGAAGCCGTAATAGTACGGATAATACTAAAACAATTGACCTCCTATTAGAAATCCCCGTTCTTTTTAAGAATGTAACTCCGGAATCCGACAGCTACCTGATGAATTTCTTCAGCCGGGTTCCCGGTATGCTCCCCGTGAGCGATGCTGAGCTCGAATCTGACAAAGCGTTAAAATGGAAAAATGTCATTGATTTTGCCCTTGAAAAAACAGGCGAAAGTGAACCCGATAAACTTTCCACTTACCTGTCCATAATCAGCAAACAGATTCCTAAAGAGAAAGAAGAAGAATATTTCAATAAAATCGAGGAATCCAAAAGGAAAACGGACCGATTTATCAAGGAGACGAGCCGGTTTGCGCCCGATGCCCGATTCCTGATGGTGCTGCGGGAATGGAACTCGTACACACCGACCCTGCCCGTGCATGAGGAACGCGACCGCGGCGGCGGCTACTTCATCCGTTTCGATACAAAAGGAATCGTCATTGACCCGGGCTATGACTTTATAGAAAACTTCGAGCGCGCCGGGGGGCGGCTTTGTGACATCGACAATATCATTGTGACCCATGCCCACGACGACCATACCGCGGAACTGGAACCCCTGCTCATGCTCTTGCATAGGTTCCGCACGGACAAGCAAGAGCACGAGGATGCCGGCTATGAACAGGCGCCGGAAAAGCAAAGGAGCGCGAAACGCATCAGCCTCTACCTCAGCGCCAGTGCACGCAAGAAATTTTTCGGCCTGCTGAATAACCGTGATGAAAAATACCAGCGCATTATTACACTGCACCATCCGGAAAAAAAAGAACACCATGAAATTCAAATCAGCGCGCATGTAAAACTCACGGTATTGCCTGCATTCCACGACGATGTAATCAGCGCAAATCAAGCTGTGGGCCTGTGCCTTGATTTCACACTGGATGACAGCAATATGCGCCGTATTGTTTTTACGGGAGACTCGGGTATGTATCCCAAAAAGATCAATAAAGATGGAAGTGTTGAAACATATAAATATGAAGATGGAAACGGAAAAACCAGGGAAGAGCCAGAACTGGATAACGAAAACGGAAATGCATTGTGCGAACGCTACAGCGAAATTCTTAGCGCCGACAAGACCCATTTGCTGGTGGCGCATATTGGCGCAATAAAAAAGCGTGAATTCCAGCGCAGTTCTTCCGACAGTTCACCGCTTGAAACCCTGCGCAGCGAAAAATCCGCACGCAGGTTTTATGTGGATCACCTGGGGTTGCTTGGCACATTCATGCTTGTCCACAATATCAATCCAGAGGCTGCGATCATCAGCGAGTTCGGCGCGGAAATGAAGGAATTTCGCATTCAACTGGTGCAGCATATCGACCTTGCGCTCAAAGAATTGCGCAAGACGGAAAAATCAAATGAAAAAACACTTGTGGTGCCGAGCGACACAACTATAGTCTATGATATCGACAAAGGGCAATTCCTCTGCCACGAAATCAACGCGTGTAGGCCATGTGAAGAGCTTCAAGTTCAAACAGCAAAATACCGCAAGCGAAAGTTCAGCATAGAACTGGGTCGTTATGAAGCGATTGAAACCCCCGGGGAAACGGATAGGGTTCATCTTTTCTCTAAAGAATATTGCGACAAGCACCATGATGCCACAAGATTCAATGTGCTCGCAAAAGATTTCTGGGAAAAATTCTATAACTGCGAATTGTATTACCACAAGGTTGAGCCGGGGAGCGGTTCATAAACAGATTTTCCCGCTGCATTTTTCGAGCATTATTATTCTTGAAAAACCGTGAAAAACCGGAAAATCCGCGGAAAAACCGGGACGCTTACCGTTTGATTTGTGTTATCCGCACCATCTCCAGCCTTGGTTCTGTCTCCCCAAGCATCCGCGCCACGCAGGGCCTTAAGTCGTGCTTTTTAGAGCAGTCAATGCAAATGAATACGTGACTGGATTCACTCAATCTGGACAGCTTAAATCACGCCTCTTTTCCGGGCCATGAGCATCATCTGTTCCAGCATGCTGACCGGTGGGGTGCGGAGATCCTGTGCGGACTTGGGCACGAGTTTCAGAGCTTGATCCGGGCATGTGATCACACACAGCCCACAGCCAATGCAACGATCCCGGCTTACCACGGCGAGGTCATTGTCCATGGTGATGGCCTCCATCTGGCAACGGTCCAGGCATATTTCACAGGCTGTGCAGGCGTCCGCTTCAACCACCGCGTAATGGTTTGAAAAAACCAGTTCCGCGGGCCGTGGATGTTTGTTGAGCGCCCGGAGCACCCCGCAGCAGTCGCCGCAGCAATTGCACATGCCCGACGGATTTTGAGCCGTGGCCGGCTGTGTCACGAGACCGGCTTCCCGGCACTCATCCAATATGCGGATGGCTTCTTCCAGTGAAATTTTTCTTCCCATTCCCCGGTCAAGGTAATACTGCGCCATGGACCCGAACATGAAGCAGGCTTCCCGCGGTTTGCCGCAGTCTTGCTCGGTGAGCGCGGCGGTTTTCCGGCATATGCAATCCGTGATCACGATAAACGGTTTGCTCCTGCAGATCTCCACGGCGTCATCGTAACTGGCCACGTTGCGGGTTACCTCGATGGATTTCTGCACCGGGATGGTCCTCAGGAAATAATCCGCGCCCTGCTGCATGGCCTTGTCGAATGCTTCCTCGAAATACTGTTTTGCCAGTTCCGCGAAATCCGCCTTGAGATCCTTGACCTGGAATTCGTACAGCCCGTGTACGAATGGGATAGCGCCATACCTGGATTCGCCCCCTTTATTCAAACGGAACAGCAGGCCTTTTTCGGCCATCTCATCCAATTGGGACGCCACTTCTGCAACAGGCCGTCCAAGCCGTGATGCCACGGTTTCCGGGGTTTCAAGCCTGGGGGTCAACTGCGTAAACAATTTCGCGTCTGCTTCTGAAAACAGGTATTTGAGGATTCTTATCTCGATACCGGATTGCGTTGCCGGAAAGCCCATGGAATATTGATCCAACTGTTTTTGTAATTGCTGATAAATGTCGATATTCATGCTCTTCCTTTCGTTCCTCAATAACCGGTCCGCCTGGTTTGTACTTGTTGGATTATATCATTTTATTCAGTTATCAGGCCGAAACACTGTAAGGCGACAAACTAATAGATAGCGTGAGCGACAAGAGATTCTCTGAAAAACGACTTGTGTTTGACTGGTAATCGCTGAAGATATTTCAACCACGAAACAAGGGAGATCCGGTGACACCATACGCAATTGAAAACATGTCAATTTTGACATTCCCTTGTCCCGGTTTTGTTATGTAACAGCCGTTCATTCAGATAATTTTCCAATACAGATAATTTTATCATACGTATCACGTGGCCGCATAGACACGGGATTCGGTTGTTGCTGTTTGTTATCGATGTTGCATGCTGTGGGATTCCTCGCAGCGGGGCCGATGTTGTCCGCAAATATGTGTTGCGCGGCGCATTGCTGTGCGGTGCGGGCGGGGGACGCCAGCGCTCCCGGGGAAAGGCGGAGCTTTGCGGGGGTTGGGGTGCTGCGGAGGGAGGTTGTTTGGAACAGGATGGGCAGGATGGACAGGATAAGGGCGCGGCATACGCCGCGCCCTGAAAGGACTTCTCCGCGTGTCCGCGGCTTTTCGGTGCTCTGTGCAATTGTTGCGCCGGGGTTTTACATATCAAATTCTTTGGTGTTGATTTTCAGGTTTACGCCGGTTTGCTCGAACGGGCTGGAATTAATAGGGGCGCTGGAGCTGTGCGATGCCGGCTACACCCTGCGCTCCGTGCGCCCCGTGGACATGTTCCCTCACACGCACCACATTGAGTGCGTGGCAAGGTTTACCAAAGATTGAGAAGTTGAGTAAAAGCGTCTTCGACGAAGCATTATTGGGAGCACATAAGATTTTCATTCGAGGCTGAAGTGTTATTTCGCACACTGTGTGGCCCTGAGAAAACCTTTGCCCTTCGCATAAATCCACTCATGGCATCCTGTGCCCTGGATTCCGGGTCCCGGCCCGGAGTGGCGAGCGGATCGCTAATGTTGCGATCTCATAAAATGAGGGATATCTTTCACTCCACGCCCGTGAGCTTGAACACCCATGCGTGGCGGCACGACATGTGTGGGATATCCAGCGCCGGGACAGCGATTGTTAAGGCCCCGTTCTGTGTTTTGAAATCGATTTTTGCGTCACTTCCAAGCAAACTAATGGATGTGCCTGCGCCCGCGCGGGGCTCGGCCAGCACCAGCTCGCGGCCCGGCCATGACTTGACGATGGCATACACGGCATGGCCTTTGGCGGTGTAGCGCACGGATTCGCCATCGGCCTGCGCGCGCCAGGGGTGCGCGCCGTAAATTGCTTCCCCGTTCACGGACAGCCATTCGCCCATCTGCAGCAGGCGCTCCTGCATAATCACCGGGATGCGGCCGTCGGCTGTGGGGCCAATGTCCAGGAGAAGGTTGCCGCCCTGGCTCACGATGTCGATGAGCATGTGGATGAGTTCCGCGGCGCTCTTATAGTTGGTGATGTCCTCGTTGCGGTTGTAGCCGAACGAGCGGCCCATGCCCTGGTTTTCCTCCCAGGGCCGGGATTTGTCCATTTGCCTGCCCGCGCGCCCGGCGCCGTACTCGGACGTGTAATACCCGCCGTGTGCCGAACGCGTGTCCTTGCCCCATCGGTCATTGACCACCACTTCGTCCGGGTTGGGGCCTTGATTGTACAGCCAGGCCAGGAACTCGGTGCTGCGCCACGTGGTGTCCGGGTGGTCCCATTCCCCGTCGCTGAAGATTACGGCCGGGGCATAGCGCGTGACCACATCCTTGAGCTGGGGCAGCATGTGCGTGTCCACGTATTTGCCCACGTCGTCATGGTAAAGCGGATTGTACCATTCATACAGGGAATAGTAGACTCCGAACCGCAACCCCTTGGCGCGGACCGCCGCGGCCAGGTCGCCCACGAGGTCGCGCCCGGGGCCTGCGTCCACGCTGTTCCACCCGGCGCTGTCCGGGGCCGGCCACAGGCAGTAGCCGTCGTGGTGCTTGCTTGTGAGCACCACATATTTCGCGCCGGACCGGGCGAAGAAATCCGCCCATTGCGCGGGGTCGAACATCTCGGCGCGGAACATGGGCGCGAACTGTTCATATTTGAAATCCTTGCCGTACACGCGGTTATGGAATTCCTGGGTGGGCGTGAGGCTCTTGCCCGCATACTTGGCCAGGGGCCCCTGCAGGGGGCCTTCGGTCAGGTCGTGCAGGTACCATTCCGAATACGTGGTTTTGGGCGCCCAGGCCGGCGCCGAATACACGCCCCAGTGAATGAAGATGCCGAAACGCGCATCCGTGTACCACTGGGGCGCGGGCCGCGCGTCCAGGGACGCCCAGTCCGCGGTGTACGCAGATCCCTGCGCCCCGGCCGCGGCGCGCGCCCCGCAAACAGCCAGGCATATCACGAATGCGAACACTATTTTTCGAATTCTGTGCATGGGTCAGACCTCTGATCGGTTAAGAATATTTGATGTTGGAACAACCGCGCCGCCATTCACAGGAAGCCGAAGCAGCATAATGAGTGTCACGGAAAACCGCGGGCCCTGTCAACCTCGGGGCGCGGGGTGCGTGGAGTACATTTCCACAAAAAGAAAAAGGAGCGCGGCGTGGCGCGCTCCCTGAAATTGCAGTGCATTCGTTATTTCTGTATGAAACCCGCCTGGATTACACAGACATGGCCACCGGGCTTTTTTCGCGTGCGCCGTTGATGAGGCGCATGGCGTTGTCGCGCAGGATGGGCATGCGCGCTTCGGGATACTGCTCGGTGGTGATGAGGATCTTGGCCATGGGAATGGACTGCGGGTACACGGGCCAGTCGGTTCCATACACAAGTCGGTCGAAGCCGATGGTGTCGATCATCCACTTGAGGTGCGCGGGAGGCTGGCCGCCGATTTCCAGGTAAACGTTATCAAACTTCTGAGCCAGGGCCGTGGCCTTTTTGTACTGGTTCATGGCGGCGTGGCCCAGGATGCAGGGTGTGTTGGTTTCCGCCAGGGCCGCGCACAGGGGCTCGTATTTATCGATGTTGGCGTGTTCGCGTACTTTTTCGGGCTCGAACCCGTTGAACCCGCTGTGGGGCAGCACGGGCATGCCATTGGATTTTTTGGCCCACAGGCGCGCCAGGTTAATGGATGATTCGTCGTCAATGGCCGTGCGCACGATCTCGGGGTGCATTTTCATGCCCAGGGCGCCGCCCTGTACATACTCCTCGATCTTGGCTTCGGCATGGCGGTCTTTGGGATGCAGGCAGGGGTAGAAGATGATGCGCGGCTCATTGCGCACGGCTTCCATGATGCGCTTGCTGTTGGTGCTGTTGGTGATGTCCAGGCACAGGCTCACGCTGTGTTTGATTTTGAGCGCGTCCATTTCCCACAGCAGGTTGGCCACGGTGTGCGTGCAGTGCTTGTACTTCTGATTGCCGGTCCACGCCAGGGCCTGGCCCTTGTAATCTTCCATGGCCCAGTCCGGGCGCACATTGTGGAAATCTTCGCCCGAGTACAGGTCCAGGTCCACGGGCAGGTCAGGCTCGAAATTATGAAGCAGCGGGGGCTTGGCCAGAAGGTCCACGGGCTTTGCGATGAGGAACGTGCATCCGAAGTGCGTGTGCATGTCCACGCAGTCCTCCACACTGTCGGCAACCAGCGCCAGGCGCCCGTCTTCAAGCAGTTCAAAATAATCCAAACTCGCGAGATCGCGCCAATTCTTGAATTTTCTCTGTCCCATGTCAACATCCTCTCTGAGTACTATTCTATCTTTGTCCTTATTATTAGTATTACCGGCGCGCAGGTAAAATACCATAAAAAGGCAAAAAATAATGTGACAAGCTGGAAATGGGATCCCCCCGCCTGTTCCACAAGGAAAAGCCTCGCGCATGAACGATTTTGCAGGCAATACTTGTCCATGTTTTTCCTTCCGCATCAAGGCGCTTGCGCGGTGGACGCCGCGGGTGCGCTATAATGTGTGCATGGAACCGCACCCGCACATCGACGCGCACGTGCACATTCTGCCCGCGTGGCGCCTGGCCGGGCTCATGCGCTGGATTCACTGCGCGTTTCCCGCACATCCCGTGCCCGAAGATATTGACCGCGCGCACATCGAGTCCGACCTGGCCGCGGGCCGCGCGCGCTTGTTTTTCAACCTGGTCTATCCCCTGAGGCCGCGCGAAACCCACAGGCTCAATGCTTTCAATTTCAAATTGACACAGGACCTGCCGCATTGCGCGGGCTGGGGCTCCCTGCACCCGGAAAACACGGACAAAGCCGCGGCTACGCACCGCTGCATCCATGAATACGGTTTCCTGGGCATGAAGTTTCACCCGTTCGTGCAGGAGTTTTCCATCACCGACCCGGCCATGCACCCCGTGTATGATACCTTGTGCGCGCTGCGCCGGCCCCTGTTTCTCCATACCGGATTCGACGAATTTTACAAAATGAACATGCCGCCCGAACAAATCGCCGAGCTGGCCCGCCGGTGGCCGGACATGCCCATTATCCTGTCCCACATGATGTTCCCGCGCATGCGGGAAACCTTGGATCTCATGGATGCCCATCCGCAACTCATCGGAGACCTCACCAACGTGCCCGGTTCCATCCGCTGGAGGGCCGGGCTGAATGGGAAATCATTCGGCGACATGCCAGAAACCCAACTGCTGCGCCGCCGCCTGCCAGGGTTTGCGGACCGGCTCATCTACGGCTCCGACCATCCAGCGGGCATGGGCGGCTACGCCGATATCTATGCGGATTTCCATGCCCTGAATCTGTCCCGCGATCTCGCGCAGGCCATCCTGTGGCGCAATCCCCTCGCACTCGTCCATAAATACCTGCCAGGCCGCTGGCGCGCCGCATCTGCAGCCGGATATGAAACGGATTTTTAAACGCGCCTAAAGCAAAGCAAGCGCAGGCCGCAACAAATCAAAAAACGGGCAGCGTGCAATCAGGTTTCCATGATGTTTTTCACAATAGTGCAATGAGGCAATCGACCGGCAATTGGTTTGGGAGGATACTCAAGGAACCCATTGCAAAGGGTTCCTTGAGTCGTCGAAGGCGTTTAAAACATTTCTGAGCTTTCTTTGTTTATTTGATAGAATTCGCCGCGCCGCAGCGGCTGCAGAACGGCGCGCCGGGCTGCTGCGGGGTTGCGCAGCGCGGGCATTTTCGCGCCGCTTTGTTGCGGGACCTCATGCGCACCAGAAACACGATGCCGATTCCCAATGCGCATAACACCCCGAGCACAAGCGGCAGCAGAATAATCAGTTCATAGATTCCCACCATTTACGGGGACTCTCCTTTTTACTCAAAAACCCCGGCGGGGTTGCGAATTGTCTTATTCCTCAACCACGGTGAACGGGATGGTCTGCTCCAACTGTTCGGCCATGGTGAAGTGCTCTTTTTTGTAGATGTTCAGCACGCCGGGTCCTGGCTTGAGGGGCGCCAGGGCCACGGTGAGCATTGTGCGCGGCAGCAGCCACCCCTGGTCATCCACCGCGGCCACGGTTGCGAATTGTTCATCTTCCAGGAGCAGGGCTTCGCCGTCCGCTTCAACCCGGTAGAAAGGACCGCTCTTGCTGCCCATTTCGCCATAGGTGAGAACCGCTGTGCGGCTCAGGGGTATGCGGCCATCCGGCATGTATACGAACGTGTATTCCCCGGTTACAGCCGCACCCTGCATGTTCTGCGCCTGAACCGCGATGGTATTCAGCCCGGGCTTCCAGTCCGGGGTTGCGGACAATATATCGCCCAGGGCCTGGTCCTGCCGATCCGTTTTCAATTCCATTGGTGCGCCGTTGAGGGTGGCGCTCACGTCTTTGAGCATATAGGCAAGAATCCGCACGGGTTCGGCCTGAAACAGTGCTGTGCTTTGCCCGCCCAGGTCCAGGAGTTTGAGAACCGGGTCCGCGGACCAGTAAAAGCTTGCGCTCGCCTGCCCGGTGTTGTCCCCGGCTGTGGCTGTGACGAGGATTTCCTTTTTTCCGGCCTGGCCCGGGGCGAGCCGGAACGAGGCCATCTGCTTCTGGGTGTCCGAACCGCCGCCTGTGCGGCGCACGGCCGGTTCCGCCCCGTTCACGAGAATCTTGAATTCAGGCTCGTCCCAGTCTTTGGGATAATCCACATCCAGGATCAAGGCCGGGTCGGCTGTGTCCATGGTTCTGTATTTAACGCGCATTTCAGCCGGGTTTTCGCACGCGGCCTGGCATTCTTCCATGGACTCGAACGGAACCACGCCCTGGCACCCGCCCCAGAAGAATGTCCGGCACGTGCGGCTTGGCGCATCGTAATAGTATTTCTCGAACATGGCCTTGCACGGGCCCGGCTCCGGGGCCAGCGCGCACGCGTCCGCCGCACCTGTTTCCGCAGCCTGCACAAATCCGGCCTGCATGGCCAGCGCCAGCAATACCACAAGCAACCACGCCATTCTTTTCATGACCGCACTCTCCTTGTTTGTTCCCTGGGCTTGCTTTTGCGCTACGTCTAATAGTGTGTTTATATTGTGATGCTGTTTTGTGCGATTTGCCACACATATTCATATATTCAGACAGGGCGCGTTCCCCGCTGGATCAGGCATGCCGAAGAAACACGAATTCCGCGCCCGGCTTTGTTTTTGGCCCCGGACCTTATAAGATAGACTCAATACATTGAAATGGTGGTTGAACTATGGTTAAAACCAAGGTAAAACCCATAGCCGGAACCGGTCAGATTTGCGTTTACATCAAGGACGGGCTCGTGGATGCAGTGGGCGACGGCCTGCTGCCCGATATCGCGGACCTCAATATCCCGGGTGTTTCCGCGGTGCGCCACATCACGGTCTATTCTCTTGAAGGCAAGCTTGCACCCGCCAAACTGCAGCGCATCGGCGCCGAGCTGCTGGCCGACCCCATCACCCAGGAGTTTTCCATCGGCGACCCACCGCCCGAACTCACAAAAGGCGCGTGGGTGGTGCATGTGAAATATAACCACGGGGTCACGGATCCCGCGGCCGAGTCCGCGGAAAAGGGCATCGCCGACATCGGCGTGGCCGGCGTGGCCAATGTCACCACGTCGCGCATCTATATCCTGCGCGGGCGCGTGTCCAAAACCAGCATCGACGCCATTACCCGCCGCCTGCTTGCCAACCCGGTGATCCAGACGTACGCGATTGAAAAGATGTAATCCCCCATGCCCAAGCACGTTTGGTCATGCCACTCTGTATCTGGGAAGGCTGAACAGTAAACAAACATATGAAACCCATACAAACCGTACCCGTAAATCTCAGCGGCGGCCGCTCGTATGAAATCCACATCGGCGCCGGGCTCGTGGATATTCTGCCTCAAACCATCCGCGATATCAGCGCCAACGCGCAGGTGCTGCTGGTTACGGATAAAACCATCGCAGACATGCACCTGGCCGGCGTGGAGATGAAGTTCCGCAGGGAAAAAATCCCCATGCACGCGGCTGTAATCCCCGGCGGCGAGCGGTCCAAAAACCTCACGCAGTACACAAACCTGCTCAAACGCATCACCGAATTCGACGACGCCCGCGATGTGGTTATCGTGGCGTTCGGCGGCGGCGTGGTGGGCGACCTGGCAGGGTTCGCGGCCGCCACGTACAAGCGCGGCGTGCCCCTGGTGCAGGTTCCCACAACCCTGCTCGCGTGCGTGGATTCCTCGGTGGGCGGCAAAACAGCCGTGGACCTGCCCACGGGCAAGAATCTTGTCGGCGCGTTCTACCAGCCCCGCCGCGTGGTCATCGACCTGGAGCTGCTGCGCACCCTGCCCCTGCGCGAGTTGCGCGCGGGCTACGCCGAGGCCCTCAAAACCGCGCTCATCTTTGATAAAAAATTCTTTGAATACATGGAAGCCGAACTGGACGCCATCCTGTGCATCAAGCCCGAAGCCATGGCGCACGTTGTGGGCCAGTGCTGCACGCACAAGGCCGGCGTGGTGCAGCGCGACGAGTTCGACAACAAGGGAATCCGCGCCGTGCTCAACTTCGGGCACACATTCGGGCACGCGGCCGAGGCGGCCCTGGGCTACAGCCGCCTGCGCCACGGTGAGGCCGTGGCCGTGGGCATGCTCTGCGCCGCGGACCTCAGCGCCGCGCGCGGCATGGTTTCGCAAAAGACCGTGGCGCGCATCCAAACGCACATCACCGCCGCGGGCCTGCCCACTGCGTTCAAGGGCTGCTCCGCCGACGATATCTTCAAATTCATCAAGTACGACAAAAAATTCACCGCGGGCAGGATGCGGTTCATTCTCCTCGAAAAGCCCGGTAAAGCCGTGGTGGCCGACGACGTCACAGTGGACGAAATTCAAGCCGCCATCGCCGGGCGCACGGCGTGAGAAGGTTTCTTGAGTCGTCGAACACGCAGTAAGCCTGTGTTTTTTATCAGTCAATTCCGGAGGATATTTCATGAACCCCAATGATGCAGTCATAGTCAGCGCATGCCGCACGCCCCTTGGCGGATTCCTGGGCGCGCTTGCGTCCATGGACGCGGTCACGCTCGGATCCATCGCCATTGCCGAAGCCATTCGGCGCGCGGGCATTGAAAAGGAACAGGTCCAGGAAGTCATCATGAGCCAGGTGCTGCCGTGCGGGTGCGGCCAGAACCCGGCGCGGCTGGCCATGCTCAAGGCGGGCCTGCCGTTCGAGACCGGCGCGCTCACCATTAACAAGGTGTGCGGCGGCGGGCTCAAGGCCGCCATGCTGGCCGCGCAGGCAATCCGCGCGGGCGACACCGATATCATCATCGCCGGCGGCATGGAAAGCATGAGCAACGCCCCGTATTACATGGACCGCGCTCGCACAGGCTACCGCATGGGCAACGCCCAGATCATGGACCACATGGTGCACGACGGCCTGTGGGATGTGGTCAATGATTTCCACATGGGTATCAGCAACGACATCATCTGCACCGACTACAATATTTCACGCGAGGACCAGGACCGCTACGCGGATATGAGCTACGCCCGGTCCCTGGCCGCCATAGCCGCGGGCCGCTTCAAGGATGAAATCGTGCCCGTGCAAGTGCCCGGGCGCAAGGGCGCTGTCACAGTGTTTGACACCGATGAAAACCCGCGCGAAACTTCGTATGAAATTCTTTCCAAAATGCGCCCGGCGTTTCAGAAAGAGGGATTCGCCACGGCCGGCAACGCGTCCGTGATCGCGGACGGGTCCAGCGCCGTGTGCGTGATGTCCCGCAAAAAAGCCGATGAACTGGGCATCAAGCCCCTGGCCACCATCGTGGCCTACGGCAGCTCGGGCCTGGAACTCAAGTACGTGCTCATCGCGCCCATCAAGTCCATTCCCAAAGTCCTGGACATCGCGGGCATGACCCTCAAGGATATCGACCTGCACGAAGTCAACGAAGCGTTCAGCGGGTCCACCCTGTGCGTGCTGCGCGAACTGGGCATCGACCAGGAAATCTGCAACGTGAACGGCGGGTCCGTGGCCCTGGGCCACCCCATCGGATGCAGCGGCGCGCGCGTGCTCACCACGCTCCTGTACGAAATGCCCCGCCGCGGCGCCACAATCGGCCAGGCTTCCCTGTGCCTGGGCGGCGCCGAAAGCGTAACCATGATCGTAAAACGCGAACAGTAAAAGCAAGCGCAAGAAAATAAAGAAAAGATAATGATAAGGCAAATGCCTTTGCAAGCGCGGAAACCCTTTTTGGAAAAAAGGGTTCCACACCTTCCCCAAAACATTTGACAGGCAAAACCGCGCACAAAGCGCGGATTTGCCTGTTGCGTATGATTACAAATACGTAAAAAACAGGGTTGTGCAAAAATAAGATTTTATGGATATTCCCGCAACCATTAAGCCCGCTATTTCACAAATGCGGGAA
>Ga0351876_1062_pt1 | contig 29528 bp, 22 predicted proteins | sample BONcelFGM3001C15_FD_206774 | JGI IMG/M metagenome (GOLD analysis project Ga0351876, IMG submission 206774) | Enriched cells from coal bed in the Powder River Basin, Montana, United States - BONCAT cells FGM rep3 HSBNCT.FGM.300.1.C15 ...
TAGTTCTCACGCAAAAAAATAAAACTCTTTTATCTGGAAAAGTCTCCATATCAGATGAAGATATAGAAAAAATCGTATTGAAAATTGTTTCAATAAAACAGGATGAAAAACATGGTGTAAAAACCAGAGAAAATATAAATGAAATGGCCTATGATCATAGCCTCGAATTAATAAAAATACTTATACCGGCAGCAAATCTGGATAAGAAAAAACCTTTCCCTGACTATCTTATATGGCTTTATGAAAATCTGGCAGCCAGGCTTGTTGAAGTATTTGAAAAAGCAAAACCGGAAAAACGTGATCCGCCGGAAGTAGTTAAAGGTTATGAAGCCCTGGTAAGTGATTTTAAAGGTAAGAAAGAATAAAAGAAGTGAAGGGTGAAGAGTGAAGGGTGAAGGGATTATATAATCACACTTCACTCTTCACAGATCACCCTTCACTACTAAAATTTTCTTGACACTTGAAAAAAACTGTGTTTAAATTAAAATAGATTAGCGAGAGGATATAAAATTATGAGGGTTCTCATTGTAGATGATGAAATTACCAGCAGAAAAATTTTACAGAAAAGCCTTACACCCTACAGTACCTGTGATTTTGCTGTCAATGGTGCTGAAGCAATTACATCTTTTAAAAAAGCTCTTTTATCAGATGCTCCCTATGATTTAATCTGTATGGATATTATGATGCCAAATATAGATGGACAGCAGGCAGTGAAAGAAATCAGGAATTTAGAAAAAGAGAAAGGTGTAAAACCGAAAAAAGAAGTGAAAATTATTATGGTAACAGCTCTCGGAGATCCGAAAAATGCCATAGAAGCTTTTTATCAGGGCAGAGCCACTTCTTATCTTGTAAAACCTATAAGTGTAGAAAAACTCCTTGAAGAGGTAAAAAAACTCGGATTACCCCTTAAATCTCCCGGGTAATACAGGTTAAATAAAACTATAGCTTTGCAGAATTTTGAAAAACCTTTAAGGCATGACCCTCTGTTATTTATTAATTAAAGACCGAAACTGACTAAACGCATAACCTGAGCACTTCTGCCGCAATCTTTTCAAGGGGAAGGATCTTATCAACACCGCCTAATTTAATTGCTTCATTTGGCATTCCAAAAACGATACAGGTTGCTTCATCCTGGGCAATATTTATGGAACCTGCTTCCTTCATTTCCTTCATACCATGAGCTCCATCATCTCCCATGCCTGTCATAATAACACCTACAGCATTTTTACCTGCATATCTGGCTGCAGAACGAAACAATACATCTACTGAAGGACGGTGACGGCTTACCAGTGGGCCGTCCTTTACTTCCACGTAATAACGGGCGCCACTCCTTTTCAGAAGTGTATGACGATTGCCGGGAGCTATCAAAGCACGTCCCCTGACTACAGTATCATTATCGGCAGCCTCCTTTACTGTTACACGGCAGATGCTGTCGAGACGTTTTGAAAAAGCTGCAGTGAAATGTTCCGGCATATGCTGTACAATAACTATTCCGGGAGAATCAGCCGGTAAAGCTTCAAGGAAAACTTTCAGAGCTTCTGTACCTCCTGTAGAAGCACCTACTACAGCTACCTTCTCGGTAGTCTGAATCATAGCCCTGGAAGTAGGTTTTGCTATGACTGCATCGGCATTAAGTTTTGGTGCCACATTATGTGTAACAGGAGAAATTCGTCTTAATCTGGCTACAGATGCAGCTTTGACTGCATCACATATCTGAACCTTTGATTCTTCCAAAAACTGTTTAATTCCAAGCTTTGGCTTCTGTATTATTTCTACAGCTCCATATTCAAAAGCCTTCAATGTCGTCTCACAGCCTTTTTCCGTAAGGCTTGAACACATAACAACAGGTATAGGATGCTGGCTCATAAGTTTACGTAAAAAAGTAATGCCATCCATACGTGGCATTTCCACATCAAGAGTTATAACATCAGGTACTTCTGTATTTAATTTTTTAGCTGCAGCATAAGGGTCTGAGGCAGTACCAATTACTTCAATTTGAGGGTCAGAAGATAGTATATCCTGAAGTGTCTGTCTGACTACAGCGGAATCGTCAACTATAAGAACTTTAATTTTATTTTTCATGTATCAATACCTCTCCTTTTTTAAGCCTTTTTAATAATACTTCCCCTGTATGAGTATAAAAAAATATTTTACGTCCCCTTTTTCCTCCTGTATCGGAAATGGATAATCTCAGTTTCTCTTCTTTTATAGTATTCAGGGCAACCTTAATATTCTGCTGTCCCACTGTTAATTTATCTTCATTCCCATTAGTAAAAGAAAACATATCGGCTCCTCCGAATAATTTGACTTCAATTTCGCTGGTTTTAATTCCATAATTTGATAACCGGGACACCATATAACTTATGGAAAAGTCAACATACTTAAAAGGTTCACCATATTTATATTTATCATATAAAGGCAGAGCACCATGACATATAGCACCTATTTTAAATCTATTATTAAACATAGTCACAGATATACATGAACCAAGTACTGTTGCTACTAAAGTCGGCTTTTCTGCAATATATATTTCCCCTGCTTTTAAATGAATAACAGGTAAAGTAGTTTCTAAAATATTCATTCCAATTTCCTGTAGACTGTAGGAGCTACCTGGACCAGCGGCACATTCAGACCGTGAAGTGTTTCGGAATGACCCATAAAAAGATAGCCTCCGAAATTTAGCTGTCTGTAAAATTTATTTAACAGTCTTTCCTGAGTTACTCTATCAAAATAAATTATCACATTACGACAAAAAATTATGTCCAGTTGTTCTTTTATTCCGAAATCACTGTCCATAAGATTGAGTCTTCGAAAGTTAATAATAGTTCTTAATTCAGGAACAACTCTTACGAATTTTTTATTTTTATCTTTATTTTTCATAAGATATTTATGTTTTAATATAACAGGTATTCCCTCGACTTTTTCCATATCATAAATACCTTTTGCAGCTTTTTGAAGCACTTCTGTAGATATATCTGTTGCAAGAATAGTAAAATTAAATTCACTTTTTTTTTCTTTAAATTCACTCAAAACAATTGCAAGGGTATAAGGTTCTTCTCCTGTAGAGCATCCTGCACTCCACAGTTTGATTTTTCTTTTCATATCATGAACAGAAGAATTAAGTAATTCAGGTATTGCAATCTGAGTTAAATAATCAAAATGGACAGGTTCCCGGAAAAAATCTGTTTTATTGGTAGTAATAACATCAATCATATGGATAAGTTCAGTCTCTACACCATGGGGACTGAATATATACTCACAATATTCACCGAATGAACTCATTGAAAGTATTTTAAGTCTTTTTCTTATACGGGCTTCAAGCATAATTTTTTTGGTTGGAGGAAGTTTAATACCTACTTCATTATAAATAAAATCACTGAGAATCCGGTAATGTCTCATAGACAGAGATGTAGAATATAAATCACCTGGCTGTTTTTTTGTATCTTTATCCATTAATATATGTCCTTGCTGATTAATAATGATATTATTATTCTACCTTATTTGAATGTATTCTTCAATATGTATGAAGGATTATATTAGAAACGTGACGCGTAACGCGTAACGCGTGACGGGAGGAGGGAGAACAGATTTTCATTCCTGTTTGTTACTGAAGTCAGTCTTGGTTTATATGAGAATCGTGATGCGTAATGCGTTATGCGTAATGCGAAAATATATTCTCATGCTTCGTTGTGACCACCCGGTCATGGCCTTTAGTATAGATGAAAATAAAAAATTTCTGAAGGATATAATTGTTTAATGATGAAATATTATAGTCAGGTTCATATTTCCAATAATTTATTTTTTTCGTTACTCATTACTTGTGACGGGAGGATATTTTATGGATTGTTATATATGAACTATGAATTTATTTTAAAGGAGGGAAATTTTTCAGGATTTTTTTCCCGAAAAAATCTTGATACCTGTTATGAAAGTAATTATATGTGATCCCATTGACAAAGAATCTTCAGGTAAATTACAGGCACATAAAGGACTGGAAGTAGATGTAAAAACCGGTCTTTCACCTGATGAACTGTTGAAGACTATAGCTGATTATCATGCAATGGTTGTAAGAAGTGCTACAAAGGTAACTGCAGATGTAATTAAAGAAGCAAAAAATCTGAAACTTGTAGTCAGAGGCGGAGTTGGTGTTGATAATATAGATGTAAAATGTGCAGAAGCAGCAGGTATTAAAGTTGCCAATACCCCGAATGCCAGTTCCATATCAGTAGCAGAAATGGCAATAGCAATGATGTTTGCTCTGTCTAAAAAATTGATCTATCTTGATTCTTCAATGAAAAAAGGCAAATGGGCTAAAAAAGGTTATGAAGCAATGGAGCTCTGCGGGAAAACCATTGGAATTATAGGAATGGGAAGGATCGGCCAGGAAGTGGCGAGAAGGGCTCTTGGTCTTGGAATGCATGTACATTTTCAGGATGTAAGATCTATTCTTACTTTTGACCCTACAGGTATGGGAACAGAACAGCATCCCATGAAGACCATACTGGAAGAATCAGATTTTATAACACTTCATACTCCTTTTATAAAGGAACATGGTGCAATACTCAGGGCAGAACATTTTGAGAGAATGAAAGACGGAGTTTTCATAATAAACTGTGCCAGAGGCGGAGTAGTAGATGAAAAAGCCCTCATAGATGCTATAAAATCAGGAAAAGTTGCAGGAGCAGGCATTGATGTATTTGAAACAGAACCTGCCTTTCGAGAAGAATTAAAAGAACTTGAGAATGTAATTCTAACACCACATGTAGCTGCTTCCACTAAAGAAGGCCAGGGAAGAGTTGGAAGCGAAGTGGCAAAGATAATTATAGATTTTTACGAGGCAAACAAGTAATCAGTGAGCATTGAGCAGTGAGCAGTGAGCAGTGACCAGTGACCAGTGACTGGCTAACAGTGATCGGTGAGTTAGGAATAGAATTTAATTGATAGTCTCTTTCCTCGCGTTACGCGTTACGCGTTACGCGTTACGACTTAATATATTTGAGACAGTTATTTAATTATCATTCCTTATTACATATAATAAACTGGTAACTGATAACTGCTCACTGTTCACTGAAAAAGGAGGCTTATATATGTCCATAGTAAAACCCTTTAGAGGTGTCAGACCTGCAAAAGGTCTGGAAGAAAAAGTAGCAGCAGTTCCATATGACGTGGTAAATTTTGAGGAAGCCAGGGAAATAGCTTCTCTCAATCCCTTCAGTTTTCTTCATATAGAAAAATCGGAAATAGATCTTGATGAGGGACTTCATATTCATGATATGAAGATCTTTGAAAAGGCAAGAGAAAATCTGAAGAGGTTTATTTCAGAAGGTACCATGATAAGAGATGATAAAAAATGTTATTACATATACCGTCAGGTTATGCCCATAGGGGAGAAGCTTCATTCTCAGGTCGGCCTTCTGGCAGGAGCATCTGTGGAAGAATATGAGAAGGATCTCATAAAAAAACATGAACATACAAGAAAAGACAAAGAAAAAGAAAGAACCCTTCATGTTGATACGGCAAATGCAAATACAGGCCCTGTTTTTCTAGCATATAAACAGAGAGCATCCATAGATGATATAGTAGAGGAAATAATAAAACATAAACCTGATTATGATTTTACTGCCACAGACGGCATAAGACATACACTCTGGGTCATATCTGATGACAGAACAATAAACAGCATTGCAGAAGAATTTAAGAAGATCGATTGTCTCTACGTGGCAGACGGTCATCACAGATCTGCTGCAGCTACAGGGGTGGCTCAGAGAAGAAGGAGTGAAAATCCCCATCATAGCGGAGAAGAGGAATATAATTTCTTCCTTTCAGTAATATTCCCGGCAGATCAGCTCTATATAATGGACTATAACCGTGCTGTAAAAAATCTTGCAGGTAATACACCTGAACAGTTTATGGAGAAAATTTCCAAAAATTTTATTGTAACAAAAATCGGGAAAGAACCATATAAACCTGAGGCATTACATACATTCGGTATGTATCTGGAAGGAACATGGTTTAAACTTTCTGCAAAGAAAGGAACCTACCCTGAAGATGATCCTGTAAATTCTCTGGATGTGGCAATACTTCAGGCAAATCTCCTTGAACCGATTTTAGGAATTAAAAACCCCAGGGAAGATAAAAATATAGATTTCATAGGCGGCATGAGGGGACTTAAAGAACTGGTAAGACTTGTAGACAGTGGTAAATTCATGGTATCTTTCGCCATGTATCCTACCTCTATGGAACAGCTTATGAAGGTAGCAGATCAGGGACATGTTATGCCTCCGAAATCTACATGGTTTGAACCGAAATTGAGAAGCGGTATGGTTGTCCATCTTCTGGAAGACTAAATGGTGAAACGTGAAATGTGAAACGTGAAAAGAAGCTAAAACTTTTTAGTTTCACATTTTATATTTCACAAACAAAATTAAATGATAAAATGTAAAAATATACAAAATATTATCTATGTAACTGACTGCCACATTGCCAGGCTTTCACAATGGTTTTCTATATACCGAAACTTATTAGAGTGAATAGTAAGTAAAATCCTATTCTATTCACTTTTCGCTATTCACTCCTTTAGAATCCATAAAATAATAAATTATTATAATTGACATGTTAAATCTTCTGAGTTATAATTTTTTCTTGATATAATAAATAACAATTTTTAAAACTACTGACCTCATAAGGCACTGGTACCTGTAAGGAAAGATCACAATAACCAATTTACTCAGGTATTGCAGAGAATTTCAGAAGAAAATGTCACAGGTATGTATAACTGGCAAGAGATCTGCACAATCAGACCTATAATTTTATTGTTGCCAGATTATATTACAAAATGCCTGCTTATAAATTCAGTTGCGAGAAAAAGCAGTAATAAGTCAGAAAGTCTTATTGCTGATTATATTTTACAGCTTTACAGGTTGCTGTAAAAGGATAATATTTAATATAAAAAGGAGGAAATGTAATGATTGTTCTTGCCGATACCATTAATACCGCGGAATTAGAAGTATCTCTGGCAGAGCTCAGAACAAAGAACAAAGGTCCTGTATCCAGCTTTATTACCCACCATTACAGACACTTTAATGCAGCCTCACTTGTAGATGCCGCCCGGGGATATGAAAAACACCTGATGGAAGGAGGGAAAATGATGATTACCATCGCCGGAGCCATGAGCACAGCCGAATTAGGTGTATCACTGGCAGAAATGATAAGGCATGGTAAGGTAGATATTATATCCTGCACAGGCGCAAACCTTGAAGAAGACATTATGAATCTCGTAGCTCACAGCCATTACAAAAGAGTTCCCAATTATCGGGATCTCACACCATGGGATGAACTGGAACTTCTTGAACAGGGATTAAACAGAGTTACAGATACATGTATACCGGAAGAAGAAGCTTTCAGGAGAATACAGAAACATATATTCAAATTATGGAAAAAAGCAGATATAAACGGTATGAGATTTTTCCCTCATGAATATATGTATCAACTGCTCAACAGCGGTGTTTTAAAGCAGCATTACGAAATAGATCCGAAAGACAGCTGGGTGATTGCTGCTGCCGAACGTAATCTTCCGATTATAGTCGGAGGATGGGAAGACTCAACTATGGGAAATATCTTCGCATCTTATATAATCAAGGGTGAATTAAAAGCATTTACCGTAAAAAGCGGAATCGAATATATGGTCTATCTGGCCGATTGGTACAGAAAAAACTCTACAGAAGGGGGAGTAGGCTTTTTTCAGATGGGAGGAGGTATTGCAGGAGATTTTCCAATCTGTGTAGTTCCAATGATGTATCAGGATCTGGAATGGCATGATGTACCTTTCTGGTCCTATTTCTGCCAGATCAGTGACAGCACTACTTCTTATGGTTCATACTCAGGTGCCGTTCCAAATGAAAAAATCACATGGGGAAAGCTTCATGCAAATACTCCGAAATATATTATAGAATCTGATGCAACAATAGTTGCACCATTAATTTTTGCATATATATTAGGATGGTAGATAAATTGAAAACTTTTTTACAAACTTTTAATACTATTATTAAGATGAAAGATTATCAAAAGTTCCTCATATCCTCAAGGCCTGTTCATATTATCCGACAGATACTCCTTTTGCTCTAAACTTAAACCTGTAAATCGATATTTTTACTTCTTTTATAAAAAAATATAAAACCTGTATTTTTTATTATATTTCAAAAGGACTTACATATTTTTCAATTTATTTTATATTTATAAAAAAATATGTAAGTCCTTACTTAATCTGAAAAAAAAGAAAAGATATTCTTTTCAACCTTGAGGTACAAATTTCTGAATCCTCTTATTACCTGTATCTGCCACATAAATATTTCCTTCCAGATCCGATGTAATACCAGAAGGATTTTTAAATTTCCCGTCACCTGCACCGTAGGAACCGAGTTTTATTATAAAATTACCCTTTGAATTAAATTTCTGAATGCGATTATTCAATGTATCTGCCACATAAATATTTCCTGATAGATCAACAGAAATTCCCATAGGGTCTTCAAACTGACCATCAGAAGAACCTTTTCCTCCGAATTTCATTATAAAATTACCATGTGAGTCAAACTTTTGAATACGGTGTTTTTTTGCATGAGTTATATAAATATTACCTTTTTCATCTACTGCTATACCTTTAGGGTAATAACATTCCTTATCTTCACTTCCGTAACTTCCGAATTTCATCAAAAAATTACCATGCCTGTCAAATATCTGAATACGATGATTTCTTGTATCAGCCACATAGATATGTTCCAGTCCATCAATGGCAATACCGCATGGCCGTGAGAATTGTCCATCTCCTGTTCCGAAAGATCCCCATTTTATTATAAAATCACCTGACTGATCAAATTTTTTTATACACTCATTACCTGTATCACATATATAGATACATCCCTCTGTATCAACAGCAATACCGGGAGAAAGCTCAAGGTCAACACTTGCATAATCTTCTAAATTGAACCTTTTAAGAAATTTCCCATTACAATCAAATTTCTGTATGGATTTACTTCCTGTATCGAGAATATAAATATAGCCTTCTCTGTCTGCAGTAATTCCTTTAGGTGAATAAAACTGTCCCTGTCCTGTTCCTGATGTACCCCATCTGTTTGAAAATACATATTTGAATATCTGTTTTGCTGTCACATATGAAACATTATTTACCTCTGGTTTCGATAATGAGTGACCTTGAACAGTTTCTACCCTGGAACAGGCCTGTAACATGTCTTTTGCACAGGAGAAACGTTCTTCTATATTTTTTTTTACTGCTTTCATAATAATTTCTTCTACATGAGTAGAAACATGTAGAGCAATAGACCTCAATGGTGGAATATCCAGAGGAACAGGCTGTTTCCCGCTTAACAGATGATGCATGGTTGCTCCGAGAGCGTAAAGATCACTCCTTGGTTCGACCCTGCCCTGATACTGTTCTAAAGGGGCATAGCCAATAGTTCCTATGACTGTCCTGTTATCGGCATCTTCCGCCTGCACTGTTCTGGCTATACCGAAATCTATTAACATGACACGTCCATCTGATCTGACCATAATATTGGAAGGTTTTATATCACGGTAAACTACCGGGGGGTTTTTGCTGTGAAGATAGATAAGGACATTTAATATGTCTTTTGCCACTTCCAGAACAGTATCTTCAGGTAATCCCGGATTTCCATCCCTTTTAATTACAGTTTCCATATCTTCCCCTTCAATCAAATCCATGATGAGATAATATTTCCCATAGTCAATAAAATAGTCATAAACTACAGGAAGATTATCATGCTTGAGACTTGACAGTATAAATGCTTCCTCTTCAAATCTTTTTACAGCATATTCCTGTTCTTCCGGTTTTGTATTAAAAGACAGCATTTCTTTAACAGCACAGACACGTCTGAGGCGTTTATCAAAGGCTTTGTATACTGCTCCCATACCGCCGGATTTTATAAGTCCATCTATTTCATATCTGTTATCAAGTAAAATTCCAGTGTCAAGGGTATTTTTGCTGTGAACCTTTTTATCCAGATTACTGCCGCAACTGGAACAATATTTTGAGTTATCATTATTTTCCTGCCTGCAGCTACTACAGATTACAGCCATTAAATCATCAGCCTTTCTTTTAGAAACTATGCTTTTATATGATATAATATTATAAGAAAATGATCAAGTAATACTATCTTTTCGTGACGCGTAACGCGTTACGCGTCAGGAGAGGATTTTTATAAATTAAGTACTTGTAATTCTATTCCCGGTATTATATAATTTTGTGTATTTTCAAAGGGAAAAAACAGGAGCACAGTTATGAAAAAAAAATTTATTATATTATTCACTATTATTTTGTTATGTTCCACTCTTATCTATAGCAGTGCAGGGAAAGATAATCAAATTACTGCCGGAGAAATCATTAAGGAAATGAATTTATTAAAAAATAAACTCTCCTCTATGGATATCTATACAGAACCATCAGGAGAAGGCTCTTTACAGATAGAAAGAGATTATAGAGACGGAAAAGAAGTTATAGTCAGAATCATCTTCGATATAAAAGGAAATGTACGTTCATTTGATAAATATTTTTTTGTTCAAGATAAATTAATATGGGAACATGAAGAAGGATTAACTGTTCATTTCATAATAACTGTTGAAAAAAACGGAACTTTAAAAAGGAAAGATTTGAGTTTTCCCCCTGTTCCAACCTGTACTCCTGTTAGAAAAGCAACATATACGCCTGTTCCACAGGTTTCCTGTGTAACTCCAACGCAGCAGGTGAAACCTGCAATAACACCGGTACATGTTTCTCCTACTGTATTTCCAACTCAATCTGTTAAGTTTAAAGAAAAAATAATATTTGTATCTGATCTTGACGGAACTATGAATATATATACGATTAACCCCGATGGCACAAATCTTCATAAAATAACAAAAGAAAAATACAAAAAAGCTTTTCCCTCTATATCTCCTGATGGCATGAATATAATATATTCAGGGAATAAGGATGGCAAATGGAGTATTTACATAATAAATCTTGATGGTACTATGGAAAAAAGAATAACAAACAGTGGGAGTAATGATATTATGCCATGCTTTATAGATAAGAATAATATTATATTCCAATCCTTCAGAGAAGGAAAACCTGGCATATACAGAATGTCTCTTGATACAAAAAAAGTTTCCCTTCTTACGTCTGGTTTCACTCTGGCTATTCACCCTGTTCTCTATCCTGACAGAAAGAAAATTATCTTTGCCGGGGAGAAAGAAGGTGAAACTGAACTATATAGCATTGATATAGATGGCAAAAATCTTAAGGCATTAACACACAGCGGATTTGAAAAATCTTTTCCTTCCATATCACCTGACGGAAAAAAAATTGCCTTCAGTGGAAATGACTATGGAAGATGGAGTATATATATTATTGACCTGGCACGAGGGGGACAAAAGAAAATCAATACAGGCTTTAAAGATAGTACCTATCCATCCTGGACATCAGATGGAACATATATAATTTTTCAGGCCCTTGAAAAAGGGAAAATAGGTCTATTTAAGATAAATTCATCCGGTTCCGGAGAGGTAATAAAATTAACTGATAATAAGAGTGATTATCTCCAGGCAAGGTTTCAACTTATAATGCTGCAGTGACGCGTAACTCGTTACGCGTCACCAAACAATTACCATTCAAGATACTCTGATTTACCTGTCAGTTTATTAAGTCCGTCCTTTATTATAAGATCTTTATTTTTCTCTCTCTCTGCAATAGTCTCTCTCATATGTTTGACTTGTTTTTCCATTTTATCTGCATGTAACTGAGATTCTTTCTGTCTGAGTATAAAAATCTCTGAAAGAATTTTCTCCAGTTCATTTTCAATGGCTATTTTTGCATTATCATCACCTTCAGTATCTTTATAGTTTCTTGCAAGTTCTCCGGACTTATCTTCCAGTTCTATTTTTCTTACGACAATTTTAAATAAGTCCATTTCTTTTTTCATCAGTTCTTTCAAATGTAACATGAGAGGGAATCGTTCACCTGTAATTTTTTTGTAGAGAACAGGATTTGAATCCTTAATCCCGTCAATATTCTTGTAAAAAGTAGGGAAGTATTCCTTGCAGAAAGCCATTAATTCCTGGAGTTGTAAATCTGTTAATTCAGGTGGTGGACATGGCTGACGTCCTGATGGAGGGCCCTGGGGAGGACCTGGTATTTCGTCCGCTTCAAAAGTGTTCTGTCTCTGGCCCTTTGGATGACCTTCCTGTGCCACTGTACGGCTAAAATAAGCAAGAGAGAACAGGATTGATAGAACAAGTAAACCTGTGAATAATTGTTTCATTTTATTTACCTCCTATGTTTATGTTATTATATAAACGAAGAAGGCAATAAAATATTGTAGATTTTTTTACCTTTATTTGAAATATTAATCCTGAGCTGATAGCTGACCGGTAATAGCTAATAATAATTATTGGTTTCTCTTCAGGTCAGTTCATTACACCTGGCTAATGCTTTTTAGCAAAGAAAATTTTGAGCTTTGTGAGGGCTGTTTTCTTATAACCTAATTTTGCCAGAGCTTCATCAGTAGCTCTACAAATTTCCTGATCTTTTTCAGTTAAAAAATCACATAAATGTTTTATAGCTTTTTTATCACCCATATCTCCAAGGGCTTTTATGGCACTTATTTTTATTTTAGGATTGCTGTCTCTAAGGGAACCAATAAGCAAATCTACTGAAGTAGGTTCCTTATAATCTGTTAATATAGAAATTATATTTACCTTGAGATCAATATTTGTAGTTTTATCAAAAATTTTATAAAGAGGTTTCAGTATTTTCTGATCACCTTTAGCTGCAAGGATCTTAACTATATTGGGCCAGAGAGATGGGTCACATGAATCACTATATTCTATCATGGGATCTATTATTCTTGGATCATCAAACTTTCCGAGACCTGTAAGAGCAGCATTACAGACAAAACTATCTTTGTCTTTCAGAGACTTTATCAACACATCAATAGCTCTCTGATCCATAAGTTCTCCCAGAATTGACGCACAGCTTTCTCTGATGGCAGGATCGTCATCTTTTTCCAGAGCTTCCATAAGTATATATAAAGCTCTTTTATCTCCAGTTTTCCCAAGAGTAATAGCAGCCTGGGTTCTTACAGTCCTGTTCTGGTCTTTAAGAGCATCTACCAGTAATTCAACTACTTTATCTCCATCTGAAGGTTTCAGATTTAATATGGCAAGATAACGTTTATTATGATCCTCATGTTCTCTGGCTATATGAATATAAATATCTACCTTATCAGGAATCTGGTCTTTATAATGCTCTTTTTTTTCTTCCTGTTCCGGTATTTTCTGAGAGAAGTCTTTAACAGGATTTGGATGTGCAAGAGAAGGTGCAAAAGGATCTTCTTCGTCTTCACTGAATGAAAGTTCTATAGCAGGTAAATGAAGACCTATAACTTCTGTATCTTCAGGAGGAGGTGTATCGTCATCTGTCTCGACAGGTTCTTCCGCCTTTGGTAAGATTTTAGAAGTATTCTTTTTACCGGAAAGTTCAGAAGAAAGATCTGAATATTTATAGACTTTCTCTTTATTACCTCTTCTTGTATATATTTCTACAAGTTTATCATAAAAACTTATAGCTTCTTTTTTATTTTCCTTTACAGAATCTATTCCTACAAGAAATTCATATGGTTCAGGTGCATTGGGATCGATTTTAATTACCTTTCTGTAGGCTATAATAGCAGAAGCGTGGTCCCCCTTTTTAAAAAGGGTATCTCCCAGTTTAATAAGAGCTGTTACATTTGAAATTTCACGTTTCAAAACATCTCTATAATATTTTTCAGCCTGGTCAAAGGAACCCTGCTTAAAATGCATATCTCCCATTATACGATAGGCGTCCACATCATTTGGAGCTATACGTATAAGGTTTTTAATTATATTTTTAACGTCTTCGTATTTTTCAACAGATATATATTCTTCTGCCAGATCTTTGAATTGCTGAAGTGCTTCTTTAATTTTACCAAGTTTCACATCCATTTCGGCCAGCTCCTGGCGAAGGCCAAGATTTCCCAGACGATTACCACATTCATTACAGAAGGGTTGAAGGATAGAATTCTGGTGGTTACATTTAAGACAAGGTATCATTATACTTAACATCCCCTCTTCACCAGTAAGATATTGTTACATTATACTATATTTTTATAGTGGAATCAAATATTTTCAATAAAAGGTGAAGAAAATTTATAAGTTTATCAGATTGACATTATTCTTCTGCCTTCAAGAAATTTTTTCCCTTCGTGATAGGAAGAAAGAGATTGTTTTTCCACAGGTCCTGCAATGGTAGACCTGTGTATAAATTCTCCATTGCCACAGTAAATTCCTACATGAGTTATAGTTCCATCAGGCCAGTTACCGTAAGTATTCTTAAAAAAAACAAGATCTCCCGGCAGAAGATCTGAAATTTCATCTATTCTACTGCCAATATCATCTCCGGAAAGAGAATTGGCATAACTTTCATCAGTAGGGAAATAATTATCAGACGGCTCTATTGTAACTCCCAGATTTATACCTGCAAGTAAAAAAACTTTCCTTACAAAATAAGCACACTGCTCATTCTGCCCGGGATTAAAGTCTTTACCTATCCAATCTATGGCAATGGAAAGGGCCTTTGAAGATAGAGATTTTTCAGACATAATTACTCCTTTATCAGTGATCAGTTACCAGTTACCAGTTACCAGTTACCAGTTAATTATACTGCTTACTGATCACTGTTCACTGTTCACTGATCACTGATTTATTATATGCTTTTTATAATAGTAACACAATAAGCAGGATTTAATTTTTTCAAAGTTGAATATTTATAGATAAACCAATTTATTTATAATTGATATCATAACAATCCATAAAATATCCTCCCGTCACGCGTTACGCGTTACGCGTCACGAAAAGAATAAACTATGGGAAGTTATGAACCTAACTTATGGGGTAAACTTATGAACCAGTCATTTACAACATTACCTCTCATAATAACTGTTATTTTATTTTTACTTATCTCGACAGTAATAGTCTATTACTGTGACGTTACAGGTAATCCTATATGGGATAAACCGGCATTAATACCTGCTGTAATAATTATACCTCTGATTTTAGTGGGATGGCTTCCACTGGGATTTTATGCCCTTCATCTCTATAAACAGGAAAGACCATTTCCTGCCACTCTTCTATCTGTAATAACTGTGTTATGGATAATAGCCATCATTGTAGCTATGGGAGGAATAATAAGATTTTTGATAGGAATGTCAAATAAATTTCTGGGATTCTAAAAAAATTATTGTTAATGAAGGTGAATATTGTATGTTTTTATTTTCAAAAGAACATGATCAAAATAACAGACCTGTATATAAATTGACAGTATATGAAGGCTCGTTAGAGGGAAGCAATTTTTTTCTTTCTGCACCATCTACAACTATAGGGAGAAATAAAACCAATGATATAGTAGTAAATGATGCCAAAGTGTCGCGCCATCATGCTACTATAGAATTAATGGAAGGATTATTATATATTACTGATTTGAACAGCACTGCAGGTACCTATGTTAACGGTAAACGTATAACAAGAGTAATGCTGAAACAGGGAGACAGAATTCAGTTCTATCCCGCCGGTGAAGAAGTTAATAAAATAGATGAGAAAAAACCTGAAGTTAGTGAAACTCATATTATTGACAGAAAGGTATCTGTCAGTACCTCGGCACATGTAAGAGATTTTCTGAGCCAGGATAAAACCAAATGGGTGTCAACACTGAAACTTTCAGACAGAGAAGAACATCTGAGAGATAAGAAGAAACTGGAGATTTTACTTTCAGTCAGCACTGCTCTGAGTAAACCGGAAAGGATAGAACTGAAGATAGAAGAAATACTATCTATTTTATTCGAAATAATGGATCTTGACAGGGCAGCCATATGGATACTGGACAGGGATATTACAGGTAATACCATAAGAACAGCAAATCTGGAGCCGATTTTTAAATATAAAATTTTCAGAAAGCGTTATGATCTCCAGGGAGAAGAAGAACCGGTATTCAGTATGAGTATAATAAATAAGGTATTACTGGAAGAAGAGGGGTTGCTGGTTAAAGATGCCCTGAAAGATGAACAATTTAAAAGTGCCATGAGTGTAAAGGTTCATGGTATAAGAACATGTCTCTGTGTTCCTCTGAAAACACAGGATAATCTTTTAGGCGTTTTATATGCAGATGCCCAGAGGCCTGTTGACAGGTTTACAGATGAAGATTTGAAGTTTGTTACTGCTTTCACTGCACAGGCTGCCGTAGCAGTGGAAAATTCCCTTCTTCATCAAAAAATAGAGAATGATGCAAAGGTAAGAAGCCGTTTTGAAAGATTTTTCTCTCCCAATACTATTGATACACTTATTAAAGAACCTGAATATGTTGGCAAGGGAGGAGAAGAAATGTGTGTAACAGTTCTTTTCAGTGATATAAGAAATTACACGGAACTTTCAGGGAAAAAAAATCCGGCGGAAGTAGTCAATATGCTTAACGAATATTTTTCTCCCATGGTAAAAATAGTTTTCAATAAAGACGGAACCCTTGAAAAATATATAGGAGACGCCCTTATGGCCATATGGGGTGCACCAGTGCCGAGAGATGATCATGCCCTTATGTCAGTAATTGCGGCAATAGAAATGCAAAAAGCAGTAAGAGAACTTAATTCTAAATGGAGAAAATCAGGAAAGATTACAATAGATATAGGTATTGGAATAAATACAGGCATATCATTTGTAGGAAATATAGGTGATGATGAATATCTTCAATATGCTGCCATAGGAGATTCTACAAATCTCTCTGCCAGACTCTGTTCCTGCGCTGCTCCCGGAGAAATTTTAGTTTCAGAATATACTTATGAAATATTGAAAAATTCACATGTAAAATTTCAGGAACTGGAAAGCATACCTCTCAAGGGATATAAAGGTAATATCAGAAGGTTCAGGGTTGTTTTTTAGCAGGAAAATTACAGAGGGCGAAGGGGTTTAATCACCCTTAACCGGGCGAACACAGAGGTTCGCCCCTACTCTTCACTCTTCACCCTTCACCCTTCACTATTTCACTTCTTCCCAGCTTGTCACACGGAGTTTACCTGATATAGAAGAATTTCCAAGAAGTTTTTCATAATTACTGGAGTAAGTAATAGATAAATTTCCTTTATTTTCAAAATCAGGATCTGTAAGTTTTATAGTCATATTACCCCTCTGAGGATTAAATGCACCGCTGCCGTCAAGATTATTCGGATCTGTTATTACAAGGGCTCCCATAATATTTATATTGGGAGCATAACGTTTTCCATCAACAGGTACAGTATAAACAATCTGTGATCTGGAATTATTTTTTATATCATATTTTTTGAGGGTACTGTATAAAGATTTGTATAGATTCTCTTCACTTCCAAAGGCTGCAAGCAGAGAAGGATCTTCTATTGTCAGAGGAGGGACAAAGCCATTTTCCGTAAGGGTAACTTCATTCCCATCTCCAATAACAAAAGGAACACCGCTGGTACCTGAGCCGTTTGGACCGGAGAAATATCTGATACATGCGTTAAAACCATTACTTGCTCCGCCGTTAAATGTAAATGTGCCATCAGGATTTTCTGTAATCGTTCCATTACAGGGATCACTCGGTACAAAGGGGTTATTGTGATTACCTCCTGAAAAATTCCAGTAAAAGTCTGATATTGGAGGAGGATTTACTGTATCATATATATCAAAATTATCTACCGGAAGAGAATAAACTTCCTGTGATACACCACAGACTATATCTTCCCAGTCGGCAGGCCAGCTTGAAGCAGATACAGGATTATCTGCAGGATCTACATTCTTATAAAAATCAGCATTAATATTGCCACAGGTATAAACAAGACCGGTCATATTGAGTTCTACCGGTTTCACATGAGTTGCCGGAAGATGTATATTCACATCATCTTTACAGATCAGAGCCACACCCGGGTCTATATCTGACACAATATCTGTTTCCATAATAAACTTTGTCTTTCCCGATGAACAGATAGAACCGTTCCCTGTTATCTTACCCAGTACATTAAGGCTGTCTTCTTTAATGCCGTCACTTTTAATATATACAGAAGGTGCCCTGTCACCGGTTTTTTGAAGAGAAATTCCTGCATATGGAAGATCACTTTCAGAAATCTCAAAAGTAAATTTCACATCACCTTCGAAAAATACATCCTCCTTAATAACAATTGTACCGTCATCATTCACATTAATACCTGTTATAACTACCGGGGCTCCATTATGGTAGAGTTTATAATCGCCATGGCTTCCTTTAACCCTGTAATCACCGCCTGAAGAATGAGGTGTTTTGTTCTCTGCCGTGGATATTATTCCATCAATATCTACCGAAGTAATCTGCTTTGGAAGAGAACCAGGTTTAACAGTAGTGTCTGTACTGTCAAGTGAAATATTTCCTACGGCACTTATTACTCCATCAGATGTTATAACCTCACAGTCCGGATCTACTTTTATAGCCAGAGGCGGGTCTTCCAGAGGGTTCCCTGAAGAATTTGAATGAAAAGATCCCTGTCCGGAAGGGTCCTGAGGGGTAATCACTCTGGAAACTTTAAATATACCTGCATCCACATCGGCCCAGCCGCTTATCCTTCCCGCATCATTCGTAACGGATCTTGTTAGAGTTACCCTTATCCTTTTTATTACAGGGCCTGACCTGCCGGTAACAACCAGATCAACAGAATAGGGAAGAACATCTTCTCCGTCAAAAGATCCTCCCGCAACAGGAGAACTATTTGCCAGATTATTACGGGAAAAATACTCAGGTCTATAACCGGTGCGATAAAACTTGATTGTAAATGTTCCACACTCTGTATGTTCTTCAATATCCATATCGAATGAAGGATTCTGCTGAATGGCATATATGGCATAGGCTATACCTGATTCTGCTGCTTCCATAGCAGAAACCTTATTAAGATAACTGGAAGCATAAAAAATATTGTTGGAATTTATTGCAATCAGTGTGGACATTAACATAACAAGAATGATAAGCATTAAAAGAATAGTGATAAGGGCCATAGCTTTAGAATTACTTTTCATTCAGAAAACCTCCCTTTACGGTGTATTTCTCGGGCTTACCGATGCTTTTAATGTTACAATATCATTTCCCACATCATCAGAAAAATCTTTCTCATAGGCAAGTCTTTTTTCAGAAAATTTCTTCTCTGTCCTTAGAATGATATCTACTACAAAATTATTAGTCCCTATGCCGGCATCAAGAGAATAAATGTTTCTGGCTACTGTCCTTAAATTTTCGCCATTAACAGGATTATCTGTAAGATAAATAGATATATCTGTCATTTTCATCGGTGAAATAGCAGGTGTATGACATATATATTTCCTTAATAACTTTTTATCTGCAGAATTGGGATTCCTGGGGAAGGTATAATATAAAATATATCCCTGCCACAGAGGATATCCGCCCAGTTTTTTAAAATTACTGTCCGGAGCATTAGGGTCAGACCATGCAGTCTCAAAAGCTATATATTCATCACCTGTTACCAGAGAAGAAATATCACTTGATTTCAAATCACTTAAAATCCTGGCAAGGGCAACTTCTGCCTGCTGTTGAGAATCATTTTTTGTTTCGACCAGTTTCCAGCTTTTAAGGCCAAAACTAAAAACAGAAAAAACTCCTATCATAAATATACTGAAAATAGAAATTGCCATTACTAATTCTAATATAGTGTAACCAGAACTATTTGTTTTGACACTCATATGTATAACCTGAAAAATGTTTATTAAAAGTGTATTTTATTTTCCTATTACATTAAATTATATCATGTATAATAACCAGAGTCAATCTTCACTAAGTACCGCTCCAAATAAATTGGTAACCAATATTAATATCTGTTGTCATTCTCGCGAAAGCGGGAATCCATAGAGATGCATAATGGATTCCCACGTACGTGGGAATGACAGATTAATCAGGACTTACGCAAAAATTACGAAGAAACCAGTCATTGCGAGCGAAGCGAAGCAATCCTGTCGGTATATGGAAAACCGTTAGGATTGCTTCGTCGCTACGCTCCTCGCAATGACAGAATGCGTAACTCCTGATTAATTTTTTTGGACACTATTTTACCTGTTGCTGTACTAATTACTAAGGAGTGAATAGTGAGTAGTGAATAGTAAGTAATGTCCTACTAAAAAATAAAGCTCCCCATCGGGAGCATATGAAAAATTATAAAATTCTTATTTAACGTAATTCTTCCCATGTATTAACAACTATTTTTGACCTTATTTCAGGTGAGGCAAGGAGTTTTTCGTAATCCCTGGAATGAACTATAGTAAAATCTCCTTTATCCTTTGGACTGACAAGATCTATATTTATATTACCTGCATGTGTATTGATCGGACCTAATCCATTCAGATTATTCGGGTCTGTAACAACAAGGGCTCCTTTTATGATTATATCAGGGGAATAGATATCACCGGAAACACTCACAACTGGACTAGGACTTGGGGCAGGACTACCACCAAGAGACTGTTCATAATCTACTAAAGTATTATAGACACAACTGCTAAAAGCACTCGGATTACTACCGAAGAAATTCCTGGTTACATAATGCCCTATTGATATTGGAGTGGTATGTTGCCAGTAATTAAGATGTAAATCTCCCGTACCGTTTCCTATAGTAGTACCATTGGTTACCCAGCTATTTGCAGTATCCTGGTCACACTTTAAACCATTGTAGTAGATATGTACAAAATTAGCAGTTCCACCAAAAGTATATGTTCCGTTTGCATTAATGGTAAGAGTGGCAGTAGAAGCAACTATCTGGCCATTTGTCTGTCCGGCAAGTATACTGGCACGTCCATCGGGAATAAATTCTATTGTTTTCCCATCAGGGGCAGTCATAGATATACCACTGGAAGGGATATTAACAGTAGTGGGAGTGGCAGAAGGTGCAGGAACAGAAGGAACCAGATTATTATAAGCCTGTTCGACCCAGTCATTTGGCCATTCAGATCCGGCAGGCAGTGCGAGAGAAGGATTGTTGACAGGATCATTTGGATCAAGTACTGTGGCATTTAAATTACCATGAGTTAATACTGCACCAAGGAGATTCAGATTTATAGTACTTAACCTGCTTGCAGGTAAATTTATATTTATATCTCCCTCACTTAACAACTCTATTCCTGTATCCTGACTTGCCACTAAATCTGTCTGCATTAGAAATTTTGTACCTCCCGTACTATATATAGAACCATTACCCTGTACCCTGCCAAAAGCCAGGAAACTGTCAGCACTTGTGCTGCTCCCATTTATATAGAGTGATGGATAAACACCATTTGTTTTTTCCAATCTGATTCCAGCAGTACCATAATGATTATCCTTCATAGGAAATTCAAACCTTACATCATTACCAAAATATACATCCTTTGTAAATACAAGCTCTCCTGTAGCCTGATCTATATAGGTAAATGGTATAGTAACGGGATTACCACCTGCATCTAAAAGTTCAAAGTTACCTCCTGCTGTAGTCTGAGTAAGTCTGTAAGTTCCGCCAGGAGCAGGGTTTACGCCTGATTTAGAACTTACAAGTGCCTGTATATTTATATCAGGTATGGGTTTTGGCTCAACATTCGGCCTTAACTGAGTGCCGGAATTTGCATCATATACAGGTATATTAAGACCTCCACAGCCGCTTATTACTCCTCCGAAAGCCTGAACATCTGTTGAAATGGTAGATTTTATTGACGGATCATTTGGGTCAACTGAGTTTCTGTAATTGGAATGAAAGGATCCTCCCTGATGCTGGTCCTTTGCCGTTGTAGCCCTCTGAATTATAAATTTTGCCGCATTTACCTTTGCTGTACCGCTGCACCTGCCTCCTTCGCTTATATTGTCCCGTCCCAGGACTACTCTTATTCTCCTTACAGTAGAACCAGTCTGGCCTGTAACTATTAAATCTAACGTATGGGGATATATCTCTGTACCTCTATAACCGACTGCATTACCATCATCATTCAGATTATTAATAGAATAATAGACGGATGTGCGATCTTTTGGCAGAATAGCTTTATCTTCGAATTTTATTGTAAATTTTCCTGTATCTGTATGTTTTGTAAAGGTTTGCATGCCATTATCCCAATCGGACCTATTTTGTAATTCATATATGGCATAAGCCACTCCTGACTCTGCTGCCATAAGGGCCGATACTCTGCTGTTATAATTCAATGTGTATAGGAGATTATTTGAATTTACTGTTATAAGTGACACTGTTAACATAACAAGTATGACCATCATAAGCAATATAGTAATAAGAGCCATACCCTTATGTTCTTTCTTCTGTTTCATAATCAATTCCTCCTTTGTTCATACATCAATAATGACATGTCACACTGTTCTTTAACGTAATTCTTCCCATGTATTAACAACTATCTTTGACCTTATCTCAGGTGATGCAAGGAGTTTTTCATAATTCCTGGAATGGATAATTGTAAAATCGCCTTTATCCTGAGGGCCGGAGAGATCTACTTTTATATTTCCATTGTAATCATTTGGCTGGCCTGTGCCATCCAGATTATTCGGATCTGTAACGACAAGGGCTCCTTTTATACTCACATCGGGAGTATAAACAGGGCCTGTCAGGGCGACTGAAGAATTAGGATCACTAGAACCGCCGAACATTTCATTGATGGCATTACACATAAATGGATAAAGCATATTTCTGGCGGAATTAGAGCCATAGTCAACTCCATTTATGTAAACAGAATTGCTAGAAGGATACCAGGACGAAGGATAGGAACCATACTTAAAATCACATGGAGTATAAAAATCAAGATCATTATTATCCGGTGTAACAAGAACACCGTTTTTATAGAAATTTATTTCCACACCGACTGCAGTACCTGTAAAAGAAAAAGAACCATCTCCATTGGCTTTTAAAGTTATATCACTGTTTCCCATAGACTTGGCATTGGCATAAAGAGTGGTGGTTGGAAAAATTTTCATAGACCAGTCATCACTATCAGGAGGATTCAACGGAGGAGGGCCAGGTAAATCTATTGTTAAAGCTCCCGATATCTCCTGTGTGCCTGATCCATAAACATCACTGTTATAAGATTTTTCCACCCAGTCATTGGGCCATTTCTCACCGGTCATAGCTATAGAAGGATTATCTGCTGCATTTGGGTCAAGCACTGTGGCATTCAGATTACCATGTGTCAGAACTGCGCCGGTAAGATTTAACTGTATGGGACTTATCCTGCTTGCAGGGAGACTTATATTTATATCTCCCTCGCTTAATAACTCTGTACCTGTCTCTTCACTTGCCGTCAGATCTGTTTCCATTATAAACTTTGTACTGCCTGTATTATACACAGAACCATTTCCTTCTATCTTGCCCATTACCCAGAAACTATTAGCATTCTCAGTGCTGCCGTTTACATAGAGTGACGGATAAACATTACCTGTTTTCTCAAGTTTCACTCCGGCAGTAGCATATTTTTTATCCTTCATAGGAAATTCAAATTTTACATCGCTGCTGAAATATACATCTCTGGTAAATACGAGCTGGCCTGTAGCCTGATCTATATAGGTATTGGGTATGGTAACAGGATTATTTCCTGCATCTAAAAGCTTAAACTGGCCTCCCTTTGTATCCTGAGTAAGTCTGTAAGTGCCGCCAGGAGCAGGGTTTACAGTTGATTTGTCCTGTACAAGTTTCTTTATATCTATATCAGGTATGGGCTTTGGCTCAACCTTTTCCCTTAACTGAGTGCCGGAATTTGCGTCATATACAGGTATATCAAGACTTCCACAGCCGCTTATTACTCCTCCGAAAGCCTGAACATCTGTTGAACTGGTAGATGTTATTGACGGATCATTCGGGTCACCTGGCAGCATATAATTGGAATGAAAGGAACCTCCCTCATTCTGATCCTTTGCCGTTGTGGCTCTCTGAATTATAAATTTTGCCGCATCTACCTCTGCTGTACCGCTGCATCTGCCTCCTTCGCTTATATTGTCCCATCCCAGGACTACCCTTATTCTCCTTACAGTAGAACCGGTCTGGCCTGTAACTATTAAATCTACCGTATGGGGATATATCTCTGTATTTCTATAACCGACTGCATTAGCATCATCATTCAGATTATTAATAGAATAATAGGTGGATGTGCGATTTTCAGGCAGAATAGCTTTATCTTCGAATTTTATTGTAAAATTTCCCGTATCTGTATATTTTGTAAAGGTTTGCATATCATTATCCCAATTGGAATCATTTTGTAATTCATATATGGCATAGGCCACTCCTGACTCTGCTGCCGTAAGGGCTGATACTCTGCTGTTATAATTCAATGTGTATAAGAGATTATTTGAATTTATTGTTATAAGCGAAACTGTTAACATAACAAGTATGACCATCATAAGCAATATAGTAATAAGAGCCATACCCTGATGTTCTTTTTTCTGTTTCATAATAAATTCCTCCTTAATTAATCCTGACTGTTTCTGGGCATTACAGAGGCGTTCAATGTTACACTTTCCTGTCCTGCATTCTCAGAAAAATCTTTATCATAGGCCAGTCTGCCGCCAGGGGTCTTTTCATAAAATTTCTTCAATGTAACAAGGGAGATGTCTACTATATATTTATTTGGATTAACAGCTATATCCAGATTATAAATATTTCTGGCAACAGTTCTCAGCTCTTCACCTGTATTAAAGGTATCTGTAAGATAGAAGGACATTTTGGTAAGATCAATCTGTTTCGGAGTAGTTCTGTCATCATGTGGTATATATTTTCTTAAAAGTTTTTTATCAGGCTTACCGGCGTCAGAAGGAGAGGTATAATATAATATATATCCTTTCCATATGAGTGAAGCATTTTCTTTTTCTACATCACCTGTAGCAGAATTTACAGCAGTTTCAAAAATCACCCACTTTATTACAGGAGAACTGGGAGGAACATCTTTATCTGTTAAAAGAGTTGTAATATCTGTGGAAACCAGTTCACTCAATATTCTGCCCATGGCCACTTCTGCCTGATTTTGAACATCACTCTTTGTCTCAACGAGTTTCCAGCTTTTTAATCCGTAGCTGAATACTGCAAAAGTACCTATAAGAAAGAGGCTGAAAATTAAAATAGCCATAACCAGTTCCATTAAAGTATGACCGTAATGTTCAGCTTTCTTATTCATACAAATCTCCTTAAACCCTGAGATTGCTTTTATTCTGCTTTATATAACTCGAGAGTAACAAAATTTTTGCCGCTGTTATCACCGGCATTTTGATCCCAGTATACTGTAACTGTTATGCCTACTAATTTCGATCCTGTGCCATTTATATCCTTTGCCTGTATCCTGTAATAATAAGTAATTCCGTCTACCACCTCTCTGAGAGGAGCAGGCGGTGCCGGAAAGGAAGGAAAATAATGGCCCACTGAGCCTGTAGCTGTAACACCATTATTACGACCGTCTATATCGACCGGACGTGGAGGAATATCAGAAAAACCCATGAGTTTTATATATTCCAGTTGTTTCTGAGCAAGGTTTGTAGCTACGACAAGCTTTTCGCTTTTCTTTGTGGAAACCAGTATACCTGTAAAAATACCTGTTACTGTAACTATAATAATAGCCAGTATGAGGACTCCCCATATTACTTCTATTAAACTGAATGCTTTTTTTATGTTGTTTTTCATAATGGTTCAACTACACTGCATTTTATTTTTCATTTTCTGTTGAAATTATATCATGAAAATACTATCAAGTCAATCTTTAAAAGCAACTTGACAATGTAAGATAATTAACAAATTCCATTTATATTTAACTTTTGTAAGAAGTGAAGGGTGAAGGGTGAAGGGTGAAGGGTGAAGGATTATTATGGAATTATCACTGATCACTGATCACTGATCACTGGTCACTGATCACTGGTCACTGGTCACTGGTCACTGGTCACTGGTCACTGCTCACTGCTCACTCATATCTCAAAGCATCTATAGGATCGAGGGAAGCTGCTTTTCTTGCAGGATAGAGGCCGAAAAAGATACCGACCAGCGCGGAAAAAGAAAAGGAAAGTAATATAGAATTAACCGATATAAAGGTTTTACTCAACATCTTAAGGGCACTGCTTGCTGCTATATAGGTATAGACATTGGACAATCCCAGGCCAATTAATATACCGATAATACCACCTGTTATACCGAGTACAAGTGCTTCTATGAGAAATTGAAATAATATATCATTTTTCCTTGCTCCAAGAGCTTTACGTAATCCTATTTCCCTTGTGCGTTCAGTAACAGAAACAAGCATTATATTCATAATGCCAATTCCTCCTACAAGAAGAGAAATAAAAGCTATACCGGCAAGCATAAAAGTAAAAGCCCCCATAGTTGCCGATACTCTTGCCAGAATATCTTCCTGACTGTCTATATTAATATTATTGGGATCATTATTGTGAAGAGGTATCAGCAGTCTCTTTACTTCCTTTATAGTCTCCTGAACCCTGTCTGCATCAGGTGCTTCAACATAAATAACATTGATATATTTTGTATTAAAAAGCCTGTATAAAACTGTATTCATAGGTACTACAATCTGTTTGTCATTATCCTGGCCGAAGGTTTTCCCCTTCTCCTGTAAAACTCCTATTACAGTAAGCCTTACACCTTTGCTTTTAGTGGAACTGGCACTTACCTGAACTATCTTACCTACAGGATTTGCTCCTTCTGTAAATAACTGCCCTGCCACATAGGAACCTATTACACATACAGGTGCTCTGGATGTAAGTTCTTCATTTGAAAAATATCTGCCCTTTTCAAGAGGAAAATTCCTTACATAAAAATAATCAGTTGTAGTGCCAATCATATTTACTGTCAGATTATTTGAAAGATAACGGGTAACTACAGAGCGGGAAATCTGAGGGGCCACTCCTGTCAATATAGAACTTTTTTCCTCCAGAGTTTCCAGATCATCGAGAGTAAGCATTCTCATTTCTGATTCTACTGAACCTCTTATTACATTATCTCTTGCACCTGGCTGAACGAAGATAACATTTGTTCCGAGAGAATAAATCTGCTGCATAACATTATATTTAGTTCCTTCTCCTATAGATGTCATAACTATTACTGCAGCAACTCCTATGATAATACCAAGCATAGTCAGAAGAGATCTCACTTTATTTACTTTAAGTGCATTCCAGGCAACCTTGAAGCTCTGAAAAAAATTCATTCTGCCTCTTATAGTAAGGCTTCCTGTAGGAGATTTTAGATTGTCCTCTCCTTTAAGAATAACCCTGTCACTTTCATGTATCTCTTTATCTGAAATAATCTCTCCGTCGTGTAATTCAACAACTCTTGTGCCATATCTGGCTATTTCATGGTTATGAGTAATAAGCACCACTGTTCTGCCCTGGGAATGAAGTTCCTGAAATAAAGCCATGATTTCTGCACCTGATTTGCTGTCCAGATTACCTGTAGGTTCGTCTGCTAACAGTATGGCAGGTTTGTTTACGAGAGATCTGGCTATGGCAACACGCTGCATCTGTCCTCCTGACAGTTCATTGGGATTATGGTTTATACGATCACCAAGGCCCACTTTTGTAAGGGACTGGACTGACATGTGAAGTCTCTCTTTAGTGCTTACACCTGCATATATCATAGGAAGTTCTACATTTTCTCCCGCACTTGAACCGGGAAGAAGATGAAACTTCTGAAAAACAAAACCTATCTTTTGATTTCTCACAACTGCCAGTTCATCATCAGAAAGGAGTGATACTTCTTTTTTGTCCAGAGTATAACTTCCGCTCGTTGGTTTATCCAGACATCCTATGATATTCATCATAGTTGATTTCCCGCTGCCGGAAGGCCCCATGATTACTATAAACTCTCCTTTATAAACAGTAAGATTAATTCCGGCACAGGCATTAACTTCTGTACCGCCCATCTTATAGGTTTTATATATATCTGTGAGTTTTATAATAACTTCTTTAGAATCCATAAAATTGATACCTCACTGGTAATTGGTGAGAGGTGAGAGGTGAAATGTGAGAGGAAAGAATTACCTTTTCACTTCTCACAGGGCGAACACAGAGGTTCGCCCCTACTTTTCACTTTTCACTTCTCACTTCTCTTACATTCCAATTCTTCTTGATCCGGATCCGCCGCCGGGGCCGCCGCCTGCACCGGGAGTTGATTGTCCTCCTTTAATTTCCGGCAGTTTAACCTCATCCCCTTCTTTGAGTCCTTTTACTATCTCTATCATAACATTATTCTTTAGACCGGTAGTAATCTCAACGTCATTAAAGGTTTTTGTTTCTGTCATAAGGGTAACATATTTTTTACCCTTTTTTTCTATCACTGCTTCCAGGGGAAGTTGAAGAACTGAGTCTTTTTTTGCCACATAAATATCTGCATCTACAGACATGCCCGGGTATAGTAACTGATAACGCTTTCTCCCGGGAGGTAAATCTTTTTCATTAATTTTATTCAGTAATATTTTAATTCTTATTTTAAATGTCGGTATTTGCTCAACCTGTGAAGCCTGGGGGGTTATATGTGTTATAAGACCAGGTATCTTCAAGTCCTGATAGGCTGCAGCCATTATAGTCACAGGAAGATTTAGCTTTATTTTTCCTATATCTGATTCATCAATAGTGGTTTCAGCATAGATTTCACCCAGGTCTGCAATAGTCATCAAGGTAGTTCCTGCTGAACTGGACATAGTCTGAGATGCCACCACATCACCTACTTCGACTGTTCTGCTGATAATCAGGGCATTTACCGGTGCGAGTATTTTCGTTTTGGAAAGCTGATCAATGGCCTGGTCATTGGAGGCCCTGGATTTATCCAGGAGGGCAGTGGAAGAAACAAGTTCATTTTCTTTCATATTTACCTGCAGGCCCTGGGCTATAACCTGTTCCAGGTTTATCCTGGCTACCTTCAGATCTGCTTCTGCTATATCCAGGGATCTCTCTTTAATAGCAATATCCTGTTTCCCTTTTGTTATCTGATATGATAAATTTTTCTCAGCCTGTTCTAACTGTGCCTGACTGATATTAATATCTTCAGTCCTGCTTCCTTCAACAGCCATCTCATAATCTACCTTTGCTGCGTCATGCTGAGAACTGGCAAGAAGATATGCTTTTTCCGCATCATCAACATTTTTAAGAGCAACAAATTCATTTTTATAAAGTTCCTTCTGACGTTCATAATCCTTTTTAGCATTTTCCATGGTAACTTCTGATTGTTTTACCTGTGCAAGTTTTCCTGCTATTTCCTGTTTTCTCGAACCGGCCTCTATTTTCTGAAGCTGCTTTTTTGCCACTTCAAGGGAAGAAGTAGACTGATCTATGGCTGATTGAGTAATTTCTTTCTGTTCCCTCAATTCCTGCAGGGCATTCCTGTAAACAAGTTCTGCCCTGATAAGCTGTTCTTTCTTTCCTGCTATTGTAAGGTCACTGTTTTGTTTCTCTAATTCTACAGAGGTCTCTGCTCCTTTAA
>Ga0351876_1067_pt1 | contig 29108 bp, 23 predicted proteins | sample BONcelFGM3001C15_FD_206774 | JGI IMG/M metagenome (GOLD analysis project Ga0351876, IMG submission 206774) | Enriched cells from coal bed in the Powder River Basin, Montana, United States - BONCAT cells FGM rep3 HSBNCT.FGM.300.1.C15 ...
TGCCGAGAGAATGATGCGGCTGATGGAATCCCCCTCCTTGATTCTGTAAATGGAAGGGGGAACAGCGTTCTCTTTGCGAACTTCGACGGGCAATTCGGGAAAGTCCACGGTTTCCCGGACCGGTAATACGATTTTCTGTCCCGGGTAGATCCGGTTCAAATCCCGGATACGCGGGTTCAATTGACGGATCAGGGCGTAGGGAACGGGTTCGCTTCCCCGTTGCCTGCGAAAAATACTGCCAAGAGAATCCCCTTTTTTTACAACATAAACCCTTGCGTCGCGGAGGGCGGCGGACTTTTGAAAAAGGAGGCGGGCGCTGTCCTCACGGGCCTGCAGCGGCGCGGGGGGAATGAAGAGGAATGTCATGGCAAAAAGGATGACGGACCTTCGAAACGGCCTCCATGCGGGGGTTCTCCAAAATCGGCGTCCGCCATTTTGACAGGGCCATTCATCTTTGCCGCGCTTCCGTGCGTTTCCGAACGGCAGTAAGATCATGGTCATTTTCCCATCCGTTACCGGGCGCTCTGAAAGTTGTCCCGGAGGAGCTCGCGGGCGATGATCATCCGGCGAATCTCCGCGGTGCCGGCGCCGATGTCCCAGAGTTTCTGATCGAGATAGTGCCGGGAGACCGCATATTCCTGGCAGTAACCGTAGCCCCCGTGGATCTGGACGGCGTCTGCGGCGACCTTCGTGCCCATCTCTCCGCAGAAGAGGAGGGCGGCGGCCGCCTTTCGGTCCAGGTCGGTTCCCTTCCCCCCGACCTTTTTCTCCAGGGAGTCGCAGTAGGCGGCGGCGCTGTAGGCCATCCATCTGGAGGCCATGTAGCTGGTGTACATGTCGGCGAGTTTTCCCTGGATGAACTGGAATGACGAGATCGGTTTCCCGAATTGGATTCTTTCCCTGGCGTACCGCAGGCTCAGATCGAGGCAGGCGCGCTGAGAGCCCAGAGAACAGCCGCTCAACGTGATCCGTTCCGTGCAGAGGCCGTTGGTCAGAATGGCGCCGCCGCGATTCAGCCCGCCAATCAGGCTTTCTTCCGGAATTTCCATGTCATCGAAGGTGATCAACGCCGTGGGGGAACTCCGCATGCCCCACTTTTTGATTTTTTCGCGGTAGAGCCCCTTGACCCCCTTCGTCAGAAAATAAAAAGCGGAGATTCCGTGCGCCCCGCGGGCAGGGTCGGTCTTTGCATAGAAGAGCATCACATCGGCGACGTTGCCGTTGGTGATAAAGGTCTTGCTCCCGTTGATGATGTAGCGGTCCTTTGCCTTTACGGCCCGGGTGGTCATTCCCATCGCATCGGAGCCGGCGTTGGGCTCGGTGATTCCGAGGCAGCCGATGTACTCGCCGCTGCACGCCTTCGGGAGAATCTCCATCTTCTGCCCTTCGGTCGCGTTTCGCCGGAAGTTGTCGAAGCAGAGGGTTTGACTGGCCCCCACGGTCATGGCCAGCGCGTTGCTTACACGGGCGATGGTTTCGTAGATGAGCAGGGTCTCCACATAGCCGAGGCCCGCACCGCCGTATTCCTCTTCAAAGACAATGCCGTTGACGCCGATCTTGCCCAGTTCGCGGAAGAGCTCCGGAGGCATCCGGTCCTGCTCGTAGAGTTCCTCCATCTGCGGTTCCAGCCAACTGGACGCCCAGCGCCAAACGATCTCCTCGATCATCTTCTGTTCCGGTGTGAATTCAAAATCAAGCGACATAGCCACTCCCTCCTTTGAAGTCCGATGTGCAAGCGGATTGTAAGAGAATCTTCTTGAAATGTCCAGCGGGAATGGGGCGATCTTATCACCCCAGGCCATTTATCGGGTTGCAAGATCGGTTTGAAGTGATATATAGGAACATATCGGGAAAACGGGGGGCTTTTTTATATGCGTCCGCAAGGAGATGGCGAGGACGCACGCGGCGGTGTTGGAGGAGGGATCATGGCGGATATGGAGAAACAGGCGGCCTTGCTCAAAGAGATTCAACTGCGGTTCGACCGTAAGGTTAAGGAGAGCGAAATCAGCCTGCTGGAATACTGGAAGGAGCATCTTGACCGTGTGGGGGCGATGAAACCGGAAGGAATCGCCGCCCTACAGGTTCAGGTGAAAAATATTGCCGAGATGATGGCAAACCGGATCCGGATGCTGAAACGAGGGTAACTTAAAAAGAGCAGATTATCCTGAATCGGGTTGAGACCAAGCTGAAGGCTGGTCGTGGACCTTGGTCAATGGGTGAATGGAAAAGATGAGGGAGATAGCGGATTTTCTTTTTGAAGTCGGGATGCTGAAAAAAACCCCGCGGAGCGGTTTCCAATTTCTGGGTTCCGGGTGCGAATCGGTGGCCGAACATGTCCTGCGGACCCTTTACATCGGCTACGTGCTGTGCAAAATGGAGCCGGAGGCGGACGAGTTGAAGGTTCTCCGGCTCTGCCTCATGCATGATCTGCCCGAGGCCCGCACGGGCGACATGAATTACGTGAACAAGAAATATGTGACGGTAGATGAGGAGAAGGCGATCCGGGAGCTCGCGGAACCGCTTTTCTTCGGGCGGGAGATCGAAGCGGCTCTCGACGAATTCAACGGGAAAGAGACGAGAGAGGCGCTGCTGGCACGGGATGCCGATCAGCTTTCGCTGATCCTCCAGTTGAAGGAGTGCGACGATCTGGGAAACAAATACAGCCGGGAGTGGATCCGTTTCGCCGTTTTGCGTCTGACCACCGAAAACGCCCGCAGTCTGGCCGCGACCATCCTCGACACCGATTCTTCCAACTGGTGGTTCAAGGACAAAAGCGACTGGTGGGTCAATGGCAGCCATGGCCCTTCATCGGAAAAAATGGATAAAGGCTGACGCCCCCTTCCTGACCGTCGTCGGGCCGGCGGTTGTTCTCTTCTTGACACTGTCGCTAAAATACCCTAAGTTGCCGGAACTCGGAAGCAGGAAGGACGAAGGATCTTATGGCCACGAAAAAGCAGAGGCGGACCGCAGAGGTCAAACACAAGAAAACGAAGAAGAGCCGGAAGGTTATACTCCTTTCGGTGATTGTCGTGGTTTCCGTAGTTTTTCTGGCCATTTTTTTTATCACCCTGTTCGACTATGTCTATCCACCCGCCACAGGCAAACAGACCGCTTCGAAGAAGAGGGAGAAGCAGGAGGCAACCCTCTTTTTTTCCGATGCCAACGAACGTTTCCTCGTCCCTGAAAAGCGGCTTATCCCCAGGGAAAATGAGCCGGAGGAACAGGCGAAAGAGCTTGTCCTGGCCTTGATTGCCGGTTCGAAGACGGGGCTGGTCAACACCTTTCCCGAAAAGGTGGAGATCCTGGGCATCAAGAAGGAAGAGGGGGAGATCCTCTCCGTCGATTTCCGGGAAAGTCTGGCGGTGAATCATCCGGGCGGAAGCGCAGCGGAAATGGCCACGGTTTATTCATTGACCAATACACTGACGACCAACCTGCCGGCGATCAAGAAGGTCAGAATTCTGATCGGGGGCAAGGAGAAGGAATCTCTTAAAGGACACATCGGTCTCCGCAGTCCGTTTATGATGAATCGGGAACTGATCGCGCCGGCGCCGCCGCCGAAAGAGGGTTAGCGGGTTTTCCCGTGGTGAATCTTTATGGCATCCAAATCCAGACTCTCCCACACGAGGAATATCGGAATCGCCGCTCACATCGACGCCGGTAAAACGACGGTGACGGAGCGAATTCTCTTCTACACGGGCAAATCCTACAAGATGGGCGAGGTCCATGACGGCGAGGCTGTGATGGATTGGATGCCGCAGGAGCAGGAGCGGGGGATCACCATCACCTCGGCGGTGACCACCTGCACCTGGGAGAACCACGAAATTCACATCATCGATACGCCCGGCCATGTCGATTTTACGATTGAAGTCGAACGGAGTCTCCGGGTCCTCGACGGGGCCGTCGTCGTCTTTTGCGCCGTAGGGGGGGTTGAGCCTCAGTCGGAAACCGTGTGGCACCAGGCCGACAAGTACGGCGTTCCCAAGGTGGCTTTCATCAACAAGATGGACCGGGTCGGGGCGGACCATGCGGGGACGATCCGGCAGATGAAGGAGCGATTCAACTCGCTGCCTTTGCCGATCCAGATCCCCATCGGGGAAGGGGAGGCCTTCCGGGGGGTCATCGACCTCATCCGCCAGCAGGCGATCACCTGGGACGACACGACCAAGGGGGTCTCGTACCAATATGCCGATCTTCCGGACGGGGTCCGGGCGCAGGCCCTGGAACATCGCGACCGGATGATTGCACTGCTTGCCGACCTGGATGATGCGATCGCGGAGAAGTATCTCGAAGGGACGGAGATCCCGGATGCAGAGCTCATCGAGGCGATCCGCAAGGCAACGATTTCTCTCAAGATTGTTCCTGTTCTCTGCGGTTCGGCTCTCCGGAACAAAGGTGTTCAACCGCTCCTGGATGCCGTGGTTCACTATCTTCCGTCACCGGAGGATATTCCTCCCGTTACGGGCCTGAATCCCCTCACGAGACAGTCAGAGGTCCGGGCCAGCAGCGACAAGGAGCCCCTGGCGGCTCTTGCCTTCAAGATTATGCAGGACGAGGGGAGAAAACTGACCTATCTCCGGATCTACTCGGGTCGCCTCCACGCGGGAGATGAGCTCTACAATGCGAGCCGGGGGAAGAAGGAGAAGATCGCCCGCCTGCTGAAAATGCATGCCAACAAGCGGGAGCGGGTAGAGCAGGCGGGCGCCGGCGACATCATTGCCGTCATGGGGCTCAAGGGGATCACAACGGGCGATACGATCTGCGATGAAGCACACCCGATTCTGCTTGAACCGATCGATTTTTATGAGCCGGTCATCAGCCTGGCGATCGAGGCCAAGACGCCCGCCGATCAGGAGAAACTTGCCGTCGCGCTGAGCAAGCTCATGGAGGAGGATCCGACCCTCCGGGTCAAGTACGACGACGAGACGGCCCAGACGGTCCTCTCCGGAATGGGGGAACTCCACCTCGAGATCATCACCGACCGCCTGCTTCGGGAGTTCAATGCCCGTGTAAACGTGGGAAAGCCGCGCGTGGTTCACCGTGAGACGATCCAGAAGCGTGTTGAATGCGAGGGTCTCTTCGAGAGGGAACTGGGTGAGAAAAAACATTACGGTCATGTGAAACTCATTCTGGAGCCGACCGACCGGGGCAGCGGGGTGGAAATCGTCCGCCGGATCCAGGACGAATCCGTTATAACCCCGGAGCTGTTGAATGCGATGGAAGAAGGTCTCCGCGAGAGTGTCCTCAGCGGGGTGCTGGCAGGCTATCCGGTCATCGACATCCGGATTATCCTCCTCGGAGGAAACCTGAAGGAGGGTGAAACCACGCCGCTCGGCTGCAAGATTGCCGCATCCTCCGCCTTTCGGGAGGGTTGCCAGAAGGCCGATCCCGTCCTTCTGGGGCCGGTGATGATCGTGGATATCATCACCCCTACCGAATTCATGGGGGAGGTGATCGGCGACATCCACGCCAGGCGTGGAGAGATCCAGGCGATTGCACCGAAGGGGGCGGTCAGCGATATCCGGGCAAAGGTGCCCCTGAAGGCGATGTTCGGCTATTCGACGGATCTGCGTTCCGCCACACAGGGAAGGGCCGTGTTTACGATGCAGTTTTTTGCCTACGATAAGGTCGGATGATGCTGATTGCGGTCATGACCTTTGGCAAAAGACAATAAGAAAGGATGGATTGATGTCCCAGCCATCGCAAGTCACAGAAGATTATTCACGGATATCCTCAGTGCTCCAGTTGGACAAGGATAAGCTTCTGCAAAGCATATTCCGTTTGAATTCTCTGTTGACCACACCCTCCAATGTGAATGAAATCCTGGCGAGGATGCTCGACGAGGTGGTCGACAGCATCGGTTTCGACCGGGGAATTATACGGCTGTTCGACGCCTCCCGGCAGAATCTCGAGGCCAAGGTTGTCAAGAATTACAGTCCGGAGGAGGAGCGGAAGGTTTTCGCCGTGGCCCTCAACATCCAGGAGCATGACTGTATTGTGACCAAGGTGGCCAAATCCGGCCAACCCATTGCTGTCGAGGTTACCGCGACCGATCCCCGGATCACGGAGACCGACCGCATGCTGACGAAGATCTATGACCGCGGTTCTTATTTCTGCGCCCCGTTGAAGATCGGGGATGAGGTGATCGGGATCATTGCCGCCTGGTTCAAGGAGGAGACCAAATTTTTTCCGGAGGAGATCAGTCTCTTTGTCACCTATGCCAACACGCTGAGCATCATCATTCACAATATGCGGCTCCTCGAGGCCAACGCAGAGAAAATTTGGCAGCTCACGATTCTCCAGGATGCCGTCTCCGAGATGAACGCGAGTCATGTTTTGGACAACCATATCCTGGAAATTCTCGTCAAGAGCGCACTCCGGATTGCCAGATCGGAAAAAGTTCTGGTCTATTTTCTCGATATCGAGAAGAATCGATGCCTTGTGAACGATGGAGAGAATGTTTTCATCGACGACCGTCGGGTTTGTGAAGAGAGGATCGGTCAGACCATCATCCGGCAGGCCATCGACACGAATACCGTCACTGCCCTTCAGGGAGGGGCGCCCGGTTCGACAACAAGACCTGTTTTTTCAGGCTATCTGTCAGAAATCGCTCTTCCTCTCAAAATCAAGGAGAAATTCATCGGCGCCCTCTATCTGGCGAAAAAGTCGGGCGGCTATTCCATGGATCAGATCCACATCCTTGATATTCTGGTCAAGAATGCATCCACCTCCTATGACAATGCCATCATGCACTCGATCCTCTCCCTGGAGGCGAAATCCCTCAAAACGGAGGTGGAGAAGCTCAAGGAGCGTGAGGACATCCTCCTCGGATTTCACAATATTCTCGGCAAATCGAAAAAAATGCTCAGCCTGTTTCATGTAATCGAAGAGGTGGCCGGTCATAATACGAACATCCTGATTCAGGGAGAAAGCGGCACAGGGAAGGAACTGATTGCCCGGGCGATCCACCGGCACAGCAACCGGAGTACCAAACGCTTTGTCGATGTCAATTGCGCCGCGATTCCCGGAACCCTTTTGGAGAGCGAACTGTTCGGTTACGAGGCGGGCGCCTTTACCGACGCGAGAAAAAGAAAGCTCGGGCTTCTCGAACATGCGAGCGGCGGCACGATCCTGCTGGACGAGATCGGCGACATGAGCATCCATCTTCAGGCCAAGTTCCTCCGCATGCTGGAAGACGGCCACATCCGCCGGCTCGGGGGCAATGATAACATTCCCATCGATGTTCGCTTCATTTTTTCGACCAACAGAGACTTAAACCGGATGGTTGCGGAAGGTTCTTTCCGTGAAGACCTCTACTACCGGATCAGTGTCGTACCGATCCTGATCCCGCCGCTCAGGGAGCGGAGCGAAGATCTGCTGCTTCTCGCACAGTATTATGTGGAGGAGTTCAACCAAAAATTCAAGAAGAAGGTAACCGGGTTCACGGAAGATGCGGAGCGCATCCTGACCGCCTATCCCTGGCCGGGGAATGTCCGGGAACTGAAAAATATTATTGAACGAATCATGATTCTCCACAATGAAGGATCTCAGATTACCTATGAAAACTTGCCGGCGGAGATGAGGATTACGACGAGCCAGGAAAAACTCCGCCTCCAGATTGACAACATCCTGCCGCAACTCTCCCCCGAGGGAATCGACTTTACTCGGGTTACGGATAAGATCCTCAACGACGTCAAAAGGAAGATTATCGAGAACAGCCTGACGGCCAGTAAAGGAAACAAGACTGAGGCTGCGAGGCGTCTGGGGATTTCCCGTTACAAACTCATTCGGGAACAAAAGAAAATAAATAATGATATCCACTGATTGTGTTTCTAATTCATTGTGCTTAATGTGAACATTCCGTGCTGACCACGCACGACCTTTTCTTTGCCGCAATTTTGCTGATTTCCATCCTCTCATTCCCACGGAGTCGTGCGGGATTTGCACTTCTTCGTTCTGCGACATTTCCGAAATGGACCCATCCTCCGATCGTATCCCGAAGAGAATCAAAGGGGAATTGTCGAGAAAATATAAATCAATACCATGATATTATTATATTGTTACTGCAATTGGATTCCTCCGGGAGAAATGAGAATTGGGAACTGGCATTACTATTGCTAATTAGAAAACCTGTAAACGTTTGGCGCGGTTCGGTGCCCCGCCTTTGGTGGACGGTTTATTAACAGCGTGCGGCCATTGAAATAGAGACCGATTTTATTGATGAAAGGGAAAAATAAGAAGGCCGGATCGCGCGGCAGCAAAGGGGAAAATGAACAGCCTGACCCCGGGCGGATTAACGAGTATAATTTTTTCCTTGCTCAGGATGAGAAGGCAGTGGGGGAGGGCGTTCCGGAAGAGAACGAAAAAACGAAGACAGGGAACGGCGCGAACAAGAGCATGACTTTTTTTCTTTCGGAATAGAAGCTGTACGGACGCGGTTATCGGCCTTTGCTTTGAAAATCGGCGGATGTTTTCGGATTCCCCCTGACCATCTGCCGTACGGAAAAAATCTGAAGGGCGGTACGTTTATCAAACCCCTTTCAGTTTTATAATGGTGGATGGTTTTTAGGCTCCCTCCTTTTCCATCCACCATTTTTTTGTCTTGAATCGGTTCCAGTCGGATCGAATCTCTGATGAAAAGGAACGACCGAAGAAAAAAGCGCCCCGTTATGAAATGGGGCGCCTTTTTATTGGTGTTGATCAGCCGGCCATGGCCATCCGGGCGATCCTTTCTTAGATCTGTTTACCGATAATCCTCATTCCGTAGAAAGAGCGGTAGACGAAGACGAGCGCGATGAGGAAGAAGATGCACGCGAGGCTGATCTTGAGCCCTGCGCTCTGCATCGTCACGGCGATCTCCACGGCCAAAAGACCGAAGAGGGTTGTGAACTTGATCACGGGATTCAGGGAGACCGACGAGGTATCCTTGAAGGGGTCGCCGACGGTGTCGCCTACAACCGTAGCCTCGTGCAGGGGGGTGTTCTTCTGATTCAGATCCACTTCGACGATCTTCTTGGCGTTGTCCCAGCAACCGCCGGCATTGGCCATGAAGATCGCCTGAAAGAGGCCGAAGAAGGCGATCCCGATCAGGTAGCCGATGAAGAAATAGGGGTTGAAGAATGCCAGCGCCAGAGCCATGAAGAAGATCACGACGAAGATGTTGATCATCCCCTTCTGCGCATAGATCGTGCAGATCCTGACGACTTCCTTGCTGTCTTCAATGGAGGCCTCTTTTTTGTCCAGCTTGATGTGATCCTTGATGAAGACAACGGCCTGGTAGGAGCCGGTTACGACGGCCTGAATGGAGGCGCCGGTGAACCAGTAGATCACGCAGCCGCCCATGAGAAGTCCGAGGATGATCTCCGGGTGGACAAGGCTGAGCTTGGATACGACATCGCCGAAGAGCCCCTCGAGCAGGATGATGATCCCGAAAACCATCGTGGTCGCGCCGACGACGGCTGTGCCGATGAGGACCGGTTTGGCCGTGGCCTTGAAGGTATTCCCTGCACCATCTGCGGCCTCAAGATAATGTTTGGCCTTTTCAAAATCCACTTCGACGCCATAGTGCTTCCTGACGATTTCCTTGGCGTCCTTGCGGCTTTCGATCATCGAGAGTTCATAGATGGACTGGGCGTTGTCCGAGACGGGGCCGAAGCTGTCGACGGCGATCGTCACCGGGCCCATCCCGAGGAAACCGAACGCGACGAGTCCGAAGGCGAAGACCGGCGCCGCAAATATAAACTCCGTCGGCATGAGAGACAAAATCGATCCTGTCTGGGACACCAGATAGGCCACCAGCATCAGAACCAGGATGACGAGGCCTTCCCAGAAGGCGGAGAAGTTTCCGGCGACCAGACCCGAGAGGATGTTCAGGGAGGGACCGCCCTGGCGGGAGGCGTTGACGACCTCCTCGCAGTGCCGGGAACTCGTGCTCGTGAAGATTTTTGTGAATTCGGGGATCAGTGCGCCGGCAATCGTACCGCAACTGATGATGATCGAAAGTGCGAGCCACGTAGAGATCGAGTCAGCCACCGGAGGCAGATCGCCCAAAAGGAAGTAGCTCGCGATAAAGGTGACGGCGATGGAGAGGGCGGAGGTGATCCAGATCAGGTTCGTCAGGGGATGCTCGAAGTTGAATTCCGTCTTGCCGGTAAAGAGAGACTTGCTGGCGGCGTCGTTGACGAAGTAAGAGGCGAGGGAGGTGAGGATCATCAGAATGCGCATGGCGAAGATCCAGACGATCAATTTCCCGCCCATTGCCGGATTGGTGGCCAGCGCCAGGGCCAGAAAGGCGATCAGGGCCACGCCGGTAACGCCATAGGTTTCGAATCCGTCCGCCGTGGGACCGACGCTGTCACCCGCATTGTCGCCGGTGCAGTCCGCAATCACACCGGGGTTCTTGGGATCGTCTTCGGGGAGATGGAAGATGATTTTCATCAGATCGGAGCCGATATCGGCGATCTTCGTGAAGATGCCGCCGCAGATCCGAAGCGCGCTGGCGCCGAGAGATTCGCCGATGGCAAAGCCGATGAAGGAGGGGCCGGCAAGCTCTTTGGGAATGTAGGCCAGGATCAGGATCATAAATAAGAGTTCGATACTTACAAGCAGAAGACCGACGCTCATGCCGGAGCGGAGACAGATGTTCACCATGCTGAGGGGATTGCCGCTCAGAGAGGCGAAGGCTGCGCGGGAGTTGGCCACCGTGTTGATCCGGATGCCGAACCAGGCCACGCCATAGGAGCCCAGTATCCCCATCACGGAGCAGAAGAGGATGATCGTGACGGCCCCGATCGTGCTGCCCTGGAGACCGACAAAATAATAGACGATACAGACAGCGATCAGAATCCAGAGACCCGCGAGAAATTTCCCCTGCTGAAACAGATAGGTCTTACAGGTTTCCCAGATCGTGTTGGAGACATCCAGCATGGCCTGATGGGAAGGCAGATTCTTGGTCTGGATGTACTGATAAAACCCAAAGATCATGCCGATGACACAGACCACGAGTCCGATGTTCAGAATGGTCAACCCGCCAATAGAACCGCCGATAAAAGTGATCTGGGTCAGATCCGGGATCTTGATGTCTGCCTCACCTGCAAAGGCCATCGGAGTCATCAGAAACAGGATGATTGCGAGAGAACACGTCAGAGACCAGAAACGGCGTTTTCCGCTGTACATGATTCAACCCTCCTCGATTAAGTTTGTTTTGTTCTTCCCATGGTATTTTTCCATGGCCGCTTGAATGCCGAAACGCAGGATGTCCGTTATCGCCATCGCTGCCGTTGTGGTCAATTGTGAAAGAGAATCCATCTCTTCCTTGGAAAAATGTTCGAGAACATACCCTTCAACCATCGTTTTGCGGGCAGGCTTTCCGATACCGAGTCTGACCCTCATGAAATCCTGTCCGCCCAGGTGATCAAACAGCGAAATGAGCCCTTTGTGTCCACCATGCCCCCCGCCCGCCTTCAAGCGGATCGACTGAAACGGCAGGTCCAGATCATCATGTGCAACGATGATATCTCCTATAGCGATCCGGAAGTAGTCCGTCAATTTCCGGATCGCTATACCGCTCAGATTCATGAATGTCTGTGGTTTTGCGAGAATGACGACGTCGCCCTCTATCTTCCCCTTTCCGATATGCGCATCAAAGAGGGTTTGATTGACGGGGATACTCCGTTCGAGCGACAATTGATCCAAAATCAGAAAACCTGCGTTGTGTCGGCTGAGCCGATACTTTATCCCCGGATTTCCCAATCCTACGATTAGCTTCACATCGCCACCCCAAAGCTGTGCGTGCGGCGTTTTTGAACAGGCTTAAGAGGGATCCAAAAGGGATGTCGTCAGCCTTTTGCGCCCCCTTTGGGCGGAGCTCCTGCTGATGCAACCGCTTCTGCCGGCGCGTTGGGCGCTCCCGCCTCGGCCACTTCCGGCTGTGGTACGGAAACCTTCACGATGGCGACCATGGCCACACCGACATCTCCCGGATCGAGAACGGTGATTCCTTCGGGAACCCGAATGTCCTGGACTTTGATCGAGTCGCCAATCTCCAGTCCCGTGACATCGATCTCGATGAAATCAGGAAGAGCGGAAGGAAGGCATGATATCTTCAGATCGCGTTTCAAATGCTGAAGTTCTCCGCCGTTTACGACGCCCACGGGAATGCCGGCGAAATGGAGGGGAACATCGAGCGTCAGTCGCTGATCCATGCGGACTTCATAAAAATCCGCATGATAGAACTTCCTGCTGACCGGTTCGATCTGCAGCTCCTTGATCAGGGATAGTTTTTCCAGCTTCTTTTCTCCATCGATCACGAGCTTGATGAAGACATTTTCCTTCTGCGCCCTGACAATCTTGAGCAGTTCTGCCGCATTCACCGAAAGGTGAATGGCTTTTTCGCCCTTGCCGTAAAAAACCGCCGGCATCAAACCTTCCTTCCTGAAACGCCTTGCCGGCCCTTTGCCGGATTCGTTGCGGATACAGGCTTTTAATTCGGTTGCCTCCATGGAATTCCTCCTAAATGAATAATGAACTGACTGAGTCGTTGTAATAGATTCTTCGGACAGCCTCGCTGAGAAGTCCCGAAACGGAGAGGACCTTGATCCGATTGCAGGCCCTCGCCTTTTCATGCAGAGGGACCGTGTCCGTCACGATGACCTCTTTCAGCTCCGACTGTTCGATCCTTTCCACGGCCGGACCGGAAAGCACGGGATGGGTGCAACAGACAGTGACTTCGATGGCCCCTTCTTCCGTGAGCGCCTTTGCTGCCTGCACAACCGTTCCCGCCGTATCGATCATATCATCCAGCAGGATGACCCTCTTTCCTTTGACATGACCGATGATGTTCATGATCTGGGCCTCGTTCGGACCATCTCTGCGCTTGTCGATGATCGCCAGACTGGCGCCCAGCCGTTTGCCGAACGCGCGCGCCCGTTCCACGCCTCCAGTGTCGGGTGAGACAATCACGATGTTGTCGTCCGGGTAGTTCTTCTTGATATGGTCCAGCAGAATGGGCGTAGCGAAAAGATTGTCCACCGGGATATTGAAAAAACCCTGAATCTGGCCTGCATGAAGATCCATCGCCAGAATCCGGTTTGCCCCTGCCTGGGTGATGAGATCGGCCACAAGCTTGGCCGTGATCGGCGCACGGGGCGCCACCTTCCGGTCCTGCCGTGCGTAGCCATAGTAGGGGACGACCGCCGTGATCCGGTCTGCCGAGGCCCGGCGCACGGCGTCGATCATGATGAGAAGTTCCATCAGTGTGATGTTTACCGGCGGGCAGGTCGGTTGGATGATGAAGACATCCATGCCTCTTACATTTTCGTTGATTTCAACCCGTGTTTCACCGTCGCTGAAGGCGGAGACATGGGCCTTCCCAAGGGTTACACCGAGATTTTCCGTTATTTTCCGGGCGAGCTCTTGATTCGCATTTCCGGTAAATACCCTGATTTTTTCGAGCATCTCACTTCCTTCATCGGTCAATAGGCATTGGCTGGGGCGGGAGGATTCGAACCTCCGAATGCAGGATCCAAATTCCTGTGTCTTACCGCTTGACGACGCCCCAGTATAAAAACAGGTGAGAATCTGCAGACGATGGACAATCGGTGAAGGACCCCTGACCGAGGAGCGATTCTCTTACAGGGATTTTGTCCTGAAAACCCACCACCCGGCCCTCTTTCGTAAATTTTCCTCTGCCCTGCCAGCGGAAATTTCGTCCTTAAAAATACCGAAAACCGTCGGTCCACTGCCGGACATCAGGGCGCCGAGGGCGCCATTCTTCAGCAAAACGGTCTTCATCTGATCCAGAACGGGATGAATTTGCAGCGTTACCGTCTCGAGATCGTTCAAGAGCCCCCGGATCAGATCGTCAACTGCATAAAAACGCGGAATGCTATAATTTATTCCGGGCTTTGTCAATGCCAAATTGAGCCCCTGGTAAACCATTTTCGTGGAGATTTCGAAACCCGGATTGATCAGGACGAACCAGAGGGGGGGTAAAAAGGGCGCTTCCGTGAGAAGGTCGCCGATCCCGGAAGCCCAGGCGGTCTTTTCGAAAATAAAAAAAGGGACATCGGCCCCGATTCCCGCTCCGAGCTTCATCAGCTCCTCCCGTGCCAGCGGGGAACCATACATTTCATTCAGAGTCATGAGGGTCGTCGCGGCGTTCGAACTTCCGCCTCCCAGCCCGGCGCTGACGGGGATCCGTTTCCGGATGGTGATCTTGATTCCCGGCGGCGCGCCGATGCGGGAAAAAAAGGCCGATGCCGCGTGGTATGCGATGTTTCCCTGATCCTCCGGCAGGTCCGTGCCGGGGCACTGGACCGCAATGCCGCGATCGGTCGATGCAAAGGTCATCTCATCGCAGAGACTGATCCGCTGCATGAGGGAGAGGATGTCATGGTAGCCGTCTTCGCGCTTTCGGAGAACCCGCAGATAGAGGTTGACCTTGGCCGGCGACTCCCGTGTAATCATTTGTGGGCCATTTCCTTGACAAAACGCATCCTCAGTTCGTAGAGGATGCCGTCGAGCATCTGCTTTTCCTGTTCGTCCAGGTTTCCCTCCGTCTTTGTCCTCAGGATGCTCAGAATGTCGATCGTCTGCTTGGCTGCCGGGAGGTTGCGCTGAGACTCCTTTGTGACCGGATCGGGGAAGTCTCCGAAGTGGTACATGGCGGTCGTGCTGAGCGAAAAAATGAAACTGGCGAAATTGATCTCGGGAAGAGGGGACTCCTCCCTTTCGGATGTATCCGCTTCAGACGGAGGGGATATCGGTTTTTCATCGTGATTTTCGACCTTTTTTTTATCTTCCGGTTTCATCTCCTCGTCGATCCGTGCAGCGCCGGATTCGTCGAAGTGACGCCGATCCTTGATTACAAAACCCTTATCTTTTTTCTCTTCTTCCATGGATCCTCCTTGAATCGATCTGGACCTCATTTCCTGCCGCCTCCGGCAAGCGGGGCTTCACCCCTGCAGATCGCATGTGGCCGCAAGGCCGAGTTTTCGCTATGACGGTCTCATGCTTCGCAGACGGGCGACGCGTTCTTCAATCGGCGGATGGGTGCTGAAAAGATTCATCAGGGAACGTCCGGTCAGGGGATTGACAATGAACATGTGGGCCGTGGAAGGAGTCGCTTCCATAGGAATTGCCTTGGATGCACGGGAGAGTTTTTCGAGTGCGCCTGCCAGGCCGTATGGTTTTCCCGAAATCTTTGCCCCGCCTGCATCGGCAAGATACTCTCTCGAACGGGAAAGGGCCATCTGGATGATGGTCGCGGCAATCGGGGCGAGAACAGCCATCGCGATCAGTCCGACGATGTTGCCTCTGCCCCCTTCGTCATTGTCGCGGCCGCCGCCGAATATCGCAGCCCACTGGGCCATGTTGGCGAGCATGACGATGGCCCCGGCCAGCGTCGCGGCGATGGAGCCGAGCAGGATGTCGCGGTTCCGGATATGGGTCAGTTCATGGGCGATGACCCCCTCCAGTTCATCCCTGCCAAGGATCCGGAGGAGTCCCTCCGTAACGGCGACCACCGCATGTTGTTCGTTGCGTCCCGTGGCGAAGGCGTTTGGCGTATCGCCGGGGATGATATAGACCCGCGGCATCGGCATCGACGCCTTCAGTGTGAGATTCTTGACCATCGCGAAGAGTTCCGGCGCTTCGTTCTCCGAGACCTCCTGGGCTTTATACATGCGAAGGACAATTTTATGCGAGAACCAGTAGCTCCCGAAATTCATCACCATCGCGAAGATGAACGCGATGACGACCCCCTGTTGACCCCCGAACCAGCCGCCGATCAACATGAGGAGGCCCGTCAGGGCGCCCAGCAACAGTCCGGTTTTAATCGTATTCATCCTTCTTTTCCTCCTTTTTTATAAAGACCACCCGGCCGTCCTCCTGATCGACCACGATCCGTTCGCCTTCGACAAAGTCCCCTTCGAGAAGACGCAGGGCCAGAGGGTCCAGGATCTGTTTCTGAAGCACCCGTTTGAGCGGTCGAGCTCCGTATGCCGGGCTGTAGCCTGACAAGGCTATATAATTTTTTGCCTCTTCTGTCAATTCCAGCGAGAGCTTTCTCTGCTGCAGCCGTTTCCGGATGAGATCGAGCTGGATGTCGATGATCCGCTCGATATCCGCCATGGACAGTGTGCGAAAGATCACGATATCGTCGATACGGTTGAGAAATTCCGGTTTGAAGGTTTCCCGGAGCGCATCCATGGCCCTTTCACTCTTCGATTCATCCGTCAAAGCGGGATCCTGGATCCATTGACTGCCGACATTCGATGTCATGATCGCGATCGTGTTCTTAAAGTCCACCGTGCGCCCGTGACCGTCTGTGAGCCTGCCGTCGTCGAGGATCTGCAACAGGATGTTGAAGACGTCCGGATGCGCCTTTTCGATTTCGTCGAACAGCAGGACCGCATAGGGCCGGCGTCTCACGGCCTCGGTCAGAAATCCCCCTTCGTCAAATCCGACATAGCCGGGCGGGGCGCCGATCAGCCGGGCTACGGAGTGCTTCTCCATGAATTCCGACATGTCGATCCGGATCAGCGCCTGTTCGTTGTCGAACATGAATTCGGCCAGCGCCTTGGCCAGTTCCGTTTTCCCGACACCCGTGGGGCCCAGGAAGATGAAGGAACCGATCGGGCGGTTCGGGTCCTGGAGGCCGGAACGGGCCCTGCGGAGCGCGCTGGCAACGGCTGTGATGCCCTCCTCCTGTCCGACGACACGCTGTTTCAGGCGTTCCTCCATGCGGATGAGTTTCTGGACGTCGCCCTCCAGCATACGGGAGACAGGAATCCCCGTCCAGTTGGCGACGACCTCGGCCACGTCCTCCGCATCGACCTCCTCCTTCAGCATCTGTTTGTCTTTCTGGACCTCCATCAGCTTGCCGTTTTCCTCTTCCAACTCCCGATTCAATTCGACCAACCTTCCGTAGCGTATTTCGGCCGCCCGGGCGAGGTCGCCGCTGCGCTGGGCGTTCTGCTCTTCGGTTTTAAAGGTCTCTATCCGGCTCTTGATCGCCTGGATCTTTTTGATCGCCTCTTTTTCAGATGTCCAGTGACCCTTCATCTGTTCCAAGGTTTCCCGAAGCCCGGACAGCTCCTTTTCGATCTTTTCCTGCCTCTCCCTGGAGGTCCGGTCCGTCTCCTTTTTCAGCGACTGCCGTTCGATCTCAAGCTGGATGACGCGTCGTTCCAGGGCATCGATCTCCGCGGGCATACTGTCCAACTCGATCCGCAGCCTCGATGCCGCTTCATCGATCAGGTCGACCGCCTTGTCCGGGAGGAAGCGGTCGCTGATGTACCGACTGGAGAGGGTTGCCGCAGCGATAATCGCCGCATCCTTGACACGGACGCCGTGGTGGACCTCGTAACGCTCCTTCAACCCCCGAAGAATGGCAATGGTATCCTCGACCGATGGCTCCTTGACCAGGATCGGCTGGAACCGCCTTTCAAGGGCCGGGTCTTTTTCGATGTGTTTCCGGTACTCGTTCAAGGTGGTTGCACCGACGCAACGCAACTCGCCCCTTGCCAGGGCGGGCTTGAGCATGTTCGATGCGTCGACGGAACCCTCCGCCGCACCGGCGCCAACCACCGTATGGATCTCATCGATAAAGAGGATGATCTCTCCCTGGGCGGTGGTGACCTCCTTCAGGACAGCCTTCAGGCGATCTTCGAACTCCCCGCGGTACTTCGCGCCGGCGACAAGGGCGCCGATATCGAGGCCGATAACCCTTTTGTCTTTGAGATTTTCGGGTACATCACCGTTGACGATCCGCTGGGCCAGACCCTCGACGATCGCGGTTTTGCCGACGCCCGGCTCTCCGATCAAGATCGGGTTGTTCTTCGTCCTGCGGGAGAGGACCTGCATGACCCTCCTGATCTCATCGTCCCTGCCGATGACGGGATCGAAGGAACCGCTCCGGGCCAATTCATTGAAATCACGGGCATAGCGCTTGAGCGCCTGGTATTTCTCTTCCGGGTTGGGATCGGTAATGCGTTGATTTCCACGGATCTCTACAAGAACCTTGAAGATCGCGTCCTTCGTAATGCCATTGCCGGCCAGGATTTTTGCGAGCGCTCCTTCCTTCTCATCGGCCATCGCGACGAGAACATGTTCCGCGCTGACATACTCATCGGTAAGACGCGCCGCTTCGCTGATCGACGCATCAAGGACGCGATTCAATCTTGGGGAGAGATAGGTCTGTCCGCCCGACGCCCCCTCAACTTTCGGCAGTCTCTCCAGGACTTTGCCGATCTCTCGCTCGATACGTCCGGGGTCGGCGCCCAGCTTTTTCAAAATTTCGGGAACAATACCCTCCGGATGCTTCAGAAAAGAGACGAAGAGATGTTCCACTTCGATCGCCTGGTGGCCGCCCTGTCCGGCCAAGCCTTGCGCCTCCTGAAGTGCTTCCTGAACTTTCAATGTGAATTTATCGAATCTCATTAACGATTCCTCCTGTTTTGTTATACCTTGTCATTGCCCGCTAAAATAAACACACGGGAAAGGGATGTCAAGACGGGCGCCCGCCTCCGTTTGATCCAGCAAAAGGGGTTGACGGCCCGGAAACATCCTTGTATAAAACAGCAATCTCGATTTCGTACCGGGAGGAAGGAATTTGCAAGTTCCGGCGGTTACAGGGACACTCGATGTCTATGTTGCGGAGATCAACCGCTTTTCGATCTTGACGGCGGAGGAAGAGTTCCGTCTTGCCGTGAGACTCAAAAAGTATAACGATATGGAGGCCGCCGAGAAGCTCGTCGTCTCGAACCTGCGTTTTGTGGTCAAGATTGCCCACGAGTACCGCAATTACGGGATCAAATTGGCCGATCTGGTTCAGGAGGGAAACATCGGTCTCATGCATGCCGTGAAGAAGTTCGATCCCTATAGAGGCTACCGTCTCATCTCTTACGCTGTCTGGTGGATTCGCGCCTATATCCAAAATTACATCATCAAATCCTGGAGTCTTGTCAAGATCGGAACGACCCAGGCCCAGCGCAAGCTCTTCTTCAAGCTCAGCCAGGCCCGGAAAAAACTGGAGAGCATTTCTGAAAAGCGGGCTGAATTTGCGGAAATAGCTGAAACCCTGGGTGTCCGTTCGGAGGAGATTGCGGAGATGGACGTCCGCATGAGCGGCCGCGACCTCTCCCTCGATGCCAGCGTAGGCGAGGATGGGGATTCCACGCACATGGACTATCTGACCTATGCCGGCGAGGACCAGGAGACGGCTCTGATTCGCAAGGAGGAGATGGCGCTCGTGCAGCACCATATTGCCGGGGCGCTCGCCGGACTCAATGAGAAGGAGAGTTTCATCATCCGGAACCGCGTCATGGCTGAAAGCCCCTTGACCCTTCAGGCGATCGGCGACCGTTATCACATCACGCGGGAGCGCGCCCGGCAGATCGAGAAGCAGGCCCTCCGGAAAATGGCCCTGGCGATCCCCTATCTGGGAACGGAAACAAAGCTGATCGAAGCTTAGGCTAGGTCCCGTCGTCGGTGCGGGCCAGGTTCTCGAAGCGGGTGTATTTTTCCTGGAAGGCCAATTTGACCGTGCCCGTCGGACCGTTTCTCTGCTTGCCGATGATGATCTCGGCGATCCCCTTTTCCGGGTTGTCTTCCGACCGGTTGTATACCTCATCCCGATAGATGAACGCGATCACGTCCGCGTCCTGTTCGATCGCCCCGGATTCACGGAGATCGGCCATTTGCGGCCGGCGGTTGGTTCGATCCTCCACCTTGCGGTTCAACTGCGACAGCGCGATCACCGGCAAGGTGAGTTCCTTTGCGAGGGCCTTCAGGGAGCGGCTGATTTCCGATATCTCCTGCTCCCGGGAATCCTTGTAGGCGCTTCCCCTCATGAGCTGCAGATAGTCGATGACAATCAGCCCCAGTCCCGCTTCGGCCTTGAGGCGCCGGGATTTTGCCTTCATCTCGATGACGGTGATCGCCGGCGTATCGTCGATGTAGATCGGGGCGTCCGAGAGACGACCGGCCGCCATGGTCAGTTTCGGCCAGTCCGTCTCCCCAAGAAATCCTTTCCGGAGACGCTGGGAGTCCACGCGGGCCTCCGCGGCGAGCATGCGGGTCGCGAGCTGTTCCCGGGCCATTTCGAGGGAAAAGAGGGCGACGGGAACACCCATCTCCAGGGCGGCATACTGCGCAATGTTCAATGCAAAGGCGGTCTTGCCCATGCTCGGCCGGCCGGCGATGATGATCAGGTCGGAATTCTGAAGGCCCGAGGTCAGGTCGTCCAGCTTGTCGAAACCGGTTGCCACCCCCGTGATCAGCTCTTTTCTCGCATAGAGGCGCTCGATCGTTTTGAAGCTCTCTTTGATGATGTCCCGGATCGGGTAGAAAGAGGGGCGAATCTTGTTTTCGGAGATTTCGAAGATGGCATGTTCCGCTTCGTCGAGGATGCGATCCACCTCCATGCCCGCATCATAGCTCTTGTTGAGGATCTCGGTCGCCGTACCGATGAGTCGGCGCAGGATGCTCTTTTCTTTTATTATTTTAGCATAATAGGAAATATTGGCCGCCGATGCGACATTGTCTACGAGCGAGGCGAGATAGGCCGTCCCTCCCACTTGTTCCATCCGCTTCTGATCCTTGATAATATTGCTTAGCGTGATCAGATCGCATGGTTCGTTCCGGTTGGAGAGCTCGATGATGGCGGCAAAGATTCTCCGGTGTGCGTCGCTGTAGAAGTCGGACTGATCCAACACCTCCAGAACGGTGTTCAGGGCCAGATTGTCCAACAGGATCCCTCCCAGAACGGACTGCTCCGCATCGAGGTTCTGGGGCGGCACCTTGTGCAAGGAGGTATCGATGTCTCTCATGGAGCCAAGCCTCGAGGAGTTGAACCGCTAACGGAACATATGTTCAGGATTCCGCCACGACGACGACCTTGATCTCGGCGATCACGCCGGCGCTGATCTTGATCCGGACGGGAAATTCACCGAGCGCCTTGATCGGTTCATCCAGAATGATGCTCTTCTTGTCGATTTCGACGCCCTGGGCGATGAGCGCCTCTTCAATGTCCTTTGCACCGACAGATCCAAAGAGTTTCTCCTGTTCTCCAACCCGACGGGCGATGGTACAGGTTACTTTACCCAGTCTGGATGCCGTTTCCTCTGCCTGTTTCTGAACCTTCTCGGCCTGGAGCAGAATACGATTCTTTTCATGCTCAAAAGTCTTGAGATTCCGGCTGTTGGCTTCAGCGGCGAGTCCTTTGGGAACCAGGAAATTCCGGGCATAGCCATCTGCAACCTTCACCAGATCCCCCGCTTTTCCGAGAGATTCCACATTCTGCTTCAAAATCACCTTCATGTTGTTCCTCCTTAAGGTATTACGGCAATGGTTGCCGTGTCCATCCAAATGATGGATTATGAATGAACGTCATTGACACGACGGATCCGTTTTCGGAAATCGACCCACATGTCGAAAAGACCGAAGGCAATGACGACAATGAGCATATACTGCTGAATCAGGATCAGACCATAAAAAAGCAATCGGAGCATCTTCGGAACCTGCTTTTGCCGGAAGTAGAAGGTCGCAATGGCCAATCCATGGAAAAGATAGATCAAACAAACGATGATCAAGAGGTTCATCCCGACGATGGCACTCCCTTCCAGCGGCACGAAAAGCATACACCCGGCGATGATCAGGATCCAGACCAGCCATTCCGGGGCTTTCCATTCAGTCAGATCGCCGAAGTCCGGAAAGTTTGCAACACGTCCCTGAAAAATCCTTCGTCCTGCAAGCAGGTTGATCCATACCATCAGGACGATTCCCGCCAGGCCCAGGGCCGGAAAGATTCCGGTGAAAAAGAGGGTGAGTTGCGGCGCGTTTTCCCGGATCATCTGGACCTGCTCATCCGAGATATTCATCTGAGCATAGAGTTTGAGATTCTCCTCAATGATCCCGGCAATGTATGTTTCAAGCATCCGCAAGGGGGCGCTGCCGGTCCGGAGGGAATGGTAAAGAACGAATGCCGCACCACAGCAGAACAGCGCCAGTGATGTCAATAAAATGGTCTTCTCGATGGTAAAATTATGTTTCAGAACCTCTGAGAGCAGCACGCCGGTGAACGCGATCATGAACAGAACGGATAGATTTGCAGGGCGCCCTGCAAGGGCAAGGATCATGTACGCTGCCAATAACGAAACCGTCAGGACCGTCAGTCCCTCCAATCGGCCGAGGCGGGAGCCGTAGTAGAGAAACGGCAAGGGGGTCAGGATCAAGACGAACGGCCCGACAAAAGGAACCAGCGTCACCGAAAGAAATGTGACCGTGAGGATCGCGCAGCCTTGGATCATAGGGTTTTCAAGATATTTTACTCTTTTCAAATTTCGAGTCCGTTGTGTTCCGTGTCCATCACAGAAAGATTTCGTCGATATCTTCATCCATCGCCCGGTGCGGCCGCCGGACCGTTCAGCGAATATCCTTGCGGAGAGGGGTGATGTTTGGATCATGGAGTGACGATTCAGAGGAGAAAACGGTCCTTCCGGCGGGAACTGGATGGCCGCGGCTCTCCTTGGATCGCCGCGGCCTTCCCGTCTTCGCTTACCCTTCGGAAACGACAAAGGGGAGCAGGGCGATTGTCCGCGCCCTTTTAATGGCCACGGTAAGTTCCCGCTGATGTTTTGCGCAGTTTCCCGTAATCCGGCGAGGCATAATCTTGCCCCTTTCCGTTGTGAAATCGCGGAGCGTCTGAGGGTCCTTGTATTCAATTTTCAGGTTCGAGTCTGTGCAGAAACGGCAGAATTTCCTCCGATGGAAGAATTTTTTCTGTGGTCTCGGTCCCCTGCTGGGACCTCTGGGTGCTGGTGTCACCGCCATGATCAATTCCCCCCTTTCAGATCTGTCTGCTTTTCTTCCGGAACCGGCTGCTCCGTTCCTACTGCCGTCACCGTCAATTCGGGAGCTTGATCCGGAGCAGCAGTGAGAGGCGTCACGGCGGCCGTTGCCTTGGTCTCCTCTTTCTTTTCCGTCTTCTTTGCAGCTTCCTCGATCTCACTTCGGAGGGCGTCGGCGTCGACCGCGCCGTCCTTCAGCACGGTCATGAATTTCAGAATCTTGTCGTCAATTTTGAGATTTCTTTCAAGTTCATTGACCACAACGCTCTGGCCGGCATAATCGATCAGGATGTAAAAGCCCCGCACCTGTTTATTGATCAGGTAGGCCAGCCGCCTCTTTCCCCACCGTTCGACTTTGGCGAGGATACCCTTCTGACCCGTTACGACGGCACAGTAACGGTCGATCAGGGTGGTCAGCTCATCCTCGGACAGATCGACATGGGCGATCAGTATGGTTTCGTATCTCCTCAATGTTCTTTCCTCCTTTCGGCTCTATAGCCCGAACAAACTGTCCGGGCAAGGAGAGTCCCTCTGCTGAAACGAATTTATCTTCGATAACCGGCCTCAATCCTATATGAGACCCTGGGCCATTGGTAGGCGATGTGGGACTTGAACCCACGGCCTCTGGTTCCGGAGACCAGCGCTCTATCCAACTGAGCTAATCGCCCCCTAAAAAAACGTCCGCCGGAGCGGCCGATCGTAACGAAGCCTCATACTACAGGCCGGGAGAATATTCAACCTTTTTCCATGGCATTGTAATCCGGGTCGTTGGGCGGCGGTATCCATGCCATCAACGCCTCGCCTTGTCAATCTCTTTTCGTGATCGGGGTTGAATTTATCCGCCGAAGCTGATACATTCGCCAAAATCATCGGGATACGGAAATGTCTTATACTGGAAAGTTTCTCGTCATTCTGGCCGTCTGGATCTTCGGATCCGGTGGAACCTCCTCTGCCATGGCCTTGAACGAGATTCTGAACATTCGTCATTGGGTGGCCCCGGACCACACGCGGGTCGTCATCGATACAAGCGAAGATCCCTCCTTCATCGTTCACAAAGGGGAGCGACACATTGCCGTCGATCTGGACACCGCCTCAATGCCTCCCAATCTTCCCCCGATAACCATTCTGAATAAGCCGGGTGTGGATGGGATTGTCCTTTCCACTCTTGCCGATTCCGGGGTGCGCGTAGAGATCTCCTTGCCCGGACCCCTCCAGACCAATGTCTTCAAATTGAAACAATTTCAGGACAAGCCGTACCGGATCGTGATCGACATCAGTTTGCCGGATGCCGCGAAGCAGGAGAGGGATGCACGGGAACGGATCAAGGTCACGCGCAAGTCACGGATCGTCGTGATCGATCCGGGCCATGGGGGCGAAGCGCCTGGGGCGGTCGGGAAGAAAGGGACTCTGGAAAAGAATGTCGCGTTGGCGATTGCGCTGAAACTGCGGGATATTTTGAATCAAAAGGAAGGTTACCGCGCTTTTTTGACCCGTGACGGCGATTATTATGTATCCTTCAAGAAAAGACTCATGATTGCGAGAGAATACGGTGCGGACCTCTTCGTGAGCATCCACGCGGATGCGGCCAGAAATCGCGAGGCCGGCGGCAGTTCGGTCTATTGCCTCTCCACCGGGGCGGCCAGCAGCGAAGCGGCGAGGATTCTCGCCAACAATGAAAACCTGGCCGATGTGGTCGGCGGGGTTCCCAACGGGGAAGGAAACGATGCCTCCGATCCGATTATCCTGGATATGTTCCAGACCCATACCATCAACCAGTCCAGGACCTTCGGCACAATTCTGCTGAGAGAACTGGGCGCGGCGAACCATCTGAAATTCACATCGGTTCAGGAAGCGCCCTTCCGCGTGCTCAAGCTCCCGGAGATTCCGTCGATTCTGATCGAAACCGCCTATATCTCCAATGCAAAAGAGGAAAAGCTGTTGCGCACCAGTCGCTTTCAGATGCAGATCGCGGAGGGGGTCGCACGGTCCGTCGTGGCGTTTCTGCCGGCTCTTCCGGCGACGCGTGCATCTCTTTCCCTCCTTGATGGGGATGGCAAACCCGGACATCCGCCTTTTTTGGGGGAAGAAGGGAAGAGAAAGGAGAATGCGAGGGCAAAGGAAAAGAAAACGGCAAAGGCAAAGGCGGAACCCGTTGCATCAGGGAAGGGGGCTCCGATCTCGAAATCCCGTGTGGCTGCGGTATATCGGGTGAAAAGGGGAGATACGCTGGGTGCCATTGCGACAAGATATGGAACGACGATCCGCGTTCTTATGGATCTGAATCGCCTGAAACATCCCGACCAGCTTCATGTCGGTCGGAAGCTGCTCCTTCCTGATCCTCTTTTCCCGTCAAAAAAGGTGGTGGCAAGATGACCGTGCAGTCGATTACCCCCTGCCGGCAACCGGCCGACGGCTCATGACCCTGTCCGGGTCACCCGGACGGCGGCCGCTTTGTACTCCGGGATCTTGGCCACCGGGTCCAGCGCGGCGCAGGTCAACAGGTTCACCGCGGTTTCCGGGAAGTGGAAAGTCATGAAAACCACGCCGGGCTTGATGCGATCCGTCAGCCGCACCCGCGCCTTCACCTGCCCGCGCCGTGACGAGATCGATGCCATGTCTCCATCCGCCAGGCCCAGGGGCGCGGCGTCGGCGGGGTGGATTTCCATCCGTTCCTCGGGCAGCAGCGTGTTGAGCCCCGCCACACGATGGGTCATCGAGCCTGAATGGTAGTGTTGCAAACGGCGTCCCGTGGTCAGGGTCAGGGGATACTCGGTGTCGGTCGGTTCGGCGGGCGGGATGCTTTCCACCGCCGTAAACTTCCCCAACCCGCGACTGAATTTGCCCACGTGCAGCACCTTCGTCCCGGGATGGTCCGGCGAGGGGCAGGGCCATTGGATGCCGCCTTTTTCAAGCCTCTCATAGCTGATCCCGGCATACTGGGGGGTGATCGCCGCCGCCTCGGCCATGATGGCGGCAGGCGATGCGTAGTCCCACGACCCCTTGTCCCCGGCCAGCTTCCCGGCAATGGCCGAGATGATCTGCCAGTCCTGTTTTGCCTCTCCCGGCGGTTCCACCGCCTTGCGCACCCTCTGGACGCGACGCTCCGTGTTCGTGAAGGTCCCATCTTTCTCCGCGAAGGCGGCGCCGGGCAGGATCACATCCGCCAGTGCGGCGGTTTCCGTAAAGAAGATGTCCTGTATCGCCAGAAAATCGAGTCTCTTCAGCGCCTCTCCCACATGGTGAAGGTCCGGGTCGGTCACCAGCGGGTTCTCGCCCATGATGTACATCGCCTTGAGTTTGCCCGCGTGCGCCGCGTTCATCATCTCCACGACGGTCAGCCCCGGTCGGTCGGAGAGAGGCTTTCCCCAGACCTTCTCCACCTTGCCCCGCGCGATTGGATCGGCAACCTTCTGGTAGCCGGGGAAGACGTCGGGCAGAGCGCCCATGTCGCAGGAGCCCTGGACATTGTTCTGGCCGCGCAGCGGGTTCACGCCGCCGCCCTCCACACCCAGGTTGCCGCAGAGCATGGCCAGATTGGCGATCGCCATTACGGTATCATTGCCGCAGGCGTGCTGGGTGATGCCCATGGAGTAGAGAATTGCCGCCGGCCGGGACGTGGCATAGAGCCGTGCTGCCTTTTGAAGGTCCTCCGCCGGGACGCCTGTGATCTCCGCCACATAGGCAGGAGTGTACCGGTCCACCGCGGCCTTCATCTCCTCAAAGCCTTCGGTGCGATCGGCCACGAACCCCTTATCGTACAGCCCTTCCTTGATGATCACGTGGCAGAAGGCATTGATCAGGGCGATATCCGAACCGGGCTTTTGCATGAGATGCAGGGAGGCCATTCTTGCCAACTCGATGCGCCGGGGGTCGGCCACAATCAACTTGGCCCCCTTGCGCACCGCGCGCTTGACGCCCGCTCCGATGATGGGATGCTGCTCCGTGGTATTGGACCCGATGACCAGGAATGCCTTTGCTTTGGCCAGATCCTCGATGCTGTTGGTCATGGCCCCGCTGCCGAATGATGTGCCCAGACCGGACACGGTTGGGGCGTGTCAGAGGCGTGCGCAGTGATCGACGTTGTTCGTGCCGACCTCCCTGCGGGCCAGTTTCTGGATCAGGTAGTTCTCCTCGTTCGTGCATTTGGCCGAGGCGAGAATCGCCACGGCGTCCGGTCCGGCTTCCGACTTGGCGGCAGAGATGCCGGCGGCAACCGCATCGAGCGCCGTTTCCCAATCCGCCTCCACGAACCCTTCGTACCTGGATGGGGCGCCTTCCGTGCCTTTCCGTTCTTTCCACAGAGAAGATTTCATCAATGGTTTGGTCAGTCGGTCGGGACTGTCCAGAAACTGCCATCCGAATCTTCCTTTGACGCACAAAACGCCTTTGTTGACCGGATTGTTCCAGTTCGACGTGACCTTGACCACCTTGCCGTCGCGGACATTCAGGTCAAAGTTGCAGCCCACGCCGCAATAGGGGCAGGTGGTCGTGACTTTCGTGGTTTGCCAGACGCGACCCTGGCCATGGCTATCCTTCTCCGTCAGCGCACCCGTCGGACAAACGGAGATGCACTGTCCGCAAAAGACGCAGTTGCTCTCTTGCAGGCGGGTGTCAAAAGAGGTGGCTACCTTGGAGCGAAAGCCGCGGTTGATCATCGTGATCGCGTTGATTGCCTGGATCTCATCGCAGGCGCGGATGCAGCGGCGACAGCGGATGCACTTCTCCATGTCCCGGATGATGAATGGGTCGCGATCGTCAAGGGGATACACGTGCTGTTCGCCCACAAAAGGGGTCTCCTTGACGCCGTACTCGTACATCAGATCCTGTAGTTCACAGTTGCCGCACATCTCGCAGGTCATGCAGTCCTTGGGATGGTCGGAGAGGAGCAGCTCCAGCACGAATTTTCGGGCCGCGCGGACCTTGGGAGAATCGGTCTGTACCTCCATTCCTTCGGAGACGGGAAAGGTGCAGGCGGGCTGTAAAACCCGCGAGCCTTTGACCTCTACCAGGCAGAGGCGACAAGCCCCCTTCGGCGCCAGCGCCGGATGATGGCACAGGGTTGGGATGCGGATGCCATTCGCCTTTGAGACGTCAAGAATGGTGCCGCCGGGCGCCTCGATCGACTTTCCATTGATGGTTACTGTGGTCATTGATCTCTCCGTAATTGGTGTCTATAGGACTCTATCTGCGCTCCGGCAACCGCGACTTTTCCGTGGGGCCGGGGCGGATGGCGATCGCGTCGAACTTGCAGGCCTTGTAGCAATCGCCGCAGACGATGCAGTTGGGCAGGTCGATCTCGTGCACCACTTTCTTATCGCCCTTGATGACATTCTCCGGGCATTTTTTACGGCAGGCGCCACAGCCGTTGCAGACGTCGGCGAGGATTTCGTAGTGGAACATCCCCTTGCAGACGCCGGAGGGGCAGAACTTATCGTTCACGTGGGCCTCGTATTCATCCCGGAAATGGCGCATCGTGGTGACGACCGGATTCACACTCCCCTGTCCCAACGCGCACAGGGACGCGGCGGCGATGTTTTGCGTCAAGTATTCCAGTGTTTGCAAGTCCTCTGCGGTGCCTTGGGCCTGGGTCAGTCGCGTCAGAATTTCCAGAAGCCGTTTCGTTCCCAGACAGCAGGGAGGGCATTTTCCGCAGGATTCGTCCTGGGTGAAGTCCATGAAGAAGCGGGCCACGTCCACCATGCAGTCGTTTTCATCCAGGACGATCAGTCCGCCGGAACCCATCAGGGAGCCGGCCGCCGCCAGGCTTTCGAAGTCAATGGGCGTATCCAGGTATTTTGCCGGCAGACATCCCCCCAAAGGTCCGCCGGTCTGAGCGGCCTTGAACTGCTTTTTGTTGAGGATGCCGCCGCCGATCTCATAGATGATCTCTCGCATCGTGATTCCCATCGGAACCTCGATGAGTCCGGCGTTCTTGACCTTGCCGGCGATCGCGAAGGTCTTGGTCCCCTTGCTCTTCTCCGTGCCCATGCCGGCGAACCAATCGGCGCCCTTCAGAAAGATTTGCGGTACATTGGCGAGGGTTTCCACATTGTTTACGGATGTCGGTTTTCCCCACAGACCCGAAACCGCCGGGAAGGGCGGTCGGGGACGCGGCTCGCCGCGCCGGCCTTCGATGCTGTCGATCAGGGCGGTCTCTTCGCCGCAGACAAAGGCCCCGGCGCCGATGCGGATGTCGACGTCAAAATCAAAGCCCTTGCCGAAGATGTTCTTGCCCAGGAGACCCCGCTGGCGCGCCTG
>Ga0351876_1069_pt1 | contig 28374 bp, 26 predicted proteins | sample BONcelFGM3001C15_FD_206774 | JGI IMG/M metagenome (GOLD analysis project Ga0351876, IMG submission 206774) | Enriched cells from coal bed in the Powder River Basin, Montana, United States - BONCAT cells FGM rep3 HSBNCT.FGM.300.1.C15 ...
ACAGGTCTCTGTCATGACTACCAGCACATGCGCGCTTCTCTCCGGCCACACGGTCAAATGCTGGGGCGAAAACTCCAATGGCACTCTTGGTAACGGTTCGACTACATCCTCCAATACGCCGGTAGGTGTGACCGGGATCAGCAACGCAGTAAAACTCATGCACGGTGGCTATTCGCATATGTGTGCGCTGCTTGACGATACCACCGCAAAATGCTGGGGCTATAACCATACGAGCCAGGTTGGCGACGGAACACAAACGAACAGGACCACTCCCGTGGTGTTCGATGCCGGGCTTTCAGGTATTGTGGACATTGCAGGCGGACAGGATGCAACATGCGTCATTCTATCAACCGGACAACTCAAGTGTGTTGGATACATACAGGAGGGGTTGGGAGATGGCACCAGCGCGTATTCAGGCACGATAGTGACCACCTTAGTATCAAATGCAAAGAATGCGGCCATGAGCAGCCTCAAAACCGCTTGCGCCGTCAGGAACGATGGCACTGTTGCGTGCTGGGGGATCAACAATGGAGTATTCGGCGATCTGTCCACCAACTTCACATCATCAGCCACTCCGGTTGAAATGATCCTGTCGGATACATGTGGCAACGGCATTATATTCCCCTTGACCGAGCAGTGTGACATGAGCGCCGCCAACGGCACGAACGGTCTATGTTCCGCGACCTGCCAGTCGCTGGGCGGCTGTGGCAACGGCTATATCGATTCCGGCGAGACCTGCGACGACGGAAACCAGATTGATACGGATTCCTGTCCTAACACCTGTATTGCCACTGGCTGCGCCGCAAACACCGATTTTGATGCCTGCTTTAATGACCATGTAAATATGTGCATGTGGATGGGCGGATCCTGCCAGGCGTGGTAATTGCTGCAACGCCATGGCGATGTTCATGGGAACGTGTTCTCAATAGCGAGCCTTATGAAAACATAGCAAACCACTATGAGTGAATCCGAGGGCGGGGGCGCAACAAAGCCTCCGCCCTCTTTTCTCAAATGCGGTCGAGGTGCGCAAAAACCCCAATCCGCTGACTTGAATAATTCTCGTTATGTCTAAAGGAGAATATGATGAGAGTTTTTCGACTATTAATGATGATGATATTGGTTTGTGGCGCGTGCGGCCTTCTGGCATCGTGCAGCAAGAAGAACGATAAGGACGGAGCCGCATCATCCTCCAGTCAAACACAGACCGGCGGGCCTGCGTACGGCCAAAACCAGCATTCTGCCGCTTCGGGTACATCCTCCGGAAAAACCGCCCCACTCGTTGTGGCCGCCGCAAACAACATCGGAGAAGCTCTTGCGTCCATCCCCTGCAAGCTCGAAGACCAATTTGGCGCATTCGCCGTGTTCCCAAACAATCCCGTCCCCGGGCAACAGTGTTTCGAATTGGCGCTGGATGCCGGAAAAGAAATTCCGCCGTTCGACATTAAATCTAAAGAATTGACATTCATCATTCACGAAAGGACCGCCATCGACCTGAAAAGCATAATACTTATGAAGTGGGCCGACCGCAACGGCAAGCCCTGCCTCAAACGCGGCTGCGGCGTGGAAATAACCGCCTCACGCAAAACATTCAACGACCCAAAGAATCCCGGCGGGGTTTTCGTCATCATCACGCCACAATCACCCGTTGACCTCTCTTCGGCAACCGGCAGCTATTTTGGTCTCGTAATGAAAAGCGGTGGCGGCGATTCTTCTTACATCCCGGTATTCAAGTAAGCCAGCAAAAACCACGGAGACATTCTCTTCATTTCATTCCCACCGACCTCGCCCGTCTCGTCTTCTCCACGAGCATCAAATTGATATACGGTCGGCAAAGCTTCACCGTTCTGTCCTAAACTTGATATATTTTCTTGTCGATGGTTCCAGTCATATTTCCAAGGCTGAAAAATCAACTGATTATTTCATTCGCTTTTTACAGTAATCGTAAATCCAAGTCAACTGTAGCTTCCCATTAATAATCTTCAGTTGTGGCTACTGGTCTATTTCGCTTTATTTAACCTGTTTATCCATTAGCATCTGAACAGCCTGGCTCAGTGCCGTGTTGAACTCTTCCGAGCGGTTCATCATAAGGAAGTGGTCCGCGTTCTTGAGCACGATTGCATCGTATGAAAACATGTGCCGCCGGTTTGGTTCGTAATCTTTCGTGGGCTTGTCGGCATTGACGGTTATGACGGGGATGCGCAGCTCATCGAATACCTTGGCCGCATCGCCCGTGATGTACTGCGCCATGAGCTCGCGCAGCGCGCTCATGGCCACGGCGGGTGGCGCGGCGGACATGTCCGCCAGGATCCATTCGCGAAGATCTTTGTCCGTGTCGCTCGACATCATGCTGCTGATAAATCCCTGAGCGCCTGTTTTGAAATCCGCCTCCAGCGGGGCGATCATACTTTCAAAATGCTCCTGGGTCAGCGGGTACTCGATGTTTTCAAGCGTGTCTACTCCTATGAGTCCGATGACGCGGTCCGGCATGAGGCGCGCGGCCTCGGCTATCACCGAACCGCCCATGGAGTGGCCGATGAGTATGACTTCTTTGGCGTCGACTGCTTCCACGACCGCTTTTACATCTTCGCCGAAAGATGCCATTGTATACTCGGTGCGCGCCATCCCTGAATTTCCGTGCCCGGCGAGGTCGAGGACAATAATGCGATAGTTTTCCGAGAAATACGGAGTTTGCATGCGCCAGTAGCGGGAATCGCAGCTCCATCCATGCACAAACACGAGAGTCGTTTCGCCCGAACCCATGACTTCGTAGGCAATCGGGACGCCGTCTTTGGACACGGCCACATGGGGCCATTGCGCCAGCGCCTGTTTCTGTCCGAAGACCGTAAGCAGAACCAGCGAGCAAGCGAGCAGAAAAGCGAAATGGACTGTGGCCGGTTTGCATAGAGGCCAACTTTTACTTCGGATATTCATCACTTTGGCTGTCATTATTCTGACTTCCTTTCAAATTCCCTTTGCCGCATATTCTACATATCAATTTTTAAACTGACAAACACGTTGGCTTTAATCCGCCGAAATCGGGGTGCTTCATCAGTCAGAATGCACGAGCCCCAACATCTGATGAGAATTTGCCATAAAACCACCTGCATGACATGCCTCTATCGACGTTACCACAGATTACGTTGCGGATGCGGGCTCTCTATGTATTTCTATAGGTTTTTGCAGTAATCATTTATCCCTGCCGTGTGTAGGTTACCATATAAAAAATATTCAGATGTGGCTACCACTGACAATTTGCCCAAATGGAATAAAAAAGGAGGAATTTGAAAATTCCACACTCACATGTTAGAAATGTCACATTTACAAACCATGGATGATTCATTGTTTCTGTAACTAACCTACAGTTGGAGAGATGAGAAATTTACCGCATGTTTCATAGTGAAATTGCAGAAATTAAATACTACATGGACAAGATGTTCGGAGAAAGGGGGAAGATGGTGAGGGTGAAGTGAGAGAATTATTAATTAGATAACTTTTCTTGCGGCGCAGTGATAAAATATGTTCGTTTACTCATGGAATTTTTCTGAGGGGGTGGGATCTCATGATAAAAGTAAAAGAACTCCGAAGAGACCAGGAAAGCGTATATCTTCTGGTTAGGCCGTGACCGAATATATTCACATCCACAAGGAGATTTCCCGAAATGGACATTCCACGAATCTTCAACATCACTGAAAGTGCTCACCGCAACCATAACCCGATCACACCTGAAAAGCTCGCAACTCTCGGCGCGGCGCTTCGTCTGGAAACGGGGGCCAGGGTGCTTGACCTCGGCAGCGGTTCCGGGGAGATGCTGTGCACCTGGGCGCGCGATCACGGCGTCATCGGCATCGGCATCGACATGAGCCGATTGTTCACCGAGCAAGCGAACCTACGTGCTGAAGAACTCGGCGTCGCCGATCAAGTCAAGTTCATCCACGGCGATGCTGCCGGCTATGTCTCTGACGAGAAGGTCAGTGTGGCAGCCTGTGTTGGTGCCACTTGGATTGCCGGGGGAGTCGCCGGCACTATCGAGCTTCTGGCGCGGAGCCTGCGCACCGGAGGGATCATCCTCATCGGCGAGCCATACTGGCGGCAGTTACCGCCGACGGAAGATGTTGCCAAGGGGTGTCTTGCAGGCTCTATCTCCGACTTTCTCATGCTTCCAGAACTTCTCTCGTTTTTCGGCCGCCTTGGCTACGACGTCGTTGAGATGGTTCTGGCTGACCAAGACGGATGGGACAGATACGAGGCGGCCAAATGGCTCACCATGCGCCGATGGCTTGAAGCCAATCCCGGCGACGAGCTCGCGAAAGATGTTCGAGCCAAACTTACCACGGAACCCGAGCGTTACGCCGCTTACACGCGTGAATACCTGGGCTGGGGTGTGTTCGCGCTGATGCCGCGGTGAGAGTACATACGAGAACGTGAAAGAGCAGGTAGAAGTAAACCCGCTCGAAGCCGCCACTGTGAAAGGGAAATCAAAAGCGGTATAGATATACGAACTTCTGAGCTTGAAGTCTTAAGCGAACTTCATTCAGTTGAGATATTTTGAACTTCTTGGATTGAAAAACTGAATATTTCATACACTTTTTGCAGAAACCATTCACCCGTCCCAACTGTAGGTTACCATTAATAATCTTCAGTTATGGCTACTGCATTGACAATCTGACGGAATGGAATAAAAAGGGTGGATTTGAGAAATTTCACTTCAACAGCATGCCTGCAATATCCACCACATCAGCCGCGCTCACATCACCGTCCAGCACGCGCTTCAAGCGGTTGACTTCGCATGGCGAGAGCGCGGCGTTTTGCACCAGGCCGGCGATATCGGCCAGCGTGGTATCGTCTTCATAATGCGCCTGCTCGAACCCGTGCGCCTTGAGCTGCGCGGCGCCCGGCACGGCATTGCCCGCGCTGGCCACTGCGCCCGCGGAGCGGTGCGCGCCGCCTCCGGGCAGGTGCGCCACAGCCGACTGGGAAAGGGGCAGAGCGGCCAGGCGCGCGGGCGCGCCCAGGTGACGGGCCACTCCGTTAAAGATGCCCCGGGCCGCGTTGGCGCGGAACGTGGCGTCGCGCAGCAGGGCCAGGTCGTGCGGGTTGGTCAGAAACCCGACTTCAACAAGAACCGCGGGCATGGCCGTGCGGCGCAGCACCGCGAACCCGCGGCTGTATGTGCCGCTGTCGCCGATGCGCAACAGGCCCGCCAGTTCAAACTGCACCGTGTTCCCGAACTTCTGGTATTCGTTGTAATAAGTCTGGGTGCCGCGCACCATATTGCGGCGCGAGGCGTCGCCCACGGCGTTGTTGTGGATGCTTACAAAAAGGTCCGCACCCGCGCGGTTGGCGATTTCCGCGCGCTCGTCCAGGGGCACGAAATAGTCGCTGTCGCGCGTCATCACAACCCGCACGCCGGCCTGGCGCAGCAGGTCGCGCAGTTGCAGGGCGATGTCCAGGTTCACGGTTTTTTCATATGTGCCGTCCGCGGCCACGGCTCCGGGGTCTTTGCCCCCGTGCCCGGCGTCCACGCAGATGGTGAATCCGCCAAGGGATGAAACCGGGCCCTGCTCAACGCCGGGATACGCATCCCCGGCGCCCCGGGGCGCATGCACGCGAATAATCAGGCCCTGCGCGGACAGGGACGTGTCCACGCGCGCGCCGTATGCGTGGTCCAGCACCACGCGCGTGGTGTGCGGCGCGGCGCTGTAATGGGCGATGCGCACGGCCTGCAACCCGGCCGCGTTCACGGGAATGTACTGTTTCGGGGAATCGGGCGCGTAACCCGCAAAATCAAAATATGTGCGCGGCGGGTCCGGCGCGGTCCCGGATGTGAATGCCGCGGGCGACGGGAACGGAATCAGAACCTCGGCCCAATCCCCATAGTCCACAGCGGACACGGACGGGAACGGAGCGGCCTGCGGTTCATAGACTTGTGGTTGATAGATCTGCGGTGCGCCTCCGCCCGTGTACACCTCGGCGGGACGCGTGGATTCGGTGACATGGATCGAGCCCCGCGCATCGTCGATGCGGATATCCAGATCCGTTGCGTATTGAAGATCGAAGACAATGCGCACCACATCCGGGTTATAGCTGTGCTGGTTCACGCGCACGCGCTTCACGCGCGCCGTGTTGCAGGCATACGGCTCGGGCTCGAAGGTGAGCGCGGCCTGGGACACATCAATAACCAGGCGATCGGGCGCGGGCACGGAAAATGTGTTCGTGCGCACCGGGCCGTGAAAATCAAACGAAGCGTCCAGGGCGCCGCTGCGCACGGACATGTCCATCCGCGGGCCGCGCATGGCGCTGGCGGGCATGGCCAAGCAAATTATGAGCACAGCCGCGGCGGCCAGGGCCGCGCCGCAGCACCATGACTGATACGCCATGAGCGCGCGCTGCGCACCGTATGGTATTGCCTGTTTCCTGTTGCCATTCGCCTTTGCGTTCATGCCGCGTCTCCCCGCACTGATACTATTGATTGTTTAGTTCCCCCATTCCTTACACATGAAAATGCAAAGTGACCTGTATCACAAAAAAACGCTCTTGGGCTGCCATTTAAAATACTGAATTGGAGGGAGTTGTTGGTTGATTTATATTATGTAATGGATTCGCGATGATTCTGAAATGGTTATAACAAAAATTTCGTTGAAGGACCTCACTCTCCTTCATCAAGATAATCCTCAATCATGGCCCGAACCGCCGCTTTGAGCTCTGACAGGGTTTCCTCGTACGAGTCACCCTGCACATGGCGCCCTGGCAGCGCCGGGCAGGAGCCGAAATCCCCGCCTTCCTCACACGGTTCTATCACAACAGTGAATGAGCGCTCTTTTTCATGTAAAATCCCCCGGAGAAATCAGAATATTTCCTGTTACGGTTTTTTCATGAATCTCCATGCGAGAACGCAATTTGCCGAATGCATTTCAGGCGATAACGATTTCGACCCGGGTGGAGTACCCGAGTGTTCCGAGCAGTGTATCGCAATCTTCCCAGGTTAAACCGAACGCGCGCACATCGGCCAGGCCCAAACGCTCGACAACCGTTCTGATGTCGTCAAAATGCTTGCCGTCAAACTCCCCCTCCATCATCGCGGATTCCGCCCAGTCAACAAGCACTTTAAGAGGAATTTCACGCTGCAAATATTTTCTGATGTTTTCCACAACGTCTTCGCGGGTAATCATAGCCTATCGCCGCCTTCCTTGATTCTCTTATGTCCCTTGTCTTTGGGAAACTTTTCATGAACTTCAACGATATGGCCCATATTATCGTAGATTTCCTGGAAGAAACGAACGGTTTCCTCTTCCTGGCCCACCTCTTTCACATAACGCGCCTTCCAGCCATTGTGTCCAGATACATCGCGCCAATAGCGCCTGCCGCCTGCCGGCAGGATCTCCCATTGTCCGAATGTCTTTTCATTCCTGGTTCTTGTGTTCATTCACCCTCGAATTGCCGTAGTTTCTATTTTACCCGGTAAATTTCGAATTTCCAATGGCCGGTGATTTTGCTGCAATACCTTGTATAATGCAGGCTCTCCGCTCATTGCGTTTTGTTATCAATCGGCTCATCTGGTGTGTGCGCGCCCGAATTCATACACAATCGCGTTCCGCATTTCACGCTTGTTATAATAACATCAGCACAAAAACCTATCGGGAGACCGGCGGCATGGTCATGGAAATCATTCTTGCTTCGTACAATAAAAACAAAGCGCGTGAGATTGAAAAGATCCTGGCGCCCATCAGGGTCAAGTGCCTGGCGGACCTGGGCGTGGACATGGATTTCGACGCTGTTGAGGATGCCGACACATATCGGGAAAACGCCATGAAAAAAGTGCGCGCCGCGGCCGAGCATGTGAACGGCGTCATCTGCGCGGACGACAGCGGCCTGGAAGTGGACGCCCTGGGCGGCCGGCCCGGCGTACACTCGGCGCGCTACGGGGGCCCGGGCCTGGACGACGCCCTGCGCTACACCAAACTGATCGAGGATCTGGACGGCGTGCCCGAGACCCGCCGCGGCGCGCGCTTTGTGTGCGTGGTGGCGGTGCGCCGCCCCGATGGCCGCGAGGAATATTTTGAGGGCGAACTGCGCGGGGTCATCGCCGCGGCGCCGCGCGGCTCGTCGGGCTTCGGCTACGACCCGGTCATGTATCTGCCTGACCTGGGCAAAACCGTGGCGGAAATTTCCGCGGATGAAAAAAACCGAATCAGCCACCGCGCACAGGCATTTAAAAAATTCCGCAACGCCCTGCTTAAAGACTGACGCAGCGCCCCGCCCGTTGGCAACCCCGCTTTTTTCCCCTTGCCCACCCCTGCATTTTTTGATATACTGCATTTCCAAGTGTCGTGCATGACCCCTCCGATGTGAGACCATCCACGAACTGAACTACGAACCAATCCGTTGACGCAAGGCAACAAGGGGCACCAAACAACGGCCCCTGTTTATATGGTTGTTACGGAAAAAGCAATGACGAGCCGCCCCGGCGGCCACATCATAAGTTTTCCGAAAGGAGTTTGCGAATGATCACCTTCAGCAAACAGCAACTCAAGATCCCCAAAATGTCGCGGGATGTGTATCTCGTGACCGCGGGCGAATCCGAGTACCGGCGCGCGTTTCCCGAAAAGCGCCAGGAGGAACTGGCCATTGACGCGCTCACCATGGCCGCGGAACTTATCGAGACCACACCCGCCAAGCTCAAGAAATTCATCCACACCTGCTACTACGGCTACTTTGCCGACCACTTCGGCGACCAGCTTCTTGGCGAAGCCGTGATCCACGACCGCCTGGGCCTGGACCCGCTGGGCAACGTGGGCGTTAAAACCGGCGGCGCCACCGGCGGCTCCACCCTGTGGGAAGCGGTCAAAGCCGTGGCTTCGGGATACTCGGACTGCGCCCTGGCCCTGGGCTGGGAACGCATGGACGAAGTACCCACGGACGAGGGCAACAATTACATCGCCAGCGCCGCGGACAAAGACTGGGAAACCCCCATGGGCCATATCTACACCGGCTACTACGCGGTCATGGCCCAGCGCTACTGGCAGATTTTCGGCAAGAGCGAGAAATCCTTCCGCGAAACCATGGCGCGGATCGCTGTCAAAAACCGCGGCTACGCCATCCACAATCCCTTCGCCCAGGGCCCCATGAAAATCACGGTCAAGGACGTGCTGGAATCGCCCATCGTGGCCGATCCCCTGCGCGCCCTGGACTGCTGCCTCATGAGCGTGGGCTCGGCCTGCTGCATTGTGGCGGACAAGAAAACCGCGTACCAGCTCACCAACGACCCGCTGCTTGTTCACGTGGGCGCTGGTTCGCACAGCCTGCGCGTGGCAGACCGCCGCAACATGGAAATCCCCCTGCTGCCCAATGAAACCAAAGAGCAGTACGCGGACCTTGGCAAGCGCTTCCCGGGCGGCGATCGATACCCCGGCTTCAGCGGCTTTTTGGCCGCGCGCATGGCCTGCCACTATGCCTACGGCATGGCCGGCGTCAAAGACCCCACCGAAGACCTGGACTTCGTGGAACTGCACGACGCTTTCACCATCAGCGACATCCAGAGCTACGAAGACGTGGGCATCCGCCCGTACGGCGAAGGCCGCACGTATGTGGAATCCGGCGACTGCTACATCATCAACCCCAAGACCAAAAAGCCCGGCAAACTGCCCGCCAACCCGTCCGGCGGCCTCATCGGCTGCATGCACGCGGTGGGCGCCACCGGCCTCATGCAGGTTGCCGAATGCGGCCTGCACCTGTGGAACAAGCACGCGGACATCCACGGCTCCGAAGCGCGCTGGCGCTCGTTCGGCAAAACCAAGCCGCGCAACTGGCAGGACCTCACCATCAAGGGCGCCAAACGCGCCCTGGCCATCAGCCACGCCGGCGTGGGCTCACATGTCACAGCCACCATCGTCCAACGCCCCGAAGCCAAGCTGAAAGGAGGCAAGTGATCATGGCCACCAAGAAAGCCGCAACTAAAAAATTCGTGGATCCCACGGTTAAAGTCGTCAAGGGCCAGTACAAGGTCAACGGCAACTTCCACCGCATCATCCCGAACAAGCCCATTTACAATGAAAAGAATGTTCTGTGCGGCGTAACCAACCCGCGCGAAATCACGCATATCCACTCGTACGGCGGAGAGGCCATCTTCTTTGAAAGCCTGCCCAAGGGCAAGCTGCTCGGCGCCCAGTGCGTGAACCCGGAATGCGAGTTCCCCAACACCATCTGGATCCCGTTCCGCACATGCTGCGCCGACTGCCTCACCAAGAACAAGCCCGTGGACATCACCAAAGTGGCCCGGGAAACCGCCACCATCCACTCGTTCATGGTCACAGAGCGCACCGGCGCGTTCAACACCCTGTCCACACCCATCACGTTCATCAATGTGGAATTCACGCATCCCAATATCGACACCATCCTCATGGGATACATGTCCTACGGCAAGCCCGCATTCGGCATGCGCGTGGTGCCCATCTTCAAAAAGAAGAACCCCACGTTCACCATCACGGACCTGAGCTGGGTGCCCGAGGGCACGCCCAAGAGCAAGCTGCCCAAGGACTTCTCGTTCTAAGGCGCCGTTGCTTTTCCGTTAAATACCAGGCCGCGCGCCGCACCCGGCGCGCGGCTTTTTTAATTGTCCAGATGCACGGTCAGGAAACATATTTCCATGCGAAACCGTTATATAATTCTGTTATGGATAAAAATGATCGCGAAGACATGCACATCGTGGGCGAGCTGGACAGCGAAAGCCGGTCCACGCGCAGCCGCACCACCAACGCCGAGTACCGCACGCACCTGGCCAATGAGCGCACGTTCCTCGCCTGGTGCCGCACCAGCATTTCCCTGGTGGTGTTCGGGTTCGTGCTTGAGCGCATCGATCTCATGATTCAAACGCCCGCCGCGGCCCAGGGCCGCGGCGCCATGGGCGCCGAACTGGCCATGGTGAGCCTGTTTGCCTTTATCCTCGCCGGCGTGATCATGCTGGTGTCGGGCTGGCGGTTCCTGGTGGTGCGCACCATGATCCGCCGCGGGTCCATCTCCCTGTCCGTGTTTCCCGAACTCATGGTCATCTTCTCCATGGTCGCGATCATCGCCATGGTTATTTTGCTTGTGCTGTAACAGGATTCCCGGAGCATTACCCTGTGCATGCGCAACGCACGAGCCAATCATTTTTCAAAATGAAATATCGAAACAGGATAAGACAAGGCTCTGTGCGCCGATTCAGTGTGTGCTGTTGGTGAATTGCAGGGTGCTGAGGTCGGACAGGTAAAACAGGTGGGCGGGGCAGCGGCAGTCCGAGGAACCGAACCCGCGCACGGGCTCGGATGCGCCGCTTTGCGAAGACACGGATTGGGCCAGCAGGCATTCGGTGGGCATGCGATCCTGATCATCAGACCCGGACGCGGACTCACCGGCTCTCAGCATGTCCTGCAAGCGCCGGCGCAGGTTCTGTTCGGATTCATGGTCCGGAGTTTCAAACAGCATAGTATCCACCACGGTTGCATGCTGCAAGAGATAATCGATGTGCCAGTGCAGATTTTTGTCCTGCTTCAAGTGGCGCGACACGCGCTGGTCCAGGCCGCCCTGCGCGGAACCCACATAAATGTAATACCCCGGCTTGAACAGAAATTCGCCCAAAGCGCCCACGGCAATGCGCGCACTGGCCGGCACATGAATGACCAGCATATAAAACCCGCTTCTGGGGGATTGGGATTCGCTCAAAACCGCTGTGCTCCGATCAGCCGCAGCAAACAGGCTCCGCGCCATTGTTCATAGCATAACCCGGCGCGCGCGCTTGTGCGACACAATTCTCCGCGTCCGGCGTCGCGGGCGCGCACTCCTTCAAATTGAATGCCGCGGCATCTCATGCTAAGATGTGCGTGATTCACCTGACTGAAACGGGAGCGCCGCGCACGGCCCTATGACGCAACACGACCCCTCTTCCATAGATCCCCGAACACCTCGGCTGCCCCTGGTGTTTTTTGTTTCGTTCTTTTTGTTCTGGTTCGCATTTTACGCGCTCTTCCAGCAGGGCGTTCCCACGGGCAGCGACAGCGAGCGGTATTTCCTGGTGGCGCAGTCCCTGGTGGAGCGCGGCAGCGTGGCCGTGGAGTATGACTCGCTGCTGGTGATCGAGCAGGGCCGCGGCGGCAAGTACTACACCAAGTTCGGCATCGGGCAATCCCTGGTGGAAGCGCCCTTTTACTGGCTTGGCAGCCGCCTGGCCGGACCGGACAAATCCGGCGGGGGCTGGTTTTACTATACGTACTATTTCACCATGCTTTCCGTGCCTGCGGTGTCCGCGCTCACGCTGTTGCTGTTTTTGATCTGGAATCTGCAACTGGGTTATTCCAGGATCGTTGCCCTGGCCGCCACCCTGGTGCTGGGCCTGGCCACCATGATGTGGCCCTATGCGCATGTGGGATTCAGCGAACCATTGCAGGCGTGCTGCCTCACCGGAATGTTCATGCTTCTGTATCCCGGCCGCCACCGGGCGCACACGTTCCGCGCGGCCGGGGCCGGATTGATTTTCGCCCTTTTGATTCTGACCAAGTTTGCCAATGTGCTCCTGGGGCCGCCTTTGCTGATGCTGATATTCATGAACGCGCGCGGCCGGCCCGCGCGGCAGTTCCTGGCGCCGGCCGCGGCCCTTACAATTCCCGCGGCCCTGGGCGTGGCCGGGTACCTGCTCTTTAATTATGTGCGTTTCGAAAACTGGTTCTATTTCGGTTATGAAGGGTTCCTGTCAAAAGACCTGGCGTCCCCGCTGCCGGGGTTGTACGGGTTGCTGCTCAGTTCCGGCAAGGGTGTGTTTTTCTACATGCCCGTTGCCGTGGCGGCCCTGGCCGGGGCGCATGCGTTTCACAAGCGCCATCCCGGGCTCAGCACCGTGATATGGTTGTGCGCCGGTTTGCTCACGCTGTTGTATGGGTCCGTGTCCTACTGGGACGGATCCCTGTGCTGGGGCCCGCGCTATCTCGTGACCCTGATCCCGCTGTTCATGCTGCCCCTGTCCGAGGTGCTGGCCGGGTTCCGCGCCATGAGATGGCATGTGCGCGCGGGTCTCATCGCGCTCATCATCCTGTCTGCGGGCATCCAGGTCATTGGCGTGAGCATCAACGAGTACGCGTTTGAAAGCAAAGTGCCAATCGCGGACATGAATATTCCCGGGCTCAAACCCACGAGCCGGCTGAACACGCGCTTCGTGCCGCAGTTCTCACCCATCGCCGGGCACTGGTGGATGTTCAGGCACCTGGCCCTGCACAGCCGCCTGCCTCAGCCTGAATTGCAGGAAGCCATGCGCAAAGATTTCCCGTGGCGCGACATCGTAAGCCCTGCAAAACCCCTGCACCCCGAGTATGATTTGGAGTGGGATTTCTGGTGGAAATACCTGCCACAGTTCCACGAGGATCTGCGGCCCCGCGTGCGCACGGACCTGGGCACATTCCTGTTCCTTGCCGCAAGCAACCTGGCCGTATGCGCGGCCCTATTATTCCTGGCCGCGCGGCGGCGTTCCGGAGATGAAACCACGCCATGAAACCCTGCGGCCTGTGCGGCCACGATTCCCCGGCAGTTCTGTTCACCAAACAGCAATACGGCATTGTGCGGTGCCCCGTGTGCGGGCTCAAATACCTGGACCTTGAGCCGGGCCCGGATTTTTTCGAAACCCTTTACGCCGAAGATTACTTTCAGAATCAAGACGCGGCGCACGGATACGGGGACTACATGGCCGGGGAAGAGCACCTCAAGAAAACATTCGCCGCGCGCATGAAACGCATCGAAAAATTCAGGGCCCGCGGGGGCGCGCTCCTGGACGTTGGGTGCGGCCCCGGATTTTTTCTGGAAGTGCTGCCCCCGGCGTGGACCGGTCACGGCGTGGATGTATCCGCGTTCGCGTGCGCCATTGCGCGCTCCCGGGGCCATGATGTAATGCACGGCCTGTTCCACGCGCGGGACTTTGTCCCGGAATCATTCGACGCCGTGACCATGTGGAACGCCATCGAGCACGTGGCGGATCCCATGCAAACCCTGCGGCATGCGCACGCGATTCTCAAGCCGGGCGGCGTGATCGGCATCTACACGGGCAATGCGGACAGCCTGTTCGCACGCATCACGGGCCGCGCCTGGCACCTGTACCTGACGCCCGAGCACCTGACATTTTTCTCGCGCAAAACCCTGGAGGCCATGCTGGCCCGGTGCGGCTTCGAGATGCTGTATTGCCATTCGGAGAATCTGTATTTTTCGGGACAGTACCTGCTGGAGCGCGCGGGCAAGGCCCTGGGCCTGTGGCCGCACATGCAGGGCCGCCTGCGCCGCGGGTCGTTCCTGGAGCGCATTATCATTCCTGTGAATTTTCTGGATACCGTGACGTGTTACGCGAAAAAACCCGGATAACCGGTGCGGCCGATTAAGGCTCTGTGATCTCGCAACGGCGGGCTTCCCCGGATATATCGGGCTCGGAGAACCGCGCGCGCAACAGGCTGATCACGCGGTCCAGCACCGCGAACGCCAGGCTTTGAATTCCCAGCAGAACAAGAAATGCTCCGGTCATGACCGCGCTCCAGTGCACGAGCACTTTGCGCATGGATGCATACTGGTAAATCGCGTTTTTGTTGATAAGCAGGGCCGCGCCCAGGCACAGGGCGCCGAACACCCACATGGATGTGCTGTTGATGATCCGCAACGGCGCGGCGCCCTGCCCGCCCCGGGTGCGCACCAGGCTGATGAGGCGTGATGCAAGCAGCCCGATATTGAACAGCGTGAGCCCGCCCACGCCCACGGCCACAATAAAGGCCAGCCTGTAGATCATGCCGTCGCTCACCTGCCTGGCCTGCGCATAGCGCACCAGCAGGGGCAGCCCGTACATGAAGCTGATGAGCATCATGAGCGCGCCCGCGGCGCCCAGGATGCGGAACGCGCGGTAGGTGATGGACACGTTCCAGATGGCGGACAGGAACCGGAACCCGTCGCGCAGCACATTGAGCTTGCTGCGGCCGATGCGCTCGCTGTAGCTGATGGGAGATTCCACGATGGAAAGCGCGGGGTCCAGGAGCGCGCGGCAGCTCATGGCCGGGGTGAAGTGCAGTCCGTCCGGCAGGGGGTAGAGGCTGTCCAGGCACGCGCGGCGCAGCACGCGCATGCCGCTGGCCGTGTCCGTGACCCGGCCCGCGCCCAGCAGGCGCAGCAGCGCGGCGTACGCCCTGTTCCCGGCGCGGCGCACCGCGGGCATGTGGGACCGGGCCGTGAGCCGGTTGCCCAGGCAGATATCCGCGCCCTGCGCTTCAAGGGCCTGAATCATGGGCGCGAAATCGCGCGGGTCGCACGTGCCGTCCGCGTCCATGAACGCGAGCAAATCGCCGCGCGCGGCGGCAAACCCCATCTTGAGCGCCTGGCCATAGCCCCGGTTGTCCGCGTATGCAATGAGCCGGATGCGCGGCAGCAGGCCCCGGGCGATGGCCTCGGTGCGATCCGTGGACCCGTCCGACACCACAATGATCTCCACGTCCGAAACATCAGTGTCCCGCACAATGGAATCGCGCGCGTCCAGGCACGCCTGCACCACGCCCTCTATGGCCTGTTCTTCGTTATATGCCGGAAGCACAATCGATAACATCATGGCCGCACATCCCTGATACATATTATCCGGAATGCGCGTGTTTTCGTGAATTGATTGTGCGTTCATTCGCCCCGACCATAAATCAATCCGCTCCAAAGAGATTTTCCGCGGTACTCCGCGTACCTCTGCGTCAATCTTTTTATCATTTGCTTTCGTCCTTTGCTTTTGTCCTGGTTCCTGCTTTTGTTTGTGGGGTATAAAAAAATGAGACACTAAAAAGCGGACATGGCGCGGCGCGCGAATTGGCTGAAAATCGTGAAAATCAGCATGAATAAAGGGAGAAATAATTTCATAAAAATTTTTCGCCCCGTGCAAAAAAGGGGTGCAAAAAACGTATTTTTGATTTCAATAATGAGACACTTTTTCAGGGTGTATATATTGGGGAGATTTTATTGAAATGAAGCAAAGCAAAGGACACCGCGGAGGCGCGGAAGCGCGGAGACCTCTTTTAGGGCGCGGCGTATGCCGCGCCCCACATCCTGCCTATCCTGCCCATCCTGTTCCGAACAACCTTCCTCAGCAGCAACCGACCCCCAGCCGTCCCGCATACCAAAAAGGACACCGCTCAACGCCAAAAAGCAATCCGGATGTGGTACAATACAATCAAAGAAAAAACAGGGCCGTTAAAAGATGGAGATTGAAAATGCAGCGAAACACAGGGACCGGCAACGCGTTCCTCAGCGTGCCTGTCCACTTTTTTCGCGGTCGCAAGGCACACAAAAAATGGTGGCTGTTTACGTTTTTGAGGTACATACTCAGTACATACTGAGACCTCAACATAAGGGCATACATGGGTATCATACGTAAATTCGGAATAATCGAACAACTATCTGTGTGTAAATTGAAAAAGACTATTGGTAAAGATATTATTTAAAATGGTGTTTCTAAATTCAACTAAAATCCCTCAAATACATATTCTCATCAAGAGTTATTTGTCTGTCTTGGGTTTTCTTTGTATCATGTTCCAATACTTTTCATTTTTTCCACCGAGGTCGCTTTTTAATCCCTCGAAAACATATGAACAGCTACTGCATAGATTTATTTTTTCGTATGATCCACTAAAACATATTTTTCTAAGATTCATCATCTTTTCAGAATTCCAAATATCCATAAGATCCATATTGTTTGCATCTCCCAAGACGTAATCGTAACTCAAGTCATAACAACAGGCCACCGCTTGCCCCAGGTAATTTATTGTAAGATCTCTCCATGGTAACATACATCTTAGATGATTTTCTGTATTGGTGCGCTTATATGTGTAAATCATCTTTCTATAAGATTCACCCGCCCACATATGTGCCCAATCACGATAAATAGTTACTGGATATTTTGAAAATAAACTCGTAAACTCTTGATTTGCTTCCAATGGCTCATTCATATTCAAATTGTCTGTTCTCAGCCTTAAGCTAGCAATACTGACTTGAGGTGATTCTTTTTTTAGTCTATTTTTTTGTTCAAGAAAAAACAGTAAGTTCTGGAGTGTCTTTTCATATTTAGCGTTTCTTCTCATGCCTTCATATTCACTGGGTGTGACATCATCAAATGAAAATGTAATCTGATCTAAGCCACTTTCAAGAATTTCGAAGGTTCTTTTTTCAGTAAGCAATGTAGCATTGCTATTAAGAGCCACCATCAACCCATTCTCTTTGGACAAGGTAATTAATTTACTGATATCTTTGTGCATCAAAGGCTCTCCACCCAGATAAAGAAAAATGCCTGTGGGGTGAGGGAAACTCCGAGCTTGCAGTATTATTTTATTAAATAAATCCATATTAATGAAACCGGAGTTGCTATTGTTTAGATCGAGATTTCCATTTGGGCACATAACACATTTTAGATTACATCTGTTTGTTGGCTCTATTCGGATATTCAACGGAGGATAAATACATTTATACAATCCTCTGTAATAGTGATATTTGAATAAAAATCGTCTCTTGTTATGCGGCAATTTCTGTTTCATCTTTGTTAAAAAATAGAGAGATGCCATATAATTTCGCTCCAAAATCTGTGACTCTGGGGGCTGTTTAAAAAACCACCCTTGCAAGCCGTCTTTGTATCGACAAGGATTTCTGCGTTCCTGCCCTTTTACAGCACCCTCCCAGGCATGCATCGGAGACTGTCCCGGAATTTTGCGTTAATACCGGAATTATTGCTTTTTTAATATGAAGACCGTCTCGATGCCGTTTTGGCACATCATTTCAATTCCGAAACTGAAATCATATTTCGTTCTTAGCATCAGGAAAAACTCCAGCATTTCCATAGCCGTCCAGCAGTGGAAATGGATGTTGAGCTGTTCACGCAGCAGTTCAGCGGTGCGTCTTTCGATTTTTGCGGATCCGTTAATTTGTCATACATCCGCGCCCATTCCCTGTAATGCGCTTCATCAGACCCCTCAGGCCCCTTTTCGTAGTCATAGCAAAAATGCTCTATGCTGGTGGATTCGCGGGACGCGTCAAAGGTGAACCGTTTGTCGGGGATTGACAGGTATAAGGCGCCCTCGGGTTTGAGAACCCGGAACATGTTGCCGAGGGTTGAAATGGGATTTCTACAGTGTTCAAACACGTGGTTGGCAATGAGAAAATCCAGGGAGTTGTCATGGATCGTAGCGAGGGTGTTGGCATCGTCGATAATATCCACGTCCACGGCTTGCATAATCTCTGCGGGTGGAAGGCCGACCGTCGCCGCCTTCCATGCCTCTTTTGTTTCAATATCAAGGAAGCGCACGTCATTGAACTTGCGCCAAAGCCTCATTGGATGATGGCATGCGCCGATCTCAATGCCCTTTGTGCCGTATCTGCACATTAGCGTGAATAAAACTTCACGCCTTGTGTAGTGTCCTTTGAAAAACCACTGTTTGAATATCAGAATCAGGTAGTGGGTCAATTTGAATAGGCCCCGCGTTGCGGGGGTGGCGAAGCCGTGGTAAAATTGGGGTATGGAAAAGAAAACAAAAGACATCAACGAGATTGCGTTCAACATAGTAGAACAGGCGACGGGCGGCGAAGTTAAAAAGCCAGATGCGCCAAAGAGCTACGGCGGCTCAATACGAGTGGCCGCGAGCATTGGCGACAAGAAGAAAAAGCACAGCCCGAAAGATAATAGGCCAAAGTGATTCTCAGTTGTTGTCTTCCATAACTCCAAGCATTGATTTCAATACAGTAGAGCTTTGATTGCATTCGTTTTGTTTGCAATGCGATATCGCCGCGCTTGCTTGTGCGCGGATAAATCCAGAAAGGGTGATAAACAATGGCAAAATTTACGAGAACCAAACGCGGTTACAATGTTCTTTCACACACGGAAAGAGCGCGCATCGCCGAAAGAATCGCCTGTATTCTCGAAGAAGAATTGACCGATGCCACATTTAAGGGCGACGAAACGGCCCGTATCTTAAACGCCGTCAGCGCAATTGCTATCTGACGGAACATCCCATTTAAGGGTTATGTCCCAAACAGAGCCTTCGTTTAGCGGAGTAAAAATATCTCGCGCAAACAAGAAAAGATTTTTTGTAATGGCATTCCTGGCATCATCAGAGAATGGGTCTGGGAGCAGCTTGTCGAGCTTCCCGGCCCTAATGTATGCCACCATGATATCTTTGGCGCAAATCATAGCCGTTCTCTCATGCGCCAAGTCTCGTTGTCTGCGTTCAGGGTCGCTCATTTCTTGCATATTGACCTCCGATGTGGATTTGCCGCAATTATATCATAAACGAAAGGATGGCGATAGCCTATGACCCGTAAAAGCAACGTGGCTTTTGACGCGGATCGGCAAACGCGATACAATACCCCAACAACATCCAAACCGGGGGTATATGCCATGACGCTTTGCGTAGCCGCATTGTGCGAGAATAGAGAGGCCATTGTTTGTGTGGCCGACAGACTTATAACCATCACATATCCAAGCGGGTTGGTAAGACACATGGAAGGAAGGACAAAGATTTATGAGCCGACATCCTATTTCTGTCTTTTATGCGCCGGGAACCCCGGAGCGTTTTCGCCTCTTAACGATAGCGTTATTATGAAATCCGATCATGCAATCAGCAACGGTGCCCTGCCTACGCTACGGGACGCATCAAAAATGGTTGAAGACTCGTTCAGCGAGCTTGAAAACGATTACAACATTGATGTTTCAAACGCCCATATACTTGTGGCAGGATATGATCACTCTGGGGCGCATATTTATGTTGTAAAACATGGTGGCAAAGCGGAAAATTTTGACCACCTTGGGTTTTCGGCTGTAGGGTGTGGTGGGAATGTCGCACATGACAAGATTTCACAGCTTATGCATACGGAACACGCGGCAGTTATTAAAGCAATCATGAATTCTTATCTCGCCAAAAAAGAAGCGGATTTGACAGATCCAGAGGTAGGACAAAATACGTATATTATAGTCAATATTAGGGGGACACAACGCGCCATTCGGAATGACACAGAAATTGAGCGCCTATTGAGAGAGTATTATTGCCTTCACAATGGATGCACAAGCGACAAAGAGCGTCGCGATCTTAGTATTAAATACCAAGAATTGCTGAAACCGCTCATGGAACACCTGTTCGGCTAAACAGTAGAAAGGAGGGCCGACATGAACCGACTCAGCATAGCGAAACAGGCGCAGGTCATAGCGGCCCTCGTTGAGGGCAACTCAATTCGCGCAACATGCCGAATGACCGGGGCCGCAAAGGGAACCGTGACGAGGCTCCTGGTCAACGTCGGCTACGCATGCGCGGATTATCAGGATAGCGTAATGCGAAACCTTCCGTGCCGAGTCATACAGTGTGATGAAATATGGGCGTTCTGCTATGCAAAGCAAAAAAATGTGCCCGAAGAAAAGAAGGGCACATTCGGCTACGGCGATGTTTACACATGGGTCGCAATTGATGCGGATTCAAAACTGGTGCCGTGCTTCCATGTTGGGAAGCGCGACTTGGGTTCTGCTCGCGTATTCATTGATGATCTTGCTGGCAGGCTTTCAAGCCGTGTGCAACTTACAACAGACGGGCACAAGGCGTATCTGCAAGCCGTTGAAGATGCGTTCGGCTGTGATATCGACTATGCGATGCTCGTCAAGATGTATGGAGCAGAGGAAGAAAAGGCCAGAGCCGTCCGTTACAGCCCGCCGAAATGCACCGGAGCGATTAAAGAGCGGATTGAGGGAAATCCAGATCCATCGTTGATTTCCACAAGTTATGTTGAACGTCAAAATCTCACAATGCGCATGAGCATGAGGAGATTTACCAGACTTACAAACGCGTTCTCTAAAAAGGTCGAAAATCTCGAATGTGCCGTGGCCCTACATTTCATGCACTACAACTTTGCAAGGCCGCACAAAAGCCTTGCGAATCCATACCCTCGCACTCCGGCAATGGCTATCGGGATTGAAACACGAATTTGGAAGATCGTGGACATCTTAAATTTGTTGGATTCAAATTGACCCACTACCCAGAATCAGCGTATGCCGCACAGCAGCGCCAATCCGTCTCTTGAGATGAAAAAGAAACTCTTTCAACACAGCTCCTTTCGATAAGACCGACATCTTCTGTCGCTCTTCATTGCTTTACGCCTTCCATTATATAACTGCTGCACATAAAAACCGCCCCCCTCTCTTTTTATTTTCCGGTTTCCAATGAATGCATGTTCTAAAAAATGTTCACCATGCGCACTCATCCATTGGATTTTTCCGTGATGTGCATTTCTATGCGAAACAGCATTGCGAACGTATGATTCGCAAGCCGCACCAGATTTGCTATAAACCGCTTGCAGACGGAATCTAACCGTTGGGTCAATGTCGGCTTTCATCAGTGCTTGCCTGCATATATATCGGACCTAAGGTTTCACGATCTGCGCCATGATTGCGCTTCACAATTGGTTATGAAGGGTGCAGACCTCAAAACGATCCAAGAGATTCTTGACCACCACAGCTTGGTTGTCACACAAAGATATGCGCACCTTTCATTGGAACACAAACAAAACGCCATGAGAAAACTTGTTGACCTGCAAAGGAAACCCGCCAAAAGCGCGGAAAGTAAAATCGTATATTTGGGGCAAAAGAATTGAATTCTGGATACAAAATGGATACATCCGCAAAAACACTCAGCTATCCCTCATGCGCCGTTAAGGGAAAAAGCCCTTGTTTAAAACGGTTCTTGTGAGGGTGAGTGAAGGGACTTGAACCCTCGGCCTCCTGAGCCACAGTCAGGCGCTCTAACCAACTGAGCTACACTCACCATATGGTTCGCGCGGTTGTGACCGCACCAAGATATTTTAATCACCGGGCGCGGAATTTAAAGCCGTTTCACAATTTTTCATTACGGCTTAATCAATACGCGGCTGTAAATCATGATATTGGACACGAGCCCCATCTTGCTGGGACCCTGTTTGAGGTTGTACCGGTACTCGTGGGGCGTTTCCGCGAAACACGCCCCGGCGCGGTGCAGGCGCAGCAGCAGGCGCGCGTTGACCGCGAATCCGCGCCCGGCGAACAGGTCGCCGGGGTCGCGCAACACGGCCCGCAGGGGCGCGGCCCGGTAGGCCCGGTAGAACATGGTGTAGTCGGTGACACCCGGCACGCGGTAGCGCGCGCGCAGCAATTCGTTGCCGGTGCGGCTGAAAAATTCGCGCGCGGCGGGAAACCCCACATACGCGCCGCCGCGTATCATGCGCGATGCCACGGCCACGTCCGCGCCCGCACGCACGGCGCGCACCAGGGCCGGAATCAGCGCCGGGTCATTGGTCTTGTCCGCTTCCATGACCATGACGATGTCCTCATCGCCTGCGCCGCCCAGGGCCCACTCCAGCCCGGTCTTGAACGCTTTGGGCACGCCGCAGTTGCTGGGATGGGACAGCAGTTCCACGCGCCCGTTGTCCCGCGCAAAGTCTGCGACCCGCTCGGCCGTGGCGTCTGTGCTGCCGTCGTCCACGACCCCGATGCGAAACGGTTCGGGCCCGGCAACCTGGGCGGCATGCTCGCACACGGCGCGGCACACGGCGCGCACCCCGGCTTCTTCGTTGAACGCGGGCAGCACGAAATGAATCATATGCGGCCCCGCCCTGCATGATATGCGTGCATGAGGTGTCTCACAGTTTTCCGGCCGCCCATTTCCGCAGATAATGCCTCACATGCTTCTTGTGCCGATACAGCATAATTTCAGCCTCATAGCCGCGGCTGCGCCCAACAAGGCGCAGGAGCGCGTAGGACACGGTTGTGAGCGGCCCCACCGAGAACAGGCGGTACAGCCGGTGATTCAGGATCCATTCCACGGCGCCCGGGGGCATGAACCGCATAAAAATGAAAAACGCGTGAAAGCGGCGCGCGGTGCGCGAGGGCTTGCTGCCTCCGCTTGCCAGGGACCCGCTGGCGCGCCCGCGCAGGATGTCCTGCGCATCGGTGTGGTTGAGCGCGCCCGCTTCGCGCCCCATGTCCAGTATCTTTGTGCCCGGATAATACCGCAGCCAGAACACTTTAAGGATGTCCGGGCGGGTGGCATTGTAGAACCGGGCCATTTCTTCGAGGTGCGCTTCGGTTTCCCCGGGCAGGTTGATGATGTTCTCTGCGGCCACGCAGATGCCCGCGCTTTGCAGGTGCGCGATGGCCGCGCGGGTCTGCTCCGGGGTTTCCCGCCGGTTCAGAATGCGCCGCTTGAGATCCTGGTTCACGGTCTGCACGCCCATGTCCACTTTGCGGCACTGCATGGCGGCCAGCAGGCCCGCGTACTCGCGCGTCACGATATTGGGGTTGGTGCAGGCGATGCACGGCAGGCCGATGCGCTGCGCGTACTGTGCGGAAAATTCCGCCAGCCATTTTTTGTCGTACCCGAATGTCTCATCCAGGAAATTGATCATGCGCGGGCTGTACTGCGCCGCGGCCTGCTCGAGTTCCTGCATGGCATTGTCCACGCTGCGCAGGCGCAGGTGCGCGCCGCCGTAGATTTCCTTGACCAGGTCGTTGTTGCAGAAGGTGCAGCGGAACGGGCACCCGCGCGAGCAGGTGATGGTATAGGCGTCGCGCGGGTCATACGATGTGTGCGCGAAAATGGTTTTGTCAGGAAACGGCAGCGTGTCCAGGTCCGCCACCGGGGGCCGCACGGGATTGGCGCGCACCACGCCGGCGCTGTCGCGCCACACCAGGTTGGGCATGTCTTCCACGGGTGCGCCTTTTTCAATGCGCGCCAGCAGGTCCGGCAGCGCCTCATCGCCCTCGCCCACAATTCCGTAATCCGCAACCGATTCCTCGAGGGATTCCACGGGCGCGGAGGTGATATGGATTCCGCCCGCTATCACGAGTGTTTGCTGCTGCTCCTTGATGGCGCGCGCCATGTCGCGGAACCAGGGAAAATCATCGCTGACCACGGAGAACAGCACAGCGTCGGGCGCGCGGCGGGCCGCTTCGCGCAGCACGCGTTTGCGGAATGAAAACAGGGGCGCAAGCGGGGGCACGGATGTGAAGTGATCGTCGAACAGGCGCGGGTCCAGCACAAGGTCCACGGCATGGCCCTGGCGGCGCAACTCCGCGGTGAGCGTTTCCACTCCCAGGTTCTCGTACGATGAATAGATCCACAGCAGTTTCATCAGTGTTGCCTACACTTTACGGCCCCGGCGCGGAAAAGAAAAGCCCCGGCCGCGCCGAGCCCCCCGGCGCGCAGGCTTCATTCGCGCGCGCGCACTGCTATAATAAAATCGTATTATGGATATTTTACAACCCTGCCCAGAGAGTGGACCCGTTATGAAACACATTCTGCTGCTGTTGCTCATCAGCCTGCTGCCCGCGGCGCGGCCCGCACAGGCCCAGACGCGGACCGTGCCTGAAATCAATGTGGCGTACATTGACGCCATGAAAACAGAACTGCAATCCCTGCGCGGCCTGGAGTACACGGCGCCCGTGACCGTGCAGTTTGTTTCCCAGAAGGAAATCGCGGACATTGCCGCAGGCATCATGGTGCGCGAAGGCATGGGCGCGGATTACATCGACGCCTCGGCGCGCGTGATGCAGGCCTTCGGGTTCCTGGAATCCACGGGCGACCTGCAGGCCGCTCTCGACAGCGTGCTCACCCAGCAGGTCGAAGGCCTGTACGACACGGACCAGAACACCCTGTACGTGGTGCGCGAAAATCTCCTGGCCGAGCAGGCCCAGGAACTCATGAGCATTTTCAACGGCATGAATCCCAAGGACTTCGCCCTGAGCCACGAACTCGAACACGCGCTGCAGGCGCAGCACTTCGACCTCAACCGGCTCAACACCCTGCGCGTGCGCAGCGAGGACGCGGCCCTGGCCTATAAATGCGTTGTGGAAGGCGACGCCATGGCCGTGATGATGAACTACACCATGCGCGCCGTGGGCGCCAATGTGCTCGAAACGCCCAACATGGGCGCCCTCATGCAGGGCATGATGGACACGCCCGGCGCCTCAGCCCTCGGTGAATTCCCGGATGTGCCCGAAGTCATCAAAGCGCAATTCCTTTTCCCTTACACGGGCGGGCTCGACCTCCTGGGCGTTCTGTATCAAGACGGCGGCTGGGACGCGGTCAACAACGCATTCGAGAATCCGCCGCTCAGTTCCGAGCAGGTGCTGCACCCTGAAAAATACCTGGACGAACGGGACGACCCCGTGGACCTGGACCTCGGGGACATGAGCGCGCACGCGCCCCCGGACTCAAAATTTCTGGACAGCAATGTGCTGGGCGAATTCCACGTGCGCCTGTTGCTGAAAATCACAGGCCCCCCCGGGGATGAGCCGGACTGGGCCGAACCAGCCGCAGGCTGGGACGGGGACCGATTCGCCGCCTATGCCGCGCCCGGCGGGCACACAATCCTGTTCTGGGCCACGGCCTGGGACACGGCGCCCGAAGCCGCGGAATTTTTTGACGCATACAGCGCCGCGCTCACCCACCGGTTCGGGCCCGCGAAACAGGCTGGCGAAGACACCGCGCAAAACACCTGGGACACGCCCTGCGGCCCCGCCCTGCTCGCCCGGGATAAGGACCGCGTGGCCCTGGTGCAATGCGCAGAACGCGCAGCCGCGCCCACAGCCATGCGCGCGCTTCTCACCGCACCGGCCGCTCCGCTGACTCAAGATTAATACACAGCCGGTTATTGTATTAATGCGGCTTTGACGACTAAAGAAGCCTTTGGGCTTGACCTCCTTGGGGTAGGCTTTCTTCTGCACCAAGGTGTTCACTCACCCCAACTCAAACTCCGTGCTTCGTGAATTTTTCATTCAGCCACTCAATACCGGGCACAATAATGTATAATTTTGTTGTTATGGGTTCAATCCTGACTGTGTCAATTTGTTGTGTCTCTGGAGGCTACTGTGAAACTTAAAGGAATCATTGTCATAGTCAGCGTTATGGTCATTGCGTCTATCATTCTGCCAGGGTGCGGGGACGGTGGGGTTCCCACAATCACAAGTGCTACCGCTCCTCAAACAGCCAGATTAAGCGGCACCGTCTATGTCCCAACTGGTGTGTCGGGCGCACGTGTGGCTGGCCGTGTCGCCAGTGTGGTAGGACAGGATACTCCGCTTACTGGTGCAAATGTCACGATTAAACGTATGAACAGCAACGGGACGCTTGAATCTATTGGGGATGATTTCACTGCAACAACCGACAGCAACGGACAGTACACAATAGAAGATGTGCCCGTGGAAGAAAACGTGATTATAGAAGCAACCAAGGGTGTTTCAATCAATGGAAACCCAAAAACACTGACACTGAAAAAGGTGACTTCTGTAACCGAATCCGATTCAACAGCGGGCGCAGTATCCAATCTCAACCTGGATGTAGCCACAACACTTGGTGCCGAAGCAATGAAGGACATCGTGGTTACAGCCAATCAGGGCATTGTGGATGCTGACCGAATCACTGGTGCGGATTTACCCAGGGAAACAATCGCCGATATTGAATCTGGAATTGTCACTGCTTTGACAGCAGACCAGACGAGTGGAAGCCCTGCCGTGAATCTTTCCACAGTCATTAAAGATGGTGACACGGCGGCTGATGCCCAACTCACAAACCTTGAAGATTCGGCCAGTGGAACGACAGTCAAGAATCTTAAAGGAAATGCATCTACAAAAGGCAGTCTGCGAATCGTGGTCACAATCACGGGCAGCAGTGTTGCTCTGGAAGGTGCTACGGTCATCGTCACCAATGATGGAAATGTCCAGACGAAAAGCACGGATGCGAATGGTGAAGCCTTCTTTGACGGGATTACAACGGGAACGACATTAGCCGTGGAAGTAAAGAAGGAAGGCTATGTTCTGGGCAAGGCATCAAAAAAGATTGAAAAAGCGGCTGTTGTCCATGTTGCAAAGATTGAAATGACCGCAACAGTGACAAACCAGGCTCCCGTAGCCAAGGCTGGACCTGACCAAAGTGTGTTGCAACATGCTACCGTAACATTGGACGGTTCGAGCAGCTTTGACCCGGATGGAACCAGCATTACCTATTCGTGGACACAGACTTCTGGGACAGCCGTGTCATTGTCTTCAGCCACAGCAGCACAGCCCACCTTCACGGCGGCGGCAGCCGACACGTTGACGTTCTCCCTGACGGTTAGCGATGGGAACCTCACAAGTGAAGTGGATACAGTCAGCATCACTGTTGGAGCAGTCGCATGTACGACAGATGCAGATTGTGACGACAGCAGTGCTTTGACGATTGATGCGTGTACCAACGCTGGGACAACAAGCTCTGCTTGCGGACATACGGTTATTGCCTGTAATTCAAATACGGATTGTGAAGATAACAATGCAGATACAGCCGATTCCTGTGTAAATGGTGGCACCACCAATGCATCGTGTAGTAACGCAAGCATTGCCTGTCATACGGATGCTGATTGTGCTGACAACAACGCTTTGACCATCGATGCTTGTTCCAATGGCGGAACGGCGGTGGCTTCATGTTCAAACACTGGGATTGTATGTAATACAAATGCGGACTGTGATGATACCAATGCTTTGACACTGGATACTTGTTCAAATGGTGGAATGGCGGTGGCTTCATGTTCAAACACTGGGTTTGCCTGTAACGCCGATACGGACTGCGATGACGGCATCGAAACTACTTATGACCAATGTAATAATGGTGGGACAACAAGTGCCACGTGTGAGCACATTGATATGATTTTGAACGAATGGATTACAATTCCAGCCGGTGATTTCATCATGGGATGCTCAACCGGGGATTCACAGTGCCAGTCATCTGAATCGCCTAAACACACGGTATCTTTGTCGGAATACAAGATTCAGAAATACGAAGTTACCGAAGGGCAGTACAAAACATGTGTTAATGCGGGGATATGTAATCGCGGGTGTTATATTGAAACGGAAGTCAATCACCCGGCGCCTTGTGTTAATTGGACTCAAGCGAATACATATTGCGCATGGATAGGCGGACGACTGCCCACGGAAGCGGAGTGGGAGAAGGCGGCACGAGGTCCGAGTCCCAGGGAGAATATCTATCCATGGGGAAACACCGCGCCAGACTGCACATTGCTGAATTACTACAACGGAACAAATTACTGTGTGGGCATCGGAAGCGCAGCGGTAGTTGGCAGTTATCCCACTGGAGCAAGTTATTACGGCGCATTGGACATGGCGGGCAATGTCTGGGAATGGGTGAATGACTGGTATGATGACACATATTACGCCACAAGTCCCGCCACGGACCCGCAGGGACCTGCTACCGGGACGAATCGTGTGTCGCGCGGCGGCGCGTTCTATCTTTACGCCGAGGACACGCGCGTGTCGTTCCGCAGCCTCGACAGCCCGACATACGCGGGCATCATCATCGGTTT
>Ga0351876_1071_pt1 | contig 27972 bp, 16 predicted proteins | sample BONcelFGM3001C15_FD_206774 | JGI IMG/M metagenome (GOLD analysis project Ga0351876, IMG submission 206774) | Enriched cells from coal bed in the Powder River Basin, Montana, United States - BONCAT cells FGM rep3 HSBNCT.FGM.300.1.C15 ...
ATAAAAAAGAACCCGATTCAATCTCCACATCAGCGGCCGGAAATCGCGGCGCGTTTGCGGCGCTCGCGCTGCTGCAAATAGCCGAGGAGCACATTTTCCACAGGCGTATCTGTAACTGCATGTACGAATTCAATGGTCTGGCGGCGGCAGAACGTACGGAATATGTCCACATGGCGCGCCAGGTTGCGCTTGTATGCGGCGCGGATAGCCGCGGGTTCCGCGGACAGGGCCGCGCCGGTTTCCAGGTCCACAAATCGAGAAGCCCTTTTGTACGGCAGATCCATTTCCGCGCGATCCATAAGATGAAACAGCACCATTTCACTCTGCCTGCGGCGCAGGGTTTTAATGGCTGTCATGACAGGGACCGGATCCGACAGCAGATCGGAAATGAGAATGATAAGGGAGCGGCGCTTGAGGCTTTCGCCAAAACGCGCCAGGGCGCCGGCCAGATCTGTGGCGCCGCCCTGTGTGTTCTGCTCCAGGGTTGAGAACAGGCGGTACAAATGCGCCCTGCCCGCGCGGGGCTCGGCCTGACGCATAACCTTGTCATCAAATGTGACCAGGCCCGCGGCGTCGCCCTGCTTGATAAACAGGTACGCCAGGCTTGCGGCCAGAAGCGACGCGTACTGCAATTTGGAGCCATGCTCCCCGCCGCCGAAACGCATGGACGCGCTGGAATCCAGAAGCACATATGCGCGCAGGTTGGTGTCTTCCTCAAATTGCTTGATGAAAAACTTGTCGCGCTTGCCGAATAGTTTCCAGTCCACGTGCCGGATATCATCGCCGGGATAATACTCGCGGTGCTCAAGAAATTCCACGTTGAACCCGCGGTAGGGGCTCTTATGCATGCCGCTGAGCACGCCCTCCACCACCATGCGGGCCTTGAGTTCCAGGCGCGCCACTTTTTCCAGCAGTTCGGGCGAAAAATGTTCGAAGGTCTGTGGTTCCATTTGCCGCGCGGCAATTCTCCTTTTCATAAATGATACCCAAAAGCGCGGGAATGAACAGGCATGCGCCGCACCCGGTTTTGACAAACGAACCCCCTGAGCACTATGATTACCGATGCGGAACACGCCGCTCTGCGGTGCAATCAATACAAGGGGAACAACACATGCGCATTCTGGTAACCGGCGGCGCCGGGTTTCTTGGCTCACACCTGTGCGAGCGCCTGGTGCGCGATGGGCACGATGTAATCTGCCTGGATAACAACATCACCGGCAAAGCGTCGAACGTGGCCCACATCATGGGCAAGAGCTTCACGTTCATCGAATACGACGTGACCAACTACCTGCACGTGTCCGGCCCCCTGGACGCGGTGCTTCATTTCGCCAGCCCGGCCAGCCCCATTGATTACATCCGCCTGCCCATCCAGACCCTCAAAGTAGGCTCCCTGGGCACACACAAAGCCCTGGGCCTTGCAAAATCCAAGGGCGCGCGATTTATCCTGGCCAGCACATCCGAAGTGTACGGCGACCCCCTGGTGCACCCGCAGAGCGAGGACTACTGGGGCAATGTGAATCCCATAGGACCGCGCGGGGTTTACGACGAGGCCAAGCGCTTCAGCGAAGCCATGACCATGGCCTACCGCAGCGCGCATGACGTGAACACGGGCATTGTGCGCATCTTCAACACCTACGGCCCGCGCATGCGCATCGAGGACGGCCGGGTTGTGCCCAACTTTATCACACAGGCCATAAACGGCAATCCGCTCACAGTGTACGGCGACGGGCGGCAGACGCGCAGCTTCTGCTATGTGGATGACCTTATTGAAGGCATCGTACGGTTCCTGCACACCGGCCAGCCGGGCCCGGTCAACATAGGCAATCCGCGGGAAATGACGGTGCTCCAATTTGCGGAAATCATACGCGAAGCAGTGAACCCGAATGTGGAAATCACATTCAAAGGCCTTCCCATGGACGACCCCAAAACGCGGTGCCCCAATATCACACTGGCGCGCGAGATCCTCGGCGGGTGGGAGCCTGTGGTGCCGCTCGAACAGGGCATCAAGCCCACCATCGCCTATTTCCGCCAGGCCATGGATGCCAGCAGATAAGTTATATTTTTAACGGCCTCCGCACCGCAATCCCAGGCATTTCCTATTAAAATCTACACATGGCGTAAGCGCCGCGCGGCGATGCAGAACGCAGGTTAAAATCAGGCTGGCCGGCGCGCACGGATTATGGACAAGAGAAAAGACATCGTCAAGTACCAGGGGTACGCGGCCCGAAAGAGGTCAATCGCACTCAGCGACGCGGCCTTGGCATTGGTAATTATCGGGCTCGGCGCCCTGTTCATCGCCATGGCCTGGTTCTTTACCATCACAAAAGCCATAATCGGGATATTTGCGATCCTGGCGCTGTTCGCCGCATTCTTCAGCCCAGAGATGGTCTTTTACATTTTCATCATCTCTCTGTGTTTCCCGGTTCCCCTCAAAGTCGGCGGCCTCACCCTGGTCATGCCGGACTTTGCCATATTCCTCCTGTTCTTCACACTGCTCATGCGCCTGGCCTCGCAGCGGCGGCTTATATTCCTCCCGGGCCTGTACGTCGTGGCTTCCGGATTCATGCTCCTGGCCATGATTTTCTCGTCCATGGCTTCAGCCAACATTTCCCGATCCATGCCCGAAATCGTGCAGATCGGCTACTATATGCTGTTCATCCCGTTCCTGGTCATGAACCTGGCCGAAGACACACCATCCGTCAACAAATACTTCAAAGTACACGCACTATTCCTGGTGGGGCACGCGGTGCTTATCATCGTGCAGTATCAACTTGCGCTTGCGGGAAATTTCATGATCACGGATATCTTCGCATACGCCAACCGGGGCGATTACACGCTCCGCAGTTTCGGCAGCATCGGCGCGGGCGCTGGCCTGCATCTGGGTGTGGCCTGCACGGTGCTGGTTTCATGGATGTTCAACACCAGGAACCCGGCTGCAAAATCAATGTTGGCCGGTGCGGCGGTCATCTGTTTCTACGCCATCCTGTGCACGGGCACACGCAGCACCACGGTATTCGCATGCGTGGCCATCGTGCTGCTGCTCCTGTACCATCGCCACTTCATAGAATTCATGGGCGCAACCTTTGCATTTTTTGTCGGCATTCTTTTCGTGGCGCGATACGGCCAGGACATATACCCCTTCAAACTGTTCTATCACGGCGAAGCATTCCGCTACACGGATATCGACAGCGCCATGAACACGTTTTACCAGAACCCCCTCCTGGGCGTAGGCCCCATGCAGTTTATGCGCCAACGCGGTTACGAACAGGTGGCGGGCGTGGAAAACGAGTTTGTTGCACAGCTCGCATCCGGCGGCGTTGTGGGTGCGGGCGCGTTCATCGCACTTCTGGCCGTGGTGATCATGCTCCTGGCGCAGGCCATGCGCGGGCGAAACAGCCTCACATACGAAACAGCGGGCATGGTGTTGTTCTCATTTCTGATTTTCGTGATGGCGGCGTTCACCGTAACCAGCCTGTTCGACGGCGGCATCGCGCAGATCTTTATGCTCACCGTGGGTTATGCGCTGGCCGTACACCACTACGAATGCCAGGGGGGCCGCGAACAGGATTACGACCCCCTGCCCCCACAGCAAAATACGCACCGCACATAATTCAAAAAATCTTTCTAATTGAATTTTATTGGGCTGCTATCGCTCTGTGCTGTTTGGATTGTACTGAGGATCGTAGAGGTGGCACGCCACGAAATGATCGGGGGATATTTCACGCAGTTGCGGATCAAAGGTATCGCAGGGCTCAAACCGGTACGGGCAGCGCGTTTTGAATTTGCAGCCCTGGATTTCAACATCCGGCGCCGGGATCTCACCCTGCAGGATAATGCGTTCCCTGGTTGCTTCCACCACGGGGTCCGGTATGGGAATGGCGGAGAGCAGAGCCTTGGTGTAGGGATGCCGGGGTCTGTCATAAATGACCTGGTCCGGGGCCAGGCCCACGATGCGGCCCAGGTACATGACGGCCACGCGACGGCTCACATGCTTGACCACGCTGAGATCGTGCGCGATGAACAGGTAAGAGAATCCGAACTGCTCCTGAAGATCTTCGAGCAGATTGATAATCTGCGCCTGGATGGACACGTCGAGCGCGGACACAGGTTCATCGCAGATGATGAGCTTGGGACTGAGGGCCAGGGCGCGCGCCACGCCGATGCGCTGGCGCTGGCCGCCGCTGAATTCGTGCGGGTAGCGGTTGATGAAACGCGGGTCCAGGCCCACGATGGAGAACAATTCGCGCACGCGCTTTTCCAGTTCCTCGCCATGCGCGATGCGGTAATTGCGCAGAGGCTCGGCAACAATCTCGCCCACGGTCATGCGCGGGTTAAGAGACGCGTACGGGTCCTGAAAAATAATCTGAATGTCGCGGTAGATCCGGCGCAGGGCCGCGCCTTTCAGAGCTGCAATATCCTGACCTTCAAACAGGATGCGCCCGGACGTGACAGGCTCCAGGCGCAGGATGGCGCGCGCTGTAGTGCTTTTGCCGCATCCGCTTTCCCCCACCAGACCCAGGGTCTCGCCGCGGCCAATGGAAAAGGTCACCCCGTCCACGGCGCGGATGATTCTGTTGCGCGCTTTGAAGTGGACCTTGAGATCCTGCACTTCCAGAAGGGTTTGATTTCCCGATTCACTCATCGCGGTTCGTTGTTCTCCACATTGACCCAGCAGGCGCTGGCGCGGCCCGGCGCCACATCCAGCAGAGGCGGCTCCTGAGTCTTGCATTTTTGAATGCAGAACGGGCAGCGCGGCTCGAAGTTGCACCCGGGCGGGTTATGAATGAGGTCCGGGGGCAGTCCGTGGATGGGTGTGAGTTTCTCTTTGGCTTCCGCATCCAGACGCGGCAGAGATTTCAGCAAACCCAGCGTATACGGATGCAGCGGGCGCGCGAACAATTCTCCGGCCGTTGCTTTTTCCACGATTTTGCCCGCGTACATCACGCAGATGTGGTGGCACATGCCGGCCACGATGCCCAGGTCGTGGGTTATGAGAATGATGCTGGTTCCGGTTTCGGACTGAAGCTTTTTGAGCAATTCAAGAATCTGCGCCTGAATAGTGACATCCAGCGCGGTGGTGGGTTCATCGGCGATGATCAGCGACGGGTCGCAGGACAGGGCCATGGCGATCATCACGCGCTGGCGCATGCCGCCGCTGAACTGGTGGGGATAACTGGTGATGCGGCGCCCTGCGGCCGGGATGCCCACGGTTTCAAGAAGCTCCACGGCGCGGTCCAGGGCCTTGCTTCGGCTCAAACCCAGGTGCAGTTGCATGGCCTCTGTCATCTGTGTGCTGATGCGCAGGAACGGGTTCAGCGACGTCATGGGATCCTGAAAAATCATGGCGATGCGCCGGCCGCGGATGCGCCGGATTTGTTCGCGGTTAAGGCGCATGAGATCGGTTCCGTCAAAAAGAACTTCGCCCGTGGGGATAATGCCCGGAGGTTTGGGGATGAGGCCCATGATCGCGAGGCTGGCCACGGTTTTGCCGCTGCCGCTTTCGCCCACCACGCCCAGAGTGCGCCCGTGCGGCACGGTATAACTCACACCGTCCACGGCGCGCACAAGCCCGTCATACGTCTTGAAATGCACGGCCAGGTTTCTGACATCCAGAACCGGCTGTGCGTTTTCCTGTTGTCCCATTATGTCAACGCGCGAAGCACGCTCCTAATTCTTGTCCTTCATCTGCGGATCCAGGGCGTCGCGCAGCCCCTCGCCCAGGAAGTTGAGCGAAAACAGGGTCACGGCCAGGGCCAGGCCCGGGAAAAAAATCTGCCACGGATAGTACTCGATAGTTGCGATGCCGTCCGAAGCCAGCGAGCCCCAGCTTGCCATGGGCGCCTGAACGCCCAGGCCCAGAAAACTGAGGAACGCCTCTTCGAGCATGACTGCGGGAACCGTGAGTGTGGCGTACACCACGATGGGGCCAAGCAGGTTGGGCACCACGTGGCGCAGAAGAATCTGCGGCGTATTCGAACCCGTTGTGCGCGCGGCCATGATATATTCCTTGGCGCGGATGCTGAGCGCCTGGCCCCGGGTGATGCGGCTCATGGTGAGCCACTGCACAGCGCCAAGCGCTATGAACAGGTTGATGATGTTACGCCCGAACACCACAACCAGGATGATGACGAAAAACATAAACGGCAGGCCGTACAGGATGTCCACGAAGCGCATCATGATGTTGTCCACGCGGCCGCCGAGGTACCCTGACAGAGCGCCGTAGGTCACTCCGATGATCAGGCTCACAGTGGTTGCCACCACGCCCACAAGCAGGGAGATGCGCCCGCCGAAGAGCACGCGCGAAAAGATGTCGCGTCCCAGGTGGTCGGCGCCAAACCAGTATTTCGCGCCCGGAGGAAGGTTGGCGTCTGCGTGGTGGATTTCCCAATACGAATACGGCGATATCCAGGGTGACAGGATGCAGGCAATGATAATAAGCAGCAGAATGCCGCCCCCGAACATGGCCATTTTGTTGCTTTTAAGCCGCCGCCAGGCATCCTGCCACAGGCTGACCCCTTCGAGGTATTCCAATTCCCCCTCGGGGCGGGTTGCTGGGATGTGTGCTTGTTTCGGCATTGTTGTCCGGACCAGTTTCCACACCGCCTGAAATTCCGAGGCGGCGCGCTGTTTAAGCTTCTTATTATAACAGGTTATGCGTTATTGCAAGATCCATTGCAAGACTAGTGATTCATATCACAAAACCCTATTATTTAAATGTTGTATAATACTATACTGAAATGATGCGCCATTATCGGATTCTTACAATCCTGTGTTTGTGCCTGTGTTGTGCCTGGCGCGCGCATGCGGCCACATTAAACATGCAGGTAAACCGGGACCGGCTGAGTGCGGACCGCGCGGATTCGGTAACCGTGACACTTACGCTTAAAGACCAGGCCGGCCTCCCTCTTTCGGGAAAGAAAATATTTCTCAAAGCGTCGCACGGAACTTTCTCAGAACCCAAGGATCTGGGACAGGGCCGGTACAGCGCGATGCTGCATGCACCGGCCCAGGCCGCGCCGCGCCGGCCCGACTATCTGCTCATCGTGGCCTCGGCCCTGCTCGACAATGAAGGCCCTGCCGCGGGCGCCGCCATTCCCATTTATTCCAACCTGGTTCTTCAAGGCAATGCCGCACCCGGCATCACCATGTACGCTTCAGCGGGCGGACGGCGCCTGGGCGCACAAGTTACCACGGGCAGCGACGGTAAATTCCGCCTCGTAGCGCCTGTGCCTCCGGGCGTCTCATCCGTAACCATTACGGCTGGCAAAGACGGCCAGGAAAAAACCAGTTCCGTGGACATCGGCGCCGGGCAAATGACCCGCCACGTTGTGCAGAGCGTTCCAGACAAACTGGCCGCGGGCGGCGCTCCGGCGTTCCTCAATGTATTCGCAATCCAGGCTTCGGGCCGACCTGAAAATGCGGACAAATTGAAAATCACCACCGACACAGGCGCCACGGCCTCAACCTTGCAATATTTGGGCGGAGGCGTGTTTCAGTCGCGAATCACCCTGTTACAGGCCAACCGGGATAAAATCACGGTCAACGCAACCTATGCCGGAGTGCGGCGCTCAAGCTCATTCGCCGCGGTTTCGCCCGGCCTGGCGCGCATCGCAATTCGAGCAGATGCAACCGAGGTCTATCCCGGACAGACGGTTATTCTGTCCCTGGAAGGGTATGATTTCGCAGACCGGCCCCTGGCCGGTGCGCTCATTTCCATATACGCCAACGGCACATTCACCGGACAAGCCGTGGACCGGGGCATGGGGCTTTACCAATTTGAACACACGATCAGCCAACTTGCGGCAGAGCCCGAAATTACAATCCATGCACAGGGCTACGCCCCGGATTACCCGGACAACACCGCGCGATCATCGGATCTCCGCATCCGCCTTCTGCTTCCAGAAATTTCACTCAGCGCCGAGCCCGCAGAAACGCGGCTCAACGCCGGGCAGACAGCCGCAGTGCGCGTGCGCGCGGAATCGCGCATGCAGGGCGACGGAGTGTCCGGACTTACGCTTCGAATAATCCCCGAAGCCGGCGAGGCCGCTCCCGTGCGCGACTTGGGCGGCGGCGACTACGCATTTGATTACACAGCGCCCGCCGAATACCAGGGCCGCTCCCTGATAATGGAAATCCGGGCGGATGCCGTGCCGGGAAATCCATCTGCGCAAGCCGCATTTGAATGGCTGGGCCCGGGCGCCCCGTTCGGCGAAGCGCAGCAAATCGATTTGTCCGCATCCAGCAACACCGTGGCCGCGGGCGGCATCATCACCCTCACCGCCACTCTCAAGGATTCCGCGAGACGCGGCGTACCCGGAAGAGATGTGGTTTTTACAACCGGCGCAGGAATGCTCGGTGCAACCGCAGACAAAGGCGACGGCGCGTACACCACACAACTCACGGTGCCGGACGTGGCGCCGTCAGGCGATTTTTCGGCAAAAGCATCCTGCGCGTGCGGTGGCGCCAACCTTGCCGCGGAAACATCGCTCACCGTGCCGACCAAGCCCCCGGCAGCGATTTCCCTCACAACAGATAATAATACGGTATACCTTTCCGGCTCCGTGGACGCCACAATGCGCGTGACCGTAACCGACAGCCTGGGACAGGGCGTGGCGGATCAGGCCGTGACCATCACCGCAGTCCAGAGCAACGGCTCGCAAACCGTGTCCGCAACCACAGACGCGTCCGGCGGCGCGGACGCGGCCATCACCCTGTCTCCGCCATCGGGTCAGGCGGCGGTCACGGCGTCACTTGACAGCAACCCATCGATTTCGGGATCCCTGATTATTGAAAAAATAAAGCACCCGGTGTCCCGGCTCGAACTCACAGCCCTGCCGCAAAGTATCCCCGCAAACGGAGCTGCAACCATAGATGTGGAAGCGTACGCCATCGACGAAGCCGGGGCCGAGGCTGCGGATGAACGCATTGATTTCACCCTGCTCTCCGGGTCAGGACGCCTCAACACGCCCGACTGCACAACGGATGAAAACGGGCGCTGCACCGTGCAATACACATCAGGCCTGGCGTGCGGCGCGATTTCCATTGAAGCATTTCCCTATTCTCAGGACACAGTGCGCCAAACTGTGAGCGCGCAGGAAACCCCGGCCGTGCCCGCGAGCCTGGAGTTGGACAACACGGTTCCCGCCGCAATCGTGGCCAATGGCACAGACGAATGGGCCATGCAGGTGCTTGCGCGCGACGCCGGGCAATGCCCCGTGGCCGGAGAAACTCTGAGTTTTTCGATTCCCACTGGCAGCGGCTCTGTTGAAGGGACATCTTTCACAGACAGTGGCGGCGTGGCTTCCGCGAAATACACGGCGGGACTGGCGCCCGGCGATGTGGGCATTCTCACCCGCTCCAACACGTCGCCCCTGGTTATGCTGTCCACGGCATTCACTCTCCTGCCCTGGCAGCCTTCGTCATATGATGTCGAAGCATCCACAACCACACCCACGGCCGGAACCCAATTCACCATCACCGTGACCGCCCGCGACTTTTTCGGAAACATCATGACATCCTGGGACGCATCGGATCTCATCTATTCCATGAGCGGCCCGGCAAACGCCCCCAATGGCGTAGCGCCGTTACTGCCATCGAACGCCACGGTTCTGGCGGCATTCCACAATGGCGTGGCCACGCTCAATGTGACGCTATACAAATCCGAAACCGTGTCCCTCTCTTTTACAGACAGTAAGGTCACGGGCCTGTCCCCGGCAATCACCGTGCAGGGCGCATCCGCTGCTTCCTTTGATGCGTCCGCGGGCGCTTCCCAAACTGCGGGCGCTCCATTCACTGTTTCGATCACGGCAAAAGACACGTATGGAAATGTGGCCACGTACAATCCCGCGGGCACAACATTTTCTTTCACAGGCCCGGCCACTTCGCCCGACGGGTTCGCTCCGTCCTATGCCACAAGCGCAGCGGCGGCTGCGGCATTCAGCAGCAGTTCCGCCAGCCTGTCCGTGACACTGTACAAAGCCGAAACCACGACACTGACAATCAGCCAAGGCGCCATTTCAGGCGCCACCGGAAACATCACGGTGGCCCGGGAACAAGCGTCAAAAATCACTGCGGTGCAAGGCAATAATCAGACACAAATCATCACGACAGCCCTGGCGCAACCCGTCGCGATCAAAGTTTCCGATGCATACGGAAACCCCATCCCCTCGGCAGCCGTGATTTTCGCGATCACAGGCGGTGGCGGATCCGCAACAGGGCTCAACAAAACCACGGGTGCGGACGGGCGCACCGGCCCCGACTCATGGACCATGGGCAACACCATCGGCGCCAATACCATGTCCGCAACGTTTACAGAAGGTACAGGCGGTTCCGTTACCATCACGGCCACAGCCTATGTGCCCGCGCCCAATGCGGTCATTACTCTTGAGGACACCACGAACTATATCTGCCCGGGCGACACCATCAATTTGACCGGCGCAAATTCCACGGCATCGGCGGTTTCCTCCATTCTGTCATATTCCTGGGATTTCGCCGGGGGCACGGGCGGCGGACCCGCATCTGCCATGGACCCCGCCCCCCTCACCTTCGCCGCCTCCAACACATACCAGGTGACACTCACAGTCACAGACAATTTTTCACAAAGCAACTCGGCCTCTTATTACGTGCTTGTTTCCCACGTTCCCGGACCGCTGACACTCAGCGCCAGCCCGGCATCCATCCCAGCCGACGGCGTGGCAATAACCACCATCACATCGGCAACCATATACGACTGCGCGCAAGCGCCGATCGCAAACGGCATGCTGTTCACAGTGGCTCCGTCACTGGGTATCATTTCATCGGGTGACGACAGCGGGCTGGCGGGCATTCAGGAAGCATCAAGCGGTGGCGTCATTCAATTCACAGTGCGAGCAGGCACGGATTTGGGAACATCGGTCATTGTGGCGCAAAGCGTGGAATTCGCAACCCTCACGGCCAACACGTCAGTTCAATTCACCGGACCCGACATAATTCGGCCCTACGTGGTTTCCTATTCCCCGGCCGGGCACACCACGGGCAATGTGTCACAGGTAACTGTGGTTTTCAGTGAAACCGTTGCTATCGAGTCGGATGATTTCAAAATCAAAAAAGATGGGATGGATGTGCAAGGCGCGTGGAATTACACAAGCGGAAACCGCACGGCCACATTCATTCCGCACCACACCTTGCATGTTGACGGGGCAACGGTCGATGTCACGGTTAAAAGTTCAATCGAAGACTTGGCCGGCAACCACCTCGACGGCCTGCAGACCGGCGGAAGCAGCAGTTTCGTTTTTTCATTCGGCGGTGACATCACATCGTCACCCCCCGTTGTGGCGTCATGCATTGACGCCCCCGCGTCATTTTCACCGGACCCCACGGACGGCCTGCCCGACACGACTCATATCACTTTTGCTGTCACCGACGATACGTACGCAAAATACTGGCGGGTATACATTAAATCAGGCGCATCCATTATCCGATCCTATGTACAGTACAACACATGCTCGTGCGATAACATATGCGCAGCCAATACCATCGCATGCAACAACTGCTGCACGAATGTGGCGGCGCCGGCCGGATGCTGCACCACCACCAGCGGCGACGTCTCATGGGACGGAAAACGCACGGACGGAGATTTCGCAGCCAACGGCGATTACGATTATGAAATCACCGCCTACGATCTTGATTCCAATGCCAGCGCCGCATGCGCCAGCCAGACAAATGTCAACAACCCCATTGATTTCGGCGGGTTCGGCCCGTGAAATCACGCGTCAGGAGGTGGCGCGGAAACATGACTACGCCAACAAAAACAATGGCCGCTATTACGCACTTTGCACTTTACACATGCGCTCTGCTGTTCTGCGTCTTCGCATCAGGCCTTAAAGCAAACGCGGGAGTTACGCCCGAAACCAGGCCGGAGATTTTCTGTGAATTTTCATCCCATCGCGCACCCATCGACAAAGACCAGGTGCGCATTTACGTGGACGGTCTGGATGTGACACCTCAGGCCATCGTACAGGCATGGCGCGTAAGCTATGTTCCGGCCAAGCCCATGGCCCCAGGCCGCCACTCCGTGCGCGTGGTTGTCAGGGACCATGAGGGCAGTTCCGGCGAGAAATCCTGGGAATTCACTATCGACCCCTCCGCCGGCCGAACCCAACCAGCAACCTTTGTTTTTTCTCCTCCCACACCGGACAACGGAGCCGTGCTCACCAGCGGACAAAATATCCAAATCGCAATCGACCCGTCAACCCCGGAGACTTCCACGCCAGCCCCCCAGGACCTGATCTTGACCCTTTTTCGCAACGGCTCACCTGCTGATATCGGCATTCCCGGGCAATGGACCGCCCGGAACAAAACCTTGACCCTGAATCTCCCCGACCTGCCGCCGGGGCGCTATGCCCTGCTCCTATCCGCAACAGGCGCCGCGCGGGAAATCACAACCGCTTTTGCCGTGGACACTGCGCCGCCGCGCATCACATCATTTGCCATCGAACCCAGGCTGGTTCAATCCGGCGCCGCCTTTTCCGCTAACATTGCCATTGAAGACGACTCCGGCGACAGCCTGGATTCCTGCATCTTGTCATTCATGCAGGACGGGCGCAGGATTTCCACAAAAAAACTCAACGCATCAATCGGCCCCAACAAAATTTTGCTCAACACTTCCGACATCGGTACAAAACCCCGGGGGAATTACTCCGCCGGAATCCTTTGCACTGATGCCGCAGGCCGCACCACAGACTGGACATCGCCCGCGGAATTCTCGATTTTTACAGGCTCCTCCCAGCTCCAGGCCATGGATGCGCCTTCTTCCCGCGACAACTCACGGCTCTCTCTCGACGCTCCGCCCCGCACCGTGGATGTATCACACATCGATATCACCGGCCGCGCCCCGGCCGATTCTCTCCTGTTGCTTTATGTAAACTCGTCATCCGTGCTCGAACGCCGCGCCGATTCCACGGGCGCTTTCCATTTTGACCGCGTTCCCCTGGAACCAGGCGACAATGCCATCGTTGTGGCCCTTGAAGATTCCGAGGGCATAACAGCCATGGAATCGCAGCCGGTTATCGTGTCCTTCCTCACCATGGAGGAAGCCGTGGCCACACTTCCAGACCCCGGCGGACCCATTGTCCAGGAACCGGACCCGCCACAACAAACGCCTATTGATGAACCAATTGCGGCCCCGGCGGATGAACCTGTCATAGACACGGAACCCGAGCCGACTGTGGAACCGCAAAATCCACCGGTCGTGGAGCCCGATACTTCTGTAGAACCCGAACCAGTGGTAGAACCCGAACCAATAATCGATCCCGAACCGACTATTGATCCCGAACCCGAGCCGACCCCAGACCCGGATCCCGTGGAGTTGACCATACACGTTCCCCACGGCGCAACTCAGGGCAACGGGCATGCGCCCGTACACGCTACAGCGCCGCCGGGCATTTCCGTCACTTTATATTTAAATGGCACCCCGGTTGCCACGGCCGCGCCCAACAACGGCGGCCAGGCCCACTTCCAGGATGTGCCCTTCATTGAAGGGAATAACGAACTCTTCGTATCAGCCACCGCAGCCGGAATCGAATACCGCAGCGACACAGTGTCTGTGGTTGTGGAAACGCGGGGAAACCATAATAGATGAAACGGTTGTGCTCCATCGCCATAGCTCTGCTCATCCTCACCAGCGTGCATTGCGCTTCGCCCCAGGTGGAATTTCCACTGCCTGAATCGCACTGGTCGTTTCAGGATATGGCAACCCTGGCTGCCGCGGGCCTGGCGCCGGGCTACGAATACGCGGACTTCGACGGCCGGCGCACGTTCACGCGCGAGGACATGGCGCGCGCCGTGGCCGCGTCCCGCGATTTCTTCACTACCAGCCCGGCCTCTTTCTCGGCCTCCCAACTCGCCCTGCTGCGCAAAGTTCAGGATGAATTCCGTGACGAACTCGAACGCCTGGGCGAGAACCGGCCGGTGCGGGGACCCGGCCAATCGCCCGAGGTGCCGCCCAGCCACTGGGCCTATTCAGCATTTGAAAAATTCGCGTCCCGCGGCCTGCTTCCGGGCGTTCCGGCCCACCGCTTCGCAGGCGGCCGCATCTTCACACGCGCGGAAATGGCTATGCTCACGGCGCGCCTCATGGAACAGCGCACGGCAAACCCCGCGCTCTTTTCCGATGAAGACAACCGCTCCCTGGCTTATCTCAGCACAGAATTCCAGGCCGAACTGCAATCCGCGGCGCCCGGCAAACCGGCCCCGGCCGATATGTCGCGCATGCCCGCTCCCTGGGCCGTTTCAGGCACCGGCAACTTTTACGCGGGTATGACAAAAGGCAATAAAACATCCCTCACCAACCGGCTCACCCTGAACGCGGATTCCGCTCACATGGAAAGTTATTTCGCAGGGGACGTGGATAACACGGACCGAACCGGCTCGGACGTGGATTTCGGACACACCTATACATTTGAAGTCAACCGCAAAATCATCGGCTACCACACAAGCAAAGAGGACACGCAAAACGACAATTATTTCCTGCTTGGCGACATAAACAATATCGACTTCGACGAAGGCCTCATGGCCGGCGCCGTGAATATCAAAGGCGCGTATCTGTCCGCGGGCGGCAGCGCGGGCCGCACCGCCATAATCTGGGGCGATGACACGGTCGGCAACGAGCTTTCTGGCGCGCGCCACGTGCGCCGGCTTGCCGACGACACACATGTGGCCGCCATGGTCCTGCGCGAGTACCTCAGCGGCCGCGAGGTCATGCGCTCGGCCGGGCTCAATATCACGCACGGCCACACGTCCAACCGCATCACCGTGGATTACGCGGTGGCCCAAAGCGCGGGCCGCGGCTTGTACGCTTCCTGGCGCGGCAACATTACGGACTCGGTGCAGGCCCTGGTGGAGTTCCGCAGTTACCGTGATTTCATGCTGGAGCACAACAACCCGCCGCGCTACCTGGGCCGCTCAGGCGGCAATGGAGAAAATGAAAAAAGCTTCCACACGCGCCTGGAATGGCGCGCCGGCAGCCGCTGGTCCTATATCCTCAGCCGCGACCATGCGTACACACCCGAAAACGGGCGCAAGACCAACGTGTTCCTGGCCCAGGAATTCAGACCTGCGGATAAGTGGGCCTTGGCATGGAGCATGGAAAAGGAAACGGGCGCGGATGAAACCGAAACCGAGCGCGGCCTGCGCGTGCGCTACACCGGGTTCCGGGACACAACCCTTGCCGGCTCGTGGAAACGCGGGGTGCGGCCCAGCGGCCCGTCCAGCACCACCCGCTTCGATGTCACCAGCCCCATTATGAACGAACTCGGCCGCCTGCTCCTGTCGTTCACCCGGCGCAAGGCAGCCACAACACGCACACATTCCTACCGCGCGCGCATAAGCCGCCGCCTCAGCGCCGGGGATTCCATGTCCGTTTCCTACGACTACACGGCCACCGCCACAAACAAGCTGGACATTAATTACACATGGAAATACTGAACCGCAAACCAACATCCGCTGCAACCATCAAGGCCCTGGCCCTGGCCGGGGTTGTGATCTGCTTGTGCGCGGCCATAGGTTTGCTTCTGGCGCAGCAGCAGCGCCTCGAGCGCTACGGCCGCGAACCATCCGCGCAAATCAAGCAGGACGCGGCTGCGGTGCTGCGAGATAAATCCGGAGCCGTGGTCGTAAGCCATCCCGGAGCGCTCCAGAACAAAAACTTGCAGGCCGGCGACACCCTGTTCCCCGGAGACCGCGTGCAGACCAGCAGCGGCGCCCGCGCAACCATTGAACTCACCGGCGGCATGCGCCTCACGCTGGAACAGGACTCTTTGCTGCAACTGCCCGAACCCGATAAGGACATGTCCCGGCGCGGCGCCGCATTGCATCTCACGTCCGGGTCCGTACACCTGGACAGCGCCGACCTCGGAGGCGTGGTGGCGCTCTATACGCCCCAGGCTATGATCGAACTCAACCCCCCGGCCCTGGCCCTGGTGCGCCCCCCGGCCGGGCAAAGCATCGAACTCGCGTACCTCGACGGGCTCGCGCAATTCTGGTTCCCGGACCCCGAAACCCAAGCTGCAGCCCAAGCCGCAGCCATTTTGCAGAGCGCACGCCAGACCTGCGCCGCCCCCGCCTCAGCCGGGTGCCGCAAGGCAACCGACGCTTCCTGGCGCAGCCTCCTGGCCCTTCATAAATCCTCAGGCGGCGCGCAACGCGTTGTGCTCGATATCAACATCAGTGAATCCGGCGCTGAAAACATTTCCGTGCAAAGCGGCGCCGTGGATGTCACAACCCAGACGCGCACTCTGCGCGTGGCACAGGGCGAGAAGCTTGACCTCGACGGCGCCATACCCACACGCAACAGCATCACAGCCGAATCCCTGCTCGCCATGGCGCCCCGCCCTCCGGAAATACAGCAGGAACCGGTTCAAGAGGAACAAGAAAAAGTGTTTTTTGAAATTGAATCCATACAGTGGCAGTGACGCAATCCGCCTCTGAACGGAGAAGTCCATGAAGCTGAACACCAAACTCATGATCATGGCCGGACTCATCGGCATCCCGCTTGTCGTCATTGCCGTGGTCTTTATCTTAAAAACACAGGAAACTCTGGAATACAAAATCCGCGAAAGGCACATGGACCTGGCCGCGCACCTGGCCGAACGCACCGACGCCTTCGACACGGAAAACGAACGCTTCATCACCACGTTCCTTTACAACTTCAAGAAAGATGAAGCCGCTCCGGCAGCGGACACGGAAAACAGCCCCAAGCAAATCGATCCCGGCGAGCAACTCCTGTTCCTGCGCCAACAGGTCAAACACTTCCGCATTATGACTGTCATGAACCGCTCGGGCGCTGTGCTCAGCCAGGTCACGGCCCCCCAGGACATCGGCCCTGCGGAGGTGGCCGCACACGTGGGCGCAGTGCCCGCGGAAACCGTGATTGGCCAGGGCAAACCCTTTCACAGCGCCCCGCACCCGGCAGGCGGCGGCGCGCTGCTGGCGCGCACCGTGGCGTTTCCGTTCGGCGACGGCGAACGCCTTCTCGCCGTGGAAATCAGCCTTCAGCCGATCCAGGAGATGATCGCGTCCGTGTCATTCAGCCGCAACGGTTCGGCATTTCTCGTGGACTCCAGGGGCCTGCTGGCCGCGCACCCCGATATCAAACGCGCCCTGGCCCGGGAAGACATGTCCGGCATTCCGTTCATCAAAAAAGCCCTGGACGCGCCCGCCCAGGGCCTGGCTCGGGTCGCCAACTTTAAAGATGCATCGGGCGAGTCCATGCTCGGCGCTTTCAAACCCGTGCAGGGCGGCGGACTCGTATTGGTGCAGGAGCCCAAACGGGACGCTTACCACACCGCAACCGTCATGAAAAACATGGCCAAAATCGCCGTGCTTCTGAGCGCCCTGTTCGCTTTGCTCGCCGGCGTGTTCATCGCACGCAGCATCCTGGGCCCCATGAATGTTCTGGTCCAGGGCACCGAGCACCTCAGCCAGGGCGACCTGGACTATGCCGTGCCCATCTCTTCCAATAATGAAATGGGGAAACTCGCCGGCGCTTTCAACCACATGAGCCACTCCCTGGCTGAACGCGAAAAAGCCATTTCCCGCATCAATAAAAATGCCAAAGAGCTAACCGCAATTCTCAACCGCAATTCCCTGGCCCTGGCCGCCCTGGCAACCATGCAGGAAATCGCACGCGCCCGCTTGATCGGCATTCTCATCGCAGACCGAAACACAGGCCGCCTGCAGCTTTCCGCGCGCCAGGACAATAAGGAGGCGCCGGATCCGCAACTGCCCCAGCACCTCGACACAGCCGCGCACCGCTCCATGTCGCAACAAATCAGCATCAGCGAACAGGGGCCGGGAGACAGCCCGTACATGGCCGTGCCCCTCATGTTTGAAAACGAGGTCAAAGGCGCCCTGGTGGTGGACGAGCGCCTGGACGGCGCGCCCTTCACTCAAACCGATATGGACCTGTTCGGCATCATCGCTTCCTCCATCGCCATCTCGGTCCAGAACATAGAACTCATTGAAGACACCGTGGAAAAAACACGCATGGAACAGGAACTGCAAACCGCGGAACTCGTGCAGAAAACCCTGTTCCCCAAAAACCCGCCCATTGTGCCCGGCCTGGAACTCAAGGGCTTTATCGAATCCGCATCCGAAACCGGCGGCGACTGGTATGGATTCGTGCACGAGCCGGAAAACAGCCGCGTGGCCATTATCATCGCCGACGTCACAGGTCACGGTGTGCCCGCGGCTTTGGTCACCGCCACCACAAGCAGCTTCTTTAAAACTCTCGAAATCTTCCGCTCCTACTCGCACAAAGGCGCCAAAGCCTACTCGCCCGATTCCGCCATGCCCGGTTACCGCACCGGCTTCGACCCCCTGTCCCCGGACTTCATGCTGCGCTGCCTTAATGAAATCATCCGTTCATCAACCGACGGCAAGCTGGTCATGACTCTGTTCGCCAGCGTGTACTACTATGACGAGCAACGGCTCGTCTACGCCAACGCCGGGCACAACGTGCCCATGATTTACCGCCAAAGCGGCCTGCCCACAAAAAAGAAAAAAACCAAACAGCTCGGCTTCCTCATCAGCAAGGGCATGCGCCTGGGAGACGAGCCCGATGTGAGTTTCAAGGAACACGAATTCATTCTCGAACCGGGCGACGCCATTCTGTGGTACACGGACGGACTCATCGAATGCGAAAATCCGCACGGCGAAGAATATGGGGAATCGCGCCTCAAAGATCTCTTTGGAGAAACAGCCGCCGCGGACACAAGCACTATCTACGACCACATCCTGGAGCGTTCTTATTCTTTCTTTGGGGATCAACCCCACAAGGACGACATCACATTCGTGGTGGGCAAATGCCTGGCCCAGGGCCAGGCCGCGGATGTCGCACATCCCGAGGTGAGTATGTCCCGGGACCTGGGTATCCACCGCGCCCTGCTTGTGAGTGACGACAAACGGTTCTCCAAGCAGTTGTCCTGGTTCCTCACCGGACACGGCGCCGAGGTGGCGCAATTCGCTTCCGCGGCCGACGCCCTTAAAAACAGCGGCGCCCAACCACTGGACCTTTGCATCGCCCCCCTGGGCGGAGGCCTGGAGCAGATCTCTCTCATCACCCTGCTCAAAGAAAAAAACCCGGAGGCCAAGTTTATCTTCATCTGCTCCGTGCCCTTTGACACCATGATCCCCGTGCTGCTCGAACTGGACCTGCCCATGCACCTGATTCATGCCCAAAATGCGAACCTGCTCACCTCGGTGCAAACCGCGGCCGCCAAGTTTTCCGCAAGCACTTTCTGGGGCATCCGGGAATACCTGTCCCGCGGCACACAGGTGTACAGCATCAAAATCCGCAATACCGGTTCCCGCATGCGTGAAGCCGCGCCCCTCCTAGATTTCGGCGCAAAAGTCGGCCTCACGGATCACATGCTCAACACCCTTGCCAATCTTACCGATGAACTGCTCATGAACGCCATGTACGATGCGCCCACCGATAAAAAAGGCCGACACAAATACGCGGCTGCGGATCGCTCCGAAGACATTAAATTGAATGAACTCGAGGCCCCGGTCCTGGAATACGGAAGCGACGGGCACCACCTGGCCGTGGGCGTGTCCGACCCTTTCGGCGGCCTCACACGCGCCACAATCCTGGCATACCTGGAAAAATGCCTGTTCAACGATGAAAAGCAAATCGATGACAAAGCAGGGGGCGCCGGACTCGGCCTGTTTGAAATATACAATGCCGTGGATTCCCTGATCTTTAATGTCCAGCCCGGCACGCGCACTCAGGTCATCTGTTTGATGAAATTGAAATTAGATGTAAAATTCAGTAAGAGAAATATTGAAACATTATGTTTCTTTGAAAGGACGGCAGACCGTGACCAGCATTGAACCTCAGTTCCAGGCTCGAAAAGAAAGCCGCGGAAACATCCCCGTGCTGCACCTCAGCGGCGTGATCAACGAACGCACCGAACTCAACGGCTTGTTCGACGGCATTGAAGGCGATACGCTTATTATCAATCTCAAGGGCGTCACCCGCATCAATTCATGCGGCGTGCGCGACTGGGTCAACGCCGCCAAACCCCTGGCCGCCAAATTCACAGTTACCTACGAGGAATGCTCCCGCGCTATCGTAGAGCAGTTGAACATGATTGTCAATTTCCTCAACTCCGGAAAAATCGTTTCCTTTTTCGCACCCTACTACTGCGATTCATGCGATGAAGAACACGAAATGCTCGTGGTTATCAGCGAACACTTCGAGGATGAAGACGACCTCGAAGAACCCGAAGCCCCGGATTTCGACTGCCCCAAATGCGGCAAAACAATGGAATTCAACGAAGATGAAGACAAGTACATGAGCTTTCTCATAGAATAATTTTGCCGGACCAACACAAGGCACAGGACCCGTAATCCCATGAACATTACTTTCTGGGGCGTCCGTGGATCCATACCCACATCGCCCAGCGCACAAGAAATAAAGAAGAAAATCAAACGCGTTCTGCGCGGCGCGCAAGGTGTGGACCTGGATGACAAGGCCGCAGTAAATGCTTACATGGACAGCCTGCCGCCGATCCAGACAGGCGTGGCGGGCGGCAATTCCGCATGCGTGGAAGTACGCTTCAACAACGCCCTGTTTATTTTCGACGCGGGCTCGGGCCTGCGCCCACTGGGCCTGGACCTCATGCAACGGGAATTCGCCAAAGGCCAGGGCGAAGCCCACATCTTCCTCAGCCACACGCACTGGGACCACATCATGGGCTTCCCCTTCTTCGTCCCGGCATTCATCCCCGGAAACCATATCCATTTCTATGGCTGTTACGAGGACCTCGAAGACCGCATCGCCTACCAGCAGGAAGATCGCCATTTCCCCGTGTCCATGGCCATGATGGCCGCTGAAAAATCATACCATACGCTCATACCCGACGAACCGCACATCATCGCCGGCATCACCATATACCCCTTCACCATGTTCCACCCGGGCCAATCCTTCGGATACCGCATCGAACACAACGGCCGCGTGTTCGTTTACGCCTCGGACACCGAGTTCTCAACCACGCGTGAAGAGGACACAATGTACCTTCGAGACGCGGATCTGCTTGTGCTCGACACCATGTACACCTTCGAGGAAGCCCTGGCCAAAACCGACTGGGGGCATTGCTCGCCCTTCATCGGCGTGGACATCGCCCTGGCCGAAAACGTAAAAAAACTGGCCCTGTTCCACCACGAACCCACGTACGATGACCGCAAACTCGAACGCCTCCTCGACAAAACAATTCAATACAAAGAGAAAATGGCGCCCGGCTCTCCCCTTGAAATCATTCTCGCCGTTGAAGGCCTCACCCTCGATCTTTCGTAACTTCCCGCAATTCTGTGATATACTTTTGTTGCCAGCCTCACGCAGCAAAAAACAACACAGACCAGGACGAGGCCGCCGCGTATGAACTATTTGCTCAACATTCGCCAAGCACTCAAATACCTCAACATTACACGCGATCAGCTTCTCGCCCTCATCGACACCCAGGACCTGCCCGTTGTGAAAATGGGCGGCGAATTGCGATTCCGCACCGCGGACATGGACCCATGGATCCAGGAACAAACCGTAATCTCTTCAAAGGATCCGGAACTGTCCGGCCTCGTGGAAAACGCGCTGGACGCCATTGATTCCCAGGACGCCCCGCCCCCGGATTTCCCATCCGAAATATCCGTGTCCGACCCGTTTCTCTTTCATGTCGCGGACGGCAATCTGTTGCTCAGAATTTATTCGCCGCACGAGGCCGGACTCGTGCAGGATCAGATCGCCGGGCTCATGCAGGCCATGGATGCGCCAAACCACAAGGCGCTAATCAGCAAATGCCTGGCCGATAGCGGCGGCGACACCATTCTATGCCCCGCTCCGGATTGCCTTAAAACCGATATCGCCGTATTCACCACGCCCGACGGGCTGCATGCGTTTGCGTTCATTTCCCATGACCACGGCCTGGCCCCGCTTGTGACCGGCGACACCCTGCTGGAACACCTGCACCGCGCGCGCATCACGTACGGCCTGGACACGGGCGCCATCCACCTGGCCGGGCACCCCCACGCCAGGGGCCGGCTCCTGCACATCGCGCGGGGCGCACCCCCGCGCGCCCAGGCAGAGCCCCGGGTCATTTTTTATTTCGACACCGCAGAGCACTTCAAACCCCGCGTGCTTGAAGAGCCGGGCTTCGACTTCAACGCATTCCGCAGCATTTCCAACGCGGCAAAGGACCAGATACTGGCCGAAGTAATCCTGCCCGGCGGCATCCGCAGCGGCGTCGACGTGTTCGGCGAATCCATTCCCTATGCCATCAACGCCTCGCACCTGCTCAAGGGCGGGCCCAACACCCGGCTGTCCCACGACGGCCTGCGCCTGCACGCCACCCGCGACGGCATCGCCTACTGGAAAAACGGCGCCGTGTGCGTGGACTCCACGCGCTACCTGCCCGGCGTTGGCTACAACAGCGGCAATGTGGATTTCGACGGCCGCGTGGTGGTGCAGGGCAATGTGGTGCGGGGCTTCTCGGTCAAAGCACGCCGCAAAATCGTTATCAAAGGCCAGTTGGAGCCTGACGTCTGTATCCAGGGCGGCAGCAGCATTCACATCCTCAACGGCATCAAAGGCGGCGGCACAACGCGCGTGGAATCCGATGCATCGATCCACACTCTGTTCGCCGAGGCATGCGAAATCAAATCCAGCCACACCATCCAAGTAGAGAAATCCGTAATCCGCTGCACTCTGAACGCAGCCAAATCCATCTCCGTCACAAATGCGGACTCGCGCGTGTCCGCCAGCAGCCTGTGCTCGGGCCAGAGCATCCGCGTGGCCAATGCCGGCTCCCAGAACCATGAACCCGTTCTGCTCAAAGTCGAGCAGCTCACCGACGACCTGTCCGGTTCCGAGCGCATGTACTTCGAGAAGCTTCTGGACAAAATCCACGACGAAATCAAGTACTCCAAAACGCGCATCCGGCGTTTCAAAGAACAGGGCTCCAAGGCAGTTGACAAAGAGCAAGCCCATCTCCAGGCCCTGCAAAAGCTTATGGAAAAAGAGGAAAGCGCCCTGGCCCGGTTCTGGTCCTGGCTGTACGAAAAAGACACGGCCTTTGTGGAAATCACAGGAACCGCTTTCCCGGGCGTCACAATCCAGATTGAGGATAAGCGCCTCGAAATATCCAAACTCACAAGAAACGTGCGCTTCTTTCTCACAGACCAGGGAATCCGCCAGGAATCACTCGCTGATGCAGCGCCGTGAACCCCGGCGCGCGCCCCGCAATTTCCACCCGCAACACAGAACCCATAACCGTGTTTTGAATTTTGCCCTTCTTTGGTGTTAGACTATGAATGGCCGGACAATTCCGGTTATAGCGCCGCACAATCCGCTTCTCACGACGAAGTGGACCAACCGGACCCGGCGACGCCGCCAATGTCCGAAGGGGTTGAGTGGCATTTCAAGACTGCTGCGTATTGACGAAGTCATTGAGCACCTGAACATCAATAGACAACAGCTCGCCCGCCTGATCCGCGAGCAGAATTTGCCCTGCGTAAAAAAAGACGGGGAACTGCATTTTGATCCCGAACAACTGGACCGCTGGGTTGAGCGCAGCCGCGGGCATGCCGGAGATCACACGGGCGAAATGGCGCAGCCCGAGCCGTTTCTGTTCCATGAGCACAGGGGCCGGCTGGCGCTGACCGTGCTGGACCCCGAGGCCGCATCGCAAAGTCTGCCCTGCATGGAATCCGTGCTACTCAGCATCAGCGCCGCGCCACAGGCGCGCGCGCACGTGTCCAAGGCCCTGCAAGCCGGGGGCGAACCAACAATTCTATGTCCCCTGCCCGGCCCCCTGCGCAGTCCCTTTAACGTGATCATCACCGCGGACCGGCTCAAAGCCTATGTGTTCCTTTCCGCGGGCGCTGCTTCTGTGCGCACCATCAACCCGCACAGCCTGCGCGCCAGGCTCATGGACATGGGTGTCTGCTACGGTCTGGATGATGCGGTTATCCAGGCCATCGCCCACCCCGGTGCGCCAGGAAAACTGCTGCGCGTGGCCCTGGGCGATCCCCCAAGCGCAGACGGAGAACCCGAAATCGTTTGCCACTTCAAGACCCCGCCCGACTTCAAACCGCGCGATCTGGAATCGTTCACCACGGACCCAAACAGTGACAAACGCCTCACCTTTGTGCGCATGGGCGATGTGCTCGCGGAAATCAAAACCCCTCCTAACATAAAAAACGGCGCCGACGTGTTTGGCCGCACCGTCACGTACACATCCTGGGCCGCCGCCGCCCTCAGGTCCGGCCCCAAAACCTATGCCTCGCGCCAGGGCCTGCGCCTGCACGCTTCATGCAGCGGCATCCCTTACTGGAAAAAACAGTCCGTGTGCGTGGACCCCACGCGCATATTCCAAAACATCTCCGGCATCGCTGGCATTGTGCCTTTTGACGGGCGGTTGATCGTGCGCAGGCATGTAAAAAACGCCGGCGCCATTGATGCTAAAAAGAAACTCATCATCCAGGGCCGCGCCGAAAACACATCCCTGGTATCGCGCACAAGCAGCATCAATGTCATTGAAGGCATCAGCGGCGGCGGCCAGGCCACAGTACAGGCCGCGGCTTCCATCCGCACCGGATTTGCCGAAAACTGCACCCTGCGCGCCGGACTCGACGTGCTGGCCCGATTCACCATCAGCGAATGCGATGTGCGCGCCGGACGCCGCATGATCATGAAATCAGATGCCGCCAAAATCCTCTCCAGCACCATCCGCTGCGGCCAGTGCATGATTCTCGAAAACGCGGGCTCTCCCGCAGGCGGCGCGGTCACGCTCATCATCGAGCATGTCTTTGACAGCCAGAACGGCGCGGAACGCGAACACCTGCAAAACGCAGTGCTCGAAGCGCGCCAGGTGGTGCGCACCATCAAGGGCCGCATGAAGCGTCTCACGAACCCGGACACCGACGCTTATAAGGCCTGCGAAGCCAGAATTCGCGCCGTTCAGGAAATCACTGAAAAGCGCGAACGCGCTTATGAATCGTTCCGCCGCTGGCTCACAGACCCGGACATGATTTTCATCGATATCCGCGGCAGGGCCTACCCGGGTGTCGTGATCCAGATCGAAGACAGGAAGCTCACACTGCACAAAATTTACGAAAACCAGCGCTTCTATTACACGCACGGCGGCATCGCGCACAAACCGCTGAAACCGGAAATCAACGAGTAATCCCCGCCTTCGCCGACCCGGCTCCGGGCAAAGGCAGCGCCGCGCGCCCAACCCTGGTTCGGACAATCTGCAGCACTCTTGGTTTAGCTCTTGAAGCCCGTGCGCGCGTTTATTAAAATAAGACACCAAACCAGCCGGGCAATTACGCCGGCGGACTAGGGTGCGGCCCTTTGCCAGTTGTCTTTAAAGACAGCCTTGAACACATCATCGCAAAGGGGTCAGAATACCTCTCCACAGGGGATCTCGACCTCATTCGCCGTGCGTACGAATTCACCGCGAGCAGTTTTAAGCGCATCCGCCTGATCCGCATGAGCGGCGAGCCCGCCATCATCCACCCCATCGCCGTCGCAGAAACTCTCACAGACTGGCGCATGGACGGCGCAACCATCGCAGCAGGCATCCTGCACGACGTCATCGAAGACCCAAAAATCAGCGAGTTCCAACTCCACGCCACATTCAAGGACGAAGTATCCTTTCTCATTGAAGGCGTGACCAAGCTGCGCAAATTTGAACTGAAAACCGACGTGGATGCGGACACCGCTTACCACCACCGCATCTTCCTGTCCGCGGCCAGCGACATCCGCGTGGCCATCATCAAGCTCGCCGACCGCCTGCACAATATGCACACGCTCCAGTACGTAACCAGGCAAAGACAAATCAACAACTGTGTGGAAACCCAGAAAATTTTCATCCCCCTGGCCCGGTTCCTGGGCATGAAGGAAGTCAAAGACGCCTACGAAGATATCGTCCTGAAATTCATGAACGAAGAAGGTTTTAACCACGCCGTGGAAGCCTTCAGCTACGCGCACGAAAAAGAGGAGCCGTTTTTCGAAGACGCCGCCACCCGCCTGCACAAGGCCATGTGCGACGCCGGCATCAGTTCGCGCATCGTGCGCTGGGACTATAACCTGGCCCACTTCCACGATGAATGCATGAACGCCGCGCCCCTCAGCGGCGAGTTGCTTTCCGGCTTCCTCACCGTGCTGGTGCGCAATGACAGCGAATGCTACCCGGCCCTGGGCGTAACCCACTCCGTGTTCGAGCATATGAAAGGCAGCTTCGACGACTGCCTGCGCTTTGAAACCGTGGACCTCAAACGCTGGCTTGAAACCCGCGTGCATGACAAAGGCACGCCCTTCAAAGTGCGCGTCATGACCGAGGAAATGTACGACGTAAACAAAAGGGGCATCATCCCCTTCCTGTCCGAACCTTCCAAGCTGGTGCGCTCGAATTTCCTCCAGAAACGCCTTGAAGAAATCCACGACATCATGCACAAAATGAAAGGCCAGGGCGAACCTTCGGCCGTGGAATATATGACCGCGGACTTGTTCCGCAATGAAATTTTCGTGATCACCGAAAAACAGGACCGCATTTCACTGCCCCCGGATTGCACGGTGCTGGATTACGCATATCACCTGGATCGCGTGGCCGCCAACAACTTCAAGCGCGCCGTGGTCAACACCCGCCCGGTCAGCATCAGCTACCGCCTGCGCAGTTGCGACAAAGTGGAAATCCGCACCGACCCGGAAACCGAACCCACCGTGGAATGGCTCGGCTACGTGCGCACGCCCTACGCGCGCAGTTGCATTAAAAAAGAATTGCGGGGGCGCACCCGCGAGCTGGCCCGGGAAGCCGGACGCAGCCACCTCACAATAGCGGTTAACCGCATCGGCCTGGTGCATTCCGGGCAAGCCGGCGAACTCGAATCCCTGATCTTCCCCGTGGCCGAATTCCTGCAGATGAAAAGCCTCAACGAATTCTACGAGGCCATCGGATACGGCGAAATCGAAATAGAAGAAGCCATCCGCGCCCTGCGCACCCAGCGCAAACGCACCGCCATGCTCTCGGCCGATCAGAAACTCCCCCTCATCGCCACACATCCGATTTTCGCCCGCACGTACGATGCCGACACCATTGCTACGGACAAAATCTTCCGCGGCGAAGTATACTTGTGCGAATGCTGCTCTCCAGTGCCCGGCGACGAAATCAACATGCGCACGGCAGGGCGCAAAAACCTGCTGCACCGCACGGACTGCCGCATGCTGTCCCGCCGCGCATTCTGGTCCAAAAAAGCGCCCGCCACCTGGCAGGCCGTCCAGAAAAAACTCTTCCCCGCGCGCCTGCGCCTCAAGGTGTTCCACCAGGAAGACACACACCGCAAGATCCGGGAAACCATCACCGAAAACAACGCCCGGTTCGTGACCCTCAAAGTGGGCCCCCACTCTGTGGACGGCCTCGAAATGCTGGAAATCATTCTCGAAGTGGCGGACGCCTCCATGCTGTCCTCCATCGAATCACAAATCCTCAGCCTCAAGGATGTTGTCGTTGTCACCCGCATCTGAACCCATACGCGCCTTCATAGCTGTGGAATTACCACAGAATGTCAAAAACGAACTTGCACGGGTCTGCGAAGAACTGAGCGGCGCAGTGCGCGGCGCGCGCTGGTCCAAACCCCAAAGCACGCATCTGACATTGAAATTCCTCGGCAACACGCCCGAAGAAAAAATCCCGGACATCGCCCGCGCCATGCAGGACGCAGCCGCGGGAACCGGACCTTTCGCGCTTGCCACCCACGGCCTCGGCGTGTTTCCCAACCCGCGCAAAGCGCGCGTGCTGTGGGCCGGGCTCAGCGGCGACACCCAGGCTTGCGCCGCCCTTGCCCAACGCATTGGCCGCGCCATGCACACCCTGGGGTTTGAGCCTGAAAACAAACCCTTCCGCGCGCACCTCACCCTGGCCCGCTTGCGCGACCCCGGCC
>Ga0351876_1076_pt1 | contig 27239 bp, 22 predicted proteins | sample BONcelFGM3001C15_FD_206774 | JGI IMG/M metagenome (GOLD analysis project Ga0351876, IMG submission 206774) | Enriched cells from coal bed in the Powder River Basin, Montana, United States - BONCAT cells FGM rep3 HSBNCT.FGM.300.1.C15 ...
AAAGTCGATCCGCGCCTCGAATCGTTGCCCATCCTTCAGGAAGATCTCCACCTTGTTCGCGTAGCGCCCCGGATACAGTTTGTCCATTTCCGGATCCGTGACAACCTCGACACGCCCGGCCAGGGCCATCACCTGCGGATCGGAAATCCTTGCATCCGCAAACTGTTCCAGAAGCGCCGCACCGTCCAGAAGCGACACGGCAACGATATACTGGAGACTCATCTGCGCCTGCACCACCCCCATCGCCCGGTACGCGAAACCACACTGCAGCTTGACGCTCTCCGCGGTCTTCACAAGAACGCTTTCGACGTCGGAAGGGGCGAACCGATGGCCGTTTCGGAGCTCAAAAACCGCATCGATCGCGGAGTGGGAACTCGCACAACAGGCATAGGGCTTGATGTGGACATCGCGGCAGAGAAACTTCGTCCCCAACCCAGCCGTGATCTGAGAAAGGTCGACCCGGTCCGAAGTCGCCCTGCAGAAACCGCCGTCCGCCGCCTCCAGGATCTGCGTCGGTCCCGCGAAGCCCTTTCCGGCCAGCATGGCCGCCATAACGCCGCTCTGGCCGGCGCGTCCCGGATGGAACCGCTTGCTCATCGCACCGTCTGCAAGGAAGGCCCACAACCCCGCCGACTGCGTCCCCGCCATACCCAAGGCGCTTGCCATCTGCTCCCCGTTCAATCCGAGGAGACGGCCGGCGGCGGCGGCGGCGCCGAACGTCCCCGTCGTTCCGGTCAGATGCCACCCCTTCAGCCGGGAGGCGTTCGGCCCCGTAGCCAAGCTCACCCGGATCATCGTTTCATACCCGGCGACCAGGGCCGTCAGAATGTCCCTGCCGGATGCGCCGATCGCCTCCCCGACGGCGATGGCCGCGGAAATGACCGGTGCCCCGGGGTGAATCTTCGCGTTGTGATAGTCGTCGAAATCGAAGCCGTGGATCATCACCCCCAGGCCGAGCGCGACATTCGCCGACGGCCCCCGGAAACGCTGCAGCCAGAGGGTCGATTCCTCTTTTCCCCCCTGCTCCCGGACATACCCGTTGACGATCCGCGCCCAAGGCTGGGAGGCGCCGTGGAGTCCGCATCCGATGGCGTCCAGCAGGTACTTCTTGAAGCGAGCGACAAGCTCCTTATCCAACCCGTCGAAGGCAAGCCGGGAGGCAAAGCGGGCGAGCGAAAACGTAACGTTTTCCATCCCTCATCCTCCCTGCAGGATCTTGGGTTTCTTGATCAGCGGGTATGCGATGGATATGACGGCGCCCAGCAGCAGGACGATGCTGATGGGACTGCCGATCAGGATCATGGGGTCGCCCATCGACAGGATCAGCGAACGCCGCAGGGCCAGTTCCGCCATGTCGCCCAGAACCAGCGCCAGGATGGCCGGCGCCACGGGGATGCCGAACTTCATCATCGCGTATCCGACGACGCCGAAGATAAACATGAGGTACAGGTCGTCCGTGCTGTTGGCCAGACCGAAGGCGCCGATGACGCAAAGAATCATGATCATGGCCGAAAAGATGGAATAGGGAAGACGGTTCAACTCCAGGAACAGCCTGATCCCCACGAAAGCCGTCAATACGAGCAGAAAGAGGTTCGACATCAGCATGGCCACGAAGATCCCGTAGACGATGTCCGGCCGCGCGGTCAAAAGCAGCGGTCCCGGCTGCAGGCCGTGGATCATGAAGGCGGCGATCATCATCGCCGTCGTGTTGCTGCCGGGCAGTCCCAGCGAAAGCAGGATCGTCATCGATCCGCCCGTCGAGGCGTTGTTCGCGCACTCGGCGGCCATCAGGCCGTCCACGGCGCCTTTCCCGAACTTCTCCGGATTCTTCGACATCCTCGCCGTCGTTCCGTAAGCCATGAAGGAGGCGATCGTCGCCCCGGCGCCGGGCAGCGCCCCGACGACCGTGCCGATGATCGGGGAGCGGATCAGGTTCGCCCACTGCGACTTGAAAAGCGACCAAGGCGGCAGCTCGTCGCGCATGCTTTTATACTTCACGATCCCCTTGTACTCCTTGAAGGGCTCTTCCGCCTCGATAAAAATTTCCGAAATGGCCAGCATCCCCACCATGGCAACGACGAAGCTGATCCCCCCCAAAAGGATCGTCGTGTCGAAGGTAAACCTCTCCCCACCCGTGATGCCGTCCGTCCCCACCGTCGCCAGGAAGAGGCCGAAGAAGCAGGAGAGGAATCCCTTGATCATCGATTTTCCCGACAGGCTCGAAACCACGCTCAGTCCCAGGATGGTCAGCGCGAAAAATTCGGGGGGACCGAACCGCAGGGCGAATGACGCGATCAGCGGCGTCGCCGCCATCATCACGATGACGCTGAATATCCCTCCATAGATCGAACAGATCAGAAAGGTCCAGAGGGCGTAGGCGGCATGGCCCTGCTTGGCCAGGGCATGGCCCTCGATCACCGTCGGCACCGACGAGGGTTCGCCCGGAATGCCGAAGAGGATCGACGTAATGGAGCCGCCCGTGATGCCGCCGCAGTAAGCGGCAACCAGCATGCAGAAGGCGGTCATGGGCGACAGGGTATAGGTAAAGGATAACAGCAGCACGATTCCCATGGAGGTGCTGATGCCGGGTAGCGCACCCGCGAGCAGGCCCCAAAGCCCGCCCAGGCACATGGCCAGGATGTTCTGCGGCAGCAGAACCGTTGCAAACGCCTGAAGGTAATGGTCGATCATTTTGGATTACCTCATCGAATTGTGGGATTACTGGTAAAAAAGCCGGCTGAACGCGGCAAACACCCCCACGCCCTTGGGGAAGGGGATCGTGATGAACTTCGCGAACACCGCGACGACGATCGCCGTCACCAGAAAGGGAGAGACGGCAAGTACCAACTTCCTCCGCTCGCCGAGCGACACCGCAAAGGCGAAAACAAAGAGGAATGTCGAAGGGACGAATCCGATCCAGGGAATGACCACAATGTACAGAAAAAGACAGATCATGCTCAGTCCGACCTTCCTGCGCCGATCCCATATTGCGGCAACCTCCTCCGGCGTCGGCGGCGCGGCCGGCTTTTTCCCGGCCTTCCTCGATTCGACGACGGTCATGATCATCCAGGCAACGCTCAATCCGACGCAGGCAAGCAGGGATATCACGGGCCAGAAACCGCTTCCCACATCCCCGGATCGCTTCACCCCCAAAAGATCGAACCCCTGGATCAGCATGAAGGAAAAAAAGACGACGCAAACCGCACCCGTTGTGATTTCAGCCTTTTTCATGATCCCCCCTTCGCACCGGCCGGGTTGCGCGGATCGCTTTCTCCGCGCAACCCTATTTTCGCCCGGTGGCTGCTTACTTTACATATCCCAGATCCTTGAGGACATCGCCGTAGAACTTGATCTCCTCCTCCCAGTATTTGCGCGTCTCTTCCGGACCAAGATAACCCGGACGCGCGTAGAGGTGATTGTCCTGAACGAATTTCACATACAACGGCGTATCCAGGGATTTCTTGATCCAGTCGTGGAGAAACTTTTGACGGTCGGGCGGCGTTCCCTTCTTGACCGCCCAGGCCCTCATCAGGCCGTGCGTGTAATCGATGCCCAGTTCCTTGGTGCACGGAACATTCGGAAGGGCCGGATGCCTCTTTTCCATGATCACCGCCAGCGACTTCAGTTTGCCGGCCTCGATCAGCGGGAGTGTCTCGGCAAGCTCCTCCACCGCCCCATGAATATGCCCGCCCAGGATCGCCGCCTTGATCTCGGCGCCGGAATCGAAGGGGACGAACGTCACTTCCACGCCCGCCTTCTTGAAGAACGCCACCGTCTGGATCTCCGCCCAGCCTCCCGGCGAGGTCCCGGCAAACTTCAACATCTTGGGTTTACTCTTCCCGAATTCGATCAGGTCGGCCAAGGTCTTGAATTTCGAATCCCCCGAGATCGTCACCGCCGACGTATCCCACTGGATCCGCATGAGGGGATCGAAATCGCGCAAAATTTGCGCCCGCGTCTTCGGTTTCACCGCATCGATCAGATGCGACGTGGTTACGGCCAGCACCGTGTAGCCGTCGGCCGGTTGCTGCGCGACGTAGAGCATGCCCTTCGTCGCCCCCCCGCCGGGCATATTGTTGATGACCAGCGGATACTTCTCATGTTTTTTCATACCCTCGACAACCGCCCGGGCCGCCGTATCGCTGCCGCCGCCCACGCCGAAGGGCACGAGGATTTCAATGGCCCGCTCGGGATACGCGGCCGCCGAGACGTTCACGACGTCCGCCGCCAGCCCCATGACAACAAAAACCGCCAAAAAACAGATCGCTTTTTTCATACCTTTCCCTCCTCGTTTCGGTTCGTATGGTTATTGGGTACGACTTGAATCTCATTGGAGCAAGAAAGACGACTTTGATACACGCCGCCATGGTAAAACATGAAGGCCGGCGAAGTATATGGACTTTCCCTGGAGTCGTCAAGCGGAATCGCCGGATCATTTTTCGGCAGCGGTTCCTGACCATGACGGCTCGTTCCGGCACCTGGATGACGCGCTGCGGAGCCAGGACCCCATCTCTCTTCGAAGATCTCCATCCGGCTTCCCCGCATCGCCGTACAGGCCGACACGCACGCATAATGGATTGTATTTGAATGCATATTTCCCACACAGGTCCAACCCGCGCCCGGCAAATATCACTTGAACTTGAGCAGGAAAAGGGGTATACACCGCAATACTTCGCACCATGCAAGAGGAGATCAGCAGAGATGGCCATCGTATTGAAAGATTCATTGCAGACGATCCAAACACACAGGACCTTAAGTCCCCATTATACGGAACTTCTCGATATCCTGGAGGAGATCATGATCCTCCGCGAGGAATACCGCCGGCGGATTCAGCGGGAAACGTTTCCCGTCGATGAAAAAATGATCCCGGCCAAGATGGCCGGGGGATTCCCCCTCGTCGATTTCTCTTCGTTCACCGGCGATCTCGCCGAACCGCAGCAGTACTTTCTGGCCCTGCTGGAAATCGCGGAAAAGAGGGCGCCCGGTGAAACCAATGAGATGGCCAGAAAGATCATCGAAGGGGAAATCCGTTTCAACGACCTGATCTACGAATCCTTCAACCCGCTGCCGGAAGAAGAAGAGGCGGCAGACGACGAGGAGAATCCCTCCTTCGATCTCGTGGAGCTCTTCATCGAAGAGAGCCTGAGGCCGGCGCTGGAGATGGTTGTAACACGCCACGGCGCCGCCGCCGCAAAGGCGGGATGGCAGGAGGGATACTGCCCCATCTGCGGCCGTGAACCCAAGATCGGCGAGATTCGGGGCAAGGGGGAGAACCGCTACCTTTTCTGCAATCAGTGCGGCTTCGAGTGGAACTACCGGCACATCAAATGTCCCTTCTGCGGCAATGAGGAGCAGCAGAGTCTGGCCTATTTCACGATCGACGGGGATGAACGTTACCGCGTCGATGTCTGCAACGAGTGCAAGCGTTACATCAAGATCGTCGACTTCCGGGAGGCGAAACAGAAGGCGGACCTGGATGTGGAGGACATCGCGACGCTCCATCTGGACATGCTGGCCAACGACGAGGGTTATGACTGACCCTTGGCAACCGGAGAAGATGCATTGAACGACAGGGACATGGCGGCCATCATCCCCCTTCTGGAGAGGGAACTGGAGAAGAAAGAGCTCCCCATCGTGACAAAGCTGGCAGAGGAACACCGCGATCCCTTTGAGATCCTGATCTCCACGCTCCTCAGCCTCCGGACCAAGGATGAGGTGACGGCAGCCGCAACGGAGCGGCTCTTCGCCCTCGCCTCGACGCCGGAAGAGATGGTTCGACTCCCCGCGGAGGAGATCCGGAAGGCGATTTACCCGGTGGGATTTTACCGGAACAAGGCCGAAACGGTCCTCCAGGTCTGCCGGGAACTGATCGATCGTTTTGACTCCCGGGTACCGGACACCATCGAAGAACTTCTGACCTTCCGGGGAGTCGGACGAAAGACGGCCAACCTCGTTGTCGCCCTCGGTTTTAACGGCGCCGGCCTCTGCGTGGACACCCACGTGCACCGGATTTCCAACCGGCTCGGCTATGTCCGGACGAAAACCCCCGATGAGACGGAACACGCGCTTCGGTCCAAACTGCCCCGGGAATACTGGCCACGATACAACACGCTGCTCGTCGCCTTCGGGAGGAATACCTGCCGCCCCGTTTCTCCTCTCTGCAGCATCTGCCCGGTGGCGGTCTATTGCGATCGTATCGGCGTAAAAAGAAGCCGTTAGGGGATCGATTTTTTGTTCCATCTGCCGGGGGATCTTCTGAAAAGCTGATCCTTAATAGGTTGACACTTTTGGGTATGGTGATACAATCCGATAAACATAACGCCCATATCGCTGCATCGGGCATAAAGCAAGGGGGAACAGGAAAATGGCTATCAAGGTAGGGGTCAACGGTTTCGGACGGATCGGCAGGAACATCATCAGGGCCGCGCATGGAGACCCGTCCATCGAATGGATTGCTGTCAACGACATAGCGGATGCGAAGACCTTATCCCATCTTTTCAAATATGATTCCGTGCACGGAATCTACAAGGGGGATGTCCAGGCGAAAGACCGTTCGATCATGATCGACGGCAGAGAAGTAAAGGTCTTTGCCGAGAAGGACCCTGCCCGGCTGGCCTGGAAGGAGATGGGTGTCGATATCGTGATCGAATCGACGGGTCTTTTCACCTCCCGGGACAAGGCGCAGGCGCACATCTCCTCCGGCGGCGCCAAAAAGGTGTTGATTTCCGCCCCCGCCAAGGACGAGGACATCACGATCGTCATGGGGGTCAACGACTACCTGTATGACCCGCAAAAACACCACATCATCTCCAACGCCTCCTGCACCACCAATTGCCTGGCGCCCTTCACAAAGGTTCTGCATGAGAACTTCCGGGTTAAACGGGGGCTGATGACCACCATCCACTCCTATACGAATGACCAGAGGATCCTGGATCTTTCGCATCAGGACCTTCGCAGGGCCAGGGCGGCCGCCCTCTCCATGATCCCGACAACCACCGGGGCGGCAAAAGCCGTCGGTCTCGTTCTTCCCGAGCTGAAGGGAAAGCTGAACGGATTCTCGATGAGGGTTCCGACACCGGACGTCTCTGTCGTCGACCTCGTTGCCGAAATCGAGAAAGAGGCGACGGTCGAAGAGATCAACGCCGCGTTGAAAGAGGCGGCCGAGGGCAAGATGAAGGGGATCCTCGCCTATTCGGATGAAGAGCTGGTCTCGATCGATTATCTGGGCAACCCCCATTCCTCGATCGTGGACGGAAAATCGACGATGGTGATCGAGGGCAATCTGATCAAAGTGCTTTCATGGTACGACAACGAGTGGGGCTTCTCCTGCCGGATGATCGATCTTCTGAAGCTCGTAGCACGCAGCCTCTGAGCGGGCGGAGCTCTTTGGTTGATGGAGAACTGCAGATGCGGCTGTTTCTGAAAGGAAAGGATGACGGCTCATGAGTCACGTGGAGGTTTTTGAATCCAGGCGACCCGTTCTCGGCATTAACAGCCTGGGGCGGATCGGAAAGCTTACACTCTGGCACCATATCGGCAGAAAATATTTTCAGGAGATCGTCGTCAATGTCGGCAGAGGGGTGGGAACCGGGCTGTTCGCAATCGCCCAATTGATCGAAAAGGATGCGACTTATGGAACCATCCATCGCTTCCTGCACGGCGTCAAGGCCGAAAGGATGATCCGGATTGTCGATGAAAAAAGCGGCGCGCTCCTCATCGACGGCATTCCCGTCACCATCCTGCGGGAGGCGCGAAACCCCGCCGATATCGGCTGGCGGAACCACGGCGTCGATGTGGTGGTGGAGTGCACCGGAAAATTTCAGGACCCGACCGTCGCGCCGGATGATAAAAACGGCTCCCTTGCGGGACACCTTGCCGGCGGCGCAAAGGTCGCCATCAACTCCTCGGCGTTTAAAATAAAAAACAAGGCGTTGACCATGCCGGACGAGGCGGTCACGCTCATCTACGGGATCAACCACACCGCATTCGACTATAAAAAACATCATCTAATTTCCGCGGCTTCCTGTACGACAACGGGCCTCGCCCACATGATCAAACCGCTCCTCGAAAATCACGCGACCAGCAAGATCCTCACCGCATCGATGTCGACGGTTCATGCCGTCACCAATTCGCAGAGCATCCTCGACAAGACGCCGAAGGCCGGTGACAAAGATCTGCGCAAGAGCAGAAGCACACTGAACAACATCATCCTCACCTCCACCAATGCCGCCGAAGCGTTGAGTCTGGTGATTCCCGAGGTGAAAAATATCGGGTTTATGGCGGATTCGATCCGGGTGCCGACGAGTACGGAATCGTTGATCATCCTGAATGCGACTTTTCAAACCCGCGCAAGCCGCGACGGCGCCAATGTCCCCCTCAACCGGGAGGGGCTCAACGACATTTACAAGAAGGCGGCGAATGATCCGGACCATCTGGTGGTCTATTCGGAAGAGCAGAACGTGTCGACCGATCTGATTGGAATGGACGCTGCCGTCGTGATCGAAGGACAATTCAACCATACCCGGACCGCCTTTATCGAAGTGGACCTCGCCGGCGTTCCCGATCTGCCGGAGGCGTTTCTGAAGACGCTGTCGCAATCGACCATGCGGGTCCCCGTTGTTCACGCGAAGATATTCGGCTGGTATGACAACGAGTACGGCAGCTACACCAACAGGCTCGGCGACCTGGCCGCATACATCCATCAAAGCCTGTTTCATTGAGCTTTTAACAGGGGCAGGATAGGACAATGGAAGGGAAAACCATTCTGGTCGTCGAAGACAACGAGGTCAACATGAAGCTCATGAGGGCCGTTCTCCATCTGGGGCAATACAGGATTTTGGAGGCCGCGGACGCGGAAACCGGCCTCGTCCTTACACGGGAACATCATCCCGATCTCATCCTGATGGATATCCAACTGCCGGGGATGGATGGTTTGAGCGCCACCCGTCTCATCAAGGCCGATCCCGAACTGAAGGGGATCCCCGTGATCGCCCTGAGCGGTTTTGCGATGGAGGAGGATAAGGAAAAGGCGATGAGCATCGGCTTTTCCGGATATATCGTCAAACCTTTCCGTGTGAAAGAGTTCCTTCAAACGATCGCCGGTTATTTCATCCCCTATCCAGCAGAACCATAATGAATGAGCTTTCAGCAACCAGAAGGGAGATCAGTTGCCGGGTGACCCGCACCCTGATCATGTACGTCAGGGACAGGAAGGGGACGCTCGGAAACCTTCTGGAAGGTCTGGAGTTGGACGAGGCCTACCTCGCCGATCCCAACCAGTGGGTCTCCCACGAGTTTCTGCAACGCCTCTATGCAAGAATGGCCGAGTTCCTCGGAGATCCCTACCCGGTCTACAAGATGGCCCTGGCTTCCAAGCGTTTCCAATCCCTGGGACTTCTTGACTGGATCGCCCGGCTGGTCGGAAATCCGAAACTGCTCTACAAGCGCGCCCCCTTCTACAACCGCCTCCTCAAGGCCAACGGGGACGTCTACATCCATGAGACGGGCGATACCTGGGTGGTTCTGGAAGACCGGTACCATGACGGCCGCCAGAAGACCCGCCACGATTGCGACTATACCCGGGGGATTGTTGCCGGGATACCGACCCTTTTCGACATGCCCCTGGCCCGGGTGGAGGAGATCGAGTGCCAGGTGGCGCCGGAGGTATACGGCGACCGGGAGTGGCCCGACCACCCGCCGCACGGGAGCAGGGGGTGCATCTACCGGATCCAATGGGATCCCCGGGAGGCGCCGCCCCTCTGGAAGCGGGCATTTCAACGCTACAGCTTCTACCGCAAGGCCATCGACGACCTTCAGCAGACCCATCAGACCATCCAGGAGAAGTACGATGAAGTGTCCCGGCTGGCATCCGAACTGGCGGCGACCAACCGGGAGCTGACCGACTCCCAAAGGCAGCTCCAGAACTACATGGCCGAATTGAAGGAGTCCGAACTCAGGTACCGGCTTCTGGCGGACAACGTGAGCGATACGATCTGGACGATGTCGCTGGAGCCGCTGCGGTTCACCTACGTCAGCCCCTCGGTCCGGCAGATGAGAGGCTTCGCGGTGGAGGAGGCGCTGAACCTCAGTCTGGAACAGACCCTGGAGCCGGAGTCGCTGGAAAGGGTGTTGACCATCCTGGGAGATTCCCTGGCCGAGGATCAGAGCGGGACAGCAGATCCAAACCTCTCCAAAACCATGGAAGTCCGGCAGTACGCCAAGGACGGCTCACTGACCTGGGCCGAAGTCAGGGCCTCCTTTCTGAGGGACAAAGAGGGGAAGGCGATCGGGATTCTGGGGGTAACCCGTGATATCTCGGAGAGAAAACGCGCCGAAACCTTCTATCAGGCCAAGATGGCGGCGGAAGCCGCCAACCTGGCCAAAAACGCCTTTCTTTCCAATGTCAGCCACGAACTCAGGACCCCTCTGAACCACATCATGGGATTTACGGAACTGATCCTGGGTAAGACCTTCGGTGAACTCAGCGAAACCCAGCAGGAGTACCTTACCGACGTCTATCGAAGCAGCCAGCACCTGCTCTCCCTGGTCAACGAGATCCTGGATATATCCAAAATCGAGGCGGGCAAACTGACACTGACTCCCTCCAGGATCGACCTGCCTCATCTTCTGGAGCAGAGCCTGTCGATCATCGGAGACAGGGCCGTCCAGCGGAACATCCGAATCGAGAGAGAATTCAGGCATGTACCCGAAACCGTGGTTGCCGACGAACTCCGCCTGAAGCAGATCCTCTACAACCTCCTCTCGAATGCGGTAAAGTTTATCGAAAACGGCGGAACGATCTGCATGGGTGTCCGGACATTTCCTGGAACGGAAGCGGAAGCCGCGCCGGAAGGCGGCTCCAGCAGAGAGATGCTCGAGATTCGCGTGACGGACAGCGGCATCGGCATCCGGAAAGAAGATATGGAAAGGATATTCGAGCCCTTCTGCCAGGTGGAGAACACGCTCTCCCGCAGGTATGCCGGAACGGGTTTGGGATTGGGTCTCGCCCGAAACCTCGTAGAGATGCACGGCGGTCGATTATGGGGGGAGAGCGAAGGGCTGGGGAAAGGCTCCTCGTTCTATTTCACGCTGCCGCTGTAAGAAAAGGAGCCGCGCCCTTCATGTACAAACGAATTCTCGTCGCCCTGGACGGCTCGGAAGATTCCCTGACGGGCGGGCGGATCGCCCTTGCCGCGGCTTGTGAACTGGGGGCCGAACTGCTGGTCTGCCATATCTCCGATGTACATATTCACAGCCGGCGCCTCCGGGAGATGGAGCCCGCGCTGCCGGCCAGGTATCAGAGGACGGAGGTTCTCTCCCAGATCCGGGAGGCGCACGAAGAGCTCATCGGGGAGGGTTTCGGGGCCCTTTCCCGGGGCTACATGGATGCCTTTCTTCAAACCGCAGGGGAGCGCGGCGCCGCTGTGGAGCAGATCCACCGGGAGGGGCGCAATTACGTCGAGATTCTCAGGCTGGCCGAAGAACGGAAAGCCGGCCTGGTGGTGCTCGGCGCTTTGGGGCTGGGCGCCGTCGAAGGCGATTCCCTGGGCAGCACCTCCGCCCGTGTTCTGGCCGGGACCCGCTGCGACGTCCTCATCGCCCGCCGCATCCCGGTGGCCGGAAAGGTGGTCGTCGGCATCGACGGCAGCGCGGAGGCCGGGGAGGCGCTGAAAAAGGGGGCCGCCTGGTCCCGGATTCTCGGAAAACAACTGGAACTGGTCTCCGTCTACGACCCCTACTTTCACACCCAGGTCTTTCAGACCATGTCCGGGGCTCTGAGCCCGGAAAGGCAGGAGGAAGTGGGACTGGCCAAGCAGGAAACGCTTCACGAAGAGCTGGTCGACGAGGGGCTGGGAAAACTCTATCAGTCGTTCCTGGACAAGGCACTGGATCAATGCGGCGTCATGGGCGTCAAGGCCAATGCCGTTCTCCTCAAGGGCAAGGCTTATCGCGCCCTGATCGGACACGCGGGAAATGGAGGCGTCGACCTTATCGTGGTGGGCCGCTTCGGAAACCACAGGGAAGAGACGGCCCGGATCGGCTCGAACAGCGAGGCCGCCTGCCGCCTGGCGATGACCAACGTTCTGATTGCCGCCGGTTCCGAAGCGCTGCGCCCGCCCGCGCGGGAGGCCGAGGGGATCGTCGACTGGGACGAGGAAGCGCTTCAACGGCTCGACCGGATCCCCGCCTTTGCCAGGCCGATGGCCCGAAGAGGCATCGAGGCCTATGCCCGGGCCCGGGGAAAGAGGCGGGTCACCCTGGAGGAGATGCAGGCCGCCTCCGGCCGGATGGGCGGAGGAAAGGCTCCGGCGCGGCACGCCCAAAAGCCTCCGGCCGAAGAAACCTGAAGGAAAACGCCATGGATCCCATCACCAAAACCTATGTCTCCCTGATCCTGGTTTTCCTGGCGATCTTCGAATTCTGGGCCGCCATGCGGCTTTTCGGCCGGAAAGGATCGCCGAGCCGGCACGCCCGCCTCATCATGCGGCTCCACCGGATCGGCGGGTACCTCTTCCTTGTCTGCTTCGTCTGGATCTCCTGGATCTGCGTGGACATGATGGACCGGCTCGCCGAGACGGGGAAGCAGTTCGACGCCCGGGCCTTCATCCACGGGTTCTTCGCCATGTGCCTTTTCGCGGTCCTGCTGCTCAAAATCAGCTTTGTCCGCATGTACCAGAACTACCGGCCCTATGCGCCGCTGCTGGGCATCATCCTCTCCGCGGGGACCCTCGTATTATGGGGATTTGCCGGGTGGCTCTTCCTGGTCATCCTTTGAATTTTTTCCAGCCCCTGAAAATAAAGAACAGATAAAACATGGCGATCCAGAGGAGCGCTGCGAAGGCCACGGCGCCCACCTGCCAGCCGCTGAGCCGGGGCACGTCGTCGAGGGCCAGGAAGAAGGCATCGGCGGGCACCGCGGCGCCGAACCTCTCCCGGTAAATGTCCCGGATGCGATAGTGGAAGGGTTGATAGCGGAAAGGGCGGAGCTTGCCGACAAACCGGTCGAGCTGCCGCCACTCCGGATTGACCGCGCGGTGCGTGCGGATGACCAGGCGCATGCCGAAGGACTCCAGGTTGAAGTAGGTGTAGGAAAGCCCGTAGCGCCGGTATACAAAGGCATTCCCGAAATCAGGCTTTCCCTGGACCATCACGAACGTGGCCTTGGGAAATTTTTCCAGGGAAAGTTCCCCCGGTTCGGAAATCACCACGGGCCCCTTGGGACCCAGGCGATAGCGAATCTCCGGGATCTGGACCAGGAGCATGGCGCCCACGAAGGCCAGGGCCACGATTTTGAGCGCCAGCAGCCAGAAGCGGCCGCGGAGGAAAAACAAGAACTTAGTCATGAACCGCCCCCAGGACCAGCAGGGCGAGGATAAAAAGGATGGAAGTCAGCGTGATGCCGATCCAGGTCCAGACGCTGCGTACGGCCCAGCGGGGGTCTTCCGGGGCCTTGCGGAGCGGATAATGGGCATCCTCATCTTCCCCCGGGGTTTCCGCGGCTTCGCCGAATTTGCCGGCGGCAACCTCCCCGCCATCGGCCTCCGGTGAATCACCGGGCTGAGAGGCACCCGCTTCCGCTGCTTCGTCGGGCGCGTCTTTTACGGACTCATCCTCCGGGGGGGAAGACGCCGCTGCAGGAGCGGGCGGTTTCTCTCTTTCCGCCTTCTCCTTCGCTCTTTTTGCCGCCTTGGCAGCCACTTTCTTCATGTCATCCGCTCCGTCAGTAGGGTTTTCCGGCCTCGAGGTGCGCGATAATGGTCTCCCGGTCTTCCGGTGTAAGACGCAGTCCGTAAACCTTCATCTGCTCCACCACCAGCCGCCAGTTGCCAAACCGATAGGCCTTGACCCTGTCCAGGGTGTGGCAACCGATGCATCTCAGACGGATCAGGGCCTGGGGTCCGGTCAGTTCGGCACGGACCGGGGCCGCCGGGATATCGGCCGGGTCCACGGGGACCATGAGGTAGGGCTGGCGCTCCTCGGGCACAAAGACGTGATCGTAATGGGCGATCCGGTCCACAAAGCGGGGCCGGGCGGCCTCCCGGGCATAGCCTCCCAACAGGACGGTCCCAAAGGCGGTCAGGCCGACCAGCAGGAAGACGGCCCGCGGCGATCCCTGGTGGTGGGAGAGCAGATGGTGGGCCAGAAACGCGCCGACGACGCTGCCGGCCACCATCGCCCAGAAAAAGAACCAGGTCATCACCATACCCATAGCCAGGTAGAAGATCAGGTAGAACAGCGCGATGCTGTAGACCATGACCGCGGGAAGGGCGAAGGGCGTCTTGACATGGGAGAGCCTGCGGAAATAGGTCACGCAGATGCCCAGGGTGGCCGCCACGAGGATGTGCTTGAGCCACCACCAGTCCACCCCTCCGGCCACGATGTCGCCTTTGCCCCACATGAGGTTCACATAGGCCTCGCGGGCGTGGTCCCGAAGGACGTGGGCGTAAAAATAGCCCGCCACGGGCAGGGAGAGGAAGGCCGCGAAGGCGATCATGAAGGCGAGTCTTCCCCCCAGCTCATACATGCGTTTTCGGCCTTCGCTCCTGGTGAAGTAGAGGCCGATCCCGCAGATGGCCGCCGCACCGAATCCGCCATAGGCGAAATTGGCCAGGGTTCGGTGAACGGTCAGCATCAGAAAGGAGGGGTTGTAGAAACCCATCCGGTCCCAACCCAGAATCCCGACCCTCAGGGAGGCTTCGGCCTCGCCGAAGCCCGGGGTAAGCATGAAGCCGCCGAGACCGTTGATGATGTAGAACTGCAAAAAAAACAGCGGCGTGAGGAGCGCCCCCAGGAAGATGTGCAGCTTCTTGTGCCCCCAGAGCCGCTCCCAGAAAAAATAGTGAAGGGTCAGGGTGACGGCGAGCAGGAAAAAGAGAAACTCCTCGACGATGAGGGGCCAGAAGAACTGGACGAAAATCTGGCTCCAGAACTGGGGGTAGAGACCCGAAAGCGCGAAGACCAGACCGATCGCGTTGATCGTGCCGATGTTGTAGATGCACACATGGATCAGTTGGATCCGCTTCGCCAGAAGGTCGTAGGCCCGCTCCCGGTTCCGGTAGCCGACGATTTCGAAGATGGTGACGACCAGGGCGAAGCCGATGGCCAGGGAGGCCACCGAGGTATGGAAGAGCGCCAGAAAGCCGATGGCCCCTTTGGCGCCCAGAACGGGAAAATCGAGATTCATGGGAAGGCCTCCTTGAGGTAGCGGCCGATCCTGGCCGCCTCCTCCGCGGAGATCTCCGCCCCGGGCCGCTGTCGCTCCATTTCAACGCGCCGCTCCCAGTCCGCGACGGCGGCGCGGGTGATGTCGTTGAGGCTCTTGTGATGGCAGCCAATGCATTTGTCGTACACGAGAAACCGGTCCGCCTCGGCGGGGAGCACGTCCACCTTCACCTGTTGCTTGTAGACGTTGTAGGGCTGCCGCGACCGCTCCCGCACGAACCCACCCAGCGTAAAGGCGAAAAAGGCGGCCAGGCCGGCGGCAAACACAGCCCATTTCCACCGCTCACCCACGGGGCCGGCACGCCGGGAAAGATACCAGAAGCCGCCGATGGCGGCAAACAGCGCCGCCGTGTAGAACAGCCGCCACAGGAACTCTCCCCCCGGAAGCCACCGCAGGGGGGGATGCAGATGCAGCACGATGTACAGGCTGGCCAGGCCTGCCGTCATGGCGATCCGGAGCGCCTTCGTCCTGTGGCGCGTGAAGAGGTAGCCGCCGCCGGCGAGCAGCATCAGGGCGATCAGCCCCAGCTTGAGGGTGAAGTGGGAGGCCGTATGACCCCCCATGACGGCGTAAAAGGCCACCGGCGCATGCTGCTGCATGACATTGGCAAAAAACCAGCCCACGAAGGGCATGGCAAAAAAGGTCAGGAATCCGACGGTGAAGGTCAGATCGGCGGCAAAACCGAAATAGGCCTTTTCCTTCGGGTCCTTCTGGCGCCACTGCCGAAGGGCGAAGACGCCGCCGGTCAGCAGCATCGTGTAGCTGATGTTCCCGAAAAAGCGGTGGAAGAAGAGGGGGAGAAAGCCCGGGTTGAAAAAAGCCGGCGCCGACCACCCCACCGGCTCGTTCACCTGGGGCAGGACCGCGCCCGGGGTGGTCATGTAGGAGCCCAGGCCGTCCCAGACGGCCTGGATCGCCAGGGCGAAGATCGCCGTGAGCACCCCGAAAAAGATATGCAGCCGTTTGCGGTTCTGCATCCTCTCCCAGAGCAGGTGATAGAAGAAAAACAGAAAGATGACATCCAGCAGAAAGAAACCGAACTGGGCCATCAGGGGCCAGAAGAAGAGGTTCGACCAGCGCGCCCAGAACTCGGGCCACAGACCGATGATGAACATGGGGATTCCCGTGCCGAGGGCGGCTCCCGGCGAGTAGAGAATCATCACGAAAAAGACCATGCTTTTGGCCAGGCGGTCATACCGGAGATCCCGGGTGCGATAGCCGATGTACTCGTAGATGGGCGCCAGGACGAGGAAGGCGGTGATGAGGGTGGCAATGGGGATATGGGAGAAGGCGACCTCTCCTATCCAGACCCAGCGCTGGAAAATCGGGGTTTCAATGACAGGCAGATCCATGGGAACCTGAACAGTTCAAAAGGGCTCCAAACCCTGTCGACGGCGAAACCGGGATGGAACGGCGTGGTCAGGAGTGAACGGCGCCCCCGTCCATCGGAGCCCCGTCCAGGGTTAGCCCTTATTCAGAGCCTGTTTCGTTGACGATCATGGGCACGCGATGCGGCAGCATCTCCCCATGATCGTCACAGCACGATTTTATAAGATTCATCGGAGCATATTTCGTGTTTTCCCGTATAGACGGCGCCACTCCAGCCGTCGATACTGATGAAATCTCCGCCGCGAATGGTTTTTCCATCGACCTTGCTGTACCCCTGAGACTCATAGACGTGAAGTTTGTTGAAGCCCACCACGCCGACCTTTTTCAATTGCGGGATCGTGACCGCCGCATGGGATGTGCCGCCGCCCCTCGCGGTCAGAATGCCATCGGCCTTCAGAAGAATGCCGACGTCGTCGGGAACCGTATCGGGACGGATCAGAATCAGCGCGGTTTCAGGGTCCTTTTCCCGGAAATGTTCGATCTCCTTCTCGGAATAGACCGCCCTGCCGGTCAGGGCGCCGCCGCTCACCCCGATGCCCATGCCGAGGAAAGAGCGTTCAAAATCCCCATCGCCGACAAAGGTTCTGACCTTGTCGGTTTCCCTCTGAACCATGTCCCGCGTCTGGAGGATATAGAGCCCTTTTTTCGTGGCGCTCTCAAACGTGAATTCGATCTCCTGCTGGTTGAATCCCTTTTCATAAACCAGCAATTCCGCGATCCGGACCAGTTCGCTGTAGATCTCCGGGAATTTTGTTTCCAGCGAGATCAGCGACTCCCTGTTCTCTGTAACACGCTGTTTTTCGGAAATCGGAAAGGTTTCCACGAGACCGGAAACGATATCTTCCCCCTGAACGCAGAAAATGAAATCTCCATTGATGGCGACATCTTGCGAGGCCCCCTTGGGGTCCCGTGTAAAGATCACCCCCGACCCCGACCGTTCATTCAGGTTGCCGAACACCATCGCCTGGATGATCACGGCCGTGCCCCATTCGTCGGAAAGATGCATCTGGTGGCGGTAGATCCGCGCCTGATCGGAATGCCAGGAGGCGAAAACGTCCTGAATGGCTTGCTGGAGTTGCTGATAGGGATTGTCCAGGATCCGGATACCCCGCTTGACGATCGCCTCCTTATAGGAAAGGGCGAGCTGTTTCATCTGTTCCGGATTGAACTGAAATTTCTTCGCAACCGCATAACGGCCCTTGTAGCTTTTCATGACCTCGTCGAAGATATTTCGATCAATTCCCTGAAACATCGCCCAGGTCTGGAGGAAGCGCCGGTATGAATCCCACGCCGCCCAAGAATAACCTTCCTTTTGGGAAAGTCCCTCCGCAATCGTTTCGTTGATCCCCACGTTGAGAATCGAAGACATCATCCCCGGGAGCGATATCGTCGCGCCGCTTCTCACGGAAAGCAGCAGGGGGTTCTTCGAATCGCCGAAGGTCTTTCCGGTAATCCGTTCAAGTTCTTTGATCTCCTTGTAAACCCTCCGTTTCAAATCCTTGTAGATATGCTTATACCCCATGACGCCTTCATAGCCCCGGAACACCTCCGTCGTGATGATAAATCCGGGCGGCACCGGAAGACCGAATGAGATCAGCTCCTTGAGCAGGTAAGCCTTGTTGCCGATGAGGATCTGATTGTCTGCATCCCTGTTTTTCTTGTAGAGGGTCGATATCGCCAATTCCGGGATATAGGCCATGACCAGGTTCAGAATTTTCTTATCATTCTTGAATTTTTCAAGCTCGGCGCTCAGCGTCCGGATGACGGCATTCACGAAATTATCCAGGACCTGCAGGCCGAAGGCCGAGGCAATGATGGAACGGACAAAATTTTCCGAGTATTGATAAAAGGCTTTCTGGTCCTTCGGCGCGATGGTTTTACTGCGGGGAGAAGATGCGGCGTCATTCTCCGATTCGTCGCCGTCGATCAGTTGGCCGATGATCACCGGAAGGTTGGAGCGATGGGCATCGATATAGTAATCGCGGGTGATATCCTGAATGCCTTTGGCGATGAACTGGAAGATATCGATATACTGATCGATCGAAAACTGCCGGATCTGCAGCGCGCTCGTAATAAACCTCAGCTTGCTCACAAGCCCTTCGGTGGCCAGGCCTTCCAAATCGAGCGCCTTGATGTAGAGCCAGAGATATTCGTGGATTCTCATCAGGGTGCTTTTGGTGATGAACTTGAGGTTCAGGGACTCCACCAGTCTTTCAAAAAGGATCGTGGCAAAGCTTTCGAGGCGAAATGTCAGCCCCATCGCTTCAAATTTTTCTTCACGATAGGTCCCGTACATGGACGGGATTCCGGCTGCAATATGACGTTTATAATAGATATTTTCAGAATAGTCCGTTTTTTGGGCTGAAAGCACCCTTTCCTTCAGCGCGGCAAGCATCGCCAGAACGACGGTCAGGCTTTTGTAATAATCCTTTCTTGCCAGTGAGCGCCGCAGGGAGCGAATTTTCCGCGGCTCCAGCAGACAGGAGGTTTCGAGATCTTTGAGGATATCCACGTGCTGATGGAAATACTTGCTATAAATGAGCTGATAGAACCGGATCATCAGTTCGGCGCGCTCACTTTCTCTCCCGCTCGCGCCGCCGATACTCTTGATCTCCTTGGATATTTTTTCGCGGTCCCAGTCCAGCAACTTCGCAACATCGCCATGGATCTTCTGGAACAGGTTGCTGAAAATGGTGTGGAGCCCGTCAAAATATTCACCGGCAGCCGGAACATCCCCGTAGACTTCCTCGGGCAGGTGCTCCTTCAGAAAGGTCTTGTTCCCCGAGTTCCAGTAGCGGAAGATGTCTTCGATAAAGGGGACCAGCCGGCTGTTGCTTTCGACGTGAGACTGCTTTCTCAGAAAATAGATGAGCCTGTCGCGCCGGCCGGAAAGTTCATCGACCGCCGTGGAGATCGTCCGCAGCTCCCCTTCTGCCCCGATCTCGGTGAAATAGATCGGAAAGATTCTGAGGAGCTGCTTCAGCAGGTTGTAGGCGGGCAGGATATCGGTATTCAGGAGCCGTGAAATATCCTTCTGGAGCAGGTCCGTATCCCGAACAAGAACACCCTTCAATTTCAGATTGATGATAAGGGCCGACAGAAGCTTCTTGGTCCATCTCGGCTTCAACGAGATAATTTCCAGCCAGGAGCGGATATTTTGAATGTGGGCCGGGTTCACCTGGATCTGCCATTCGGCGGTCGATCCTTTCACGTCGGGATGCTGAAAACCGAATGCCACGAGTTCCTCGACGAAGGTATCGACAAGGGAATGGTTGTTCAATTCGAAGATCTCTTTGGCCAGGGTTGCGATACAATCGAGGACCGAACTCCGGTATTGACTTTGTGCGATGGTTCTTTTCAATAAACGGAAGAGCTCCTGGACAAATTCATTCACATTCCGATCGTTTTCCTCATTCAACGCCCTTCCCAGACAGCGATTGATCTCGATCAGGCCCGTTTTGTGCATATCCGAAAGCCCGGCGACGCCCATCATCTTGAACAGGAAATGGAGTTTGAACAGATAACGGCGTCCTTCAAAGGCGCTCGATTTTTCAAGGGCATCGGCAATCACAAGATAGCCGTTTGCGATCTGCGCATGATCGGGCATCTCCAGATACCGTACAAGCCCGTCCGCATCGGTCGCCGCCTGTTGATGAAGCGCTTCGAGGCGGGCGATCAGATGACGGATATGTTCATGGGAAAGGGGCGAGATCAGTTCATGATAGGCATCGCGATCTCCCCGGGTCTCGCCATCGGTTGAAAACCACGTTGAAGGATCGGGTTGGGTAAGCCAATAAAGGTATGTCGATTTGAAGGCGGCAAAGAGGAGCCGCCTGACCTCATCCAGATCGATGCCGACCTGATTCTCGATCATCCGTCTGGCGACGGCCTTCACATAACCCGATGATTTCTTCAAGAGCGGGTCCCGCGACCGCGACAGATCGACGAGAGAACGGAAGAGAGGCGGGAAAAGGGCGCTGTTTCTCTCCAGCGATTTTCCGCTGCTGGAGAGAACGGTATTGAGGTATTCAAAACAATAGCGGACGGCGTCGTCCCTGACCTCTTCGTCGCCGGCGGAGGTGATCACGTCAAGATAGATATCCGCAAACGTCTTTAATGCGGACAATCCGTCTTCATGGTTATTGAAATCATAGAAATCGCCGATGGAAAGGGTTTTAAGCTGTGCCAGCACGTACTTCCAGTTGACAAGCGGGTGATGAAGCTCCATGAGCATTTCTTCCGTACGCTTCAAAACCCCATAATGGGTCTGGACGATATCCAGGAGCCCCCTGTATTTCTCAGGAATGTCCACAACCGCCCGGGTTCTTTCCAGATTGATTTCCAGCGCCGTCAAGGGCTGTGCTTTTTGTTTCGTATCCATGACGGCAGATTAATCCGAACAGGCAAATATTGCAAACCCAAACTTTTTGCGAATAATTGCATTGACGAATGTCGACATGCTGGCTATGATCTGCCGGCATCGGTTATGGGACGTTCATATCCAATTCCCCATCCCCCTTTTTCAAGAGGGGGTAAAGGATGCTTTCATGCTTCGTTGTGCCCGCTTCGGGCAGTGAGGGTGTTGCGGACCGTTTAAAGACGGTCCCGGTCCCGATCCAGATCAGGAACTTCATTTGGAGGATGGAAAAATGGTCCGCCCGGTTATCGCAGGAAACTGGAAGATGAACAAAACGGTAGCGGAGGCTGTCGATTTTGTCTCGCGCCTCGTAAAAGCCCTCAATCCGGCTCCGGGACCGGAGGTGATCATCGCCCCGCCTTTCACCGCGCTCCATACCGTTGCAGGGCTCCTCCAGGGGTCGCCTGTCCATCTGGCGGCCCAGAATCTCCATGAAGCGGAGAAAGGAGCCTACACCGGGGAGATATCCGGAGCCATGATTCTTGAGGCGGGATGCTCCCATGTAATCGTCGGCCACTCAGAACGACGCACCCTCTTCGGCGAGCAGGATGATCGCATCCACCGAAAACTGGCGGCCGCTCTCGCGGCGGGTCTGAAACCGATCTTCTGCGTCGGGGAAACCCTTCAGGAACGGGAAGAAGGCCGGATGAAACCCGTGATCGAGCGACAGATAAAAGAGGGGTTGAATAATTTAACCGCCGATGATATAAGACGCACCCTTATCGCCTATGAGCCGGTATGGGCGATCGGCACCGGCCGAACGGCATCCCCGGTGCAGGCGGAAGAGGTGCATCGCTTCATCCGGGAATGGATCGCCGGCAATTTCGGAAATGAAGCGGCGGCAGAGATGGCCATTCTGTACGGGGGCAGCGTCACACCAAAAAATATCGCCGATCTGATGTCCCAGCCGGACATCAACGGTGCGCTGGTCGGAGGGGCCAGCCTGGATGTCGGTTCTTTCGTCCAGCTTGTTGCAGTTCAATCCATTGAAGGGGTATGAAAAAGTGCATATTCTGATCACCATTGTACATGTCGTTGCCTGTATCGTCCTGATCCTCGTCGTGCTGTTGCAGGCGGGAAAGGGCGCAAATATGGGCGCGGTCTTCGGCGGGTCCAGCCAGACGGTCTTTGGAAGCAGCGGTCCGGGGAGCTTCCTCAGCAAGATGACGACCGCAGTCGCCGTCGTCTTCATGCTGACCTCTCTCAGCCTCTCTTACATGGTTGCCCGCAGGGGAAGTTCCCTGATGGAAGGCGCGGCCAAGCCTGTCGCGCAGGAAACGGTCCCGGCGCCAACGCCGGCGGCCCCCCCTGCCCCGGCAACCGCCCCGGCGCCTCAGCTCCCGGCAGCCCCGCAGACAGCCAAATAGCGCTTCTGCCGGCCAAACGGAACCACTTTTCCGGATGCCCATGATGTCGTCGGGGCCGACCGAAAAGGACCCCTCGCAATAGGGAAGGATGAGCAGCGAAGAGATCCACCAGCACAACATCGGGAAAAGTGTCGAGGTTTCGATTTGTTCCATGAGTAGACCCAAGACCGCCTGCCGTTGTTGAAGGGCTCTTTTGATATTGACAAAGCGATTTGAAACAGATAAGTTCCCGAAAGCGCCGAAGAGGCATCGCAAACAAGCGATGCCGAACCTTCCCGCGAATGCCGAAGTGGTGGAATCTGGTAGACACGCTATCTTGAGGGGGTAGTGGACAAAATCCGTCCGGGTTCAAGTCCCGGCTTCGGCACCATAATGAATAAAGAGGGTTAACCCCGCCATGGGTTGACCCTCTTTTCTACAATAAATGCAATCACAAGAACGTTAAGAACGGAATGCTCTTCCAGCCGTCGCAAACCGCCTCAAAGAGTTAAGGCATGTTATCATACTGTTTTATCAATTGCGTTGTCGGAATAACGGGGCTATAATATCCCCGCTATGAACCGTTGTCCATCATCTCATTGGGAGAGAAGCTGGCGGCAGCAAGAGGGGTGAAAAAGAATAAGCAGATGGCAGAATGAAAGGAGAACAACCATGAGCTTGACAAAGATTGACATCATCGATTCCATTTACGAGAAACTCGGCATCCCCAAGAAAGAGTGCGTCAGCATCGTCGAAAGCATTTTTGAAATCATCAAGGAGGATCTCGACCAGGGAAATGATGTCATGATCTCCGGTTTCGGAAAATGGACGGTCAAGGTTAAGAAAAAACGCAAGGGCAGGAATCCCCAGACGGGGGAATCTTTGATGATCGATGCAAGAAAGGTGGTTACATTCAAGCCATCCCAGGTGCTCCGTGGAGCTGTCAATGATTGATCGCTCCGTTTCAACGGTCATTTCTCTGGGATAATCATGGAGAGAGCCATCGCGAAGGTTGCCGACAGGAAACGGTACGTCCGGAGACATTTTGAAACCACGGTCCGAACGTAAATCCGTCTTGAGGCAGCCCGGTTGGAATCGCTTTTTCCAGCTCGTCCAGATTCGAACTCGCCCAAAGTTATAGGGCGATTCGGTGTTCAATGGGGGTGAGATTGCCATGAGGCGCGGCCATCGATGAATGGTTGCCCCGCGTCCTTGTGATCGGATTTCAAAGGAGGAAATATGATGGCAAGACGGAAGGCAATACTCTATGCCTGCATGGTTATGCTGACCATGACCGGTTGTGCTTCCATTAACTACAATGAAATCGCACCCAATGCCCGCACCTTTCAGCCGAAAGTTGCCGTTGTGCTCCCGGCCATCAAGATGCCGGAAGGCGTCGAACAGGAAGTCGACAAGGTTGTGGAGGCCATTTACAATGCCGCCGTAGCCACAAAGCGGTTCGACCGGGTCATGGATCCCATGGATGCAAGATTCCAGATGTTCAATAATCGTGAGTTGCAGGACGCCGTCATGAGCTATACGGCAAAATTAAGATCTCTCGGGGTTTCCGACAGGGAGAGCTGTCGGAAGATCGGAGAAATCTATCAGGTGGATACCATCATCGTTGGGGATGTAGGCAAATGGGGCCACATTAAATATGCCGATGAAAAGGCCGGCGAAGTAGGGCTGGCCATAAAAATGGTTGATGCGGCAACGGGATCTGTTTACTGGAAGGCGTCCCATACCGCAAAAAAAACATACTCCCTGTTCAAGCCGGATCTCGCGGATATGGCCATCGATCTGGCAAAAAAGATCTTCGATTTTATGCCAAAATCCAAATAACCCCCCCATGCCCGGGTCGGGAAGATCGGTGCTTCCGGCGCAGATGTATCTTGGAGCAGAGGGGAAATCGATCTTATTCCAACATCTCCTTGACGCGCAAGAGCGGATCCAGGCACGAAAGCCCATGCCCCGAAATCAACACCATGCTTTGTTGATGCATTTTCAGCATGTTATCTTCCCCACTGCGTCCGTCCCGACAACCAAGCGCCTGCCGCAATCAGGACAGCCCCGAAGAGGAGTCCCGGCCCCATTGCCTCCCGGAAGAGCAGGCCGATGAGCAGGGTGGAACCGATGGGGATGAAATAGGCGAGCGTGCTGATCAACGGCACGTGGCCGCGCTTCACTCCGATCTCCCACCAGTGATACGCAAGCCCCACCGGCCCGATCCCACCGAAGAGGATCCAGAAGAGCGCCTCCGCGCCGACCGGCGGCAGATTCTGCCACTCCCCCCGGATTCCGGCAACCGCTGCGGCCATCAGCGCGCAGAGGGTGAAATGAAACGCCGTCCCTCCCTGCTCCGCAGGAATCCGCCAGCGCCGGAGGAGAACGCTGTAACAGGCCCAGAGAAACCCGCCCAGAAGGGCAAGGAAAAGCGGCAAAGGGTTTTCCGGTACGCGCAGAAGCTCTACCGGACCACGTGCAACGGCGATCCCCGCGAATCCGAGGATGACCCCGGCTGCCGTCGGGAGTAATCGTGTTTTCTCTCGGATCAGGACGGCGGACAGCAACACGATCCAGACCGGCCAGAGGTAGTTCAGGAGATTGACCTGGCCGATATCGCGCTCCGGGGCGATACCGAAGGCGAGCGCCAGGATCACCGTGTAGAAGGCGACCCCCCAGAAACCGGCGACCATCACCCGGACAGGAAGGCGGATCAGATCGGCGATGGGTTGTCCCCGGAAGCGCTGCAGGAGGACGACCGTGATCACGCCCGTTGCCGTCATCAGCGTCAGGTAGGCCATCGATCCCAGGAGGCGCGCACCACTGGCAAAACAGACGCCGCTCGCGCACCACAGCAGGATCGATCCGACCGCCGCAAGGGTTGCCCTCTGTTTTTCGTTTCCCTTCCGAGGCGCCGGCATGCGATTTCCTCTTTCTTCTATCCTGCGGGTCGCGATATTCGTACGATCTTTGACCTTATGTCGATGATTTCATCGCATCCGTCAAGGGGAAAAACCAGCATCCAAAAATCTAATGCATTGTAAATATCCGGTGCCGGCCCATGGGGCAGCGGAAATGGCCGGCGATGCCCTTGCCTGAGCGCGGCACGAACCAATGCAGTCGGTGTGACAAGGCTGGAGCAGAGGAATGCCCTGGCGCGACGCCTGCACACCCTATTTTGAGGGGCGGGTGGTCGGGAATTCCCCCTTTGAGGGATGCAAGGGGGAACGGGGGAAAATGCAATGGGCGTGACGGCCATCCATCAGATGGCGGGTGCATCTCTTGCCTACCACTCAGGGTTGGCGGTCGGGAAATTGAGAATCGCCGAAGACCGCGCAGGCGCCTACATGATGAAACAGATCCGCGAGTATTTCCGGATCGGAATGACGTACACGAGCAATGCCCTGGAAGGGGACTCCCTGACCGAGACGGAAACGAAGATCGTGATCGAGGACGGCATCACCATCGGGGGGAAGCCGGTGCGGGATCATTTGGAAGCCTTGGGCCACTCGGAAGCCTATGACCTTCTTTTCCGGCTGGCCAAGAATCAGGACATCACCGAAGCCAACATCAAAGAGATTCACAGATTGTTTTATTACCGCATCGACGCGAAGCAGGCGGGGAAGTATCGGAAGCGCCGGGTGATCATCACGGGGACGGATTTCATCCCACCGGCGCCGGACCGGATCCCGGAGCTGATGAAGGCATTCATCGCCGCGTTGCCGGAGAGCAGGGCGAAGCGTCATCCCGTGGAATTCGCTGCGGTCATCCACAAGGAGCTCGTGACGATTCACCCATTCAGTGACGGCAACGGCCGGGCGGCGCGGCTTCTGATGAACCTTGCCCTGCTGCAGGCCGGTTATCCCGTGGCCATCATTCCCCCGATCCTTCGGCGGGAATATCTGGATGCCCTGGACAGGACCCACAAAGGGGATGATGGGTTGTTCATCAACTTCATCGGTGGAATCTGCCACCAATCGACGAAGGAATGCCTGAGGCTTTTGGAGGTGGAAAAATGACAAATAAAGGGACGACGGCTGTCAAAGTGGGGTGGGGCGTTTAGCACCTTGCGGAGGGGAAAAGGGGGATAACCGGCGTATGGTTATCCCCTCTTTTTTGTCCTCTGTGTGGGGGATAGTGTGGGGGACGGTGAAGTATAAAAAAGAAAAAGGGGCCGGTAATGATACCGAACCCCTTGTTTTTTATTGGTAGTCCCACGGGGGCTTGAACCCCGGTTTCCGGCGTGAGAGGCCAGCGTCCTAACCACTAGACGATGGGACCATATCTGGCAACGAAGGTGAAGCCCGGAAGGGCATCCCCGCATTTCGATCCGAGAATCTCTCCAACATGAAATTCCCGTAGAAGTGCTTTCTTCTAAAGGAGGATCGATAAATTGTCAAGGTCAAAATCAACGTGAACAGGCGATGGGTCCTTTGACGCCGGTCCGGACCGTCCCGGCGCACAACCTCACCGGCTTTTCCGGGTTCCGCTCGGGGTCAGGGGGCCGCAGAGGCTGTTCTCCTGTGTCTGGATGTAAGCGTTCAGCTCCTTTTGCGATTTTTCATCGGTCTCGCTGAAATCCGAGGGGATGAATTGGAGACCGGCCATCATGTTTTCATGATCCCTCCGGATGCTTCGGACATCCGTATTGAAAACCGTCTCCTCGGAACCCTCGGTCAAACGCATTGAAATAACGATGACGTCCCGTATCTTGAGTTCGGGGAAAGACTTCCCGTCCGATTTGCTGAACTCAAAACTGCATCCGCCGTTGCTTACATCGGAGATGATCCCCTCGTAGGACTGGCCGTTCACGCCCACCGCGGCAGCGATGAGACTGGCGATCCGTTCATGCTTGCGCAGG